>Ga0209164_1003098_pt1 | contig 16303 bp, 20 predicted proteins | sample MTBNYHSulfiMetaG_FD_187458 | JGI IMG/M metagenome (GOLD analysis project Ga0209164, IMG submission 187458) | Enrichment culture microbial communities from rom New York Harbor, USA that are MTBE-degrading - MTBE-NYH (New York Harbor Sulfidogenic)... | ecosystem: Environmental > Aquatic > Marine >...
CGCGTGAAGATACAAGCAGACCGTGAAAAAACGAATGAGGCATTTCACCGAAGTAAAAACATAAACTACAAGACTGATTTTTATTCGCCTTATACCTTCTAGGACGGCATAAGCAACACCCGTAAAACGCTGCAGCCGCCACACCAGCACCGGACACCAGTGAGGGGGGAAGGGGTAGACAAAGATAAACCGGAAACGGACGCCTTACGCCAAAAGGAGCCACAGAACCGGTCCGATGTGAAGCCATTCTATGTAAAAACGCTATTCAAGCCATACAAAAACCCGGCCACAATATCACATCAACCACTGAGCCAAGATGAGCCTACGTGAAAAAACGTAGAGGGGATCGATTTTAAAAAGAAAAAACCTCCTAAAATACGGGGTTCGGACCCTAACCCCACAATAAAATGAAACGTGACCCAAATCCTCTAAAAATGAAAAAATGTGGGTTGAGCCTCTAGCTCTGAGCCATCTTCTTGCCTACCCTGCTGGCCAGGCTCCTAGCCTGGGCGTTGGCCTTAGCCACCAGTAGCTCGATGGTGTCCGCGGTGGGCCACTCGGCCTCCAACGCCACCGCCTGTGCCTGCTGGAACGCCTTCACCAGTATGGTTGGCGCCGTCTGGGGCGTCACGTAGGCGGCCTCCACGGCCACCTTAAGGGCGTTGCCTATAGCGGCCTCCAGGTTCCTCCTGTAGGCGCCCAGGTCCAAGATCAATGCCTCGCCGGGTATGATCTCGCCCCGCTCGTACACCGCCTTGATCCTTAAACCCATTTCGGCGGCCCTCACGCCCATGCGCTGCAGAAGGTCAGCAAGGTCATCGTTTATGGCCTGGCCCCTCCTGGCGACCACCGTGTCCTGGGCCACCCAGATGCTGCCCGCCTCTATCCTGGTCCTGACGCCCAGGGAGCCGAACTTGCCGATGAGGGGACCCGGGCTCAGCCCCGTGTTGCCCGCGGGGATGGTTATATCGTTGAGGGCGACGTCCCCCGCCTTGGCGAACACCTTGACCTTGTTGGAGTCCAGCTCCATGGCCACCCTAAAGGGGTTGCCGTTGGTGAACAGGAACACGTTGGGCCCGTGAACCATCTCCATGAACCCGTCCGCGTCCTTCTTGCCGGCCTCCTCCATGCTGATCCTCATCAGGGTGTTCTTCATCACCTTGAACTCCAGGCGGCCCCTCAGCTGGCGCCTCATGTCCTGGAGCATACCGCTGTTGACCTTGTACAGGTCAGCGGCGGCTATGACGTCGTACCCCTTGAGAAGCTCGACTGTCTCCTGAACCGCGTCCGTTTTCTCCTGTGGAATGTGACTAGACATGGTATTCACCTAGTAGACCTTCACCGAGTCGCCCATCGTCAGCTTCAGGTAGATGCTGCGCACGTTGGCGAAGCCCCTCCTGGTGGCCCTGGTCACGTTCTGGACCACGGTCTCAATGTTCTGGGCGACCTCCTCGTCGCTCATGTCCTCCTTCCCCACTATGCAGTGGATGAAGGGCTTGTCCCTGCTCCTCAGGACCACGGTCTTGCGTTCGCGCTCGATCACGCTGTCTATTGGCGCCTGGGGCGGCACAGGGGTGGGCATCTTGCCCCTGGGGCCCAGGATTGGTCCAGCTACGCGACCTACTGTGGGCATCATTGGTGCCTCCGCGACGAACGAGTCATAGGGTTGAAGGGCCTTCTTGGCTGCCTTCTTGTCCGTCGCAAGCTGATCAAGTTCAGCGGGCTCTACAACTGCATCCGCTCCTGCCCTCCTTGCTCTCAGCGCTAGGTCGCCCGAGGCGAACACCAGTACCTTGCGGGCGCCCACCCCGTTGGGTAGGGTGAACCGCAGGTTGACTCTCTGGTCAGGCCTGTTCATGTCGAGCTCCCGTAGGTTTATGGCCAGGTCGAAGCTCTGCTGGAAGTTCCTCGCAGGGCTGGCCTCCCTGGCCTTCTCGATGGCCTCCGTTATCTGTTTCTTTGGGAGCGACATTTTGAGTTCCTCTCAATCTCACCTTAGATACAATTTAAAGGTTGTTTATGCCTCCGCCAGCTTCTCGTCGAACTCCCCCGCCTTGATGGCCGTCTGGACATCCTTGGCGGGTTTCCCCTCGACGGTGACTCCGGCGCTCTGGCACGTCCCAAGAACCTCACGCACAGCGGTCTTGAGGCTGGCGGCGTATAGCCCAGCCCGCTTCTTCTTGGCTATGCTTATCAACTGGTCCATGGTCAGGTCGGCGACGTAGCTGGTGTTGGGCGTGCCACTACCCTTCTCCAGGCCCGCTGCCTGGCTTATGAGGGCAAACGTGGTAAGCATACCAACCTTCACTGTGTACTTCTTGGTGTCGGTGTCTATCACGACGTCCACCGGCACCGGCAACCCGTCGTACTCCTTGGTCTGGGCGTTGATCTCGTTGACGATGGCCATTATGTTGACGCCCATGGGTCCCAGGGCGGGACCGATAGGCGGGCCACCCGTGGCCTTGCCGCCGTTGACGATGAAGTTGAAGGATTTCTCGACCATTAATTATTCATTCCTTTAAGCTCTCTTACGTAGTCAGCGTGTACCGTGATAGGCAGAGTGAACGCGGCCTCCAGTATCTCGATGGTGACCTCCTCCTTACCGACGTCAACACGTACGACACGGGCCTGCATTCCCTTGAAGGGCCCCGCGATGACCTCCACCAGGGTCCCCTCCTCTAAGCCTTCAACCACTGGCTTGGTCTCGATGTAGTGGTCCACCTCCTCGGGGCTTATAGTGCCCTGCACCCTCTCCCGGGTGTGGCGCATCCCCCTGATGAGCTCGTCCACTATGTGGGGCCTCTCGGCCTCTATGATGATGTACCCCTTAAGCTCGGCGGGTGACAGTATGGCGGTTACGGGGAGGCCCTCCACCTTCGCCTTGTCGGCGAGCATGAGGGAGACTGTCCTCTCCTGGCCGTTGGTCACCTTCACAGCGTACAGGGACGTTCTCACCGCTTTTTCGGACATTTAGACCACTCACGATGCACCATCCTTGATGAGCCCCAGAGATATTAATATTGCTCAAAGCTTCCCCGGTGGATACAAATATTAAACACCTCATGGATGATAGGTTGACTGGTGAAAACATGGGCGTCCACACACTGCTCTCCCTCGTACAGGAGCGCACCACCGACATATCGATCCTGTTCCTCGAGTTCGAGGAGGTCTTCGCAGTGGCCGCGGGCTTCGTGCTCCTCCTCATGTACCTCTTCTACGTCAGGTACAGCTACGATAAAGAGGACGCCCTGGACACGCCTTAGGCTCAGAGCCCGCCCTGCAGGGTCACGGACAGCAGCCTCACGAGGAAGCCCACGGCGCCCAGGACGCCTATCCCAGCGAAGACTATCTTGATGCTCATCCAGTAGGTCTTCCAGTCGGGCCTGGTCAGCGTCCTCAGGAGCCTGTCAGCGGACTGTAGGAACTCGTTAAACGGCATACCTGTCACCCTATCGATCAGTGGTTCCTAGTTAAAGTTTACGCATCGGCCAGAAGCCTCTCGGCGAACCATGCGGCGTCGAAGGCCTGGAGGTCCCCGTAGCCCTGGCCCACCCCCACGTAGATCACCGGCTTCCCGGTGAGGTAGCTGACGCTGAGGCTGCTGCCCCCCTTGGCGTCTGCGTCCACCTTGGTGAGGATGGCGGCGTCGAAGTCCACGGCCCTCTCGAAGGTGAGGGCCTGCTCGGTGGCGTCGTTCCCTATGAGGCTGTCCAGGATCATTATCGTCAGGCTCGGCTGCACCACCCGCTTCACCTTCTGCAGCTCGTCCATGAGGTTCCTGTTGGTCTGCATCCTGCCCGCCGTGTCTATGAGCACGACGTCTATGCCCTGGGCCCTGGCGTGCTGGACCGCGTCGAAGCCTACGGCGGCTGAGTCGGAGCCGTACTTGTGGCGTATGACCCGGACCCCCAGCCTCCGGCCGTGCTCCTCCAGCTGCTCTATGGCCCCGGCCCTGTACGTGTCGCCGCTTGCCAGCACCACGGTGAAGCCCTTGTCCATGAGGAGCCTAGCCACCTTGGCTATTGTGGTGGTCTTCCCGGTGCCGTTGATGCCCACGAACATAATGCTGAGGGGCTCACCTTTCTTCTTGTACTCGGAGGCCAGCCTGAGGAGGTCAACCGTCCGCTGGCCGTTGAGCACAGCCGCTATGGACTCCCTGAGGGCCTCCCGGACGACCCCTGATTTGTCCCCGAACCGGGGCGCCTCGGCCCCCAGCAGCCGCTGCCTCAGCTCCGCGCACACCCTCTCGGCCACCTCCACGGACACGTCGTTCCCAATGAGGTGAAGCTGCAGGTCCCACAGCGCCGGGTCCAAGTCCTTCTCGGTTAGCCCCGAGCTGCTGATCCTATCTACGATGCCCTTGAGGCCCTGGCGGAGCTTTTCAAACAACTACTTTGCACCCTGAATGGCGTTCTGGATCTCCACTGATAATCTTTCCGCCATCCTGTTGTGGGTCTCAAGCTGGCCTAGGACCTGGCCCAGCTGCTCCTGCACAGACTCCTGGGCCTTCTCCATCTCCTGGAGCCTCTCGCCTATGTCCTCCACGGCCTTGTCGTACTCCATCTCCACGGAGACGTCGGCGCCGATGCCCACGACGACTTTACCTATGTCCCCCAGGTTTGCGTTCATGAAGACGCCGCCCCCGACGGGTACCAGGAGGCTGCTACCATGCTCCACGTTCCTCAGGTCCCCCAGGCTGCCCTGGGCTAGACGAAGCTCCGCGATGGTTGCGTTGAGAATCTGAAGCCTCTGCTCCAGGACCTGGGCCGTGCCCTCCATCATCCTGATCTCGGAAACGAGGCGCCGCAGCTGCTTCTCCTGTTCCTGGGACACCTGTGGCTACTCCTCGGGCTGTTGTTCCTCTACGCCGTGAATGGTGATCTCGTAGCGCTTGGCCCTGTGGCGGCTGCCTATGTCGGCGTAGACGTTCTCTAGGGCGTGCTCCTCTTTGGCGGCGGCCACCACCTTGTCGAAGGTGAGGGGCTCGAAGAAGGTCTTCTTGTTGACCTCCCCCCAGACCCTGTAGAGTTTGACGCTCACTCCGAGGCCTCCGCCATTGTGACCGTGACCACGCCCTCGTCGTCCCGGGTCATCTTAACCCTGATCTTCCTGGGCGGGCTGGTTATGCCCCTAGCCCATATGGCCTCGTTGACTGTGGGGTCGATTATGATCTCGGTGGGCTTCATGTGGCGCTTGGTGAAGCCCTTGAGCACCGTCATGGCCTTCTCGGCCCTGCGGTAGCCGGGGGCGATCCAGGCCCTTCCCAGAGGGACCGTGTAGACTCGTTCCAGTTCAGACATGCCTCAATCTCCTATAACCTGAGCTTACGTACGCGCCAGTTGCGCCTGCTCTTGGGGCTCCACCTGACGTCGCCCCTGGTCTTGGCGATGATCCAGGCCGGGACACTCTTCTTGGATTTCCCCGCCTTGGCTAGGCGCAGTTTGTATGCGACGTGTTTGTTCCTTGCCAACTTCATACTCTCCTGATGTTGATGTCCCTCTTGGCTACTTGGCTCTGTAACTCAGCCAGCAGCTTCTTTAATAAGTCATCGGTGATGGGCAGAGGCACCCTCCCGGTCTGAGCCACTTGGATTAGCTGCAGCTCCACCTGGGCCGCGAAGTCCGGCCGCACCAGCTTCACATTCTGAAGCCTCGCCCTGGCTTCGGGTGTGAGGATCTTTCGCAGCACGGCCTCCTTCTGAGCCTCAGCCTGAGCCTGGGCCTGAGCTGCCTGCTCCTGCTGTGCCCCCCGCGCCTGAAGCTCGGCTATCCTGCGCTGCCTGAGCTTCTCAAGTTCCTCATCCGAAGACATGTGAGTTCACTAATAATCTTTGAGTTCTGGGCGCTCCCTGTCCAGGTCGCGCTTAATCTGGGTGCTCATGGCGTCCAGCAGGCTACGGCCCTTATTGGAGGCGACCCTGCCGTTGTTGCTGTCCTTCTGGGCCAGCCCCGCCTGCTCCAGCTGCTGCATGATGGTCCTGATGATGCTGCCGCCGGCCTTGGCGAAGTGGGCAGGCCTCATGCCCACCCTCTTCCTTCCGCCGTACTCCTTCCTGAGCCTGGAGACGCCTACGGGGCCGTTCATATAGAGCTTCCTGAGGAGTGACGCCGACCTGATATACCACCAGTCACTGTTCTGGGGGACCCTCTCCACGTGGCTCCCAGTCTTGACGTAGCCCGCCCACTCCGGGGGCTGGACCTCCTTGACGTTCTCCTTGATGTAGCCTGAAAGCTTCTCGATCAGCACGTCCGCCGGTATGTCGTATGCGGTTGTCATTTTCCTTCTTCCCAGACGCTTGAACCTTACAGGGTTCCGACATATATACCTAGTCTTTTCCCCAGAGTTCAGCAACTCATAACCTCAGAATTAAGATAAAAGGGTTTAGGCGCCTCTCCAAGATATTCGAGGGAGAGGGCCACTGGGTCAAGGCCCCATAAGAGGCGAAGGGTTAGCCCCTCAGGTACCTCTTATCCAGCTTAGCCACCACCGTGTAGAGGGGGTCCACTATCTGAGCCACTCTGGCCTTGGCGGCCTGGCTTAGGAACATGTAGGCGTCGTCTCTGTCCCACCCGTGCTCCGTCATCCAACGTATGAGCTCACGGTAGGCCAGGCGGGCCGCGTCCTCCAGGGGCCGGGCGCTGCACACCGTCATCACCTCGGACGCGCTCTCCACTCTGGGCCAGGCTGTGGCCCTGTGCTCCACACTGAACCTCAGCTTCACTGTGGCCTCCACCTCGATGGCGGTGCCGCATATCTCGCCGTCGCCCTGGACCGCGTGGACGTCGCCTAGGCCGAAGAGGGCACCCCTCTGAAACACGGGCAGGCTAAGCCTGTTCCCCGGCTTAACGTCGGGGCAGTCCATGTTGCCTCCGTGGGGGCCCGGCGCCAGGGTCTGGATGGCCTCGTGGGCCGGGGAGACGCCTATGGTGCCTATGAAGGGGTCCACGGGGACCTCCAGGACCCTGCCGTGGTCAGCCTCGTAGAGGACCACCCCGTCCCTGATGGCGCATACCTTGGTCCTGGGCGTCATGAGGTTCAGCCAGCCCTCGAGGGCCCCGAAGCCGGGGATTATGCTTGCGGCGCCCCACTCGGGGAGGTCGATGCCCAGTATCTCCACCACCAGGGTGTCGCCGGGCTCGGCCCCCTCCACGTAGATGGGGCCAGTGACGGGGTTCAGGGCCCCCACCAAGCCCTTCTCGGCTGCCTCCTGGAAGCTCTGGGTGGGGGACACCACGCCGCCGTAGGCGTCCCAGGTCTCCACCGCCACAGTCTCCCCGGGCCTGACCCTCGCCACGGGCGGCGTGTAGGGGTTGAGGGTGGAGTTGTCCTTGGCTGTGAGCTGATCCCTCTCCTTACGCTTTATCCGTTTAACCATGCGACCACGGTTAACCAAGTGTTTTCAGGGGATTAAACGGTTGCCCGCAGGGGTGCCTATAAAACGGAAAGAATAAAAATAGGGGGCGTGGTTGTCTAATAGCAGTCCGATAGGATAGACTATCAATAGAGGTGAAAAGTATGGAATACATGTATGCCGCTATGCTCCTTCACAGCGCAGGCAAGAAGATCACAGAGGAAGCCATAACAGGCACGCTCACAGCGGCGGGACTCAAGCCCGACACCACCAGGGTCAAGGCCCTCGTCGCCGCCCTCGCAGACATCAACATCGATGAGGCTCTCAAGGCGCCCGTCTTCACGGCCGGCGCCGCCCCCGCCGCTGCCCCGGCAGCCGCTGAGGAGGAGGCCGCCCCCGAGGAGGAGCCCAAAGAGGAGAAGAAGGAAGAGGAAGACCTTCAGGGTCTCGGCGCCCTCTTCGGCTAAGTCTCCCCAAGTTTCTTTTAAGTATACCAATCCTTACCCTAGTTTTAGGAGCCCAGCCCCCATGCAAATGTCAACGGGTACCATGCATCTCGTTCATGTGCCTAGGGCATCCTTAAATGGGCTACAGACGCAGCAATGGTGGTTCAGTTGATCAGTTCCGACAAACTGAAGAAGATGTACCTGGAGTTCTTCCAGAAGAACGGGCATAAGGTGATAGCGAACGCGTCCCTCATACCGGAGAATGACCCCACCGCCCTGTTCACCTCGGCTGGGATGCACCCACTTGTGCCGTACCTCATGGGTCAGCCGCATCCGAGCGGGAGAAGGCTCGTAAACGTGCAGAAGTGCCTCAGAACCAGCGACATCGACGAGGTGGGGGACAGCTTCCACCTGAGCTTCTTCGAGATGCTTGGGAACTGGAGCCTCGGAGACTATTTCAAGGATGAGTCGATTCCGTGGAGCTACGAGTTCCTCACGAGCAGGGAGTGGCTCAACATCGACAAAGACAAGCTCTACTTCACGGTCTTCGCCGGGGACGAGAATATACCCAGGGATGATGAAAGCCCTAGAATATGGGAAAGTCTCGGAGTCCCCAAGGACAGGGTATTCTATCTTCCGAGGAAGGACAACTGGTGGGGCCCGGTGGGTAACACAGGGCCTTGTGGACCTGACACGGAGATGTTCTACGACACAGGCAAGGAGCCGTGCGGAGCAGATTGTAAGCCCGGTTGCGGCTGCGGAAAATACAACGAGATATGGAACAACGTCTTCATGGAGTACAACAAGACCCCGGACGGAAAGTACGAGCCACTTGAGCAGAAGAACGTTGACACGGGGATGGGGGTCGAGCGGACGGTCGCGGTTCTGCAGGGAAAGGATAACGTGTATGAGACCGAGATATTCGCCCCCTTGATCCAGAAGATCAAGGAGCTGGCGGGCGTTGAGGCGATCCCTGAAAACCTGATTAGAAGTGTCAGAGTGATATGCGACCACTCCCGCGCGGCCACCTTTCTCCTAGCCGAGGGAATAGCCCCCCTGAACGTGGAGCAGGGGTACGTCCTGAGGAGGCTCATCAGGGGGGCCATAAGGCACGGGAAGCTTCTGGGCATAGAGGAGGAGTTCCTGAGCCAGATTTCCCGGATCGTTGTAGAGATGTACTCTGACGATTACCCGCACCTGAAGCCGAGTGAGGACTTCATAGTGGCCGAGCTGGGAAAGGAGTACAAGAGGTTCAACAACACTCTGGCGAGGGGCCTGAACAGGTTCAACAGGATGGCCAGGGACAGCAAGAGGATCGACGGCAGGGACGCGTTCCTGCTCTACCAGAGCTTCGGGTTCCCCATAGAGATAACCCGTGAACTGGGCCGGGAGAACGGCATCCAGGTAGACGTGGAGGGGTTCTACGATGAGTTCGAGAAGCACCAGCAGGTGTCAAAGGCCGGCGCCGACAAGAGGTTCGGCAGCGGACTGGCCGACACGGCCGAGGCGACGGTGAGGCTGCACACCGCGACCCACCTACTCAACGAGGCTCTAAGGCGGGTCCTGGAGAAGGACATCGTCCAGAAGGGCTCAAACATAACGCAGGAGCGCCTCAGGTTCGACTTCAACTTCGACAGGAAGCTGACCGACGAGGAGATAAAGGCCGTAGAGGAGCTAATTAACGAGCAGATCAGGAAAGCTATTCCCGTTAAGAGGATCGAGACCACCCTAGACGAGGCGACGAAGATGGGAGCCCAGGCAGTGTTCGAGGAGAAATACGGTGAAAAGGTCTCAGTGTACTCTGTCGGCGATTTCTCGGTGGAGCTCTGCAGCGGCCCCCATGTGAGGAACACGCGTGAGCTTGGACGCTTCAAGATAGTGAAGGAGGAGGGTATCTCCGCTGGCGTGCGGAGGATAAGAGCGATCCTGGAATAGCCGGGGCTCTAACCCTACTCCACCGGTATATTTTGTTACGATACCAAAAATGGGCAACTGTTTTTACTCACAACCTTTATTCTAACGGCGTCCAAGAATCACCTTGGTTAGAGGATAGAGCGCATATGGTTGACTGGAAACAGATCGAGGAGAAGTGGCAGACACGGTGGGCCGAGGCCAAGGCGTTCGAGACCAACCCCGACCCATCCAAACCCAAGTTCTACCTGACGGTGGCGTACCCCTACCCCAACAGCCCCCAGCACATCGGCCACGGCCGCACATACACCCTGACCGACGTGCACGCCAGGTACAGGCGGATGCACGGCTACAACGTGCTCCTGCCCATGGCGTGGCACTACACGGGTACGCCCCTGTTCGCCATGGTGGAGAGGCTCAAGGAGAAGGACCCCGCCCTCCTCGACACCTTCCTCAACCTGTACAACATCCCCAAGAGGAAGCTGAAGAGCCTGGAGGACCCCATATCCATGGCAGGCTACTTCGCAGCGGAGATCAAGCACGGGATGCAGCGCATAGGGTACAGCATCGACTGGCGCCGCGAGTTCACCACCGTGGACGATTACTACCACAAGTTCATAGAGTGGCAGTTCGAGAAGCTGCGGCAGCGCGGCTACATCACCCAGGGCAGCCACCCCGTGGGCTGGTGCCCAGGCTGCGGCAACCCGGTGGGCCAGCACGACACCGTGGGCGACAAGGAGCCAGAGATAGAGGAGTTCACCGTCATCAAGTTCACCAAGGACGACACAGTGTTCCCAGCGGGCACCCTGCGCCCCGAGACCGTGTTCGGGGTCACCAACATGTGGCTCAACCCGGACGCCGTCTACGTGGAGGCCAGGGTGGACGACGAGACCTGGGTGGTGAGCGCCGAGGCAGCCGAGAAGCTGCAGCTCCTGGGACACAAGGTGGAGATCATCAGCGAGTTCCAGGGCAGCCGCTTCATAGGCGCCACCCTCACCAACCCGGCCACGGGCATGGAGATGCCCATACTGCCCGCCAGCTTCGTGAACCCCAAGGCGGTCACAGGCGTAGTCATGTCGGTGCCCGCCCACGCCCCCTTCGACCTAGTCGCTTTGGAGCAGCTGAAGCGGGACGTGAAGAAGAGCCCCAAGGACTACAAGTTCAAGCCTGAGGCCGTGAGGGACCTGGCGCCCATAAGCGTCATAGAGGCCAGCGGCTACGGGGTGAGCCCCGCCGTGGACGTTGTAGCAAGGATGGGCATCACCGACCAGGTTGACGAGCGTCTGGAGAAGGCCACCAAGGAGGTCTACAGCGCAGAGTTCCACGGCGGCAGGATGAGGGGCAACACAGGCCAGTACTCGTCTCTGCCGGTGCAGCAGGCCAAGGAGGCCGTCAAGCAGGACATGATCGCCAAGGGCACCGCCACCACCATGTACGAGCTCCTGGAGCCCATCAGGTGCCGCTGCGGCACAGAAGTGGTGGTGAAGATATTCGAGAACCAGTGGTTCATCAACTACGGCGACCCTGCGTGGAAGAGGCTGGCCCACGAGAACATCGAGGCCATGGACATAGTGCCCAGGGAGCTGAGACAGGAGTACCACAACGTAATCGACTGGCTCCGGGAGAAGGCGTGCGCCAGGAAGGCGGGCCTGGGCACCAAGCTGCCCTGGGCCGAGGACTGGATCATAGAGGCGCTGAGCGACTCCGTCATCTACATGGCCTACTACACCGTCATCAAGGGAATCAACGAGGTGAAGCCTGAGCCCGAGAGCCTCACCGAGGACTTCTGGGACTACGTGTTCCTGGGCAAGGGGGAGCCCCTGAAGGTCAGCGTGAAGGCCGGGTTCCCGGAGGACAAGCTGGAGGAGCTACGCCGGGAGTTCACATACTTCTACCCCCTGGACGCCAGGCACAGCGGCCGCGACCTCATCAGCAACCACCTCACATACATGGTGTTCTGCCACGACGGCATCTGGCCCAGGGAGATGTGGCCACGAGGCATCTTCGTCAACGGCTCCGTCCTCATGGAGGGCGCCAAGATGAGCAAGAGCCTCAACAACATCATACCGCTGATCAACGCCATCGACATGTTCGGGGCCGACCCCCTGAGGCTGAGCCTAATGATCACCGCGGAGCCCCTGAAGGACGCCGACTTCAGCCCTGACCTTGCCAAGAGCATGAGGGACAACCTGGAGAAGTTCTACACCAGGGCCCAGGAGATCATCAAGCAGGGCAGGGGAAGCCCCAACAACCTGCGGGACATCGACAGGTGGATGCTAAGCAGGCTCCAGGCGTACATAGCTGAGGCCGACGAGGCCATGACGGAGCTGAAGGTAAGGAAAACAATCCACGCGGCCCTCTACGAGCTCAACCAGGACCTAGACTGGTACCTGAAACGCGTAGCCAGGTACAGGGACAACAAGGACAGGAAGAAGGCCATCTACCACGTGGAGTGGACGGTACTGGATATCCAGGTCAGGATGCTCACACCCTTCACCCCCCACCTCTGCGAGGAGATATGGGAGATGATGAAGGGGGGCGGCTTCGTAACCTTCGCCGAGTGGCCCAAGGTGGACCAGAACCTCATCAGCAGGGACAGCGAGGAGCTGGAGAGGATCATACAGAACAGCCTGGAGGACGTCCAGAACATCACCAAGGTCACCAACATAACCCCGGCCAAGGTCCACTTCTACACCGCCGACGGCTGGAAGTGGAAGATATACCTGAAGGCCCTGGAGCTGGCCAAGAAGAGCACCCTGGACGTGGGCACCCTCATCAAGGAGGCGTTCAAGGACGAGGAGATGAAGGCCCGCAGCAAGGCGGTGCCGGGCTACGCCCGAACCCTGGTGGATGACATCATCAAGCTGCCCGCCCAGGACGTGGAGATGCGCCTCAAGATGGGGCAGCTCAACGAGGTCGCCATACTGCAGGACGCCGTCAGCTTCCTGGAGGCCGAGTTCGGGTGCTCCGTGGTCATCTCGGGGGAGTCAGACCCCTGGATAGAGGACCCCGCCAAGCGCGCCAACAGGGCCAAGCCCTACAGGCCGGCCATCTACGTCGAGTAGATGCGGTCTCCCTTTTCGTTATAATACTCAGTGATGCCCTCGCGGGGTATGATCATTTTTTTATGCCTGAAAAAACCGCCATTAAATGATACCCCCATGTTTTCCAGTTACTCGTCTCTCTCTGTACATTATTCCGGTTCCTTGCGTTAGAAATATATTATTTACAATTTTACTAATTAGATTAGACGAGCGCAAGGCTTCCTTGCGTACCCCAGATAACTGATTTAATAAGGAAGTCTCATAAGCAAGAAGACACTAAATTCGAGGATATCTTTCACCTTTCAGACACGGGAGAACTCTATGAACAGAAGAATGACTGAGGTGGGCTTGCTTGCCCTACTCCACGGTTTGCAGCACATCTACCTATACGCGTTGCCGCCGCTCTATCTAATACTTCGAGCGGAATTCAATGTCTCAACCTTTCAGATCGGTCTCCTCGGATCCGTGTCGGGTGTAATAAGCATTCTTCAAGGCCCCGCAGGTTACCTAGTCGAGCGATTTGGCAGTAAACGCCTAGCGGTGCTCAGTATGCTTTGCTGTAGTGGAGCCGTCTTCTTGTACAGCCTTGCTCCCTTCTTCGAGTTTCTCTTAATGATAGCTGCGCTCTTCGCCATAAGCCAAGTAGTCTTTCACCCCGCCACCTACGCTATGGTGACTCAAAGGGCGTCATCCTCTAACAAAGCTAAATATATCTCGTATCATCAGGTGGGTGGTTTCGTCGGTTCTGCTATTGGGACTATACTGGTCGCAGCCCTCGCATCGATGCTCGGCTGGCGCAGCACTCTTCAAGTTATACCTGTGGTTGGGCTCTTCATCATCTTCTTGTTCTGGAAATTTGTGAACGATGATACACACATCACACAGCAGTCCAGTTCCGCTTCTACTGATCCAACTCCATCAGAGAGAACCGAGTTCCGCTTCACCCTTCCACTGTTCATCCTCATTCTCGGCATCTCTATTCTGTCCCTTGGGAACCTTCAAAACTTTATTCCCCTATTTCTATCCGAGGCCTACGGTGAAAACGTGGTCTGGGCAGGCATTCTAACGGGAATCATGATTGCCCTTGGAAGCGGTGCATCGCTTCTCGGAGGCGCCTTATCGGACAAATACGATAAAACCCTGATAATGATCGGTGCAAATCTCGGATTAGCCCTCACCACGATCCTTCTAGCAATGGGCCAGTTCACCTCTGCGGTGTTATTATTAATCCTCATCCTTTATGGTGTGGCCCGATACCTCCCGGTGCCAGCCCAACACGCCCTATCTAGCATAGCCGCGGCTGAACATCCTCAAGGCATAGGCTTCTCGTATACCGGGATAGCTCTTGGCCAGGTCGTCTCCGCTCCCTTAATAGGGTACCTTATTGACGCCTTTGGGGTCCGCACCTCGTTCTTGGTGTGTAGTGTTTTCCCTCTCATCTCAATCATATTCCTCATCGTATTCAGGAATGTTTCGCGCGCACGTACATAACCGACAAGATATTTTCTTTATGCGCGCGCGCATATTCATAAGGAATTATTGGGCGAGTATATCCCTAGAGGAAAAAGGGTATACTCATCATTGTCATGGTGCTAGTTCTGGGTGAGCATGATTTGATTAACCTCATCCCACATACCATCAATTATTGCGCTGGTTACTTGGCTCTCAATGACAGTAATCTTGATTGTATGAACCTGGCTGTGACCGAGCATCACGTTACCAGTCCTGTCACCGTAGCCAGGGTAGTTGCAGGTAAATTCGATGTAAAAATCCCATGCGTTCGGCATTCCGAGTGGCACTGTGTTCTTGACCTCTACTGTCTCAGGTACGCCGTCGAACTTGAATGTAGGGCAGTTATAAAGCCAAGTTAGGGCACTCTGCTCCGCCACCTCTACCGTGTAACATAGATTGTTCTGCCTTTGTTTTATCTCATCCCACTGGTCATCAATCTGTGCAAGTGTGACCACGCCCTCAGTCACATGTATGATGACTCTATGGTGTGTGATGACCTGAGCTAATATCTGCCCAGTCCTGTCCCCGTATCCTGCATGTTTGCAGTCAAATTCGATTTCGACGCCCCAAAAGCCCGGTGCTGCGAAAGTCATGGCAATCCATGAGTCAACCACTTTTACTGAGCCAGGTATGCCGTCGAACTTGAATGTAGGGGCATTGATGAGCCAGTTGAATGCGATCTCCTCTGGAGACTTTTCTGTTGCTTCCTTTGTGTTTTGTAAGGCGTAGATGCTTGAGGGCACGATTATCATTGACAGGATCATGCAGGTCAATATCGTTAATTTTCTCATATATGCTTCACAAATCAGTTGTGGAGGGCTCAGTATAATCCTATAGTTTAGTACATGAGTTCTATTTTTTAGAACAAGGAACATTGCATTTTTATACGCTCTGAATATGAGCGCGCGTGGGCTATCTAACACAGGATAATCAAATATTTATCCTCACTTGCACATACACCCATTTTTTCTGATAATTGCTTGGGTGTATAGAGTGTGTGTAGGTGTAGAAGTAGAGGAAGAAGTTTGGGTTTGGGGGTTAAATTTTATCCAAGCCTCAAATTACCCTCTTTGAGTCCTTTTAATGTAGACCCTGACCGATGCTTATCTTGGGGCCGCCGAAGCCGGCGTCGGTCTTGAACCTTCCGCCGAAGAGCTGGTGGAAGCCCTGGAACTGCTCGTCCAGGCCGTCCAGCTCATACTTGTAGAAACCACCCCTCGTCCTGATCTCCAGCCTGTAGAAGACCTGCTCCACGGCCTCGCCGCCCCTGCCCCTGCGGTCCCGGAGCAGGCTCACCGTCTCCACGGAGTCGTTGGGCAGCACCTCAGAGCCCGGGTTATCGGCAACCACGGCCTCAGGTGTCCAACCCATGAACCTGTCAGCGTACCTGAAGCTGGTGCCCAGCTGGGCCCCCCACTGGCCAAAGAACCCCTTACCCTCGGCCTTAGCCTTGTCCCTGGCCTCCATGACCGCCTTGTTGATGGCCTCACCCGTGAGGGGCGCCAGGATCAGTCTCTGGGGCGTAACCAGCAGGTTGAAGGTGTCCCACCTGCCGAAGCTCCTAGGCTTCTTCAAGCCGGTGATGGCTATGACGACCACCTCGCCGGCCCGCTGACCTCGCGGCCCCTGAGAAGGAGAAGGAGGCGGAGGAGACTGAGCCTGCTGAGGCGGAGCCACCTGCTTCAAGGCTGCGCCACAGTTGTTGCAGAACTTGTCCCCAGGCTGAACCTGGGCCCCACATTCAGAGCAGAAAGGCATACCGATTCCTTCTATCAAGCGCCGCAGTCCCGTTTATCACCCTTTCGGGTGACCCCTGGACGCCTCTAAAGGTTTTTATGGGTTCCACGTTCACTCGGAGTGAATGATAGCGCTAGGCGTCGAGTCAACTGCGGACAACCTGGGCATAGGCATTGTGTCCAGCGACAAACGAGTCCTAGCCAACATACTGGACGTCCACGTCCCCAGGGAGGGAGGCATCCACCCACGGGAGGCCGCCAGGCACCACAGCGAGCAGATGGGCGCCGCCGTCAGGAAGGCCC
>Ga0209164_1003104_pt1 | contig 16281 bp, 13 predicted proteins | sample MTBNYHSulfiMetaG_FD_187458 | JGI IMG/M metagenome (GOLD analysis project Ga0209164, IMG submission 187458) | Enrichment culture microbial communities from rom New York Harbor, USA that are MTBE-degrading - MTBE-NYH (New York Harbor Sulfidogenic)... | ecosystem: Environmental > Aquatic > Marine >...
TTCAGCAGACACCACAGTAAGATCAACACCAAAATCCTTAGCACCCTGAACTGCTCCATCCTTCATCGTGAGGAAGAATGGATTTGTTAATGTTTTCATTATTAGGGCTATTCTCGGAGCTGCTACAGAGACTACTGAAAGCATTAAAACCAATAAAACAGCCACTAACACTTTGGTTCTTCTCATCGAAATACCTCCTTTTTTTGTTCCTACTCAGCCTATTCGAACTGAGTTTGGAATTTGTCCTTTTCCTCTTGCTTGGTTACTTAAGAACATAGAGCCATTTATATCAATGGAACAAAAGAACCCCTGCACGAAAACTAAAATCTAAGCCTTATTTCGCATTCTATCAATAAGAACTGCCCCTACAATAACTGTTCCGATCAATACCTGTTGAATGTACGACGAGATATTAAGAAGATTAAGTCCGTTTCTCAAAACTCCCATTATAAGAGCTCCCAAAACTGTTCCCCATATAGTCCCAATTCCTCCGGAAAGACTTGTTCCACCTATTACAGCCGCTGCAATCGCATCAAGTTCATATCCGACACCAGCTATCGGCTGTGCCGAATTAAGTCTGGCGGTAAGGATAGTACCTCCAATTGCGTATGTTATGCCAGCAATCAAGTAAGTTATTACAATCATAAGGGTAACTTTTACCCCGGCAAGTCTAGCAGCTTCGGCATTCCCACCAATTGCATATACATACCTTCCAAACCGGGTTTGACTTAGAGAATACTGCGCCACAATAACCACAACCGCTGCAATAACAACAGGCATCGGTATAAACCAGAGATACCCTATCCCAAAGAAGTTAAGAAAACTCTTGGGGAAAACATAGATACTCTGCCCGCCTGTGATTATCAAAGACAAGCCTCTAGCTGCGCTCATCATTCCGAGTGTCGCCACAAAGGCTGGCACCCTTCCTTTAGATACCAACAACCCGTTTATTATCCCCGTAAGTGCTCCAACAAGCACGGCTATCAAGAAGGCAAATGGAATCGGTACATTCGCCTTAAGCATTGCACCGAGGGTTACGCCTGTTAAAGCAACAACCGAGCCAACACCCAGGTCAATTCCTCCCGTTAGGATTACCATGGTAACGCCGACAGCAACTGTAATATTTATCGAGGTTTGGAGAAGTACATTCAAGAGATTCCTGGTTGTCAAGAAAACCGGAGAAAGAAAGGACATGATTATTCCCAAAGATAAAAGAATAACTATGATAACAAAATACTGAGATACCAGTAAATCTCTAAATGAGCTCTTGCCAACCTGCTTACTATCTGAACTTACATCAACATTAGGCATCTAGTCTAATCCCCCTTCTCCGAGAGCAAGTTGCATCACCAATTCTTGAGTTGCTTGCTCTCTTTCAACCTCTCCCACAATAATTCCCTCGCGCATGATTATTATTCTGTCGCACAATCCCAAGATTTCCGGTAACTCCGAAGAAACAACAATAACTCCTATACCGTCCACAACAAGCCTATTTATTAGATCGTATATTTCTGACTTTGTTCCAACATCAATTCCTCTTGTTGGTTCGTCGAAAATAAGCATTTTCGATTCAGAGTACAGACTTTTAGCCAAAACACATTTTTGCTGATTGCCGCCACTCAAAAATTTTACCAATCTACGAATGCTGGGTGTTTTTATGCTTAATTCTTCCTTATGATGGTTAACTACCTCTCTCTCTTTTCTCCCAGATATTTTTAAGACACTCGAGATCCGTTCTAATTTTGGAAGAGTTATATTTTGACATATAGACATTTGCAGGATCAATCCTTGATCCTTACGGTTCTCTGGAAGAAGATACATCCCTGATGCAATCAATTTTGATGGGGCACTCTTCTTAATTTCCTCACCATCAAACCAAATCGTACCCTCATCATACGGGTCCGCACCAAAAATTGCTCTCATTACTTCTGTTCGCCCGGAACCAACTAGTCCAGAAAAGCCAAGCACCTCACCTTGGTATAAGGAAAAGCTGATGTTTTCAAATACTCCTGCTCTACTCAGATTCGAGACCCTGAGAATTTCTTTTCCCTTTTCAGTTTTAACCTTAGGTATCCAGTCTTCAAGCTTTCGCCCTACCATAAGTGCAACAAGCTCATTCCTGGGAACTTCGTCTGTGCTTTCTAAAGTCCTTACCTTATTGCCATCACGCAATATTGTTATCCGATCTCCAATTTCAAATATTTCATCAAGGCGGTGAGATATATAAACAATACTTACCCCGTTTTCCTTAAGGTATCGAATTACATTAAACAGCTTATTGACCTCATCACCCGACAATGCCGCTGTAGGTTCATCCATAATGATTATTTTTGCACCTTTGGATAGAGCCTTACTGATTTCCACAACTTGCTGCTGAGCAACCGTCAATGAACTAATTTTTGCAGAGGGAAGAATATTAACTCCCAATTTGCTCAGATACTCTTTCGATTTCTCCCTCATTTTTGCTCTATCTATAATTCCCCGCTTTTTAAAGCCCTTCTCTTCACCAAGAAATATATTCTCCGCAACTGACAAATTTGGACAGAGATTGAATTCTTGATATATTGTTGCAAAACCTAGTTCGTGCGCCTTCCTGGGAGAATCTAACGTTACTGGTTCTCCATCAATGGTTATAACTCCCGAATCCTCCCGTAAAGCTCCACTCAAAATTTTTATAAGCGTCGATTTGCCTGCTCCGTTCTCACCCAAAATACAGTGCACTTCGGATTTGCGCAGATCAAAATCAACACTCTTAAGCGCTTGTACACCTGGAAATGACTTACTGATATTTTTCATTACCAAAAAAGGTTTCTGATCCATTTTGTTCCCTCACTTAACCTTCTTTTTCGATTCGGAAAGAGCCCAATTTCTTTCAATCTATTTTCTATGAAGATATTGGACGTGATGCAAATAGCTTTCTGTGTCATCCAAATCTACTAATTCTGGTTGATTTTCACTGAGCTTGCTCCTCAACCTCTGAACTTCTAATCCAGTCGGCATTGCTGAAGATGTTCCTTCACTCATTGTGCTTATTCCTGAAGCTAAAACAGCAAATTTGACGGCATCTCTTATATTCTCTCCACCTTCAAGTGCAACGGCTAGTGCAGAATTGAAACTATCCCCAGCACCAGTTGTATCTACAACCTCAAGTCCCTTTATTGGGAAAACAAAAAAACTCTCTGCATTAGAGAAGTATGCACATCCGTTTTCTCCAAGCTTCAGAATGAGTGTGCTTCCTATGCTCTTTTGGAAAAGGCGAGCAGCTGTTATTATCTCCTCTAGTGATTTGTATTGCCTACCTGAAAGAATAGAGAACTCACTTTCATTAGGCGTTAAGTAGGTAGCTTTCTCAATGCCTTCAAGCATATTCGGAATTGCCGGCGCAGGGTCTAAAATTATGGGGCACTTATTTCCGTAATTTTCCAAAATATACAAATTTGTGCTCCATGGAATTTCTCCCTGAAGAAGAATAATATCGGCTTTCGACAGGATATGCAGATTTTGATCTATAAAGTTCTTATTTAGAGCTCCGTTAGCTCCGGGATATATAATGATTCTATTGAGACCCAAATCATCAACTTCAATGAATGCCTGCCCAGAAAAATCATCTGGACGATTTGCAAAAAGCGATATATCGAATTCTGAAAGCTTATTAGAAAGAAACCCTCCTGCCCAATCATTTCCCAGAGAAGTCAAAAAACAACACTTGGAATTCAATTTAGCTACACCTATAGCCTGGTTTGCACCTTTTCCTCCTAAGTACTGTTGCATAACACTCGCAGAAGAGGTTTCTCCCTCTCTGGTTAAATGGTGTACCTTCAAAACTATATCGAAATTTGTACTTCCAACAACTACTATCATCTGCTCACTTCCTGAAATTAGCGGTAATAGATACGAAATCAATCAAGAAAAGGTTTTCATAAGCTTTGCAAACTAAATCCACCCATATGCTTCTTAACTTGATTAGTCTACGAATCGGCTAGAATCATGAAAAGGTTTTCAGAAGCTTCCCCCAGAAAATGGAATTTGTAACTTTAAAGATAATGCATATTTATACTAGCATAAAGGGCTTCAGATAAAGAATTCCAAATTTTCGTCTCCATAGCCTACTACTAGTAAATAACCATGATTAGCCTTGATTATATCGATATTGTTCATCTTTTCGGTATAAAAACTTCTTCTAACCCGTTGGTTATTTACTTTTCGGAAAATGCGGAATAATTAGCAGGGTTATTTGGATTACTCAATGTGAGATATCAACTGGGATGAAGAATTACAAATATTGTTAGTTCAATAGATGTATATACGAATTCTGAAGAGCGAGTTTAACACCTTTTGTGTGAAGCAACCACTCAAGTGTTAAGTTTCTTTTTAGGAGCATTTGTGGACTTTCTTACAATCAAACTGACAGGAAGCACCTTTGTAACCGGTCTCTTCCTCTTACCAGAAATGAACTCAAGAAGAAGTTTAGCTCCAGTTGCCCCGAGATTATACGAAGATTGTTGAACAGTAGTAAGAGGGGGATCATAATGTGCCGCTAGAAAATTGTCATCGAATCCCGTAACAGATATATCTTGCGGAACTTTCAAACCTTTTTTGACGCACGAATCAATAACACCAAAAGCTAGTAGATCATTCCCACAAATAATAATACTGGGTAATGGGAATTTCTCTGAAAGATTTTCAAATGAACTGACTCCACCCTCGTAAGAAAAAGCTGAACTCTCGCAAACCACAGAAATGTCTTGATGAGATTTTTCAAAGTCTTTTATTGCTTCCAGTCTTTCTCTTGCACTAGAAATCCCTGCTTCCCCACCAATATACCAATAATCTCTATGCCCCAAGGAATAAGCAAGTTCTGCAATGCTCTTCATTCCGGTTATGTTATCGCTTATCACAGATGAAAATCGCCCATCTTCAGTTCTATCTAGAAAGACAACTGGTATATTTGTTGACTCGATAATTTTTATGACCTTTTGACTTTCACCAGCGTGCATGAAAAGCAATCCATCAACTCTCTTACTAATTAAGTTTTTAACTTCTTCAATTTCCAAGCTTATATTTCCATCAGAGTTGTAAATCATCGGGGTTATTCCCGATTTGTGAAGTATGTCGCCTGCGCCCCTTATTACACTTGGAAAGAAAGGGTTTGTTATATCTGGTATTATCACTCCAACAGTAGAAGTAGTCATATTTCTTAGGCCTCGAGCAAGATCATTTGGCTTATATCCAAGGATTTTCACCGCTTCAAGGACCTTTTTCCGCTTTATTTCTGATACCTTCGCACTTTTGTTTATTACTCTAGAGACTGTCGATATTGAGACACCCGCACGTTTAGCTACATCCTTTATTCCCATTTCGGTACACCTCTGTTTAACTAATCAACAAAAATCAACTATGTTTATAATATCTACCCATTCAGCCAGTCCTTATGTAAGTATAACAGTTAATTACAGTTAAAACAGGCGTGGGTTACAATGCTCTGCTCAGCCCAAAAGGTACTTTCTTCTACCTCCAGTTGAAATACACAACTTACCGCCTAATGCTTCAGCAATTGCATTCATGGATTTGAACGAAGGATTGTGCTTTCCAATTTCCAACAAGGCAATTGTGCTTGAGGGGATCCCCGACAGTTCACTGAGTTTTGTTTGAGAGTATTTGAGCTTAATACGCAAATCAATGATCTCATTAACAAAGTCGTATAAGGAACCTATCCGATCCTCAGCTTTTCGGAAGCTTTCATTATGCTTGAACAATTCAAATAGCTCTTTATATTTGACTATTCGAAGGGCTTGTTTTTGAGAAGCTGAGTTTCTGGAAGCTTTTATACTTCTTTCTAGGCGTTTCTCCGATTCTTCCATAAGTTTCTGAATTGCACTTATATTTGCATTCTCCAAGTAATCCAACAAGAAAATTGTCTTGCTAGTACGATAGGCTCCCATAACGAAAATTGGGTTTGTCTCAAATACAGTAGAACGATCTCTGTAGTCAAAAATGTAAATCCGATTGTTATTGACGATGTATCTACTTACCCATTCCACTGTAACTCCTCTTCGTCTTAGCAACCTTTCAAAGAAGAATTTAATCATTCTGTGGGAGGCCTCATAATCTTGCCTATAAAGTTGCTCGAATACTTTTATGAAATCATTTCTACTAGGAACAAAAGAAACAGAATATCCTTTCCAGAGTACGAAATTCATAGCTTCTCCTTTCAAATACATTTCTGATTGCTGAGTAAATAGATCGTACTCCATAAGTACCTAGCGATCAACAGTTAGTAGATTCCCCAAAACATCCTAGCTGTATTATTATTTGATATTTTATTCATATTGTTGGATTCCTGTTCTTCCCAAACAAGCTTTCCATTTGAATCAGTCTTCAACAGATACACCTGATTCCTATTTCCAAAAGAACTCGTATAACTCGTGCGGTTTCAAACAGTGCGAGAGTATCGTGTGCGAAATTCAAAGCGATTCTATCAAATAGATAATAGGCGCTGATGGCAATTATATGACTAGGGGTAAGAACTACATTAGCATACTTAAAGAGAGAAACAGATGGTATTGGACCGATAACGTTAAGCGAACAAAGAACAGGAATAGAATCTCATAGTCCGTAGATGCATCCAAAAAACAACTGCCAGAACAATCCAAATTAAGAGGTACGAAAAAAGCAGAAAGAACTTAACTTCTCTTTTTTACTCCAGTTATCGCCAACACACCTAATCCAATAGGGGTTGTTTTATCAGGTCAATTGAAGATAATCAATGAAAAAGCAATTCTTTTAAACAGCTACAATTGTTATACAAAAAGCATTAAAGAAATAATCTCAATAATCTCTATTCACACGTTTCACAAACTAATAGCGAGAGAAGAGGTCAAGTTACTAAGAAGTAGTGCCCTAAGAACAACACTATCTGCTTAAGATAACTGAAGGCTCAAAAAATAAACTAACATGTCTTCCTGGGAAGTATCATCTATGGAACTTACGATTCCAGATGGAATATAAAGTTTAGATTTCCTCGGTTATACTTTTAGCGGAAATGCTCCAGCTATCCAGCAATGTTTTTGCTTTATTAAAGACGTCCACGTAGTACTCTTTTAATTTCTCGCGTACTATACTCGCATTTTTGTTTGATACCTTTTCTCCGCTCAAAATGTGCGGAAAACTGTTATTCAAGTTTTCAAGCTCGTTTACACTCATCCCGTCAATTAAGTGCTTGTCTGACTCTATTTGCGAGAGTAGCTTAGTTTCATTGTCTAGATCCTCGATTTGCTTCTGTATGAGTTGTTCTCCCCAGGATTCCTCGACTGTTCTTTTCAAATATCTCCAGGAATTCTTCACGTTCTTCTGAAGTGAAACGTAGTAAATGGATCTCTTCATTTTTAACTCAAATAGGTCTGCAGCATCGGAAATTGATTGGCCTTGGATTTTCTTTTTGCATTCGTCTATCAAGAACTTCATAATCGATTTATTCAAACTACCAGCATCGAAATTTTTCACTAAGCTATAGCCAATTACACTTCTGAGTGCTTCGTATTGCGAGAAGAAAAGAGATGATTCTGCATTTTCGATATTTGAAGTCTCATTATGGTTTAGTTCGTTAGTTTGTTCTTTATATATATTACTAACATAACTAACTAAACCAGTGTCAATGTTTTTCCGAGAAAGTTTATCCAAATAATCGAATATTTCACAAAGTTTTATTGGTAAACCAACTTCCTCGATAAAACGCTCGAACGTCGCTTCACAGGAGAATTTACTGTCTATTCTTTTACTTTTGTTCGGAAGGTACTCAACCCAGTTTTGATCATTCAATTCGTGAATTAAACGCAACACAGTTCTACTGGTTGTTCCCGTTTCTTTTGCAAGCGAAGTTTGGCTTAAGCAGACAACAGGTGAAATTTGATGTAGGGAGACGGTAATTAAGAAGGATAGTATAAGACGTGCTTGAGGACTAAGAGATGATTGTCTGATTATATAAGGGCCAATTCTTGGTAGCAAAAAAGGTACGATTTCACAAACGTTTTCAAGTTTTGGGGCACCATCATACGACAAAATATCTCGAGACAAAAGCTGCTCTACCGACATTTTATCTGGTGATAAAGTCGACTCTTGTGACATTTTATCTGGTGATAATTTATGCACATCCGACATTGTGTCTGGTGATAAAGTGTCAGATGACAAATTATCTGGTGATAATTTAGGCTGAATAGACATTTTATCTGGTGATAAAGTGTCATAAGAGTCACTTTTGTCTGGTGATATTTTGTCTGGTGATACACTCTTATCTGATGATGTTTTATCTACAGACAACTTATCTGATGATAGTTTATCTCGAGCCAACATGTCTGGAGATAAGATATCAGGTGATATTTTGTCTGGTGATGATATATCAGAAGATGACATATCATCAGATACATTATCTGCAGAAGACCCCTCTTTCTTCATTTGATCTTCGATTAACTTAGCCTGTTCCTCCAAGCTCTGGAACAGCCGAGTGATTCCGCTTGTACTTTCTCGTTTTGGCATTGTACTCACCTGAATTCTATTAGAGCCACTAACTCATCAACTAGAGATTCGAAATCAAGAAGGCCCTGTGGTGTCTTTTTCTCTTTCACAGCATACTGTGTTAGTGTTATCCCTTTAGCAATTGCACGTTGAACATCGGTATTTCGATTAACGAACGAGGTAAGGACACTATCCTGACCGAAATTCTCGGCCACATCTTCTCTAACGTCTTTTGACATCCTGGTTCTAGAGTCGAACATAGTTATGAGAATGCGAATTAGAAACGCTCGCTTCAGTGTAGGCTCAATGTCGTTGGTAATGATGTTCTTGAGTCTTAAGAATCCTTCGATTCCCAGGAAAGATGAATCAATAGGAACAATTATGATTTCGCTGGCAATGATTCCGTTTAGGACAAATGTGCCTATGTTCGGTGGGGTGTCGATTATCAGAAAATCATATTTAGCTTTTACAGGCCTCAAAGCGTTATCCAGCAAAAAATAAGGAGTAATTGCTCTCCTGAGCTCGTCCTCAATATCGAACATTCCAATATTGGACGGAAGCAAATCGAAGTTAGGACCCATATTAACTATGCTTTCCTCAATAGAGGCCTTTCTGGTAAGAACGTCAGCGATCGTGTTATAGAACAAAAGAGGGTTCTTTCCCAATGACATAGAACAGTGCCCTTGGGGATCCATATCTATCAATAGAACCTTCTCCCCTCTTTTCGATAGAATATCAGCAACATTTACGCAGCAGGTGGTTTTTCCAACGCCGCCCTTAGAATTTCCAAACATTATAGAATGGGCCACGTCAGATCAACCCCTATTCTTCAAGAGAAGCTTAACGTTTCTTTTGAGCCAGTCTACCTGCCGCTGTTCATAAACCCGCCAGTCTCTTATGTCTCTATCAGGTACAAATGGTAGCTTACCAGTTGCTTCCCATCGGAACAGTGTGCGCTTGTTAATACCCAAAAGATCCGCAACTTCTTGCGCATAGTAAGTTCCGTCTTCTTTCATAAAGGCACCTCGATACATAGTATACATACTTAGAGTGGTAGATATGGAAATAATATCACATAATTTGTGAATTATACAAATCAAACCAATAGTAGTTAATTTAGTGACTCAAATATAATTTGACAAACCCATCTTCTCCCCTCCAAAAATCATACGTTGTTCTATAGAACATACTTCCATAGATTTTAATTTAGCTTCAGCATTAGTGTACAGAATCTTGTTCCTGTGACTTACGTACTACCTGTTTAGCACTTAGGAATTCTTGGTGCCGCAGAAGACTATTCTAAGGGTGTTTTGAACCAAAATTCACTTTCAAGGGGAAAACCGTACCAGGATGAATAAGCTATGAGTAAGTATAAGCCCCATCAATTAATTGTTACGAGCATTTTCGTAACAGGCATTCAAGTTAGAATTTCTTCGCTGAAAATGGCGGTAATCAGCTAATATACTTAGAATTCAAAGTCATTGCTCCAATTGAAACTCTCCTTCCTGATTGTGCGTACGTCCATGCAGACAATTACTGAAGAATAGTGACTGTTATTTGCTGTTCTCATAGCTTATGTATTCGTCCAGGCTGATAACGTTCCCCATAAGGTTCTTCACTTATCCTGACTGTATACGAATGGAGGCAAGTGATTGTTCATTTACCCCCTTAGCACCCCCTTGCGCGCCTTTACGGAAATTGTGGCTTGTAAATAAAGATAAACATTAGCAGCGGAATGCGATCTGAAATCGCGCGGAGGGGGCAAAGAGGGGTGACAATAACCACAAAAAAATATTGTTAATCATATGACCCACTTTTATGAGCAATTATAGTCTTAATTAGTGCATCACAAACTTATTGTATTCAATCGCCATTGTTCGTACTCATTAAATAGTAATTCCAGAATAGTCGCTATAGTAGCTGATAGAAGCAAAATTATATCTAAACTATGCATATGAAGCAATCAAAAAAAGTGTCAAACGATAGACCTAATATTTATCCATTAAATTGCCCTGTAATGAATTTAAATATGCTCGATGTATGTTTGTATGTATTACGATGCTTCGAAGCAATACGGGGCATTCTAAGGCCAAATAGAGGGTATTCTGAATTGGGTAAGAACTGAACGGTTGAAAGTGTCGAGATTAACTTCTTGTTTGAACGCATAAATTTCACTTGTCTAAAGACTCCTGCACGGTAATTTCATGAAGTACCACTTTCACAAATCTATTTCGTGTTTTCTCCCCTCCCCGTTTTCCCCCACTCCAGGATCAATACCCTTTCAACCCCTTTCTAAGTGAGAGAAACAATCACCATAGGTTTAAGAAGTAACTTTTCTTTACTTTAAGAACAATCACCATAACCTGGTATGAAACGATCACTATAAAAGTAAGGAGGCGATGATTCACCAAAATAGAGGTCCTGACAGAATAAACTGCCAGGACCTGGGATTTTTCATTGCAAGCGAAACGCGTTTTCTTCCAGAGACGTAGTGGTATTTTGCATTTATTCTCAAGTTGAATTTTGTAGAAAAAACCACCTCCCAAAATTCACGCGCGCCGACGGTATCAATAGGGTTACAGTTCTCTCTCCGTAGGGAAACGAGCACCATAACCTGGTGAAAAACAATCACTTTAAAAACAACGTGATTTTTCTTCCAGGATAATGGAGCTCCTTGACTGGAATTAGTACCCTTTATTCGTCGAGTATTAATCGACGAAATCATCTCTTGAATACTTCGTTTGCCCTTTTTTCCTCAAAGACAAGGACAACATTATCTCTTTTGAAGTCTTTGGCATTTGCGAGACTATTTTCTTCGAGAGTTTCCCATGTTTCGTAGATGTCTTCCGGGAACGTTAGAAAATCAAGCCCGTATTTATATGTCGTGTGTGCCCCTATTCGGGTCTCGTCACCTTTCTTAAGAAATCCAGCCAAGACGAGAAAATTCATTGCTCTGTTTACTCTGAAGTTTGATAATCCACCGGCCAATCTACCCACGTGTCTTACTGAGCACATGAACCATTCTTTGCCGTTATTGTAGTTCTTCCTGGCCTCGGATCTAACGACTTCCGTGACTTTACGGATATCATCCAGGAATCTGTTATTTGATACTTCAGCCATTAGTTCAAATTGCCTATTAAGTTCCGGTTCTAATCTGTTCCACCATTCATCAAAGGCAGCGCCGTAGATGGTTGTTATACCCTCTTCCTCAATCCAGCTGTAGAACCGCGGAAGTTCTTTTGAAGTCATCTTAGCTTTTTTGGGATTTCCCCCATCTTTAAGGGCAAGGAAGACTTCTATGATGTCGTAGTTCATGTCATTTGCGAAGCAATGGAGCTGGAAATTGGATTTCTCTGAGAAGTCGGTGTAGCGTATTCCGGGATGGAAGAGTGAGTAGACAGTCCTGGTTGGATTACCGCTACCGAAGATATCCGGGAATTTGATTGATCCATTTTTCTGAAGCGTATGTGTATCCAGTTCCACGCCTGCCATTTCAAGTACTTTCTTCCATAATTCAGGATCGCTCGATAGCAGGTCTTTCATTGCCTTGTGAAAGTCAGAATGCCCATAGAGCGGTGAGTAACATCTTCCTGAAGATATAGAATAGGCAATGCTTGAGGGAGACTTGAAATTTCCTCTCCATCTGCAGTTTCTGCAGTCATCAAATATCTTTGAAATATAATCGCAGGTATGTGGTTTGGATGCTTCCAGCGCATGGTCTATCTTCTTATCTGTTTCTTTCTTTGAGTATCGAGGATAGGGACTGGACAGTTCATGGATCTTATCCTTAGCCCCGAGCGCAGCCAGATTTGATATCATCATGTACCAGCTGGGTTCATCGAGAGTTCGGGCTTCATCTCTGCAATGTCGCAGAAAGTGGCACTTTTCTATTGTTTTGTCTATTATCTCGGGAGAGAAACTACCAGGCTGAACGGGTTCTTCTCTCTTATAATCGTGGGGAAGTCTCTCTTCAGCCGACAGCTCTATGGAGAATCTTTTGATAAGCTCATCAAGAGAGTACTTTTTTCGGGAGTTGTAGAGAATTATCACCGGAACGGGTTTCGATTTAAAATTAATACTCCCGGGCAGTCTCATAGTTTCTCCGTATTGGCAGACTGCAGGATCTCCGTTGAATTGATCTTTCAAAGCAAGATTTAGTTTCTCCACGGTTATAAAATCCTCGTATCTAGCTGGTTGCTCCAGAACCCAGTAAGCATGAACTCCGTGACCGGAATTTATTATGTAAGTTGGTTCGGGATTAAATGTCTGGAGAGAGTCTATTGCTTCTTGTCTCGTTCTATTTCCCTTTAAATCAACATCCAGCCACAGTGCGTTTATACCGGAGACGGTGTCTTTGCCACCCATTTTGTTCCGGCTTCCAACTCCGAAAAACAGATTCCTACCTCTGTTATTGTAGAGAAACTCTTCAATAGAGCTTTCACTGAGGTCCGAGACGGGTAACGCCTTTCTGCGAGGGATTTCGTTATCCTTTAAAGCCCGGAATTCTATCAGAAGTGGAACTTTTGTTTCCTGACAATCCCACTGAACATCTACTGGAAAGAGGCTTTTGAGGAATTCGCATGTCTCTGTTATACTTGTGGTATCAAAATATTTTTCTGGTAATTCCAGCCCCGTTGCATCGGGGCTTATTTTTTTTTCAATCACTGAATCACACCCTTTTTGAGGTCGCACTACACGGCTTGTGGAGAATTCCTACTGTTGAGGGTCCGGGTTCAGTGGTTCTTCCTCTTGAACAACAGACCGATGTCAACGAAATTTCCTTGCATGAAGTGTTTTCATTAATTCCGTCTTGTCCTTCTTTCACTAAAAATGCTCCTCCTTAATTGTTTGCTGATATCACAGCAGGTTGATTTGGACAGTTTCTCGAAGAATAAGTATAAGAAAATCCTTCGAGTCCAAAGACTACGAGAAATGTTAGAATCATGCTTTCAATTTCTATAATTCGTGAGGCCTCGCGGAGAAGGAAATAATCCCCGCCCGATGACTGCTTTTGTAAGTGTTATAAATCTTCTGGCCTTTCGGTTTTCTGCAGCCCACCGGTGTCTATTCCAAGAAGAACATCCATCAATATTGTATACTAAGATTCTGCTTTTTAGCGCGAAAACAAGATCCGAAGGATCGGCGTAAGTAAAGATTTGATAATGCCATCCTTACCCTAATGTAACATTGATTTCGCATAGATACGCTTGAAAAGCTCATTGAAAAGCGGATACGACGATTTCAAAATTGCGCACCCTACTTAAATTACCTTGGGGCGAGCAAGGAATGAATCCCATTGTTTCAAGTAAGATTCTATGGGAAGTAGATAGGCAAGAATTTTGTTCACTAAAGCTTAGTACCTCTAGTAACACGTGGAAAGGCTCCTTTTTAGGAGGTGTCAAATTTGATACTACCATAGGGCAAACCCTGATCCTGCAGCACTTTAACAAAGAAAAGGTTAACGGAAGAAAGAATGAGAAGAGGGGGGACGTCTGAAAAGACCAAGAATAGAATTCAGCAAGCTAAGGAAAATGGAATTGCATGCAAGAAAAGTTTGAAAGGTTCCTGCACAAAGGTACCAGGAGAGAAGGTTGTCTCGAATAAGGCTCTTGCCCGTGTGATAAGCGAATTGGGGTAATTGTATTCACTTCCATGCTCTACAGAATCAAGATCAAGCTTCTCAAGGCAGTACACGGCGGTCATTTCTGCGAGAGATTTCAGTTTATCCGTGTTCATTCACGCACCCACTTTCTGAGAGTAATCAGGTTCATTTTTAGACCCTGTCTGGACACTTCTATTTCGTCTGAGACAACGAGTGAATCTAAACCGACTTCGATCTTGAAAGGAAATAATTCGGGAGTTCTTCCGATTTCTTCAAAGGCAATAGATCTGCTCTCTTTACCATAGAGCAGGCTTTGAATGAGCCATGTTGTCTCACTCTGTCTCTCTACGGCTATTGCGGTTCTTTCGTTGGCTGTATAGCCGGCTTGTCTCTCTGTACTCTCTATCGATCCCCATAGTTGCATAGTTTGAATTACCCTTGAACATGCTCTAGTAAGTGTTGATCTCTCTCCCCATATTTTGCTTATCCTGTCGTGGACCTGAGAGACACCAAAATAACCCTGCAGAGCTATCAACCTTCCGCAGATCGCCGCAATATCCCTGAAGAGTGTATAAGTTGCCAGGCTCATTCCCCAGTGAAAGATTCTTGTATCTATTTCTGGATTCTCTTTGAAAATCTCAAGCGCCTTCCTTCGTAGAACGACCAGATTGGGATTATTGTCAAGCCACATTCTGGAGATAACGAGTCTAGTCTTCCTTCTGGCATCCTTGCCAGGTAAATCGACTGCCATGAATCGCTCTTGTTGTTCTCTTATCTCTTGAATACTCTTATCTTCGGCAAGGAGCTCCAAAGTGATATCGAGCCATTCCTTCTTTATATGTCTGTCAAATCCAAGCATCTTTGCCAATTTAGTTCATCCTCTCGATAGTTTTATCAGTGGGACTATAACTTCATCAAGTGTGAGTCCACCGTGAGAAATCACAGCCGAGTCTAGTGTTGTGAATGCCCGTCTTCCTCGTGTGATAAGGGGTAAGAAGTCCTGAGGAAGTCCCGCCGGAATCCATTCGATGGAATCGGGATATTCGCAATGAATCCTGTGTCTCAACAACGAATCTCTGTAGATCCTGATCCTTTCGCCTCTTGTCTCCGCCATCAATCCTTCCGAAGGGTTTCCCATCCCCTTCGATTCAACGTTTCCATGATCGCTTGTAAGAATAACCTCGTAGCCCGACCGTAAAAGGAGCTTACACAGATCCAGAAAACAGCTCTCCTGAAGCCAGATCTCTGTGGCGGCGAGAAGCGATCTCATGCCTATATTCTCACCGTGAGCCTTTTCATCAAGCTCTCTCATGACTATCCCGATAACCGACATCTCTCTTTCGACCGATTCTTCTGCCGCTCTCATCAGTTGATTGTCTACCTTGTTTATATAAGAGATTTCCCTTTCTTTGACCCCTTTATCAATCCACGCCCGCTTCCAAAGTCCGGACTCCGCGGAAGTGCTCTTGAGATCGGACAGTTCCGAGGGAAGCGACCCGGAGAAGATAGCCTGTCGCGAGACCGCCGTTACAGTCGGAATCATCGCAAAAGCCGCGTGTTGTTCGCAGATAAAGCTGTTCAACCGGGGTGAGAGCTCAGACCATTGAAGCAGAGACATACCGTCGATTACTATTAGTGCGTTCTTTCCAGTCTCACGGAACAACCTGCCAGTCCAGCTGATTATGTCCTTCACAGTCACAGGGAGTTTTGAAGAGATAGTTAGAAGTCTTCCGTACTCCTCAACCATCCAGTTCTCGAATTTAGAATCTACAAGCGTCCTGATCGCCTCTAAACCTGAGTTTTCATTCCTTTCAAGAGAGATCGAGTAGGCGAGCAGATTCAACTCTGCCCAGCGCCAGGCGAAATCGATCCAGTTACTGTAACTCGCATCAACCGCTGGGATAGAATTACTCACGATCTCGAAAAGCTTCTTGAAGCGTATTTGCGCTGAACGTTCATTATCGATCCCTATTGCCGTCCACGATTTTTCATACTTTGACGGATCATCGACAGGCACGGCTTTCAGAATACCTTCGGTAAACATCGTATCTGCATAAACCTTGATCTTTGGGTCATCAAATGGCAGAGAACAGGGTCCTTTATGCTTCAATGGAGCGTCGCTCTCTTCATAAGAGATGAAGTTCCCGAGATTCCTCAAGAAGAGCGTC
>Ga0209164_1003105_pt1 | contig 16278 bp, 16 predicted proteins | sample MTBNYHSulfiMetaG_FD_187458 | JGI IMG/M metagenome (GOLD analysis project Ga0209164, IMG submission 187458) | Enrichment culture microbial communities from rom New York Harbor, USA that are MTBE-degrading - MTBE-NYH (New York Harbor Sulfidogenic)... | ecosystem: Environmental > Aquatic > Marine >...
GTTCCCGATCACTTCACGCCGGCGAAGGACATCCTCTCTGCAGAACAGTGCAAAATTCTCAGGGAGTTTGCAAAAGCCCAACATCTCACCCATTTCTTTGAAATCGGACAATGCGGGATCGAACATGCCCTTCTTCCAGAAAAGGGACTGGTCCTGCCCGGAGAGGTGGTGGTCGGTGCTGACAGTCACACCTGCACCTATGGAGCTCTCGGCGCTTTTTCAACGGGTGTGGGCAGTACAGACCTGGGTGCGGCCATGGCGAGCGGCAAGCTCTGGTTTAAGGTTCCTGAAAGCCTCAAACTCATCTATTATGGAAAAATCAATCCATGGGTTTCTGGGAAGGACTTGATCCTTTTCACCATCGGCGATATCGGTGTCGATGGAGCCCTCTATCAAGCCATGGAGTTTTGCGGAGAAGCGATCCGTAAGCTTTCTATGGCAAGCCGTTTCACAATGGCCAATATGGCCATTGAGGCCGGGGCTAAGAATGGAGTCATAGAACCAGATGAAACCACTCTTGAGTTTGTCAAATTTCGGACCAAGAGACCCTACCGAATCTTTCGAAGTGATAGAGAAGCGCACTATGCAGAAGTGAACGAATATAATGCCTCAAAGATTCATCCTCAAGTTGCACTTCCCCATATCCCATCGAATGTGAACGATGTGAGAGAGATTGGAAAGATCGAGATCGATCAGGTCATCATCGGTTCTTGTACCAATGGTCATCTCGATGATCTTCGGGTGGCCGCCAGAATATTAAAAGGAAGAAAGATCGCTTCCTCCTTACGACTCATCATCATTCCTGCCACCCAGGAGATCTACCATCAGGCCTTGAGAGAGGGGCTCTTCGAAATATTTCTTTCGGCGGGCGCTGTCATCAGTCCGCCCACCTGCGGGCCCTGCCTTGGAGGGTATATGGGCGTCTTGGCTGGAGGGGAAAGGGCATTGGCCACCACGAATCGTAATTTTCGAGGAAGGATGGGCCACGCTCAAAGCGAGGTGTATCTCTCCAACCCGGCAGTCGCCGCCGCCAGTTCGATCCGGGGCTGGATCTGCCATCCGGAAGAAGTAGTGAAGAAAAGGGGCCTAGGGGTCTAGGGTTCAAGGGGTCGAGCGGAATCATAATGGACATAATTTCCCTGCTAAATAAAAACGTTTTTATGATAAAGAAATACTCGAACCCTGGGACCCTTGGACCCTTGAACCCTTATTTTATGGGGGACTCGTGAAGATCGAAGGAAAAATCTGGAAATTCGGATCCGATATCGATACGGACGCCATTATTCCTGCCCGTTATCTCAATCAGTCCGATCCGAGGGAACTAGCAAAACATGTGATGGAGGACGAGCGGCCTGAGTTTCCTCAGCAAATCAGAAAGGGTGACATTCTTTTGGCTGAAAAGAATTTCGGCTGCGGCTCCTCCCGGGAACATGCCCCTCTTGCCTTGAAGGCAGCAGGAGTCTCCTGCATTATTGCAGCAAGTTATGCAAGGATCTTTTACCGGAATGGACTCAACCTCGGCCTTCCTCTTTTAGAGTCCTCAGGGGCTTATGAAACCATCCGGGAAGGGGATCGGGTTCGAGTAAACTTCACCACCGGCGAGATCTTCGACCTCACACAAAAGAAGAAATTCTTCGCAAAACCCATCCCGCCCTTTATGCAGGAGCTAATCAGGGATGGAGGTTTGATCCGGCACCTCCGAAAAAGCAGGCAAAAGAGAAAACAGTGAGTTCTTGCGCTGAAGCCCTGAGCGTGCGCTCTTATGTAACGAGCCAAATGAAAGGCTGCCATGTGCAAATCGCTCTCCTTAATTAATTTTCAACAACGATAAACCGACGCCCGCAATCAGGTTTTTCGAAGAGGGAAAAGCTTCAATTCAGAATGCTCCGCTATGTGTGCGAAATGTTTATCTGCTGTGAAGAGGTAACAATGATGTGAAATTGCAGCCGATGCGATGAGTACATCGATTGTGCCTCCCTGTTTCCCTTTTCGGATAAGATGGTTCTTCAATTCCGCAGCCCTTGTATAGTCTTCCCTCGTAAGGTCGATCAGAGGAAAAGCTTTAAAATATTCCTTCAGTGCAAGAAAATCACTCGAGTTCCTAATCCCCTGAAGTATTTCTTGAAGGATGATGCCAAGGAGATAGATATCTTCCCCTTCCTCAATGATGGTTTTGAGCAAAGTGGCCTCCTGATTCACAACCCCGGAAGGTCTCCTCAGGGCAAGGGACCATATGGAGGTATCGACCAGGATCCTCATCTGGCGTTTCTCTCTTTCCTGTAGTCGTAAGAGGGTTCCATCTCAACTTTTCCAAACAGGGACAGAATGTCCTTCCGTTTCCTTCTCATGACATATTCTTTAAGAGCTTCGTTAACGGTATCCTTCTTGCTCTTATGTTTCCCTGCTTTTAGGGCCTCTTCCAATAGTCTTTCGTCTATGGCCAAGTTAGTTGCCATCATTTTCTCCTTTCACCCCGTTAGGAATGATGCTCCACTGGAATTGTTAACGGGTTTCACACATTAACTCACACATACTTTTACACATTAACATTTTATTGTCAATACAAAAAGGGGGCGGGGTTCGGATATCGTCTCGTGCCACCTCTTTCTAACGGGGTAAAAGATTCGGAGGGAAGTTTTCTAAATAACTTAAGAACGCCCCCGCCAGGGTTTTCATCGCGCCGACACAGTCAGCGCCCCAGATCACCCTTACCAAATGAGTGGTGCCTGACCCCGGAGTCTACACATCAGGCTACTCTCACTGAAGACTATTCAGGATGATAGGTACAGCTTGCAGCCAATCCTTGCAATGTTTTATTGTCCGAAATGATGTCATGCGGAACGAGCAGGTATGACCAGGGTTTTCCGCCATGTTTCAATTCATGAGCGATTGCGTTCTTGCACCATTCCAGAGCAGCTCTGGCCTTGGCCTGCACTTCTTTATCTGTCATTTCGGCAGCGCTCTTTGTTTCACAGAGAAACTTGGCCGATTTTGTTTCCGCCACAAAATCCGGTTCGTAGGATGAATCGCTTATGTAGTGAATTTGGAGACTCCCCTTGGCTGGTTTGAACCACTTCATCACTTCCTTGTCGTTCTCAAGGATCACTGCAAAACGACGTTCTGAATCCGAGTCAAACTTCTGAACACGGTACAAACATTTTCTGAATCCTCTAAAAAGCATCTTTCGGATGTCATGTCTATCGGACACCGGTGCCCGGAAGTCCCGCTCGCTTTCTCCAGCAGGTGCGGAATAGTTGTTGGGCCGGAGTGTTGTATATCCTTTGCTCACATGTACCTCATAAGAAGCCGCCTTTCCCTCGTAATGTTCTTGCATCTGCGCATGGATCCGGTTCACTAATGCCTGCTGATGGTATTGCAGGACATTGACCACCTCCTCTTCGCTGTTGAGGTAGGACCGCAGGTGAGCCATAACCTGTCCGGCCAGCTCATAGAGCAATTCAGCGTGATCGTCGTAACAGAGATCGTTGAAGTCGATGAGACCTCGGACAAGGTAGTCTTCGAGCTGCTCTTCCGGAGGAATGCCAGTACCGCTCATCAATCGGTGTTGTTCTCGCCGGTGCAGTTCCTGGATAAGAATTTCGTTATCTACTGGCAAGAGACGAATGGAGGATAGATTGAGATTGAATTCCCTGTACCCCCGAGTTACATCGCCGACCGGCTGGACAATGATACGTGGGATATCAATAGAAAGTTCATTGCGAAGGGCAATGGTTGAGGCAACCACACTGGCCACATCCACCTTTTCAGCGATCCCTTCCAGTTCCTTTTGGACAGGGGTGATGATCTCCGTAACCTTTTCGACAATCTGCCTCTGGATTTCAGGTTTCGCCAAGTCAGTGGAACGTGGCAACCGCTCGAACTCTCTCCGGATAACTTCGAGTGTAACCTTGGCAACCTCCTGTTCCTTCGGGCTATCAAAGAGCACTGCCTGTTTTCCCCTGTGTCCTGATCCTCCGTAGGTGGATAAGCCTTCCGAAATGCGGTTCATGATTTCAGGCTCAGCAACATAAACCTTGTTTCGCTCGTCGGTGATGTGGATAACCTTTAACCCTCCCCTAATGATTGAATCCGGGCTGTTTGCATAGTCTACAATCTCCTGGAATTTGTCATGTGAGACGATGGTCAACCGGTCTACCGCACCCACCTCCGTCCTCTTTCCATAAGGAAGGCGTAGCCCCCGGCCAATGGACTGCTCCACAAGCGTCTTTGAGTTTGCAGCCCGGAGCGGGACAATGGTGTAAAGGTTGGTGACGTCCCATCCTTCTTTCAGCATGTTTACGTGGATTACGATTTCCGTGGAGTTTTCTGGCTTCTCCACGTTGATGAGCTGTTCTATGGTTTCATCCCTCTCCTCCCCGCTCTGTTTGGAATGAACTTGAATGACCATGCCTTTGTACCGGCCCTCAAAGAATGTTTCATCTTCAATTATCTTCATAAGAGAATTGGCGTGTTCCGTATCCCGCGCAATGACCAACAGGAAGGGCTTCACAATGGGCTTGTCATTCTCCCGGGCGTAGATTTCCAGCTCCACTTTGGTGTTCTCGTGGATGCGCACCCCATCCTCCAATTTTAGTCGTTCCAATCCGGCATCATCGTAGTTGCGGACATCAAAATTTTCGCGGGTGGCAACAGCGGGTTCTTTAACAAACCCGTCCGCCATTGCATTTGAGAGAGGATAGCTATAGATGACGTTCCTGAATGCCTCTTGCGTACCACCTTTCTCAACCTGAGGCGTTGCCGTGAGCTCAAGTCCCAGGATCGGTTTGAGCTCGCTAATTGCCTTCATCCCCGCTGATGCCCGGTAGCGGTGGGACTCGTCCATCAGGAGCACCAGATCATTTAGATTGGCTAAATACTCAAAATAGCTCTGGCCAATGTATTCCTGAAGCCGTCGGAAGCGAGGGATATTGCTCTTGATGGCTCCTTTCGGTGTTTCCGTGCTCGTGATCTTGGAGATGTTAAAGATGTTGATATGGATCGGCGTATCCCATTCTACGCCCGGCAGGTAACCTTTTTGTCTGATTCCCCGGCCGCTTTCGTAGTTGTCGCCGGTAATGATCTCCGGTGGGGTCACGGTGAATTCTGCGATGCCCTGGAACACATATTTAGGCGTATTAAGTGTAAAATCCGTGATGAGCTTGTTATAGATTGTGAGATTGGGTGCGAGCACAAAGAAATGACGGATGTTCCTGGTCTTGAAGAGGTATGAAATAAAGGCCCCCATGAGACGGGTTTTGCCCACGCCGGTTGCCAGTGCAAAGCAAAGGGATGGGAAATCGCGCTCAAAGTCGGAGACCGAAGGGAATTCGGACTGAATCACATTAAGTGTCTGCACGAGGTCAGTATTTTTCTCAAGCGGGATGATATCGCAAACTCTGTCGAGAATCTCCAGCGATTCGCGTTGCGGCGGACGGAGGCTTAGCCGATTGGAGATCGTGTTTACATGGGAGCCGTTCATTTCTTTTTCCTCCGGCCTTTTCGCTCAAGTTGCCTAGCGATCTTCTCAAATTCCTCTTCTTCTTTGGCCGTTTCTTCGGCAAGGCGGTGCCGGTTAAATTTCTCGAATTCTTCCAGTGCCAGCGCCTTGGCAATTTCCATGGACACTTTTCCTGCGTCTTCCAGAATGGCACGCTCGTTGAATTTCAGAAAAGCGTCAATTTTGTCACGCCAATCACGCATATAAAGGGGTTTCCGGCGATGGGCCTGATCCTCGGCATAATCAAGGTACATGACGACAATCCGATTAAGCTCGCCAATTTCTTCGATGCTCAGGTAATTCTTGGCAACAGCGACATCGGTCCTTCGAACCTTGGACCCTTTCCAGTTCGTCAGTCCCATGTTCGCTTTGGAAGAATCCGCGCGTTCCGCAATCAACTCCGCTGCTGTCTTGCCGGTAATGGCCCAATGAAGTTTGTTCTGTACGATCTGGAAGAACTCCTTTGTTTCTTCCGCCTCGGCGTCGTAGTCAATCGCCAATTTATAGATGTCCCTGATTTTCTGGTAAAAGCGTTTTTCGGAGGCACGGATGTCACGAATGCGCTCAAGTAGTTCATCAAAGTAATCTGCCCCTATGTTCCGGCCTTCCTTGAGCCGCTCGTCGTCTATCGTAAAGCCCTTGACCAGATACTCCCGCAACCGTTCGGTCGCCCACCTTCGGAACTGAGTGCCACGATGAGACTTCACACGGTAGCCGACCGATATGATCACGTCCAGGTTGAAGTACTCCAGACTGCGTGAGACCTTCCGTGCTCCTTCCTGTTGAACTGTCAAGTATTCCTTGACAGTTCCCTCATGTACCAACTCCCCCTCGGCATAAATATTCTGAATGTGAAGGCTGATGTTCTGCTTGGTCGTCTGAAACAATTCAGCCATGAGCCTCTGTGACAGCCAGACCGTATTATCTTCAAGTCTCACTTCGATTCGGCTCTGGCCATCTTCGGTTTGGTAGAATAGAATCTCTGAAGAAGGTATCCGTTTTTTTGGAAGATGATCAGTCATTTTTCTTCCCGCCTTTACGTCCGGCCAGGTCAAAAAGAGTGGCCTGTTTTGGATTAGGTGCCCTTTTACCACTGGCATCCACCGATAGTTCATCTTTTTCTTCGGCCGGTTCCACCTGTTTGACCTGAAGGTTCTTAATTTCAAGACTGTAGTCGCCTTTTCCCCACTCGCAACGGTTCATCACAGCTTTAGGAATCTTTTTGACCGTAAGATTAGGGAAATCATCAAGGTTCTTTACACGGAACGCCCCGCACATGACAAGCAAGCTCCGACCCTCGCCAACCTCATCCGAGAGCCTCTGAAATTGCTCACGGGTGAGCGTTTGTGTGGTCACATAGATAAAATCATTTTCGGTAGAACGGCCGTGCTGCCAATAAACTTCCTCACTTGGAGCATAGGTAAAACCCTCCAGCTTGCAGATAGCCTCGACAAGCATAGCGGCATTATACTTCTTGTTGATGATCCAATTGCCAAACCGGTCCTTCTCAAACAGCGAAGGACCAAGCCGGTAGTAACGGAACCCTCCACCGCCCTTCCAGCCTACGGCATCTGTGATGCCACCCTTGTCCGTACCATCAATAACCTTCTTCATGCGGGGGATAATATGTGTGTGACAGTGTTCACCAGCTCCACCATGATCCAGTGCCGTCCCATCTTATGCGCCACCGCACCCGTCGTTCCAGACCCGGCGAAGGAGTCGAGAACCCAGTCTCCGGGATTGGTTGCAATTTCTAAAACCCTTTTGATTAGTCGCTCTGGTTTTGGCGTTCTAAAACTTACATCTGCTCCAAATAGCTCATTGGCCTCGGATTTTGACTCCCCAGTATGCCCAACGTCTTCATGAGGCCACCATGTCCACGGGACTAATCCCCTTACTTTACTCAAGAATTCTTTGTGTCTAGGAACGCCATTCCCATCTCGTCCAAAAAAACCCTACTATCAGCAACAAGCTTTTCATATTCAGTTTGGATAATCTTCCAGCAATTTCCAGGAGGGGGTGAGTGTCGGCGACCATTTGGGGCGATAATTTCATACATTTGATTTGGGCGGTAACCTTGAGCAAGTAAAGAAACAGACTGCCATGGGCCACGGGGATCGTTGTCAGGATTAGAATATTTTTTAGTTTGTTTCTCTTGAAGTGGAAATAGATTTCGTTGTTCTTTAAAAGCATCTATATTCGATGCATAAACGAAAATATATTCGTGAACATCTCCGATAGCCTCTCGATTTTCACGTGAATATCGTTTTTGCCAAACATTTGTTGCTACAAAGTTTGCACGGCCACAAATTTCATCTAATAAAACCCTCAGATAAGCCATCTCCCGATCATCAATGGATATCCACAATGATCCGGGGCTATCCACTACCAGTGCTCACCATACTCCCCCGCTTTTGTTCTTCCAGACATCGTGTCGGCCGATAAGAATTTGTTCCGATGACCGGCAAAGGCATTAAACAGACGGAAGAATCTTGACTTTTCTTCTACGATAGCCCACCGGGATGAAGTCGTCCTTCTCTTTTTCCTCTATCTTTTTCAACCCAAGTTCCAGGAGTATCTTTCTTTTTTCATCGTCTCTTTTTGAACGCTTTCGATATCTCCCCATTCCTAACCGCTCTCTTAACAGGAGAAACTCCACAGGGGATCCTTCTTCAAACTTTTTTATTCTCAGTTTCATAAGCCAACCTTTTTCTTCAATTCTAATATTTCTGACAATGTATCATTCTCTGGCAGTATCGCCTTCTTCTCCAGATAGGACCAATCAAGATCATTCCTATATCGTCTTAGTAGCAGCTCAACCATCTCTCCATCTATTTCTGATTTCCAATGTTTAAAGGCGTTGAGCCGATCGATCACCAAGTCCTCTATTCCGATAATAGAACATTGAAGACCTTCACCAAGCTCAACCACTTCAAGAGGAGAATCCTGTCCTGGAAGAACGGATGCAGGGGCTTCAATGACCACCTTTAACCCTTCATGCACCCAGTACCTCCCTTCTTTCTCAAAACCAATGCCTTTAAGAACTGTATCCAGGGCCTCTCGATCTGCATAAGCCAAATCAATATCGGAAGTGAAATAAACTTCTCTTGAATAATAGGACAAAGCGCAACCTCCTATGATAATAGGAGCCTGTTTACTCATCCGCTTCAGAAGTCTCGCTAACAGCCCAACTACTAAAAGCTGTTTTTTCAAAGGAGACTCCGTTTTTTGAATTATTTCCAATATTTCCCGGGTTTCCATTTTGATATATTTTAACCATTTTGTTAAGTTCTTACAAGGAAAAGATTTTTGCTGTAACCCCTTTAGTTACGGTCGGAGATTCTATTCTCTGGGGCGGGGTGGTCTCTCCGGAGAAAACTTGAAGCGGCGCCTTTGAAAGATGAGCAGAAGGGCAGATGCCTTTAAAATGATCCCTTTTAGCACTACCTGCCGATACCCCTACTTCTGATAATCCGTTTTTCAAGGTTTCGGAGGGGAGCCCCCCCGACTTAATTGGATCCATAATTTCTTTTTGTTAAAATTCCCTCTTGACAACACCCCTCTTTTCCCCTATTTATATTTACACGGTACAGAGGGGTATCTCGGAACAGGGGTGTTCAAAAGGACATCCCTGTTTCTATATGTTTCTATATAAAGGATGGAGGACGCAATGAAAAAAGAACGATATAATGTCGCCGTGGTGGGGGCCACCGGTGCAGTGGGAAATGAGATGATCTCCACTTTAGAACAGAGAAATTTTCCAGTCAATCAATTAAAACTTCTTGCCTCCACACGGGGTGCGGGCACGAAGTTGGAGTTCAAAGGAAAGTTCTATACCGTGGAGGTGTTAAATGAAAGCTCCTTCGCTGGAGTCGATATCGGTCTTTTCTCCGCCGGAGGTTCAATCAGTGAAAAGTTTGCACCCATCGCCGGAAAAGCGGGCTGCGTGGTGATTGACAATACGAGTGCCTTCCGAATGGATCCTCAGGTTCCACTTGTGGTTCCGGAGGTGAATGCTCATGCGATTGCTCAGTATCCCCAAAAAAATATCATCGCCAACCCTAACTGTTCTACCATCCAGATGGTGGTCGTGCTGAAACCCATCCATGATGTCGCCCGGATCAAAAGGGTGGTGGTCTCCACTTACCAGGCGGTATCCGGAACAGGCAAAAGGGCGATTAAGGAATTGGAGAGTCAGGTTCTCGCCATCTACAACCAGCAGGAGGTCAAGAAAGAGGTTTATCCCCATCAGATCGCTTTTAACTGTCTCCCTCACATCGATGTCTTCTTTGACAACGGTTACACCAAAGAAGAGATCAAGATGGTCAATGAGACGAAGAAGATCATGGAGGACAATTCGATCGGTGTGACCGCCACGACGGTAAGAGTTCCCGTCTTTTATGGTCATTCGGAATCGGTCAATATCGAGACGGAGAGGAAAATGAAATCCGATGAAGTCAGAAAGGTTCTCTCCAAGGCTCCAGGGGTAGTGGTCGTGGATGATCCCAAAAAGTTCGAATACCCCCTGGCCATCCATGCAGCGGGTAAGGATGAAACTTTTGTCGGAAGGATTCGGGAGGATGAATCGATCCCGAACGGCATCAATATGTGGATCGTGGCGGACAACATCCGAAAGGGCGCAGCGCTCAATGCCGTTCAGATTGCTGAAATCCTGATCCAGAAGTACCTTTAGAAATTCAAATTTTGAAATTTAAAATTTGAATTTTGAATTAAACCAAGGAGATTCGCCAATGAAAAGAACTCTATTTCTTATCTCTATTTCAATCCTGATCCTTATGACATGGGCTTCCCCTGCCTATGTCGCTGACAAACCCCCTTATAAAATCGGAGTGAATCTTGAGTTCACCGGGCCTTGGGCAGAGGTGACCAAGACCATGAGAAATGCCATGGTCTTGGAATCGGAAAGAATTAATAAAATGGGTGGCATTGACGGACACCCTGTCGAGCTCATCTTTGAGGACAATGGTTTTGATTTAGGGAGAGTGGCAACCAATATAACCAAGTTTACCAAAGATAAGGAAATCATAGCGGTAGTCGGTCCCTTCGAGGATAATCTCCAGGCTACGAGCCGGGCCATCGCCGAGAGGGAGAAAATCACCAACATCATCATCTGTCCTTCTAACCCCATGGTGCGAGCCTTAAAGCAGAAGTGGGCCTTTAATATCGCCCAGAGTGACATCATTGTCTCTCAAAAGTTGGTGGATCTCTCCTTGGCCCGAAAATACAAAAAAGTCCTTATCTTCCATGCTGCACATCCTTTGGCCCAGAGTCTGGCTGAATACTATAAAAAGTTTGGCGAGGAGAAGGGGATGAAAGTCATCATATCGAAGGAGACCCATAAGCCGACCGATATCGACATGACTCCCCAACTCATCAAGCTCAAACCCGTCATCGAAAAGGAAAAGATAGATGCTTTCTACGCCTCTACCGCCGGTCCCCCCGGCCCTATTATCTGTAAAAATTTACGAACCCTGAGAGTGAAGACTCCGATCCTTGGAACCCATGCCTTTGGGTTCGGTTTTATTATCGCCCTGGGTGGAGAGGCCATGGAGGGAGTGGAGTTCGGTGCTGGAAAACCTGTGGTTCCTGATCAACTCGACGAAAATGATCCCATACGACCCATTATCCTCGATTTCGACAAACGGTTTAAGGAACGTTACGGTATGGGAATTGATCAATTGGCCGGTCATGCCCATGATGCCACCTGGCTCATTTATGATGCCCTGAAGCGATGTCAGGGAAAGGTCACGCGGGCGACATTCAGGGAGGCTCTGGAGAATACAAAAGGGTTAAAGAACTGTCATGGGATCTACAATTACAGCCCGGCTGACCATGATGGTCTGAGTAAAAAGGATATGGTATTTATTCGGATTGAAGGGGGTAAGTTCAAACGGATGAAATTCCCCGGATTCGAATAAGAGTTGAGTTCAACCAAAAAGAAAATACGGTAAACAAAAGGGGTGGAATAAATTAAATGAAACCGCCCCCTTTTTTTCTAATCCATTGATTGTTGTTATAAATTTGTTCATGCGCCCCCTCAGAACGTAAAAGGACAACCCCCCGAAAAGATAAAGAAAACAGGGGCGAAAATATTCCATTTTGACATATCCATATCCAATTGGTAAATTAGAATTGATTGACAGACTGGCGGAGGTTTTATATTGAGGCTCGGCACGAAACTGGCCCTATATCTCTCCTTGATCATTATGATTATCCTTTCAGTGTATGGCTATTTCCATATCGTCACTCGCCGGGATATCCTGATCAGAAAGATGGAGGTGGAAGTCAGAAGCGTTGGTCGAACTCTTAAGGTTCCCCTCGAGAAGATATCCCTGCCGAGAGAGATGGAATATGTTCAGGAGTTGATCGATACGGTTGAGGAATATGAAAAGATTTTGGGTGTCATTGTCTACCACCAGGGGAAAAATCTCACCTTCCGCTCACATTCTTTAGGAGAGGGAATTGAACCATATTTAGTGTTGATCAAGAAATCCATCCAAGAGGATCTTCCACAGGAAGAATTCAGGGCATATAAAAAAGATCCTGTGTTTGCACATGTTTTCCCTCTCAAAGACAGAAATGGGAAGAACATTGGTGGAGTCGCTATCCTCCAATATACTTCTTTCATGGAAAAGGATGTCCGGGGTGCAGAATGGAGCATTTTCATCACTATCCTTATCCTGATTGGCGGGACCGTAGGATTCGTTCTTTTTGGCACCAGGAAATGGATTTCGGAACCGATTTCTCAACTGATGGGCGGAGTCAAGGACCTGGCCAAGGGGAATTTCCATACTCAGTTCGTTTTAAATAGAAAGGATGAAATCTCAGAACTGGCGCAGGCATTCAATCAAATGGCCGTGGATTTAAAAAAAGCCCAAGAGCAGATTATTAAGGAAGCAGAAACTAAAATAGAGCTGGAGAGGACTCTCCGGCAATCCGAGAAATTGGCCACAATCGGTCAGCTGGCTTCAGGGTTGGCACACGAGATTGGTACCCCTCTCAACATCATCGGCGGAAGGGCTGAGTTGATAAAAAGAAAAAAGGATAGAGAAGGGCAACAAAAAGATTTAGAGATTATCATTCAACAGGCCGAAAGAATTACAAAGATTATTCAACAGCTTCTCGGATTTATTAGAAAGAAGAGACCGGAACAGAAGAATTTGAATGTCAAGACTCTTTTAGAAACCACTCTCGATTTTCTCGACCACCAGGTTCAAAAACAGGATGTAAGGGTGGTGAAAGAAATAAGCGACCCTCTTCCTCCTGTGATGGGTGATCCAGATCAGCTCCAACAAGTTTTTTTAAACCTTATTCTTAATGCGGTTCAGTCTATGCCAGAGGGAGGGATGCTTCATCTATCTGCTACTTCAAAGTGGATTTCAAAGGAAGGCATCGAAGATGATCAGCGAGAATATGTGGTGTTGAGTGTGGTAGATACGGGAATAGGGATGGAGACAGAAGTGGTGGTGAATATTTTCAATCCATTTTTCACAACAAAGGAGGATAAGGGGACTGGACTTGGTTTGACAGTAAGCCAAGGGATTGTTCAAGACCATGAGGGATGGATTGAGGTGGAAAGCAAGAGAGGAAAAGGATCTCAGTTTAGGGTTTATCTTCCAGCATCCGAAAGGAAGGCACAGAATGGGAATTAAAGACCACAAACTCTTAGTGGTGGATGATGACTTGGAGATGTGCGGATTGCTCTCCGACGCTCTCGAAGGAGAGGATTTCTCTGTAACGACCATCCATGACAGTTTTGAGGCCTCAAAGACCCTCAAGAAAGAGGAATTCGATGTCGTCATTACCGATTTAAAAATGAAAGGGTTGAAAGGTCTTGATCTACTTGAAGAAGCAAAGCAGGTGGCTCCTCTGACACCTGTGATCATCATCACAGCCTTTGGGACGATTGAATCGGCCATCAAGGCGATGAAGATGGGGGCTTATGACTACATCACGAAACCTTTTCAAATGGATGAGCTCATTATCACTGTTAAAAAGGCTCTCGAAAATCGCCTCTTAAAGAAAGAAGTGATGCGCTTGAAAAAGGAGGTTGAGTCCCGATATCACTTCCACCATCTTGTTGGCAAAAGCCCCTCGATGCAGAAGATTTACGATCTTATCGAAAGGATTAGTGATACCTCCAGTAATGTTTTGATTACAGGAGAAAGCGGAACAGGTAAAGAGTTGGTTGCAAAGGCCATTCATTATAATGGAACCAGAAAGGAAGGGCGATTCATCGCCGTCAATTGCGCAGCCATTCCAGAGACCCTTCTGGAAAGTGAGTTGTTTGGTTATAAGAAGGGAGCCTTTACCGATGCTAAAGCAGACAAGAAGGGTTTGGTTTTCGAGGCCAACGAAGGGACGCTCTTCATGGATGAAGTGACTGAGATGCCCCCTACCCTTCAGGCGAAGTTACTCCGGATGATCGAGGAGAGAGAGGTTCGTCCCCTGGGAGATACAAACTTTTATCCCATTGATGTGAGGATCATCTCTACATCGAATCGAGATATCAAACGGATGATCCAAGAAGGTCGGTTTCGTGAAGACCTCTATTACCGATTAAATGTGATCGACATTCAATTGCCGCCTCTTCGCGAGCGAAAGGAAGATATCCTACTGCTTATTCAACATTTCATTACTAAATTTAGCAATAAATTTAAAAAAAACATCTCGGAAGTCTCAGAAGATGCCATAAAACCTTTAATAAATTATTCATGGCCGGGAAACGTCAGAGAACTGGAAAATGTGATTCAAAGAGGAATCACTTTATGCCAGCATGAAAGGATTCTTCCGGAGGATTTGCCCCAATTGATCGTCAATGAGGAAAAGGAGGATTTATTAGAGAAAGCCCTTCACATGAAATATACTGTGGATCAATTAGAGAAAGAGTATATCAAAAAGGTACTGATTGAAGTCGGTGGGAATAAATCGAAGGCGGCTGAAGTCTTGGGCCTCGATCGAAAAACACTTTACAGAAAACTCCAAGAATCCTGATATTTGACTTCGGGGCCTACCCATCATTATTTATTTTGCCTGGAGACTTTCAGTTCCACCCTGGTTTTAGCCTTTTCCATTTTAACACCCCTTCTAAATTACATAGACAATAAACCCCAACGGGTCCGCTTGGAAAGCGGACCTGTTGGGTCGCGTATTAAACATGTAGGGCTGGGTCACCGAACGGGCCGGGGGATTGATTCTCACGGTTTGCGGGGGACGTCTCCGTGATGAAAAATTATTTAGAAGGGAATGTTTCAATTTTGTGGTTGACAATTATAAGGGTGTTTCGTATATTTTATACATAAATATTTTGTACACAAAATTTTTTACACAAAGGACGAGAAATGTCTAAGCAGGTCACCCGAAATGTCGCGATCACAGAGACCATGCAGTCTCTTCGTAGGATCTTTAAAACCATTCAGGATTACTCTCATGAGATCTCCGGTGAGTTTGGGATTACCGGCCCCCAACTGTGGACTCTCAAAACCATCCATCAAAATGGAAGCCTGTCATTAGGTAACTTGAGTCAAAAGATGTATTTACATCCCAGCACGATCTCAGGGGTGATCGATCGATTGGAGAAGAAAGGGTATGTTTTAAGGGATAGAGATTTTGAAGACAGAAGGGTGATAAAAGTTGTTTTGACACCCAAAGGAAAGAGGGTGGTTAAGAAGGCCCCGAACCCGGTGCAGGGGAAAATGATCTACGGATTAAGGGAGTTGAAAAGAGAGGAACTCAACCGTATCTATGATTCGGTCCAAAGGCTTGTTAACATTATGGAGGCCCAAAATGTGAAGGCCACTTTCTTTTTTGATCAAGGGTAAATAATAATGGTTAAATCTATTTCAAGAGTATGAGTTGAGGTCCTCTTGCGGAAGCCGATTTGAAAAAAAATAGGGAGAACCCATTATCTTTTTGATAACCTCTCTTAAAAATACGAAACAATAGCCGGGATTAGAACATTTTAGAAAGGAGAAGTTATATGAAAAAATTTAATAGGTCGGTTCTCGTTACTGCTCTTTTACTTTTTATTTTAGGGTGCAATCCCGTTCAGGAGATTCGTGAGGGCAGAGAGGCAGCAGAAAAGGCGAACAAAGAGTCAAAAATGGTTTTGGAGAAAATAAAAGAGTATGCCGAGAAAGCAGAGGCAGCCGCTCAAAGGGCAGAGAGCGCGGCCGTCTCTGCAGAGAATTTTTCTAAAAAAGCAGAGGCGGCTAGTGAGAAGGCAGTTGGTGGGTTCGAAAAAAAGTTAAAAAAATAAAGGGATTGAAGGAGACTTGATCAAAAGGCCCTTACTTTCCATGGTCGAAACTGGATGTGATATCCATAGGAAAACCACTTCTTTGATCCAAAGCCTCCTTCAATTTATCTATTTCGAGAAGATTGACGATCCCCTTTTTCGCCAATTGATTAAAGGTAAATTGGAAAAAATCAGGGATTCGATGATAAATGTCCTCATGAACTTCAATGAAGATGCGCCCTTCTTTAAATCCTATTTTAATAGGTTCATAGATAATATTCACAGGAGTTCCAATAGGAATGATGGGATAGAGATGAAGAATATCTTCCGGGTAAAGTCTGATACAACCATGGGTGACCAGACGTCCGACGGCCCATGGAAAATTGGTACCATGAATTCCGTAACCGCGTATGGATAAGCCCAACCAATGGGAACCGAGGGGATTGTCCGGCCCTGGAGGGAAGGATTTTATGCCTTCGTATTTCTTGCGAAGAGAGAGGGGGATATGCCAGGGAGGAGAGAC
>Ga0209164_1003106_pt1 | contig 16270 bp, 19 predicted proteins | sample MTBNYHSulfiMetaG_FD_187458 | JGI IMG/M metagenome (GOLD analysis project Ga0209164, IMG submission 187458) | Enrichment culture microbial communities from rom New York Harbor, USA that are MTBE-degrading - MTBE-NYH (New York Harbor Sulfidogenic)... | ecosystem: Environmental > Aquatic > Marine >...
GGCATCTCGAGCGTGTGGCGGATCATTCCACCAACATTGCCGAAGAGGTGATTCACCTCATTGAGGGCGAAATCGTGAGGCACGGAAGGTGGGACGAGTCAGGAGAGAGGGGCGAAGGGCGCTAGGATTTTGGGTGTTCAGTGTTCAGGGGTTCAGACTCGCAGTGCTCAGGAGAAGAAGGTTGATTAATGCGTTAGAGCCCCGAAGGGGCGTTATATGAAATCTGCCCGGGCAGATTTCATCTCTCCCAGAACCATTTCCGAGACTACGCAGCAGCTAACGCCGAAAGGCAGATATCCTGCATAGCCCAGGATCGGCATTTCAAAAACATGGAACCGTTGAACCAGGGGGATGGCATAAGTCCATCGTGCAAGGCTCCAGTAGTTCCACATCTCCCAGAAGAACCCGCAAATCAAGGCCGCCAGGGCCCCGCTCAAAATGCCGATCCAGTTTCCCCCAACAAGGGGGGAAAAGATGGTGGGCTCTCCCATGAGGGCTTGGAAAGAAACCAGGATGATCAGAGGGGATACCCAAACGAGGGCATAGAGGTGATCGGGCCGGATGGGGAGGCCTGCGAGCCCTGCTGCAGCGGCACAAAGCAAGCAAGCCGCCCAAAACTTGGGATAAGGGAGAGGGATAGGGAAAAAAGCCGCAAAGTTGGTGCGCATGCGGGGAAAGGTCAGGAGCCATTCCCGGGTGCTCATGACCGCGGGCAGGACCGTGGAAAAGGAGAGGGTGGCATAAAGAAAATACTCCAAGGGGCCGAAGCCTACGCCTGCGTACTGCCAGTTCTGGACGAACCGGTTGAGGTATTCAAAAAACCACCAGAAAGCGGCACTCGCCGGGAAAAGAAGCGCAAAGCGACCGGGTTGATCGAGCATCAGGCATCGCCCTGTGCGGGAGAAGGTGAGGGCGTTCACAAAAAGGATATAGGCGAGCCAAAGAGGCGTGAACGTGTGGGCCTGAAAAGCCTGGAACCAGGGAAAGCGGCTCCAGGCCAGAATCCAAGCGCAAAGGCCCATGATCGCCCCAAGCCCGCCCCACCAGGGAAAGATCCGCAATCGACCTATGGAAGGGGTCCAGACGCCCGGCTTTCGCACGCCTTGAAGGATAAAAGGGGTGATGCATACAGCAATAAAGAGGGTGTAAACCGCAAAGGCCCACCAGGAAAAAGGCGCACGATGCACAAACATCGTGGCCGGCGGAAACCTGAAATACGGAGAAAGGGGTTTGCCGCTCAACACGAGGCCGAGGACAGGGAGCCCGAGAACCATGAGAACAAGGAGGATCATCTGAGAGGTCTTCTTGCCCACCAAAGGAAACCCTCCAAACCCATTATTCCACGATTCTGGTTGTGGCCGAGCCTCAGAATCTTTCATAATTCAACATCTCATCGGATGCAACCCGTTTTGTGAATGTTTTTCGGTGGAAATTGAAAGAGATTTTAGCCAGAATACATTTGGCAGGTCAGTAAAAAGCCGAAAAGCATTCGGTATCCGTTCACGGGTTCAAAGGTTCAGAGGTTTACCCGCATTCGGCGTGGTTCAGGGTTTCATTTCTGTCCCCGGATTCCGCGTTGGAGGCGGATTGTCTTATGACAACCCCGTTCTTTGGGTTGCCCCATGAAAACCAGGGGTCCTTGGGACCAACTTTAGCAAAGACAGCCTGCTTCGGCAGGTTTAGGGGTCGTTCATTTTGTCTTTGTCCCCAACCTTGAACGTTGAACCCGGAACCTGTGAACCCTTACAGCATTCGAAATGGGAGTATCGAAATAGGGAGGAAGATTTCATGGCGACGATCATGCCGGAGGGGGAGAGGGTCAGACAGGCTGTCAAATGGATTTCTGCTGAAAAAATCGAGGACGATGCCAAGCCCATCGGAAAGCTGATCCAGATGGCGTGCATGCGTTTCAATCTTTCCCCCAAAGAGGAAATGGAGTTGACGCACTTTTATAAAGACAAGTGCTAGGGATTGAGAATATCGGAACGCTTCATGGCTCTTGTAAGGGCGAGGACGAGAAGAGCATAGAGCCAAAGGATGAGACCGATGAGGAGCCCGCCGGCAAGGGCCGGCGCCCAGAATCCCTCCTGATGCCGCTGGCTGAGGCCGACCCAGACCGAGGTGGCGCCTAGAAAAAGGCCGTAAAACAACACCAGAGTGGCGAAAAGGATGAGCAGCTTGAAAAGCGCGTTCTTGATCGGAACAGGCTGTCGGCGAATCATTGCCTTCCATCCGTCAGCTTCTGGGTGAGAAAGTCCACTTGGTTCTTGACCTTCTTGTCCACCTTGATCTTGTGCTCGATTACCTCGGAAGCATAGAGGATCGTGGAGTGATTGCGGTTAAGAGACCGGCCGATTTGCTCCACGGTCAGGGCCGTGAGTTGCCGGCAAAGATAGACGAAGACGTTTCTCGGAAAGGCGTGGATTTTCTTTCTGGACTTGGACTCGAGCATGAGAGGGTCCACCTTGAAATACCGGCATACGAGCGTCTTGATGTCCTCTATGGTGACGGAGCGATGGGACGGGAGATGGCACTGGAGCACCTCTCCGGCCAAATCCCTGTCTATCCTGGCGTTCAACAGGTCCGATTTGGCCTTCAGGCACCTTAGAGCGCTTTCGATCTGGCGGATATCACCGGTCAGCTCCTTGGCGAGCAGGTCGATCACCTCCTCGGAAAGAACCATGGCTTGCTCCGAGGATTTCCTTTGGAGAATCTTGGTCCGTGTTTCATAGTCCGGCTTTTCCAGGGTGGTGATAATGCCGGAGGTAAGACGCGAGGAGAGTTCTCCGTTCAGATTGGGGATATCTCTGGGCAGCAGGGAACTGGTGAAGATGATCCGTTTTCTTTCGTCGGCCAGAGCATCAAGGGTGTAGCCGAGTTCGAGTTGGGTTTTCTCCTTACCGCTCAGAAAATGGACCTCTTCTAAGAGTAGGACGTCGCAAGAACGCCGATACTTGTTCTTGAACTCTTCGATGCGGTTGCTTTTCAGGGCAAAAATCATCTCGTTCACGAAATCTTCGGCCGTGATGTAATACACCCTGAGCCTGGGATCCGTTTGGAGAATCGCATGGGCGGCGGCCTGGGAAAGGTGGCTTTTCCCGAGCCCGGTTTTTGCGAGAATGAACAGGGACGAGTAGGGCATAGAACCGTTCATGGCAATGGCTTTTGAGGCCGAGTAAGCAAACTCATTGCACTTGCCTACGACAAAGCGATCAAAGGTGAAGTCCTGATTAAGGCTACGGAAGCCGTTTTTCCGGTTCTCCGGGACGTCGATGAGGGCCAACTGTTTTGATTCATTGAGAATGCCCGGGGGCGCGGCTTTTGTGGGCGGCGCTTGCACTTTCAGAGCAAGGCGACAATCCCCACGCCCATGAAATTTAAGGTTTTCCTGAATCAGGCCGATATAGTTTTCCGAAATCCAATTGAGGGAGAACTTGTTCGGGCAGCCGAGCACAAGGGCATGGTCCTCTTCCTCCACGGGATGGAGAGGATCGATCCAAAGTGAAAAGCTCTTGTCGGTGAGCTTTTCTCTTAGCCGGCCTTTCAGCTCTTCCCAAATGCTTGTCATGGCTGCCTCGAATTGCAAGAAAAAGAACGTCCACGGATAAACCAACCTTGACCTCAGGATGCCTTCTTCTCAAACAGGCTGATCCCTGTCAAAGGGGATGTGCCGCGGAGAAGACTTAGCGGCAGAGCCATTCTCGACAATAATTAACCCCCTGAAAGGACGAGTTAATTTTTTGGAAGGTCCTGATTTTCCAGGCGGGGGGGGCAAATACCCGGTCCCCAAATTTTTCCATCAATTCAGCGGGTTCCACTTCATTTGAAGAAGGTTTATAAATGTATCCACATTGTTCGATCTTTCCATTTCTCTTCTTTTTGGAGATTTTTGCTTCATTCCTTTTATTTGCACCCTATTTTTTCGCACAATATGATCTTCCGCCGCCCCATCAGGGGGTTTGCCCCTCTTGGGCGCATAAATTTCCTCTTGTCTTTCCTTTCCCAGTGAAGATATGATTTTCCTATGAAAAGACTCAGACTGGCGCTCATTGCGGGTGGGGTTTCAGGGGAAAGAGAGGTGTCCCTGAAAAGCGGGGACGCCGTACAGAGGGCTCTTGATCCGGAAAAATACGAGGTAGTGAGGTATGATCCGCGAGATGGGCTTGCCCCTATCCTGCAAAACCGGGAGAAGATCGACCTTGCCTTTGTCCTGCTCCATGGTAAGTACGGGGAAGACGGCTCGATCCAGGGTTTTCTGGATTTGCTGGGAATCCCCTATGTGGGCTCCGGCGTGCTTGCAAGCGCGATGGCCCTCAACAAGAAAGTTGCGAAAGATATATATCGGCTTTCAGGACTGAGGGTGGCGGCGGAGGTCCACCTCACAGGGCGAAGGGGTTTTTCCGTCGATCAAATCCTGGAGAAGTTGGGTCCGTCCACGGTGGTCAAGCCCGTCTCTGAGGGCTCCAGCCTTGGGGTGGCCATTTGTCACGGCCGGGAGCAGCTCGAAAGGGGCCTGGAGCGCGCCTTTGGCTATGATGAAGAAGTCCTTGTGGAACGCTTTCTCCAGGGGGCGGAAATCACCTGCTGTGTGCTGGGCAATGAGGTTCTCGAGGCCCTTCCCCTGATCGAAATCGTTCCCAATCCGGAGCATGACTTTTTTGATTACAAAGCCAAATATACGCCGGGGGCCACGAATGAGATTTGTCCGGCCCGGGTTTCCGCACAGCTTGCTGCAGAGGCCGAGGGTGCGGCGAAAAAGGCGCACCGGGTTTTGGGGTGCAGGGTCTGGAGCCGCACGGACATGGTGATTCACCAAGAGCAGGTTTATCTCCTGGAAACCAACACGATCCCCGGCATGACGGAGACAAGCCTGGTCCCCCTTGCGGCCAAAACAGCGGGGCTGTCCTTTTCCCAATTCGTGGACCGGCTCATCGCCCTTTCCCTTGAAAAAAAGATCTTGAAAAAGCCATAATACATTGATAATATTGGATAAAATATCACATGTTTCACGTGAAACATGGCTTTTGTATCAGTTTAGCTCTTTCAAAAACCTCAATCACATTTTCATAGAGCTAAAGTGATACCGGCTTTTTAGTTGTTTTTTCATTTCCTTCCGCTCCCCCCTGTGGTATCTCCTGATACCTGAGGATCGGCCCGGCGCCCCTGACGCAGGGCTGCCAGTTCACCGTCAATGAGGAAGACGCCTTTGGGTTCCATCCTGGCTATCGCCAATCAGAAAGGGGGGGTGGGCAAAACCACCACCGCGGTGAACCTTGCCGCATCCCTGGCGGCCGCGGAAAGATCATGCCTCTTGGTGGACTGTGACCCCCAGGGCAATGCCACCACCGGGCTCGGATTCGACCGAACCGGGCTGGAAAAAGGGGTCTACGAAGTGATCATGGGCGCTGCCAAGGCGGAAGAGGCGATTGCCGGTACGGGGCTCAAAGGATTCTTCCTGCTTGCCGCCAATGCGGATTTGATCGGCGCCGAGGTGGAATTGGCTACGGCCGAGGAGCGGGAGTTTCGCCTTCGGAACACCCTGGTTCCCCTGAAGGAAAGGTACGATTACCTGCTTCTGGACTGTCCTCCTTCTCTCGGGTTCCTGACCCTTAATGCCCTCACCGCGGCGGACGGCATCCTCGTCCCCCTGCAATGCGAATATTACGCGCTGGATGGGCTGAGTCAGCTCCTGACGACGGTGCGGGCCGTGAAGCGGAGCCTGAATCCTTCCCTGCAGCTTACGGGGATTGTCTTGACCATGTACGACGGGCGGAACAACCTATCTTTGCAGGTGGCGGAGGAAGCCCGGCGGCACTTCAAGGAAGCGGTGTTTCAGACCGTCATCCCGAGAAACGTTCGATTGAGCGAAGCGCCGAGTCACGGGAAGCCCGCCCTTCTCTATGACGTGCGCTCAACAGGCGCCCAGAGCTACCTGGCCCTGGCCAGGGAAATGATTCATAGAGGAGCCGAAGTCCATGTCTAGTCGCAAAGCGTTGGGGAAAGGACTGTCCGCCCTCATCCCGGAAGAAAATAACCTTGCCGGGGCCGGTTCGTTCTTTCAGTGCCCTGTGGAAATGATTGTGCCGAATCCCTTTCAGCCCCGGCAGAAGTTCGGGGACGAGGAGATGGCGGAACTTGTGGCGTCGGTGAGAGAGAAGGGAATTTTGACCCCCCTGCTCGTAAGCAAAGCGGAAAAGGGCTATCGCCTCATCGCCGGAGAGCGTCGTTGGAGGGCCGCACAGAAAGCCGGGCTGGAGAGAGTTCCCGTGGTGGTGCGGGAAACCTCCCCCGTGGAGTCCCTTGAGATTGCGCTTATCGAAAACATCCACCGGAAGGACTTGAACCCCATCGAAGAGGCCATGGCCTATCAGCGGCTGCTGGAAGACACGGAGACGAGCCAGGAAGCCTTGGGAAAAAGGCTGGGCAAAGACCGCTCGACCATCACGAATATGCTCAGGCTCCTGAAGCTTCCCAGAATCGTCCAGCAGGACCTGGTGGAAGATCGGCTGACCATGGGGCATGCCCGGGTGCTTGCGGGCATGAAAAGCAGGGAAGAGCAGCTGGCCCTGCGGGAGGCCATCCTGAAGAAAGATCTCTCCGTTCGTCAGGCGGAGGCCCTTGCGAAGCGAAGGCCGGGCGGCCGGTCTCCAGGAAAAGGAGGAGGCCCGAGGGATAGTTACATCCAATCTCTCGCAGACAATCTCAAGAGGTCCCTGGGAACCAAGGTTGAAATCGCGCGGCGCGGTCGGCAGGGGCGAATCACGATTTTCTTTTACTCCGACGAGGAGCTGGACCGGCTTTTGGAGCGGCTCACATGAAATCCGCCCCTCTCCCCTACCTGGCGGAAAAGGAGGTCCGGAGCATAGGCGGCATCCGCCGCGAGAGAATTGTGCTCAAATGGTCCGGTAGATCCGTAAGGGTTCACAGGTTCCGGGTTCAACGTTCAAGATTGGGGACAAAGACAGAATGGACGATCCCAAAACCCGCCGAAGCAGGCTGTCTTCGCTAAAGTAGGTTCCAATGAACCCCTGGTTTTCATGGGGCAACGCAAAGAACGGGGTTGTCATAAGCCAATCCGCCTCCAAAGTGGGATCCGGGGGGCAGAAATGAAACCCTGAACCACGCCGAAGGCGGGTAAACCTTTGAACCCGTGAACGGTTACGTAGATCCTTACGTTTTTCCATGATTCTATTTGAAAGGAGGCGACCATGACTTGGCAAGAAATGGCGGAGAAAGTGGTATGGCTGGGGCACGATGCCTTTAGGATCGAGGGCTCCAAGACGATTTACTTTGATCCCTACGGCCTATCCGGGGGACTCAAGGCGGACATCATCCTGATCAGCCATGATCATTTTGACCATTGCTCTGCGGAGGACGTGGCCAAGATCCAGAGGAACAACACGGTGATCGTTACGGAAGAAAATTCCGCCAAGAAGCTCAGCGGAGACGTGCGGATCATCAAACCGGGAGATGTGCTGGACCTGGAGGGCGTCAAGGTCACGGGTGTTCCCTCGTACAACACGGATAAGGATTTTCATCCCCGCAAAAACAGTTGGCTCGGTTTTATCGTGGAATTGGAGGGCGTGAAGATCTACCACGCGGGAGACACGGATTTCATTCCGGAAATGAAGGACTTCCAGGTGGACATTGCCCTGATTCCCGTGTCCGGCACCTATGTGATGAATGCGGATCAGGCCGTCAAAGCGGTCCTTGCCATCAACCCTCGATTGGCGATTCCCATGCATTATGGCGCCATCGTGGGCGATGAAAAAGATGCCCGGCATTTCAAGGAAAAGCTGGAAGGCAAGGTGGAGGTCCGCATCCTAAAGAAACGCTAAGGGTTCACAGGTTCCGGGTTCAACGTTCAAGGTTGTCATAAGACAATCCGCCTCCAACGTGGAATCCAGGGGGCAGAAATGAAACCCTGGACCACGCCGAAGGCGGGTAAACCTCTGAACCCGTGAACGGCTATGGATAAGAGCAGGGGAGATGGATAAAAGCGAAATCATACCAGCAAACTTATACTTAAGTAAGCATAAGTCAGCATTGTTATAATTAATTAAAAGTAAATTTATCCGCAGATTCCCCGGATTAATCCAGATTAACAATAATCTGCCTATTAAGAGCAAAGCGAGCGAAGCCCGGCAGGAAGCTGCAAGTAGTGTTCGCCCTCATCTGTTTTGCCTCTTTTGATGCATCCTTTTCCATAGATCTCGCACTTAACCGTCATCTCGGCCAGCACAGCGCGGGCCTGTTCCCGGGTAAGACGACCGCTTTGAAGAAGCTTGACCATGGATTGGATTCTAAAACGGTCCATGCCGGAAATGCTGCTTGAAAGCTGGTCCGGGGAGCCGCCTTCCTTAATCACCAGCGCCCTCTTTAAGAGGTGAATGGGGTGGCGGCAGGAAATCCTCAGCCACAGGTCATAGTCTTCGCACACAGGCAGGGCTTCATCAAAGAGGCCCACCTCATCGAATAGGGCACGCTTCACCATGGCCGCGGACGGGCTTACGAGGCAGAGCTTGAGGGAAGGCTCAAAAATCAGGCCGTTGCGCTTCAGGTGCTTTTTTCCGGGATTGACGGGCCGCCCTTTCCTGATCCAGCGCTCCTGGGTTTGACAGGCCACAGCATCCGGCTCGGCCTTGAAGAATGCGGTTTGCACGGCCAGTTTTTCCGGGAGCCAGTAATCGTCCGAATCCAGAAAAGCGATCAAAGGCGCGCTCGAGGCCTGGATCCCCATGTTCCTGGCTGCGGAAACCCCCCTGTTTTTATCTTGAATGATGGGCACGATGTGTGGGCGGAACAAAGACAGGGCTTCGGACGTGCTGTCGCTCGAGCCGTCATCCACCACGATGATTTCATAATCCGTAAAGGTCTGGTAGAGGACGGACGCGATCGCCCGCGCCACCTTTTGGGCACGGTTGTAGGTGGGGATAATAACGCTTACTTCAGCCATTGCCAGAAAAGGCCGAGAAGGCCCGCGAGAAAGAGATTGCTCTCCACCAGGGCTTCCAGGAAGGTTCCGGGATGGAGCCACTGTTTTTCGTGGGTGATGACGCAAAAGGCGAGGGTGGCATAGCAAAGGAGCAGGAGATAAGCGAAAGGGCCGGTGGCGTTTAAAACGGCCGAGCCCAGGAGGATGGCGGCGCCGCCGGCCATAACACCTTTCAAGAGAATCATGGTTTTTTTCTCACCCAGGGTAATGGGCAGGGTTTCCGCACCGACAATCAGGTCGCCCTGAACCTGAAAAATATCAAAGAGGGCGGAGCGCACATACACCATGGAAAAGACGAATAGGAAAGCGATCAGCGAAGGCGCCCACGCAGGGGGAGAAGGTTCGATCAAAGGAAGGAGGGCAATAACGGCGCCCCATGCCAGGGCCTGGGCCAGGGTTTTCGATCCCGGAATATCCTTGATCTTGGAATACCGCCAAAGGTGCCTTCGGCTGGGCGGCACGATAGGCAGGCTGTAAACAGCGCCGAGCAGAAGAAGACCTCCCACGGCGATGGAGGAGCGAAAGCCCAACGTGCCGGCAAGAAGAAGGGCCGCCCCGATGGACAGGACCCCTGAAAAAATCAGAGGCATACGGTATTGGGTGTAGAAATGAGCCCTTTCAGGATCATTGTAAGTGCTTGCCCCTTTGTCGAGAAGGCGATTCATCACATGCATGGCATAGACGTAGAAAAAAGCAAGAGCAGGGTGTAGAATGTCGGGTCGCCTGCCGGAGAGCAGGGTTCCTGCGTGGCAAAGGCAAAAGGCACCCGCAGCGACAATCAGGTTGCTCTGAAACAAGAACTTGAAAATCTGCCGGATCCAGCGCCCCAGGGAGCATTCCTTTCGGGTTCGGATAGATTCGATTTTTTGCACCACCTTCTTGATCATCCAGTTGGGCGTGGACGCGCCAGCGGTCACACCGACGACTTCCATAGAGGATAAGGGACCCCTTTCCAACTCCTCCGCGGTTTCCACGTGGAAGACGGGAAGCCCCGTGGATTGGGCGACTTGCGCCAATCGACGGGTGTTGCCGCTGTGATATCCTCCCACGATCACCATAGCGTCTACGTGAGGCGCAAGGGCGCGCACTTCATCCTGCCTGTTGCGGGTGGCATCGCAGATGGTGTCGAAGATCAGGGCGCCGGGAAAGCGACCCTGTACGGCGCGGACCACCTCGTCAAAGCGGTTCTTTTCCTGGGTCGTCTGGGCGACAACGATGACTTTGTCTGCTTGGGGCAGTTGAACCACCTCCTCCACGCTCCCGACCACATGGGCCTTGCCGTTCCCATGTCCTTTCAATCCGATCACTTCGACATGGTCCTTGTCTCCCACAATAACGGCCATGTAACCCTTGCCGGTATGGTATCGAATCAGGGCCTGGACCCTGGCCACCCGGGGGCATGTGGCATCGATCAGCTTGAGGCCGGACGTCTTGAGGAGCTTGCGCTCCGAGGGTGGAATGCCATGGGCCCGAATGACGAGGGTCCCTTCCTTGATGTCTTCCACCCCTGTGAGCACTGAGACCCCTTTTGTTTCCAGTAATTTCATGACCTGTTCGTTGTGAATGAGGGGGCCGTATGTGTAAATGGGTCCCGCCTTCTTATTGGCTTCCGATAGGACCACCTCAAGGGCGCGTCGGACGCCCATGCAAAAACCGGATGTCTTGGCGAGCTTAACTTCCACAGGCCTGGGCCTCCGAAAGGCTTGAAAAATAAAGGTCAACGGCTTCGGCCAGCGTGCCGCAATCTTTGATGGACGTGACCTTCTCTCTGAAACGACCGCTATGGGGGAGCCCTTTGGTGTAAGAGAGAAGCACGCCTCTCATGGCAAGGGCCGCCCTCTTGTCCCCCAGGGTTTCCGACAGGAGATGAAAGTGCTCCATGATCAGGGCTTTTCGTTCTTGCAGGGCCGGTTCCCGGATCGCTTCACCCTTTTCCAGGCTCATGGTCTGAGAAAAGATCCAGGGGTTTCGGAGCGCCCCCCTTCCGATCATGACACCGTCGCAGCCCGTCCGTGCTTTTAACTCGAGGGCATGGGAGGGCTCAAACACATCGCCGTTGCCGATGACCGGAATCTTGACCCCTTCCTTCACTTGGGCGATCCACTCCCACTGTGCAGGGACGGAAAAACCCTGGGATGCGAAGCGAGGATGAAGAATCAGCGCGTCAGCGCCGCAATCCTCGATGACCCGGGCGATATCGCAAGCCCCGGATTCTTTCGGGGACCAGCCGGCTCGGATCTTCACGGTGAGAGGCAAGGGGGTTATCCGCCGGACGGCCGATATAACGGCCGCGGCTTTCTTGAGGTCCCGAAGGAGAGCGGCTCCAGACCCGGTTTTGACCACCTTTCGCACCGGGCACCCCATATTGATATCGATCAAATCCGCGCCGCCTTCGGCGGCAATCATGGCGGCCCGGGCCATGGCCTGGGGGTCGGCGCCGAAGATCTGCACCCCGAGAGGTTTCTCATCCTCATGGGACTTGAGATATTCCAGGGTTTTTTTCTGGCCCATGGCAAGACCCATGGCGCTCACCATTTCCGTCATCACGAGCCCGGCCCCCAGCCGCTTGATGAGAAGACGGAAGGGCAGGTTGGTGTAACCGGCCATGGGCGCCATGACCAGGCTGTTTTCGATGCTGAGGGAGCCGATCTGAAGCATGGAAAGATTGTAGATGAGTCAAGGGACAATTACAACCGGCACGAAGAAAAAACGTTATGGACCGAGGCCTTAACTTGACATTTTCATCAATACACTAACGTATTCACCACAGGCACAAAGGACACAGAGAGGGATTTATTTTTTCGTCTATCGGGAGATCCGCCGTCGCTAAAGCTATGGCGGGACACGTACCGATAGACGAAAAGAACCTCCGGATGACGCGTTTTTGAACATGGGCTTACTCATAACACATTTTAGGTCGGTTCCCTGCCCTCCGTGTCTGTGGTGAGCCACGGTTTGTGACTGTATTTGTGAAAGACACTAGTTAGCCTGACAAGATGGGCAAGGTAAGATATTTTTCCATTAACATGTGAATTACCGGCTGCATGATAAAAGGAGATGCTTATGAAAGCCAAAGTGACCTCACGAGGACAGGTTTCCATTCCAGCCGAAATCAGAAAGCAATTCAACATCGAACCCGAATCCCGGGTGGAATGGATCGTGGAGCGCAACACGATCAAGGTTGTGCCCCTTCCCAAAGATCCTGTGGCCCCATTCAGGGGCAGGGGGTCCCGCAGATGTTCTACTGTACAGTTGATCACGGACAGACGCCGGGAAAGGAACGAAGAAGATGAAAAAGCCATAGAAATCAAAGCCACGCAAAGTCTCTGTGTGTGTGATAGCTGGATTGTTGCGACAGCCATGGATTTGAATGCTATCCTCGTTCATAAAGACCCTGAGTTCGAGCAAATGAGGGGAGCGATGAAACTTAAGGCGCTTCCCTATAAGCCCCTGACGAGAGTTAAGGAATAATTCCGGTCTTTTCAAGCCCTGCCCCTGCCCATCGAATTCTCATGAAAAACTCACCGGCCTCTAACAAGAAGCAAATATAGGGGCGAGAAAGTGGCCTCTATACCTTCAAACCATCCTGAAACTTCGAGTGAAGGAGCTCCCGTGAAAAAAATCATGATCGTTGAGAGGGATGATGGAAAGAGCCGTGAACTGGCCCACTGGCTGGGAACCGTTTTCCCCGAATGCGAGATCCACGTTCTGAGGGTCGCCCAGGCAAAGAACAGGGAAAGAGAAAAAGAAGGAGAGCAACGTGAGAAGAGGAGGAGTTTAAGTGTGCACGATCCTTATACTCGATGATGACGCCTCCATTCGGTTTCTCTACGAGGAGGAGCTGAGGGATGAAGGGTACGACGTGGTTTCAGAAAACGGCGAGGCCTGCATTGAAGATCTGGTTTTGCGAAAAAGGCCGGATCTCAAAGTCAAAATCAGAAAAATCATTTCTTCGGCCAACTAAGGATTGAGCTGCTCCAGTCATCTGTATCGGCGCAGGAGATCGTCCCGTTCCTTGCCGGGCAAAGACCTGAGATAGGCCTTCCAGCCCGGACACCACCGCGTATGCCACTTCCACATCCGCCCCAAGATGGACCGGGGATTGCTGTCGTACCTGGCCCTGAAGTTGCACGATTCACATCGGTTCATGATCAGCCCCCTTCCTCAAGAGAAAGAATTTGTCATAACCTTTGCTAATTGCATGGAATCCTTCGTCACCGCCCTTGCACAGGCCATGGTCAAAAGTCTGCACCCGAGGCGGGAGCAAAAGCCCGATCCAGGTCTTCCATTTTGAAGTGAAGAAGGATTTTTATTTGACATGAGCATCAATTTTTGCTCGAATTGAGCTGCGCTTGTTGAGCAGAAATCGTCGAAAGGCGGCAAACATGGACGTAAACCCTTTCACTCTCAAGGAAGTACCATCCGGATCGGCCTTTTGCAACCGGCAAAAGGAGCTGAAGGATCTCGTCGCCTTTGCCACTTCCCGTGAGAACGTGCTCCTTTACTCTCCCAGAAGGTATGGAAAGACTTCTCTCATCAAGAAAGTTCAGGGGCATCTGGAATCTGACGGAGCCATAACGGCCTACTGTGATCTTTTCGGCGTCTCCTCCATCGAAGACATTGCCGGGCGGATCGCGCGATCAATTTACAGCATCACACGAAGGGATGAGAACCTCTTTCAAAAGGCCGTGCGGTTCCTTACATCTTTTCGTCCCGTGCTTTCCCCAGGTCCGGACGGAGGAATCTCTGTTTCCGTGCAGCCCGCTTACAGATCCGAATCATGGGAATTGCTGGATAACACGATGGAGGCCTTGGGAAGATTCGTACAAGACGTCTCCAACCTTGTCAATGTCGCTCTGGATGAATTCCAGGAGATTACGGAAATCGAAGATTCCCTTCGTATTGAAGGCCGGTTGCGGCACTACATCCAGAGCATGAAATGCGGATTCACTTTTGTAGGCAGTCGCAGGAGAATCCTGCTGGAGATGTTCAACGATCGGAAGCGGCCGTTTTTTCAAAGCACGATCAACTATGAGCTCGGCACGCTGCCGAGAGAAGAACTGCTCGATTTCATGGTTTCCGGGTTTAGAAAGGCAGGCAAGGCCCTGAGCAGAGATCTAAGCGAACAGGTTTGCGACTTACTCGGACAACATCCTTATTATATCCAGAAATTCTGTTTTTTTCTTTTTAACCGGGTGGAACGATCCGTCACGCCGGAACAAATCTCCGACACCCACCGCATGCTCCTGGAGAGTGAAAGAACACTTTTTGAGGCGCTCATTCGGAAACTCACGGTCACTCAAATTGCCCTCCTCACGGCCATCGCGAAAGAACCTACCAATAAACTTTTCCCCGCAGAATACATGGAGAGGCATCGTCTCAAGTCAACAGGCGGGATTCAGCGCAGCCTGAGTATCCTGACCGAAGAAGACTTGGTGGAGCAAAACCCGACCGACGGAACCTGGAAGGTGGTTGACCCTTTTTTCATGCAGTGGCTTGTGGAAAAGGCGCTGTGAGTAAAAAGCCCCGACTGGGAACAAGGCGCTGGAAGGCGGCCTGGAGACCCAATTGGGGGAACTGCAAGATCGCTTTCATCGGTTTACGAGGGAACGCTACAATGAGCTGGCAGAGGAGTTTGATGGAAAAGCTCAGAGGCGGGTTTACCTGATCGACAGGAGCAAAGACCATGATCCCCAAATGGATTTTATCTTTTCAGACAAGACAGCGCTTCAGGCTGTGCGCTTCAGGCATTTCATGAACGACTGCCGCGAGACCATGGGAGATGCTCAAGAGCTGCATGTGCTCATCGAACAGGAGCGTCGTGCGATATTTGACTATCTGGAAAGGATGCATCAGGACATCCTTCACAACTTTGATCCCAAAGTTATAAGATTTCGCAAGAAACGGAAAGTCATTCTGGCGGACGAGGCATTGAAGGATTTGCTCTGATCCTTTGTTTGTTCTTGAAATTGAAGGCGGGGGGACAGGGGACGCTGTAAGGTTTTTAAGTTTTACGGTTACTACCTGAAGAGAAATATCCCGCAGAATTCCAGAAACCTAAAAACCTAAAAGCGTCCCCGATTTAGAAGACGGCGAAGACTGTCTCTATCCTCAATCCTATTTCGTTCTCGTCCAGTTTCCCCGTGAAGCGCGCGAAGCGCTGCAAATATCAAAATAAGCTGTCTGCCCCAACCCTGCTGCTTCAGTGGACGGGCTTTTGAAAAGCCCGCCCCTGAGCAGCCCGTTATAATCTGCTAATATCAAATCCGTAACCAACATAATGCTTGACGTTATTAGCGGATTGCGTTATTATCTTGCTCATGATAAAATCCTTTCGAGATAAGGAAACGGAAAAAATATTCAACAGGCAAATATCAAGCAAATTGCCGCAGGATATTCAGCGTAATGCGCGGAAAAAACTGTTGATGCTTGATTCCGCAGCGCAATTGAATGATTTGCGAACGCCACCGGGTAACCGATTGGAGGCGTTGAAAAAGGACCGGAAAGGTCAACATAGCATACGCATAAACGACCAATGGCGAATTTGTTTTAAGTGGATAGACGGTGATGCGTATGATGCTGAAATAACAGATTATCATTAGGAGTCTATATGAACAAGCAGCTTCCTCCCATTCATCCTGGCGAAATTCTTATGGAGGAATTTTTGGAGCCCATGGGAATCAGTCAGTATCGTCTGGCAAAAGATATAAGTGTGCCCCCAAGGCGCATAAATGAAATTGTGCATGGGAAAAGATCCATTACCGCGGATACCGCTCTCCGGCTTGGACGCTTTTTCGGTATGTCACCCCAGTTTTGGTTAAATCTTCAGACTCGATACGATCTTGAGGTGACTGAGGATTTTTTAGCGGACAGGCTTGACGATGAGGTTCATGCTCTTCATGCTCAGACAGGCTGAAATGTGAAGATGTTATAACATCAGCGTGCACGGAACGGCGAAAAGCATGCCGCCCGTGACGCTGGGCGTTGGCCAGAGAGAAGGCAATGCCGAGACGACCAAGACCGTCGGAAGCAAAACGAAGCGAGCACTCTCTGTGCCTTTGGGGTGATCCCGGCACACCATGTCCTCATTCACGAAACTGTTTTCTTGAGATCACACAGCGCAATGTGTAATATGATGTGTGATTAAGACGGAGGGGAGCTTTATGGCGACAAATTTGCAGATAGACGACAAATTTATTCAAAAGGCCGTGAGGCTCGGCGGCCACAAAACAAAAAAGGCTGCCCGTGTCGCAGATCTCCAAGCCGCTGGTTTGA
>Ga0209164_1003107_pt1 | contig 16264 bp, 11 predicted proteins | sample MTBNYHSulfiMetaG_FD_187458 | JGI IMG/M metagenome (GOLD analysis project Ga0209164, IMG submission 187458) | Enrichment culture microbial communities from rom New York Harbor, USA that are MTBE-degrading - MTBE-NYH (New York Harbor Sulfidogenic)... | ecosystem: Environmental > Aquatic > Marine >...
TCAGCCAGTTCCTGAATTTGACCGTGACCAGTGGTCAGGCCGCCGCCCAGGGGACCCTGAAGATCGCATCCCGTGCGGATCAGACAAAAAATGTCCACTATGCCGGTCAGGCCGCCCTGAACGATTTTAAAACCGTGGACAGCGCCAAAAACAAAGACTTCGTGTCTTGGAAGAGCCTTTTCCTCTCGGGGATCGATATCAGCAGTGCGCCACTGCGCATCGGCATCGACGAAATCGCGCTGACCGATTTTTTCAAACGTCTGGTGGTGAATGCCGACGGGACCACCAATCTGGGGACCATTCTGAAGCCAATGGCCCGGGCGGCCCAGACCACCCAAGCCGGCACGCCGGACCAGGAAGATCGGCCCGTCGCCATCCGTATCCATACCATCACCCTGCAGGGCGGCACGGTGGATTTCCGGGATCGGCTCGTACAGCCCAATGTGAAAGCGCTCCTGGGCGACCTGGGCGGCCACATCTCGGGCCTGGCCTCCATGAAGGATTCAAGGGCCGACGTGCTGTTGCGCGGTACCACGGGGCCCCAGATTCCCTTCGAGATCAGCGGACAGATCAACCCCCTGATCGAAAAGCCCTTCCTGAATATGAAGATCGTCTTCGCCAACATCGACCTGAGCACCTACACTCCCTATTCGGGCAAATATCTGGGCTACGAGTTGGATAAGGGCCAGCTCTCCCTGAATCTGGACTATCACCTGGAGAACAATCTCCTGGTCGGCCACAACAAGGTGGCCGTCGATCAACTGACCCTGGGCGCTCCGGTGGAGAGCCCCCAGGCCACCAAGTTGCCCGTGAAGCTGGCCATCGCCCTGCTCAAGGACAGTAAAGGGAACATCGACCTCGATCTGCCGGTCAAAGGATCACTCGACGACCCCAAGTTCAGCCTGGGCAGCGCCATCCTCACCGTGCTGCAGAATCTGATCATCGACATCGTCACCGCGCCTTTCAAGATGCTCGGCGCCCTGTTCGGTGGCGGAGAGGAGTTGCAGTACCTGCAGTTCGAGCCGGGGAGCGCGGAGATGACCGATGCCGCTCGGGAAAAGCTGGCCATTCTGGCAAAGGCCCTCACCGAGCGGCCGGCCCTCAACCTGGACATCCAGGGCCGCATCGATCCCGATGCCGACCGCAACGCCTTGCGCCGGCTCAGGTTCGAGCGCCGGTTGAAAAATCTCAAGCTAAAATCCCTGCGGCGTGCCGTGCCGATCGAGGAGATCGAGATCTCCGCCGAAGAGCGTGAGGCGCTGATCCGCCAGGCCTATGAAGCGGCCGACTTTCCCAAGCCGCGCGACGACAAAGGCAACCTCAAACCGATTACATCCGCTGAGATGGAAAAACTGCTCTTCACCGCCATCGAGATCTCCACCGACGCGTTGCGCCAGCTTGCCTTCGCCCGCGCCAACGCCGCCAAGAACTACCTTAGCGACGCGGGTGGCATCGTCGCCAGCCGCCTCTTCGTAGTCGATCCCGACGTCCAGGGCGGTGCAGGAGACGACAAACACACGAGCCAGGTCCAGTTCAGGGTCAAATAGGTGCGGCTAAAATTTAGTTGTTTTTCATCGTCCGTTGCAATAGTCATAAAGACAAGACATTAGATCCAACCCACATTTCCAGAACCACAACATAGCCCATCGGCGGGAATCGGGTGAATCGCGGAACAGCACTATTCACTTTCCCATTATGCTTCTCTTCTTGAATTGAAGGTCGCCGCGGCAAATGCTGTCGAATCGGCTTCACTGGCCGCAGACCTTCATTTACACCCCGGCCGAGGATGGAAACTTCGATAAACACGATCATCAAGCATCCACGCCAAGGAGGGATAGCGTCATGAACGACAAAATTGCGGCTGTGTCTGCAAACCGTTTGCTTGTAAAGCTTCGCCCCTCTCCCACGCTCAAGGCGGCGGAGTCCCGGGCCAATCTGCGTCCGCTCTACGACACGCCCCAGGCCAAGGCGGCCATGCTCGGATTCGGCGCCGAACCGCAGTGGTTTCTGGCCGATCTGCCCAAGGGCGCCATCAATCCCTGGGACCTGGCCCACGCAAGGGTCGCCGGCGAGCTCGGGGTCGCCGAATCGGACGTGATCTTCGTGGAACCGGACATGGTTCACACCATCTATCCGGATCTGAACGAACGGAAGGTAGGTCAAGCGTTTGCGTTGGGAGAAACATGTGTCGAAATCCCCCAGGACGGCGGCCATGGCAAGGCGCTCGGTCCGGATCGCTTTGCCTGGCATCTCGGCGAAGACTATACGCAACTGGGCAAGGCGCGGGAGACCGTGGCTTTCACCGAGCCGCGGACGCGCATCGCTCACCTGGACACCGGCTATTACCGGGCGCACTGCACCACCCCCGGGCACGTCCTGCGGCATCTGGAACGTAACTTCGTGAGCGGGGACGCGGATCCGCACAGCGCCGAAGATCCGGACAACCGGCGTCTTCTGCTGGACAATTCCGGCCATGGCACCGGTACGATCAGCATTCTGGCCGGCGGCAAGGTGCCGGACTTTGGCGACACCGATCTCGGCGGCGCGCCCGAGGCGGAGATTCTGCCCCTTCGTATCGCCGACAGCGTGGTGCTGCTCTATACGAGCGCCTTTGCCCGGGCCCTGGACTATGCCGTCGCCCAGCATTGCGACGTGGTGACCATGAGCATGGGCGGGCTGCCGTCGCGAGCCTGGCGCGAGGCCGTGGACAAAGCGTATCTGAGTGGCCTCTGCCTCGTGGCCGCTGCGGGCAACAATGTGAACGGCCTGCCGACGCGGCACATTGTCTATCCGGCCCACTACGGCCGCGTTCTGGCCGTCTGCGGGGCGATGGCCAATCACAAGCCCTATGCCGGTCTCAAGGGCCTGACCACGATGGAAGGCAACTACGGCCCCAAAAGCATGATGAAGGTGGCCTTGTCGGCCTACACGCCGAACATCCCCTGGGCCCTGTTCGGATGCGAGGAGATGGTGCGGCTCAACGGCGAGGGCACCTCTGCGGCGACCCCCCAAGTGGCGGCGGCTGCGGCCCTCTGGTTCGAAAAGTACAAAAATGAGCTGCCCCGCGACTGGCAACGGGTCGAGGCGGTCCGCCACGCCCTGTTCAAGAGCGCCAGGGTCAAGGGCATCGATCAGAAACGGATGGGCCGCGGCATTCTACAAGCCTTCGACGCCCTGGCCGTAAGACCGGTGCTGGGCCTCGAACAGACCCCGTCGGACAGCGATTGGTTCGCCTTTCTGCGGGTCATCACCGGTCTCGGCGTAGTATCCCCGCCGCCGCGTGAAGAGATGTTCAACCTCGAGATCGCTCAGCGCTGGATGCTCAACCCCGCGCTGCAGAAGATCGTGCCCGATCCCGATGCGGGCGAGGCGCTCGACGAGAAGGCCCTCGCCCAATTCATGGAAGCCATCATAGACGATCCGCAGATATCCCAAGCCTTGCGAAAGCACGTCCTGGCGCGTTACCCGGTCGCCGCTCGAAAGCCCGCGCCGCGCACGGACATAGGCAAGGCCGGAACCGAGGAGGAGCAGGGCGCCTTCGGGTCGCATCCCCAGCCGGCCCTCGGCGATCCGCCCTACCGCCGCATCCGGGTCTATGCCGTTGACCCCAGTCTTTCCACCCAGTTCCACACCGCGGGCATCAACGAGGTGGTACTCAACGTGCGCTGGGAACCCCTGAAGAAGGGGCCTTGCGGAGAATATCTCGCCGTCCATGATATGGATGACGCCGGCAAGATTTACGACCCCGTGGACCTGGAAGATCCCCGAATGCTTGCCCAGGACGGCTGGGCGCCATCGGAAGGCAATCCCCAGTTCCACCAGCAGATGGTCTATGCGGTGGCCATGAAGACCATCGAACACTTCGAGCATGCCCTGGGCCGGCCGGTCCTGTGGCGGCCCCGGCCCAATCCCCAGGACCCCAACGACGACGGCGCCTTCGTCGGCCAACTGGCCGTGCGGCCCCACGCGCTTCGGCAGGCCAACGCCTATTACAGCCCCCAGGAGGTGGCGCTCCTGTTCGGCTACTTCGAGGCCGGGGCGGACGATCCCGGCCATCACGTGCCCGGCAGCCGCATCTACGCCTGCCTGTCGCATGATATTGTCGCCCATGAGACGACCCACGCGGTGCTGGACGGGATGCACCGCCGTTTCAACGAGCCGACCAACCCGGACGTGCTCGCCCTGCACGAGGCGTTCGCCGACATCGTCGCCCTGATGCAGCATTTCACCATACCGGAGATCCTCGAGGCCGAGATCAAGCGGACGCGCGGCGATCTGGAAACCGAATCCATGCTCGGCAGCCTCGCCATCCAGTTCGGTCGCGCGACGGGCGGCCGGGGCGCCCTGCGCGATGCCATCGGCCGCATGGAGGACGGTGTCTGGAAGCGCCTGACACCCGATCCCGAAGAGCTCCAGCGGCGACTGACGCCGCATGCGCGCGGCGCCGTGATGGTGGCCGCGGTTTTCGATGCGTTTCTCGCCATTTACAAGTCCCGCATCGCCGATCTGTTGCGCATCTATACGGGCGGCACCGGGATTCTGCCCCAAGGCGCCATCCATCCGGATCTGGCGCGGCGGCTCGCCGACGAGGCCGTGAAATCGGCCAAACATGTCCTCAATATCTGCATCCGCGCCCTCGACTACCTGCCGCCCGTGGACGTGACCTTCTTCGAATATCTGCGCGCCCTCATTACCGCCGATTTCGATCTGGTGGCCGATGACCGGCACAACTATCGTGTCGCGTTTGTGGAGGCTTTCCGCCGCCGCGGCATCTACCCGGTCAATCTCGGCGCGCCCTCCAGCGATACCCTGCGCACCCTCTCGGTGGATACATTGCGCTGGCAGGGATTCGACTGGTCCAATGGTTCCAAAGCGGCGCGGGTGTTGATGAACAAGTACAACGCCATCATCAGGGATCTGAAACGATTTTCGGACGCCTGCTTCTACATGGAAAACCGCGAGAGTCTCTTCAAGAAGACGCGCGGGCACAGAGTGAGACTGCACCAGCAGCTCGAAGAGATCTTCGCTACTGCGCCGGCCTTTGCCAAAGAACTGGGGCTCGATCCGTCCGAGAAGAGCTTCGAGGTCCACGAACTGCGCCGCGCCCTGCGCATCAGCCCCGACGGAAAGCCCATCCCCCAGGTCATCGTGGCCTTGACACAGTCGAAGCGGATGAAGGAAAATCGGAAAAACGGTCTGCCGGAATTCTTGTTCCACGGCGGTTCGACCCTGGTGGTGGATTTGTCCGCGTCGGAGGTGAAATACCGGATCGTTAAAAACATCGACAGCGAAACCCGTCAGGCCCGCACGGCGGATTTTATACGTCAGGCCACGGCCGATCCGCTACGTGCGCTATTCTTTACGGCCGGACGGGGCGAGCCATTCGCCGCGCTCCATGCCCTGGCCGATGACGGTGTGTAACGACGCCGCTTGACGGCGGTCAAAGATTTCAAACGAATTGAGCGGATCTTGGAATGGGAGTCACATGGTCACCGCAACAATTGATGAGCTGATACGGCTCCTCGCGAAGCATGAATTGTCTATAGCCGCTTTATATGAGACGTTTGCATCCAAGTTGCCTGAAGCGAAGAGAGAGTGGCTGGTCTTCGCCGAAGAAGAGCGACTTCATGCCAAGTGGGTCGACAAACTCTATCTCTATCTGAAAGAGGGCAGGCTACCCCAGGAAAGCACCAAGTTTACGGTTCAGTCCGTAAAAACTGCCATCGGTTACGTGGAGATGCAGATCGAACGGGTATCGAAAGAGCCGCCGGATCTAAAACGGTTTTTAAACATGGCGCTCGATATCGAAAAATCGTTGTTGGAGACGGCCTTTTTCAGACTATTCAAGCTGACGGCTCCCGAGGCGCAAAAAATTCGCACCCGGCTGGAGGAGGCCACCCAAGTACACATGAAAAGGCTGATCGAATGGAAAGCGCGCATCACCTGATGCATCTGGTGAAAAATGCCCACGCCTTGGGAGCCAGCCGAGCGGCCATCGTTCCGGCCGGGCAGATCGTGGTCAACGATGCCTTGGCCGATTTATGCCGGCAGCCGCGGTGTCCCAATTACGGGTTGTCGAAAAGCTGTCCACCCCATGTGGCCGGTCCTTCTGAATTGAGAAAGCAACTCGAAAGGCGGACTCATGCGCTCTTTTTTACGATCGATGTGCCGGCCGAGGTGATCGATGCCGCAAGCTTGTCGCGTTCCGCCGAAAGCCGGGCGATTTTTCGACTGCTGCATGAGATCGCCGCCGGCATGGAGAAGGCGGCCATCGAGGCGGGCTTCGGCGACGCACAAGCGTATGCCGGTGGATCCTGCAAACGCATCTTTTGTGATGACGACGATGCGTGCCGGGCGCTTAAGGAAGCTGGCACCTGCCGGTATCCGCAGCATGCCAGACCCTCCATGTCCGGATTTGGAATCGATGTGGCCCGGCTGTTCAAAACATGCGGATGGGAGATGCGCTGGGTTTCACCCGGCCATGGTGGACCGCCTGTTCCCATGGCCAGCATCTGCGGGTTGGTTTTGGTGTAGTGGGCGATGATCTGCCCGCCAGTCGGCAGCCTGCTTCATTCTCGGCGTTGTCGTGCTGGCCCTGCTTTTCGCTTGTGTGACGCGCGCTTTTGCCATTCTCGCGTTGATGGAATTCAGGCATCGACGAACCCGGAAAAAAGCATAACCATAGAATGGCGTCACATTCGTATCCTATTTGCCGCTTTCGGTCCCGACCGTGGGAAGAATGATCCGCTCGGAAAAACCCATGATAAAACCGAACGCAAACCCCAGCGGACCGAACATATATGAATTCTGCGCAATTTTATCGACCATCTGGATTTCACCCAGATTGAGGGCCACGATATTTGATTTGATGATGATGTATAGTATCGTTGCGGCCACCGCCCCGACGATGGGTTTGGTGAGCATGTAAGTGCGCAGATAGACGTCGCCGATGTTCACCTCCCTGGATCTGAGTCGCATCACCGTGCTGAAAAAGCCGCCCAACAGTCCCGCAAAGAAGATAAAGACCAGCAGGTTGTTCTGCACCATGTAAACCGCAAGGTCCATGGGTGCCTTCACCCACGAATAGGGTACGGTGAGTTCAAATGTTTCCCTGAATTGGTTCCACGCGACCCAGTAAGGCACCGCATCGGTGGTCAAGCGTTCGTTCAGGTGTAGCAGGAGAAACGAAAGCAGTACGAGCAACAATAGGGCGACATTGTAGATCTTCTTGATCCTCAATTGCGCATTGATATCATTGAGACGGATATGGTTGAGTTTGGCCAGCATCAGGGCGATGGTTCTTCTCGCCTTGCGGTTGTTCATCCGTTTTGTTTCATCTCCATTCCTATCTGCCTCATTCGTATCCGTCAGTTCAAGGGCCGTGTCGTGACACATCTCTTCCAGGGCATTGTCTTTTCCTGGACAAATTTTGGCACATTCCATCCGGCAGTATTCCAGTTGGGCCGGCAACCGCTCATCGGAAATGATCCCATCGGTCAGCAATCGTGATCGAACGAATGTGATATCCCGCCACATCATATTGAGTGCATCGGCTTTGTTCAGTGACTCCAGGTTTTGCTTGGAAAGAATGCGTGCGTAAATCAATAGATTGCCAAATGACTTGGCCTTGCCCGTATCGACCGTGTTCTTTTGAAGGAACTCATTGAAGGCGTCAAATTTCTCTTCGACCTCGTCGGTGTTTCTTTTGTCCTTAATTCCGGTAAAACCGTAATGCTTTAATTCGACGGCCCTGGCATGCATCTCGGATTCCAGTTCCCGCCACAGGATCCAGTATTTTTCCCTGGCGTCCTGTCGGTGGATGGGTGACGTTTGCCGGAAAAGAAAATTTTTGATTTTTGACCAGACCTGAAGCGGCTGATCCCTCTCCAGTAAGGCTCCGTTGGCTGTCGGGTTCATGTTTTCACCTCGCTTGGTTAAGGTAAACACCATGGGTTTCGACTTGAAAGAAAAAACAGAATCCGCTTTCAACCTGGGATGCGCAACCTTGCCGGTTGATGATCTGATATCGGGACGGCACCTGACGACTCAGCACCGGTGTCGCTGCCAAGGAAATGGAATTGGGGAGTTTTTATAAAAATACAAGCGAGTTAAACGTGCGTCAACAATTAAATCGGGGAGAGAAGGATTCGTCTCGGCCATTTCTCATCGTTCGGGGAAATAGACATCCAGCACATTATGGTCGTCACGGCGATCGTAGGCCATGGCACGGCTCAACTCTCTGGTCAGGAAGATCCCCAGGCCGCCAATTTCGCGCTCGTCGATATTCCGGGTGATGTCCGGAGATGGCTGTTCGAGGGGATTGAAGGGGCGACCCGCATCGATGACGCGCACGAGAAACCCTTTGTCCGGTATCATGCCGCACCCCACGGCCACCGGCTCCACCGGAGCGCCTTCAAAGGCATAGTGAAATACATTGAGCAGCACCTCTTCCATCACCAGGTCGATCCTCTCCCGGACCGACTCGGGCAGGCCTGCGGCCCGGGCCCGCGACAAGACAAAATCACGAAACTGGTTCAATGATTCCGGCAGACCGGGCAGGTGCTGCCACGCCAATGTCGAGTCATCCAGTGGCTTCAATGGCTTCCTTTATAGTGCAGGGCCAGTACGGTAATGTCATCGGACTGGGCCGTGCCCCCGGCATATGTTTGTACGGCGGCCATCAGTCGCTCCACCATCTGCCGGGGCGTCTCACCGGCCATCCATGTCGTTTCGCGCAACAGCCGCTCGTCGGAAAAGAGCTGCTGATCGGCGTCCATGGCCTCGGTCACCCCGTCGGTATACAGCAAAAGCCGGTCGCCGGGTGCGAGCCGGATGCTGCGGGTTTCAAAAGCAGCCTCCTCGGCCACGCCCAACACCAGTCCCGGCGGCAGCGGCAGAAATTCGGGGCGCTTGCCGGCGCGCAGCAATACCGGCGGATTGTGGCCGGCGTTGGAATAGACCAGGTCGCCGGTGGCCACATCCAGAATACCACAGACCAGGGTAACGAACATCGCCGTTTCATTGTTTTGACACAACTCGGCGTTGACCCGGCCCAGCACATCGGCCGGCGTCGATCCCTGTTCGGCCATGCCCTTCATCAGCGTCTTGGTTACCGCCATGAAGAGGGCCGCGGGAACGCCTTTGTCCGACACGTCGCCCACCGAGAAAAAGAGATGGCCCGGGTCCAGCATGAAAAAATCGTACAGGTCGCCTCCGACCTCTCTGGCCGGGGCCAGGGCGGCGTAGAGGTCGAATGCCGTCTGATCGGGGAAGGGCGGAAAGCGTTTGGGCAAAAAATTCATCTGAATGGCGCTGGCGATTTTCAACTCGCTTTCGATGCGCTCCTTAGCCCGGCTGGTTTCGGCAATATCGGCGATGTATTCTTTGAGGGCGACGCGCATTTCATCCACCGAACGGGTCAGCACCTGCACCTCATCCCCGGTGCGCACCACTGGCAGTTGCACTTCCAGGTTTCCCTTGGCGATCTCTGCGGTCGCACCGACCAGGTGCTGCAATGGCCGGGTAATGGAGCGCGAAATGGCCACTACGACCAAAAGAAGTAAGATTAATCCAGCCGCTGCAATCGTCAGTACCGTTCGGTTGAGGGTTCGGATATCGGCAAACAGCTCGTGCTCGGGGATCACCACCCCCACGGACCAACCGATCGATGTTACCGGCGCATAGGCCAGCAGGGACCGCCGGCCCGTATGGGGACAGGTCATGGCGGTAAATCCAGATCCGCCCTGGATCATCGCTTTGCCGACGCTTCTCAATTCAGAAAGCTTGCGGGCCTCGGCCATGCTGAAGATACTTTCGCGCATGATGAGGATTTTATCCGGATGGGCCAGAAAAGCCCCCCGGTTGCTGATCAGGAATGCATAGCCTGTTTCATACAGGGAGATGGCGGCGATGTCCGCCACCAGATTTTCCAGTGAGACATCGGCGGTCACCACACCCCGGAACAGGCGTCCCTCTTCAGAGCGCTCATAAAAGGGATGGGAATAGGTGGTCATGAGGATGCCACCTCCGCCTTCGTCGAAGTACGGTTCGCTCCACACCGGCCGGTTCAGTTCCTTGGGAATCAAATACCAGTCCCAGAGAAAGTAGTTATAGGTTTCGTTGCCCAGCTGGACAAAGGTTACCTCTTCGCCTCCCGCATGGTAGAAATAGGGGGCATAGAAGCGTTGGTCGGGCGCGAAGGCGTGGGGTTCGAATGCCGCTGCGGCTCCGAAAATTTCAGGCGACCCGGCCACCATGTCATGCATCAGGGGCAGCACGAGCTCGTCTGTCACCGTTCGGTTCTCCAGATACCGGGACACCACGCGCGGCATGGCCTCCACCGAACGCAGTTTCATTTCGATCTGCAGCACCACGGATGCGGCCCGATCCATGGCCGCCGCGCTCACATTTTTCAGAACCAGGCGGCGGGAGTGGTAGTGGCTGTAACCAAAGGCCGCCAGGAAGATCAAGGTGGTGCTGGCGAGAATGAACAGCGCCAGGCGTAAGGCCAGCCCCAGGCGTTTAGGGTGTCGCGTGGTGCGGGTCATAGAACTCCTGATAGTCCGGAATGGCTTGGATGATGCCGTTGTCGCGCAGCTGCCGGCCGACGAACAGATAGTTCGCTTCGTTCAGTTTTCCCATATCATCGCAATTGCCGCCCGGGCAGATAATGTCTCCCATCCGGGCCAGCATCCATCGCTGGTGGACGCGGTTGGTGGGTAGGTTGGCGGCGTCGACGCTGGCCATGACGATGGCCAGCGCTTCTTCGGGATGGTCGAAGGTGTAGCGCCACCCCTCTATGGAGCCTTGCACGAAAGCGCGGACCGCCTCCGGATTGCCATGCAGCGTCTTTTCCAGGCAGTAGATGCCGTCTTCGGGAAAATTGAAGCCATAATCGGCCAGCAGAAAGGTGCTCAACTCGTCGGCGTCGATGCCGGAATTGAGAATGACATGATATTCGTTGTACCACATGGCCGATGCCGCATCTACGCCGCCCATCAGGAACAGGTTGGGTGTGTATCCTTGAGGTACGAGGGAGACCGATAGATGGTTTTGGCGGAAAAAGGCCAGCGGCTGCAGCCGGAACTCGTCCCATACGCTCACCCGTCGGCCATCGAGGTCATCGGGCGAACGGATGCCACTTTTTTTAAGGGCCACCAGCATCAGGGCCGAGCGCTGAACGATCTGCCCGATGTTGACCAGTGGCACCCCCTGGTCGCGCAAGGCAATGCCTTCGGTCAGAAACAGTGTCGTGAAAGTCACCCGTCTGTTCGCTAGTTGCACCCCTGCCGGCCGATCCGGACCGCCTCGCAACACGTTCACCGTCAGGCCCCGGCGTTCATAAAAACCTTTGGCATCGGCCACGTAATACCCGGCAAACTGGGACTGGGGAGACCACTGGGGGAGAAAGTCGACGGATACAGACGCGTCGCCCCGCGCCGCCCCGGCAGCGAGCAGGCATCCCCACAGCCAGATGCACAGCATACCGGTTATCCATTTTGCCCGCGCATTGTTCACGATGATCCATCCTTTTTCCCAAATGAGCACGATATCGACCACCGGCCCATTGGATCAACGCCGAAACGGGGGCCCAACAGAGTGTCGATTGTCGTTTTTGATCGGCACTCTGGGGTCTGATCTTTAGTTTTTCAGAGGTTTGACATGCCATGCGTCGTACTTTATGGTGACGCTTTGACAACGATGAGGCGGATACCCCATGGGCGCTATTTTCGAAAAAGGGCGCAATTGCTGGCGTCTGGCGCAAGCCGAGCGGGCGGCGTTCGTGATAGATGGAGAAGATTATTTTCGCGCGGTGCGAGAGGCGATGTGCCGTGCGCGGCGCGCCATTTTCATCGTCGGTTGGGATATCCATAGCGAACTGCGACTGGTTCGCAACGGCCAGGATGACCGCTATCCCGAAAAGCTGGGCCAATTGCTCGACCGCCTCGCCGACGACCGCAGCGAGCTCGAGATCTACATTCTCAACTGGGATTTCGCGATGATCTACGCCATGGAACGCGAATTCTTTCCGGTCTACAAGCTGCGATGGAAATCACACCAGCGGATTCATTTTTCCCTCGACGGCCAGCATCCGGTCGGTGCTTCCCAGCATCAGAAGATCGTTGTGGTGGATGATCGGGTGGCCTTCGTCGGTGGGCTGGATCTGAGCAAGTGGCGTTGGGACACGTCGCGCCATCTGCCGGATGACGAACGCCGGGTGGATCCGGACGGCGAAGCGTATCCGCCGTTTCACGACGTGCAGATGGCGATCGACGGCGAGGCGGCGGCGGCCTTAGGGGAGCTGGTGCGCGAGCGCTGGCGGGCGGCCGTGGGGCAGGACGCCGCGGACACGGATCCGGATGATGATGGCGATCCCTGGCCGCCGAGCATCCCGCCGGACCTGGAAAAGGTGACACTCGGCATTGCACGCACGCTGCCGGATTATGGCGGTCGCGACGAAATTCGCGAGGTCGAGCGGCTTTACGTGGAGAGTATCGAAGCCGCCCAATCCTTCATCTATATCGAAAACCAGTACTTGAGCGCCCATTGCATCGGCGAGGCCCTGTCCCGGCGTCTCGAACAATCCGATGCTCCTGAAGTGGTAATCGTTCTACCTGAAAAGACCGGCGGCTGGCTGGAGCAGCACACCATGGACGTATTGCGGGGTCGGCTGTTGGCCAAGCTGCGTGATGCGGACCGCCATGACCGGTTGCGGGTCTACTATGTACGCCTTTCAAAAGATCCCCATGTTTCCCTCATGGTGCATGCCAAGGTCATGATCGTCGACGATCGCATGGCCCGGGTGGGCTCCTCCAATCTCAGTAACCGCTCGATGGGTCTCGATTCGGAATGTGATATCGCCGTGGAAGCAAGGGAAGCCCAGCCATGCAGTGAGGCCATTGCGCGGTTTCGGCACCGGCTGCTGGCCGAGCATCTCGGCGTGGATGTGGATGCGGTGGCGGCGGCCCATGAGCGGCATGGATCGCTCATCGCGGTAATCGAGTCGTTGCGGGACGGCGAACGGACACTTGAGCCGCTTTCCGGCGACGTGCCCGAGGAGGTCGACCAATGGGTTCCCGATTCGGCGCTGCTCGACCCGGAGAAGCCGGTCGAACCGGAAGCTTTTATCGACCAATTTGTTCCACCCGATCAGCAAAAGCCGGTCTATCGCCATATGTTGCGCATCGGATTGCTGCTGCTCGGCGTGGCGGGCCTGGCCGCCATGTGGCGCTGGACGCCGTTGTCCGACTGGCTCGCCATTGAACGGGTCGAAAGTACCTTGCGCTGGATCGCGAAAAGTCCCTTCACTCCGCCGTTGGTGCTGGCCGCATTTGTCGTCGGTGGCATCGCCGTCGTACCCATCACGCTTTTGATCGTCGCCACGGTAACGGTGTTCGGCCCCTGGCTCGGTGCGGCCTATGCGCTGCTCGGGGCCGAAGCGTCGGCCCTCGTCACTTTCGGGATGGGACACCTGCTGGGACGCGAAGCGGTGAGCCGCATCGCCGGAAGCCGCCTCAATCGGATCGACCGCGCGCTTTCCAATCGTGGGGTGTTGACCATCGTGACGTTGCGCATTGTGCCGGTGGCGCCGTTCAGCATCATCAATGTCATCGCGGGCGTCTCGGAGATCCGACTGCGCGATTTCGCCATCGGCAGCTTCATCGGCATGGTGCCCGGCGTGGTTACCATCGCCCTGCTTGCCGACCGCATCGTCGCCTCACTGCGCGAACCCGGCGTCGAAAGTATCGTTATTCTCGTCGCAGTGGCGGTTTGCGTGGTCCTGTTTCTGGCCGGCCTGCGTTACCTGGTGCGACGCAAGCGTGAGACCGGGAAAGCATAGAAAGGGCCTATGCGCATCGTCACCTACAACATCCACCGGACGGTCGGCAGCGACGGTCGTCCGGATGCGACGCGCATTTCAACGGTGTTGAAGGAGATCGATGCAGACCTCATCGCACTGCAGGAGGTCGGCTATCGTCACGATGATCCCGCCCATGTGCTCCATTACTTGAGCGACGCGCTGGCCGCGTACGTCATCGAGGGCGTCACCCTGCTCGACGAGCGCGGTCATTACGGCAACGCCGTGCTCACCCGACTGCCGGTGGCCGTGATCCGTCGCCACGACATCAGCGTGGCCGGCCGTGAACAGCGCGGGGTCATCGAGCTGCACCTCGACGCGGAGGGCGTCGCGTTGCAGTTTATCGCTACCCATCTCGGCCTGGGCACCCGCGAGCGCAGGTTCCAGGTCGGGCGGCTGATCTCGCTGCTCGACGCTTCGACGGCCGGCGTGAAGATCCTGCTGGGTGACTTCAATGAATGGTTCCCATGGAGCGGCACGCTGCGTCGGTTGCGGGGCACCTTCGGACGTTCACCAGCGGTGCCGACGTTTCCGGCACGCTCGCCGCTATTGGCCCTGGACCGGATCTGGGCGCAGCCCGCGTCTGTGATCGCAAACGTCTATGCGTATCGCAGCCCGTTAGCCCGATCGGCATCCGATCATTTGCCGCTTGTTGCGGAATTGAATTTGCGCTAATTTTGCTTCAAAACGTTTCAGTCCAGAGCAAACCCGAGACGGATTCCTGAGCATGGATACGAAACCATACTTGGCGGACGCTTATACGCCGCGCGAGATTGCCCGTTTGGTCCAACACCTGGGGGTCTCGAAGGCCCAGACCGACGCCACTACCCTGTTCGTGCTTGCCGTGCTCGCCGGGGCGTTTATTTCGCTGGGTGCGTTTTTTTACACCGTAGTGGTGACAGGGTCGAGTTTCGGTTTCGGGGCGACTCGCCTGCTCGGGGGCTTGAGCTTTTCTCTCGGTCTGGTGCTGGTGATCGTTGCCGGCGCCGAGCTTTTCACCGGGAACAATCTTCTGGCAATGGCCTGGGCCAGCCGCTTGATCGGCACCCGCGATGTGATGCGCAACTGGGTGATCGTCTATATCGGGAACGTCATCGGTTGCATGGGAACCGTTCTCTTTGTCGTGTGGGCCGATGTCGGTACGCTCGGCGGAGGCGCCGTGGCCGAAACGGCCGTTCAGATCGCCCGCAGCAAAGCCGGCCTTTCCATTGGACAGGCATTTGCCCGCGGGGTGTTGTGCAACGTGCTCGTCTGTCTGGCCGTCTGGCTGACTATGGGCGGGCGCAGCGTGGCTGACAAGATCGTGGCGATTCTTTTCCCCATTACCGCTTTCGTGACCATCGGCTTCGAGCACTCGATTGCCAACTGGTTCTTTTTACCTTTCGGTTTGGCGATAGACATGCAATCAACAATTCCGATCGCCGGCGCGGCCTGGAACCTGCTCTTTGTCACGGCGGGCAATATTGTGGGCGGGACCCTACTGGTCGCCGGCGTTTACTGGATCGCCTATCTGCGCGGCGAGCCCAAGCAAGACGGTTGATGCCCATTTAAATCATTGGAGGAGATCGCGTGACCCATAGAACACTTCAAGATAAACGGATTCTCGTCACCCAGGCCGACGCCTTCATGGGACCGGCCATTTGCGAGGTGCTGGCTGAGCATGGGGCGACGGTCATCGCCAGCACGGCATCGCTTGTCCCTCCCGAAGCACCGGGAGCCGTTGTCGCCGCCGCCGGTCGTATCGATGTGCTCGTTGCCAACCTGTCCATCCCGGCGCCCTCAACACCGGTGGCCGACGTGACCGACGCGGAGTGGCGCGACACCTTCGCCGCCCTGGTCGATCCCCTGCCCCGCCTGGTGCGTGCCGTTCTGCCGCAGATGATCGAGCGCCGCAGGGGCAAGATCGTTGTCATGGGCAGCGCATCGGCTTTGCGGGGCATGAAGCGGGCATCGACCTACAGCGCGGCCCGGGGCGCCCAGGTGGCCTATGTGCAGGCCGTGGGGGTCGAGGTGGCCCCGCACAACGTGCAGATCAATATCATCGCCCAGAACTTTGTCGACAACCCCACCTATTTTCCTCCGGAGATTCAGGAGAATCCGCGCTTCCAGGAGCGGCTCAAGCGGGAGGTGCCGCTGGGGCGTCTGGTTTTGGCGCGGGAAGACGCGCAATTTGCCGCATATCTGTGCAGCGACGGCGCGGACTGCTTCGTGGGTCAGGTCTTTCCGGTTTGCGGGGGGTGGGTGGCGCGGTAGATGTCGAGGATAGTTCTTAGATGAACCCTTATTTTAATACTTTCGAAAAGGCTTTTCGCCCTCTGTCTGCGAGGAGATATGATCATGACCCAATCGTTTCAGCCGCTCCTCGTAGGAGGGCTTACCCTGCTGCTGTTCAGCCTCAACACCATC
>Ga0209164_1003108_pt1 | contig 16264 bp, 9 predicted proteins | sample MTBNYHSulfiMetaG_FD_187458 | JGI IMG/M metagenome (GOLD analysis project Ga0209164, IMG submission 187458) | Enrichment culture microbial communities from rom New York Harbor, USA that are MTBE-degrading - MTBE-NYH (New York Harbor Sulfidogenic)... | ecosystem: Environmental > Aquatic > Marine >...
GGCCGGGGCATCCAACCGAGCTAGGCCGGTCACGGTTTGGGGGAAAGACGCGTTGGAAGTGTTCACAACGCCCAACTGTCCGAGATCGTTCCGACCAACGGATTTCACCGTACCGTCGTTCAGCAGGTAGACGGTAAACCCGTACCCCAGCGCCACGTCCTTGACTTCCGTTGCCAGAAGCCTGGGAAACAGGTTATCCGCAAGCGTGCCGTCGCCCATTTGCCCGAAGCCATTGTCGCCCCAGACCCAGAGGCCGCCGCTCGTATCTATGGCCGCAGCGTGTTCCCATCCGGCGGCAATGTACTTCACACCGGTCTTGATCAGAACCGGGACGGCCGCTGATATGCGATTGCTCTGAGCCAATTCCCCGTTGGTGTTAATTCCAAAGCCGTATAGGGAACCATCCGAAGTAAGGAAGAGGGAAAAGAATCTGCCTGCGGCAATGGCGGTCACATCGGTGATAAACGTCAGTGGAACCGCTTTCAGATACTGCGATTGACCACCGCTTTGAGTCGGGAAAATGGTTCCCGTAACCCAAACGACCCCGTTTCGATCCAGCATCAGTGTATGGCGTTCCCCTGCCGCCACGGCTACTATGGATTCAATAGGAGTCAGCGAAGAGCCTGTCAGAATGGACTCAAAGGTCGCCGCGTCGTCAATGGTAGTATTACCAACTTGCCCGTAAGCATTGGCCCCCGCTCCCAACACCTGACCAAAGGACAGAGGATCTACAGCCGCCGCTTCACAGTCGTTAACCACCACGGTATGGTCCCATGCCGAGATATCCGGAACGGAAACCGACGCCCCGGCCGGCGCCGAGATGAGACAACACATCGCCATGATGATGAAAACCCGTAGTACGTTCCTTGACCTCATAACCCTACTCCTGTTGGTGAGTTTGATCGCCCCGTAGGGCATCTCCTGCGCACTTTGCTTTAGACGCTGAATCATACGGATCTGAACTGCCGACTGTACCGTCTGTCCCAAACATCGACTCATTCCTCGATGGTCATCCAACGACCTCTCGGAAGCCTGTCGCTTCGTCGATCGCGTCCCTTCGATGGTCAATGGATGTGATGTAGGGAGACAGTAGATTCTACTGAAAAACTCGCGACAATTTCAAGCCGTTTCTCATTGTTGATAAGGATTTACGCCGCGACTGAGTTTAAGGTTATACCGGTTTCGCTAAAATCTTTCTTTATTGATTGTATCACGCTCTTTAGGACAATGGCCTGCTTTGGTCCAACACCGCCGACACGATCGCATGTACGGATAGCATTTTGCATAAGACCGATTCTCTATTGTCGAGAGACAATTTTACGGTGGCTTTCCGTGAAATCTTTTATCCATCGTCCATCAGCCTATTCAATCGATGTATCTTATTTCTTTGCATGTTTCCGTCGACGACAAGCTTATCAAGCTATCAGAGCTGCTCTGCTTTCCTTGGAACAAGCTTGTTTTCCCCGTCCTTCCGGAATGGAGGAAGCCGAATTTGAACGGACGGTTCCTATATCAATACGAATCTCTGTTTCCAGATGTATTCTTACGCGTCTTCGGCGGGACAGACAAGCTTCTCCCCGGAATCTCGATGAAATCTCTCCACACTACTATAATTGACGCCTGCGCGAACGGTTTACAAAGCAGGTCCGGTTTCTAAAGGCGGGGCGAGGGTCTCTCCCTCATAGCTTGTTCTGAAACATGATACGATTCGGCTCGGGGCGCATTGCAGGCAAGGCATCCCACGGGTTCACGCCCTTTACCGGACGATCCGGAGGAACCCCTTAAACCAAGGGGAGGGACTCTTCGAAGTCCTTTTCATGGATGGGAAGAAAGGTCACGGAGTGAGCGTGTGTTCCCCGAAGATGAACGTCCCGCGTGATCGGAACACCCGGTATCCCGGTCTGCTCACTACCTGTCCGCCTGGCGGTCCCGTTCCTGATTCCACAATACCCACTCGTTTTTGTCCTCTGCTTCGGTGAAGGCACGGGGCCTCGTAGGCCGTCCGTCCGGCGTGACGGTAATCTGCTGCATGGCGCGAACCAGATACACCCATTCCATCATACTTACTTCACCCGGACCGGCGACCTCGCCCGGACCTCCGACTGTTCCGGGCTTGGATGCGCTTTCCGGCCCTGGGACTTCACGAGGCGCTCCCGCCGGTTTGGGAGGGGTCGTCTGACCCGGTCCGCCACTCGCCAATCCGGGCGCACCGACCTGTCCCGGAGCAGCGACCTCCCGAGGTGCGGACCACACCTTGATCTCACCTTCGTAAACGCGCACCAGCGTGCCTTGGGCCGGATCTTCGTTTACTCTGTAAGTGGTGCCCCGAATCCCGGCCACAGCCGACGCGGTATACATCTCGAAATTGTTCTTCGCGCCTGTGAACGATTTTACTTTGGCCCACGTCTTACCCGCGAAAAGCTTGAGTTTTATGTCACGTTCCTCCGTTTTCGCGTCCACTTCCAGACTTTGAATGCGAAAACTGGTCTCTTCGTCAAAACGAATGAAGCTTCCGTCCTCGAACAACAATTCCACACGAGAGCCGGAAAGTGTCTTCACGGTATCCCCGTGTGATACGATGTCGTCCTGATTCAGCGGATTCCAGACCTCCTCCTTCGCCGGCTGCACGTCCGCCCTTCCCTGCAACAGGCTCACTTTGGCCTGAACGCCTTCGATCTCCAGGTCGAACGGTTCATCTCCCGCAAAGGCGGATCCGTTCACCAGCAGGACAAGCAGAACCATTTGTATGAGCCAACCTTTTTTCGACCTTTTCATGATCATCGTCCTCGCAGCCTCTTAGCGTTCATTCACAGGACAACCGGAAGAACCTCCCCCAGGATTCCGGGAGCGCTTTTCCATCTTAAGAGCACGTGTTCACATCTTTTCAGGGTTCCGTGCGTCCGGATCGAGGGAACCGGTAAAAACTTATTGGAGGCGTCTTGTTGACGCCTCCGGCAATGTACTAGATTTTAAGCACGTTTTTCAATCTTCGTATAACGATCAACGCATCGGCGCCGTCAATGGATCCCAACGGGTTAAACTCGCCCGTGGCCAAGCTTTCCGCCTCCATAACGCCCCGGGAGGTGACGACCATCACCGCGTTGAAGTAGGGCAAGTCGCCCCTTAGGTCCGGAAAGGGAGACTTACTGCCCACGAACTCGGTCGCGAGGCTCTCGTCTCCCGTCAGTTTAATGAGAATATCCTCAATCATAATGGCGTATTCCGCGCGGTTGATGAGTTCATTGGGATGCCACGTGTGGTCCGGATAGGCCTCCAGTCCCCGTACGCCGATTTTCATCACTTCCTCAATATCCGTCCTCAACGGATGGGCTTGAATATCAATAGCTTCGTCCATCTTTACAATGGTTTCAGTGACAAACTTCTTTTCCGGAGACTTAAAGGACGTATCAAAGTCCTTTCGACCTCTGCTCTTATACAAGTCCTGGAGTTTCAGTTCCTGAATAAACAAGGCCGCTACATCCGCCCTCGTCATTTTGTCTATCAGAGCGATTTTTTTGCCGATGATCGTCCCCGGAGCGGCACGTTGAATTTTCTGCACGAGCTTCCATTCGTCGTTCGCTTCAGTCACATACGGGCCATTGAGCTCGATGACTTTGCTGAACATATCCGCGGCCTTTCCAAACTCGTAGGCTTTTCGGTAGGCCAGACCCGTAAAGTAGTAGGCAGTCGCATAATTCTCGTCCACCTTTACCGCTTTCTTGAAATGGCTCTCGACCTTGTCCAACCAATCGTCGCCCCGCTCGGCGGACAAAATCCGTATCATACCTACATGATAGTCCAGTTTTTCCTGGTTTTCCTTCATGTAGTCTTCCGCTTTTCCCATTTGCGCATACGCCGTCTTGAAGTCTTGCTTCATGGCGTATACGATCCCCAGCCCTGAGTAGGCCCTCGAGTATTTGGGATCCAGTTCAATGGCGAGATTGAACTCCCGTTCCGCATCGTCGTATCTATCCTGCTCGAGCAGCCTCAATCCCGTTAGCACATGATGACTCGGCGTATCCATAGCGCCCACAGGCTTGCGGATCTGCGGTTCTTTGGCGCAAGATACGACCAAAAACAGAGCCAGCACGGCTAGAGCGCCGACCCACGATCTTTTATTTCCCCTCATGACAGTACCCTCCAAAGGTCTTTCTACGTCCGGGTTCATTAATCCAGAACGAACATCGTGCGGCACTGCTTCAAAAAGGACAGCTTATCCGAAGCCGAGCGCAGCGAATCCGCGGCCTCGTTGCTGATGATCACATTTGTTTTGGCCGCGCCGGTGGTCTTCATTCCTTTGATGGTCAATGGATTGTTGGTCACGCGCTCGTTGCTTTGAGCTGCATTCAAATCTTTGGAGTACCCGACCATGCCGTATTGAACCGCCCACTGACGATCTACAAAGGCAGACCCGTAAACTTCCTTGCCGTCCTCGTCCAACAGCCGGGGACTCATACATGGACGGACCCCCAATCCCCGGGCATCGACCACCAGCCCCGTGTACACCACTCCAGGTTGAGCTGCGGGCTCTGCTTCGGCCGGTTGAGCCGGAGGTTGAGCCGGAGGCTGGGCCGGTTGAGCCGGAGGCTGGGCCGGTTGGGCAGGAGGCTGGGTCGGTTGGGCAGGAGGCTGGGCCGGTTGGCTCGGCGCTGAAGAGCCGGCCGCGTCGAGCATCGAGTCCGTGAAACGGCCATACATGTTCATCACCATGATAATTTCAACCGTTCCATCCTCTAAGTATTTGGTATCATGGATCCGGGCGCCTTTAACCATACCCCTGACACTGGCGTTAATCACATCGCTCTTGGTCATGAAGTCCTCGACCGTGGTGGTGGCGTCCACCTGCACCCCTTTCACGATCTCCAAAAGGTTACGGTAGCCATCCAGGGTGGCGGCGCGGATGGCCATTGGTCGTGCGGCCGGTTTTCCCATGTATCTTTCCGGTGGCGCGCCTATGCCTTTAACCGTAATATTGCCATCCCCCCAGTTGACACTTCCGCTCGGCATTTCCTGTACATATCCCCACTGCCACTGGGCTTGAGCCGGCGCAGTGAACATGAACGAACACGCCAAGACCAGCGCGCAAATACCTATAAAGACGTTCCGAACCATGTCTTTTTCTCCTTGTCCTGAAGTTAAACACGAAAGAAGTTCAATTGCTTAAACCTGAGTGAAACGAATTTTCCTCCTTTCATTTACTGTATCGATTCAAATAGTATTTTGCCGCTTTATTTCCCTCATCGACTTCAAGGGTGTGCTCCCAGTAAGTCCGCGCCACGTCCTTCCGGCCCGCATCGAGTGCTCTTTTGGCCAGAGCGTTATACGCTTTGGCCAAATTCAGCGCCGCATCCCGGTCAATAGCATCCTCGGACAGTGACTTCTTCCAGAGTTCGATGGCCTTTTCCACTTCACCTTGATTATAGTGAATCCATCCCTTGGCGTTTAATGCCTTCGTGTGCCGCGGATTCAGATCCAACGTGCGCTCATACTCCAACAAGGCGTTATGGACCATGTCCGCAAGATCGAAAGCTTGAGCCAGCCGGTAGTGCGTATCCGGCTCCATTGAATCGGCATCACTGGATTTTTTTAATAATTCTATTGCCTTAATTCGGTTCCGCCGAAAGTTGTAGAGGGTTCCAAGATAATAATAAGCCGCAGCGTTGTTCGGATCGATGCGAATGACTTCATCGAACGCTTGATAGGCTTTCTCCAATTGTTCATTTTTCATATGAAGAATGCCGATCCAGATTTGCGCCTCGACGTTCCTTGAGTCCACTTCGATCGCTTTATTGAAAGCCGTCATGGATTTCTGGATCCTCTTCTGTTTGAAGTAAAGTATGCCCAGTTTGGTCAGCGCATATTCGTTATTGGGATCCATGACAAGGGCCTGCTCGAAACGGACCGTGGCTTTTTCCACCTCTCCCCGGTAGTCCAAATCCGCTCCCTCGAAAAGGAGATCGTTGAGATCCCGAGCAAACGCGGAAAATCCGAATGCCAACAGACCGCAAACGAGAACCACCCACAAGAGAGGAGTACCTATTTTTGGACATCTACGCACCGGACATCTCCGAGATAGCTCCGTAGGCCGCATCCACAATCTTTTCACGAAATCGCTCCTGCCCCAACAACTCCTCCTCAGTGGGATTGGAAATGAAACCCGTTTCCAGGAGAAGTGCCGGCATGTTGGCCCTCCTCAAAACATAAAAATTGGCATACTGCACCCCGCGATCCTTCAAATCGAGCTGGGTTCCGAAGCGCCCTTGAAATTTGTGAGCAAATTGTTTACTGTCTCCCCAGTACAGTTTCCGCTCGAATTCGAATAATATCGCCTCGATATCCAAAAAACCTGTTTTCTTGGCCGCTTCCTCGTCGAATCTGAGAACGGAATTCTCGAACGCCGCCAGCCGGGCGGCTTCCTTATTGCTGGCCGTTTCGGAACAGTAATAGGTCTCGGACCCACGCGCATTTCGGTTTTCCGCTGCATTAATGTGGAAACTCACGAACAGGTCCGCTTTTCGTTGATTTGCCGTAGCCGTCCTCTCACCCAGAGGGACGTAGTAGTCGTCGTCTCTGGTGTTGAATACTTGAAACGTACTCTTCTTCTTGAGTTTTTCAGAAAGTCCATTGGCCAGGGCCAGGGTTACGTCCTTTTCTTTAAGCCCTCTTTTTCCAACAGCCCCCGAGTCGAATCCTCCGTGTCCGGGATCCAAAACAATGCGTTCCACCTGGAAAGAAAGGGCGCCACTTCGGCCCTGCAGCTTGCGCAACATGTCTTTTTCTTCTTGCAGCGCCCGTTTCTCCAAAGGACTCAGAGGTTTTTCCGCTTTTGGTTTTTCCACGGGTTTGAGCGAGATGATTTCGATCATCATTCTGGAATAGGTATCCTCGGGGTTATTTTTAATCGCCTCCCTGAAGGATCGGATCGCTTCAGCATTTAACCCGGCGCCGTGGTACCCCCTCCCCAGCAGCCCATGGAGCCAATCACTGCCGGGATCCTGCGCCACGGCCTGTTCAAGTACGGCTATGGCTTCCCGGTATTTCTTGGCCGCAATCAGGTTCTGCCCTTGAATCCCCATACTGAACGAATCCTCGGCCCAGACCAGACTACCCAACGTATCGGTATAGCCGACACTCGCTAATCCGGCTAGAACCCATCGGCCCATCCTATGCAAAAACATCCTTCGGTCCACGGACAACGCCTATTTGAAAGTATAATTGAATGCCTCGGGATTCGGTTCCGTCAGGTACGGCTGGAATTCCAGATTACCCAAAAACAGGTTCACATTGGGAGGTGCGGCGCCCCACCAATTCGAGCGAATATCCAGCGTTATGGTGGAAAAGCTCTGCACTGCAAAGGGATTCTCCAATACGTTGTTGTTCTTGATCCTGGGATTCGCCATGCCATAGCACTCGATAGCCGCGGTTCCCCGGTTGTTGTACAAGGTGTTGCTCACGATATTGGGCCGTGAATCGTTACGGCAAATGATTCCGCTCTGACGGTTGAAACCAATGAAACTGTAGGTAATGTCCGGTCTACCATAGTATACGTCCAAAGGCGTGTCGGCATGGGCGAACACGCAGTAAGCGAAAAAGCTTTCTTCTTGTTCACCCAGAAGGCTTTTGACTTTATCTGCGATTCTCTCTCTGACGCCCTGCCCTTTCTTTTTGGTCTCCTGAAAGCGAATCGCTGTTGCATAGTCGCCCGGCCCCGGAGAGGAACTCCCGGACACGAACAGTATGGGAGCATCGGCTCGCCCTCGGGCGTGAATGCCTCCCTCCTTCACCTCGATCACCGATTCCCGCGATATGTATTTCAGGACCACTCCCGGTTCGATATACAGAACAGCTCCCCCATCAATGACCGCCTCTCCGTTCACGGAATAAGGGCTTTTGCTCAATATCAGATACGAATCCTGCGAGATGTTCCCTTGGAGGTGGCTTTCCACTATGGACAATTTGACCTGCTTGCCGTCAGGTGATGCGGCGTCCAGGACAGGATTGAAATTCACTCGTCCGATGATGCGTCCGATGATCTTTTCTCCGGATATCGAACCCCAGTAATTCCTTCCGGCTTCGATGGTTTGGCTTCCCGGATGATTGAGCAGATCAACGGATCCATTGTCGTGGATGGCGTTTTCTTGAAGATAGGGACCGGCCTTCAAGAAAAAGAGCCCACCGCCTTTGTTGTGGACAATTTCGTTTTTCGACAGCTTCGGGGAAGCGGCCACAACATCCAGTGCTTTTCCTCCGTTATTCAATATCCGGTTTTCGTTCAGTACGGGCTCCGCTCCGGAGGCGATCTCTATGGCGTTTCCAAGATTGTTGATCATCTTGTTGCGTTCGATGAGCGGTTTGGCGTGCGTGCCCTCGATCTTCATGGCCACCGTGCATCCGGTAAACTCCGAGTCACGAACAACCAGGGAACCGGATCGGATCAGGACCCCGGTTTTCGCTCCTTGGACGCTGCAGAACTCGAATTCACTTCCGCCCTTATTTTCAAATAACAGCCCGTCCCACAGAGCGGGTACGTCGGTTGTGAACGAGATGATGCGTTTTTCAGATCCTTTCGCGGTCAGTCCTCCGTAGATCCGGATGCCGGCGCCCCTGCTGATCACGGTCGTGCCCGGTTCGATGACCAGGCGCATCTCGTCCGGTACAATGACGGGACCCTCGATAATGTAAGGTCCGGCCGCTGCATACCAATTGGTGTTTTCCTTCAGCTCGCCGCCTACCGACGTCGGCCCTTTTGGCACCCCCATGCCCTGAATCATGGAACTCATTTCGCTTTCATTGCCCGCGACATCTACGGCGGTCAATTTGTAATACAACGGCTTAAAATTCACCGGAACGCTGTCCAGATAGTTCGTATTTTCCAGTTCCGTGAGGAGTTGATATCCGGTCAACGGCGTATCGCTCCGGTACACCCGATACTTGGCCATATCCTTCTCTGAATTGGGTTCCCAACTCAGATAGACCGCCCCGTCTCGGCTGCTTTCCGTCAACTGGGTGGGGGAATTGGGCGGGGTCGTATCGATATTCACGTTGCCCAGGGCATCGATCCACTCAGCGGCAACGCCGGCTTCGTTGACCAAATATCCCGTAACGAGAGCGTCCTTTACATTATCCCCCGGCACGATACGGTATTCGCCCACATAATTGCCGGGAGACACTTCCCTCATGAACAATCCCTTCTTGAAATCCCCAATATCAAAAGACGCCCTATTTCCGACGTCGCCTTCCATAGCCACTTTGATGACATCCCCGGCCTTTTTGACGGAAAAAGCGCCATCCTGGGCAAGCATAATGATACTGGGAGGAGCTTCCGCTTCGGCCAGCGTCGGCCTGGGTACGGCCTTGACCATCTCTCTGAACAGATCGTCGCTCGTTCGGTACAGGTTGATCGTGCGCAGGTTATACGCCGTCGAAAGCGCCGTCAGAATAAGGCCGACCGGAGTGGTGGCGATTCCGCCCGTAGGTGCATGGGCCACGTGTCTGCCTGTCCATAGGTCTTCCCCTGTCTTCGTGTCCGCCATGCGCAGAATGGCGCCGACGGCTATGTCCGATACCAGGACGGCGTAGATGCGATTATAGTGGGTTATGGTGCCGTAGATCACGGCATCGACGTTCAGTATGGCGCCCAGTTGCTGCGGAGTCATCTTCTGAACATTGGCGGGATCCGTCACTCCTTTGGATCGAAGCAAGGAGTCCACTCGAAACAGTTCCATGTCCAGATACGGAAGTGAGCTGAAATGGTTATAGAAACACCTGCGTACCACCTCGGGCGCCTCCTCCTTACCGGTTTCGTTCAGAAAGGGCAGCACCGCTATGATCTTTGGCTTCTGTTTCTCGTACGCTTCGGTGGTCTTATATTCGCCTTTCAACAGTACCTGAGTCTTCTGGACAACCGTTGTTCCTGTCTGACTTGTGCTGACCACACATGAAGCGCAAAACAAGCAAAGGATCAGCGGGAGCGAGACCAGTATTTCTTTCCTGCAGGTTACCATGAGGCCTCCTTTCCGCGGGAGCCCGATTGAGAATTACAGCTTTCGTGATAAATCAGCCGTGCCATAATAGTGCCGCAGAATCGATTCGTACGAATGTCCTTCCAGAGCCATCTGATAAGCTCCCCATTGGCTCATGCCCACACCGTGGCCGAATCCCTTGCCGTCGAACACGAATTCGGAAGCGTTTTTGCTCAGTCTGAAAAGCGTGCTCTTGACCTTTCCGGCTCCCACTTTCAGACGAAACTGATTTCCGGACAGAACCGTTATGCCCCTTGAATGATGGACGCGGATCACTTTTGCCCGGCCGGACGCATCCCATTCCGCCACCTCCAGTGAGGAAATATCACCCACATCATATCCTCCTCTCGAAAGCTTCTCCTGCACCATCTCAACAGTCAGACTGTCTTTCCAGCTATGATTGGGGGCCTTCGTACTGAATGGATCCGCCACTCCGAACAGATACGGAACGTCCGCAGACCAGACCGCTCCTGCACTGGTGGTCCGACCTCCGCTGTTGGAATGAAAATAGGCCATTATGGGGTATCCTCCGTAAACGAGAACCTGACCCCTTGTGGCGTCAACCGCCTTGTTGGTCTCGCGATGTTCCGCCGTGGCCCCTCCATAGACTTGACTCATGGTTGTGGCGACCACATCGTACGGCTGATTCTCCCGTTTCCGGATCATGAAAAGGGCATAGGAACGAGCGGCGACGGCTTGCGCTTTCAAAGCCTCTTCCGGCCATCCCGGCGAAATTTCTTTGGGCAGTACACCGTACAGGTATTGCTCCAGCGGTAGGGCATTAACCACTGCCAATGCTTTATTTCCGGAATTATTGTACACCAGCATGTCCCCTCTGAACTGTCGATCGGCGCACCGGATACGGGCATTCGGGTCCATAGAGGTCACCCGAATCCGATCCGCTTCGAATCCGTTGTCCACTATCTTAACTCCCCGGGTACCAACGGTCAGGCGCGTCTTCGATCCGGGTGGACGCTGCACACTTCGATGGCGATCCTGATCGTCCGACAACAATAGCGGCCCGTTCGATGACACGGTTACCGAGGACTCCCCCTCTTGGATAAGCACGCGAACAGACGGTTCTTTCTCGGCGGTAGGGATCTCCGAGTACACTTTTTCAGGCGGCTGGACCGGCGTCTTTGTCGGAACGGAAGCGATTTCCGGAGGCGCTATCGAAGGAGAAGGCCTTGTCTTTTCCGGCTCCGGCTTGGGCGTGGGCGGTTCCGGAGGCGCAGCCTTGCATTCTTCCAGCATGAACTCAGCCGTTGTGACACGGTTTCCTCGAGGAAAGCGTTTCAAGTAAGTTTCGAAATACTCGATGGCAGCTTTTGGGCGCTTTCGTTCAAAAAGGATCATCCCTGCGTTGAAATAAGCATTAGCCGTTTCTTCCAGTCCTCCATACCGTTCAATGGCGTTATCATACACAACAATGGCATGATCGTAATCTTCCAGAAAATAGCTGTAGATGTCACCCATGTGGACGAGGGCCTGAGCCCTGGTCTCGGGATGTCTCGCTCGCTCGGAGAGATCCCTGAAAGCTCCTATGGATTCCAGAAATCCCGCTTTGTTTAATAGATCGAGGGCTTCGCGAAGACTTGCCGCATCTCGGTCCACCTGATCGAGAGCGCTCGCCTGGGCCGCCCACAGCACCAAACACATGCCGAATATGGCAATCACGCAACCCAACGACCGCGCATTAAATTTCAAATCCAAAACCTTTCTCCGTGGTTACTTGCGAGTCATTGTAAAAACGCCGTCCCAATCCCCTGGAGGAGGCTGGAGCAGATATTGCCGGCATCTTTCCAGATACAGTTTCGACGGGCCGTCCTGCGCAGAGATTTGCATGATATCTTCGAATTTCACCAAGGCTTCTTTGAAATTTCGCGCTTTGTAAAGGGACAGGGCCACATGAAATCGTTCCGCCAGATCCCGCTCGGCCGACGTTTCCTGCAACCTCCCCATAAGCTCGTAAATCGTTATGGGTTCCATTTTCCCTTTCACCCGGATGCAATCCAGGTCTCTGCATAGAAATCGGTCTTTCACATTCTGGTATGTGCTTTCGCTGATAATGATACTGGTCCCATATTCTTTGTTCGTTCCTTCGAGACGGGATCCCAGGTTCACGGCGTCACCCATGACCGTATAGTCAAAGCGCTCGTCCGATCCCATATTGCCCACCACCATATCACCGGTGTTGATGCCGATGCCGATCCTGAACTGCGGAATCTGCATCTCGTCGAGGATGGGCTGCAACCGACTCAGGGTTCGAATCATGTCCACCGCCGCGTCGCAAGCCCGGGAAGCGTGATCATTCTGCCACAACGGCGCCCCCCAAATAGCCATTATGGCATCTCCCATGTATTTGTCCAGGGTCCCTTCGTACTTAAAGACGATATTGGTCATCAGGGTCAAATAACGATTCAGCAGGCGGACCAGTTCTTCCGGAGTCAACCGTTCGCTGATGCTTGTGAACCCTCTTATGTCTGAAAACAGAACAGTAAGCGTTTGCTTGTCTCCTCCCAGTTTGAGTTTTTCCGGATCTCTGAGAATATCATTGACCACTGAGGCGCTAAGATAATGGTTAAAAGCGTGCTTCACTTTCTGCCGTTCCCTCTCTTCCCGAAGATAACGCACCACCGTCACCGAAGAATAGATAAGGACAAGGTTCAGACAGGGATATACCACACTGATCCATACACCCCTGGAAGAGAACATGAATTGAGCAAAAACGGAATAGCCGACCAGAAAAGCTCCGCTCCACAAAGCGCCTCCAACGGCCCTGACGCGTGACAGCAACGTTCCCAGACCGACCCCCACAAAAACGATCAATACAATATCGAATAAGGAAAGCCATTCGGGCCGCACCAGGAAACGATTACTGAGAATACCGTCCATCACGGCCGCATGTATTTCCAGTCCCGGCATCGTGGAGCTGAAGGGAGTGACTCGAAGGTCGTAAAGACCCACCGCTGTGGCGCCCACTACGACGATCTTGTTCTCGAGTTCCTCCCTCGGCACTTTGTCCTCCAAAATGTCTGAAACGGAAAAGGCCGCAAACGCCCCTTGCGGGCCGGGATAGGGAATCATCATGCGTCCCGCTTCATCCGTCGGGATTTCCGTTTCACCCACCCGAAGCGATTCTACTCCATAAGAAGACAGCGTGAGACGGGACATTCCTCCTCCTTGGTAGGCTTCGAGGGCTCTCACGCTGAGAGAAGGAAACAAATATCGTTCACAACGAAGTACCAGAGGCATCCATCGGATTACTCCGTCCGGGTCGGGAAAGATGTTGAAATATCCGGAAAGCCGGGTCGCTTCCGAAAGCACCGGAACGTTCGCTTCAGGCATATACATGGTGATCAAAGGAACGGATTTGGCCTCCTCGGAACGGTACCGGATCATACGGTAAGCCGACGATTTGATAAGTTTGAGCTTTTCCTGGACGGCGCCCTTCTCGAGGTGTGTAATTCCCGCGGCAGTCGGATGGAAAAAATAGCCGAGCACGACTTTGGTCTTTGCCTTTTGAATGGCCTCGGCAAACTGAAAGTCCGGGCCCAGTACCTCGGCGCGCTTCTCCAGAACGATCATGATCTCGGGGGAAAGCAGGTCTTTGGAGGCCAATTCCATCCCCAGATCTCTCAAGACCTCGAACGCCGCGCCCTCGTCCGGTTCAAAAAAGCCCACATCCAATACCATTACACTGGCCCCTGCCTGATCGAGCTTTTCGATCAGTCCGGCGAACGTAGTTCTCGGCCAGGGCCATTTCCCTATGGTATCCAGACTTTTTTCATCAATCTTAGCCAGCACCACCGTCCCCGTTGTCGATACCGGTCCCCTATACAAGAAACGAAGGTCGAGCGTTTTCGACTCCAGAATTTCGGTGAACACGGGTTTGATAAAATACAGAACCAGGATCAAAGACGTAATGATCAGACTGATGGCAAGGAGTTGCAGCCATGATGTATTGAGGAGCAGTCGTCGCATGCGAGTTCCCGGGGTCGTGGACCTCTCAAGAGGTCTCTTTATAGTTGATTACTAAGAAAAAGTCAAATAAAATCGTTGTGTTCGAGTGAGCGTACCTTGCCAGACCAGCGAGGAAAGATCCGCTCCTCCACGGTGCGCAAAGGTTGCAGTTCATCACATGTTTGCATTGCATATGTATAATAGAGCGTGCTATCTTTTTGCAAAACAAAAGTCTTCCAATGGAAGCAGGGGAGGAAATCACTATGAAGCAGTCGGTTTCAATACGGGCGCTTTTCTTTTGTCTGGGGCTTTTTCTGATCCTGGGGTGCAGCTCAGCTCCTGAAGTACGCAGGACCGACGTGGGAGAGACCATCGATCTGAGTGGAAGGTGGAACGATTCCGATTCCCAGCTCGTCGCGGACGAGATGATTCAGGATTGTTTGGACCGACCATGGTTGGATTCGTTCAAGTCGGCTCACGGAGGCATAAACCCCATAATCATTGTCGGCACGGTGCTGAACCGCAGCCACGAACACATCAACACCCAGGTCTTCGTGAAAAACCTCGAACGGGCTCTGATCAATTCGGGACTGGTTGATTTCGTGGCGTCCAAGGATGAGCGCAGGGAACTTCGTGAAGAAAAAACCGATATGCAGCAGGGATTTACCAGTTCCGGTTCGGTGAAATCCCTCAGTGAAGAAGAGGGAGCGGACTACATGCTCACCGGCTCGGTGAACTCCATCAAAGATCAAATCGAAGGTCAGTACGTCATCCTGTACCAAGTGAATCTTGAACTCATCCACGTCGAGACCAACAAGAAGGCCTGGATCGGAGAAAAGCAGATAAAAAAATACGTCAAACGCTCGAAGTACAAACTTTAGGCCATCGAAGCCTCGCCTCTTACTCAGGAGCCGTTTCACATGGGCAACAGGCTCAATATAGACCGTCATTTCCGCATAATGAGCTTCTTAAAAAGCTTTGGCTGGTTCGCCGTTTTGCTCGCGGCGATCGTTTACACTTATTTCGTGGGATGTGCGCCTCAACCCCGGCCGGGCCGAACCGATGCTTTTTCTCAAGAGGGGACTCAAAGAGCCCGAAGCGTCCAGGAGGACCAGCCCGCGGAACAGCGCCGAAGCGCCATCCGAAAGGGCGCGTCCCGCTCGGATCCTTTTTCCATGGAGCCGGTTGAGGATCGCGCGGATCGCGGGGAAACGAAACAAGCGAGAATCGGGCCGCACCGTACAGGGCGGGAAGACCCCTTCTCCGCTGAACCCAGCTCGACACGCCGCGGGGAGGCGAAGCGGAAGACGGGGGAACAGGCGCCTTCCACTTCCCAATACGAGGAAACGGTCTCACAAGATCCCCATTCGTTCCACCTCCCGGTATACAACCAGGTTACGCCTCTGATGGACCGGGGTGACTATGGCGAAGCCTGCGCCGTTCTGAAGCTCAACGAATCGCAATTCGGGAATAAAGACCGTCTGCTCTTCCTCCTCGAGAGCGGACTGACGAATTTATATGCCGGAAATCTTGAAGCCGGGCAAGCCCTTCTCACTGAAGCGGAAAATCTGGACCAGGAGCTGTACACCAAATCACTCACCGTTCAGGCGTCCACCTTTATTGTAAATGATTTGACGTCGCCCTACCGTGGAGAAGACTTCGAATCGGTCATGATCAACCTGTTCCGGGCACTGGCTTACGTCAACAGCGGCAATATCGAAGACGCTCTGGTGGAAGCCCGAAAAGTGGACTCCAAACTGACCTCCATCAACAGCCTGTATCCGGAAGACAAGAAGAATGTCTACAAAGAGGATGCATTCGCTCGATGGCTTATGGGGATGCTGTACGAAACCGACCCCTCTTCAGCCAACTTGAATGATGCGTTTATTTCCTATCGGAAAGCTTTAGACATTTACGAAACAGACTACGGGAGCGATTACCTCGTTGGACCTCCCGATTTGCTCAAGTCGAGTTATCTCTCCGTCGCCCGATGGATGGGAACAGCCGAATTCACTGAAGCCACTCGAAAATGCGGCAAGGTCCCTTACCTTTCGGTGGACCAGAAAAAGCAGCTATCGGAGTTAACCTTCATTCATTTCAACGGAAAATCTCCGGTGAAAGTGGAGCGCAGCATCATCAGCCCCCTTCCGGACGGACATATTGTGAAAGTCGCATTCCCTATATACCAGGATCGGCCGAGCCGCATCGCCGGTTCCCAAATCGTGGCCCGCCCAACGGGCGGTGAGAACGTACTGAGTGCAAAGACCCAGTTGGGAGAG
>Ga0209164_1003115_pt1 | contig 16241 bp, 10 predicted proteins | sample MTBNYHSulfiMetaG_FD_187458 | JGI IMG/M metagenome (GOLD analysis project Ga0209164, IMG submission 187458) | Enrichment culture microbial communities from rom New York Harbor, USA that are MTBE-degrading - MTBE-NYH (New York Harbor Sulfidogenic)... | ecosystem: Environmental > Aquatic > Marine >...
TGGCCTTGCGGATGTTTTCGTTCATCACCTCGTCCGGGACGATGTCGCTGGTGGTCATGAGGATAATCTTGATTTTGGGGCAGAAATCCCGGATCACTTCCATCATCTTGAAGCCGCTGTCGTCCGGTAGACGGATGTCGAGCAGGCACACATCGTAGTTGCACGAACTGAGGGCCAGAATCGCCTCGCTGGCTGAGGATGCGGTATCAACGTGGACCAGTTCCTGGCTCAGCGCCTTCTTCAGGCCGAAGCACATCAGCCGTTCATCGTCTATCACAAGAATATGCTTTTTCATTCCTTCCCTCAGCAGCAAACCTTCATGCAATGCAATTGAATTTCATATTATATAATCATACCTGATCGCCATCATTTTTCCACGAAGAAATGTGCCACGTTATGGTAGCAGAACATATTGTCGGGAAGGCATAAAAATAATAATTCTCACTAATACTCTGCAAAAACCAAACCTGAATTGCAGGCAAGAGTCCTTACGTCACACCTGACTGGAATTGTTCAAATAAACACAACGAATTTTAAAAATTAGGGCTCTCGGCACAACCTCGACAATGGGCATTTGGCTAATTAATCTCTACATGGACATTGCACATTTAATTGGACACTGAAACATTATTCTTTCAGATTACCACTCATCTTCGGCCACGGAATTGTAAGGGCTCGCACCGTCTGATTCAGCGCCTTTCCGTCAAATTCAACCGCCTTTCCGTCATTTTGACCGCAGGAAGAAATCTCAGGTTCTGGCATTTTTTGGTTTTCGGCTGATTCTCCCCCGATTGAGTCTCCTCACATACCATGGCGTCGCCAAATCCCGCTCTGAAGTCAATTCCGGCTTTTCTCAATCCTTCACAATGGTAAAATACCCAACCCCACTTTGGGGAAATCCCCATCATTCGCAGAATGAAACCCGTACACACCTAACGGATTTTAATCCAACATCATGAAATAGCTCGATAAATTCTTTTTATTTTTTTGGGTCCGGATATTGCTTATGCAAGGCGGGGAATGTTTTCATTTTAGGCACTGAAACCGTCAAAAAAACCGAAACAACAAGAACAAAAGGGGAAAGCGCCAGCGGTTTCAGAAAGTATTGCCCGGACAATGTTCAGAGAGAAGACAGCATCTTGACGGGCAATACACGACAGGTGCAAAAAACTTAATTCAGGAGGGGTTCATGAAAGCAAAAAATTATTTTCTGGGAGCGGCAGTAGGCATGTTCGTCATGACAGCCGGTTCGGCGATGGCCTTCCATGGCGGCGGAGTCGCCCATTGCGACGGGTGTCACTCCATGCACAACTCCCCGGAAAACCCGATCTCCGGTAGTCCGAACGAAGCCCTGATGAAGGGTTCGGATGCCAGTTCCACCTGTCTGAACTGCCATAACGGCTCGGGCGGCTACCATATTAACAGTGCTGACGGTTCCAACATGAACAGCGGCGGTGACTTCGGCTGGCTGGCCAACGAGTATCAACTGGCACCCCGTACCGGAGCACCCCTCAACAGCTATGCGGGCGACAACGCCGGCCACAACATCATCGCCGTTGACTTCGGCTTGAACGCGGACGGCACCCTGGCAGCCGCACCCGGCGGCACCTACGACGCCTCACTGCTCGGCTGCACAAGCTGTCACGACGCCCATGGCCAGGTCCTTGACGGCACAGCCGGCGGTTCCCAGCCCGTCGGCGCCTCCGGCTCCTATGCCGCCGCGGCCCCTGCCGGCACCATCAAGGGCAACTACCGCCTCCTCGGCGACTCCATGTACGAGGCCGGTCACAACCTCAATGACGGCTATGCCTTTACCTATAACGCACCCGTCGCTTTGGCCAACGGCTCCAACGGCTACCAGGTGCGGTATGGATTCGGCATGTCCGAATGGTGCGCCAACTGCCATACGGACTACCTGGTGACCGACCCCGACTCCATGCTCGGCAAGCATCCGACCTCTGTCCTGCTGAGCAAGGACGGCTACGATACCAATTACAACAGCTACGTGAAAACCGGCGACTTCACCGGCAGCCCAGCCACAGCATGGGATCCACTGGTTCCCTTTGAACTCGGCACGACCATTCAGGCCCTCCTGAACGTCACCAGCACCAACGGTCCGACCAATGGTATAGAGCGAGTCATGTGCCTCTCCTGTCACCGCGCCCATGCCTCGGCCTTCAACAACATGGGTCGCTGGGACTTCGAGACCGATCAGCTTGCCAAGTCGGCGGTGCTCAACCCGAGCGCCGCAGGTGTTCCCGCCTCGGGGGTTGCATACTACGGCGACGGCGTGGCCATCGATGTGGTAGCCAAGTACGGGGAGGCCCAGCGTTCACTGTGCAACAAGTGTCATGTTCAGGACTGATCGCTTTCCTGACCTGACAAGCCGTCTGAAAACCCACCAAATTGAGAGAGGCCGGCGGAACGACATTCCGCCGGCCTCATATTATTTAAATACAGCCAATAATTCCCTGTTGTGCGTAGCTGGCTAAGCTGGCGAAGCCCAACACAATCCACCGGCAATTGTTGGGGTTCGCCAGCTCACCCCAACCTAAATCTATCATTATGTTATTCATTGGGAATTTTGCAGATGCACATGGAACCAAGGGTCCAGTCTCCCCCCGCCCGGCAGATCTCTTTCCCCGGTCGAATGACCACTATATATATTTGGCAGTTGGCAGCACCCCACCCCGCGCTGCGGGGACGAATGAGGAGAAGAAGATGTTTGCGCACCCGACCTGGTGTGGTGGCAGGGGCTTCGATTTCGATGAGATATTTCCTGCGTTGGGTTGAGAAAAATTTGCATCTATCGGGATCGGAATCGAATTCTGATTGCAGTAATGCCAAGGGGTCTTTTGCGTGCCGTGATTTCTGCATCCTATCTGCCTGATCTACAGTTATGTTATTCGTGAGTTGCGTAGGTTGGGGTGAACCTGTGAACCCCAACAATTCCAACCTGTTACATTGGGCTTCGCGAACTCATACGATCCTTCACTTCTCCCCTTTTTCATTTCGGCCGAATGGTGAAAAGCCCAATCGCGACTTGGTGAAATCCCCAATTTGCACCAAAAATGAAACCCCCAGCCCAATCCGTATCCCCGATAACTTCCTATTATGAATGAATAAATCCATTTACTTCTATTTTGGCACGGCTATTGCTCATATAGGGCAGAAACAAAAATGGGACGTCAACTTGATGATGATGACACAATCGAACTTGGAACAGAGAACGGAAGAAAGAGAACTTCCTTCTCACGGCTTGAAAGGAGGTGCGGCGGCAACAATTGGAAAGCATTACCCGAACGATGAACTGGGTGGACGGAAACCGGAAACCGACGGTTTCCTCCATAGGCACAATGAAGACCAAGAGAAGGAAGCTCATCACACGATGAGGAAAGAAACACACAATTTTTGGGGGAAAAACTCAATGAAAGCAAAACATTTATTCTTAGTAGCAGCAGCAGGCATGTTCACCCTGACCGCCGGTTCGGCGATGGCCTTCCATGGCGGCGGTGTTGCGCACTGCGACGGTTGTCACTCCATGCATAACTCGCCGGAAAACCCGATCACCGGTAGCCCGAACGAGTCCCTGATGAAGGGTTCTGACGCCAGCTCCACCTGCCTGAACTGCCATACCGGCGCAGGCGGCTACCACATCAACAGCACCGACGGTTCCAACCTGAACGGCGGCGGTGACTTCGGCTGGATATCCCTTGAGTATATGGGCGGCCGTACCGGAACCACCCCGTATGCCGGTGATAATGCCGGCCACAACGTTGTAGCCACTGACTTCGGTTTGGCCGCGGACGGCACCCTGACAACAGCTCCCGGCGGCACGTACGATGCCACCCTGCTTGGCTGCACCAGCTGCCATGACGCCCATGGCCAGGTTCTTGACGGTACCGTTGGCGGCTCGCTGCCGGTCGGCACTTCCGGCTCCTATTCCGCCGACGCGCCTGCAGGCACCATCAAGGGCAACTACCGCCTCCTCGGTGACTCCTTGTACGAGGCCGGCCATAACATCAATGACGGCTTTGCCTTCTCCAATAACGCTCCCATCGCCCTGGCCAACGGCTCTAACGGCTACCAGGTGCGCTACGGCTCCGGCATGTCCGAATGGTGTGCCAACTGCCATACCGACTACCTGGTGACCGATCCCGACTCCATGCTCGGCAAGCACCCGACCTCGGTAACCCTGAGCAAGGACGGCTATGACGCCAACTACAACTCCTACGTGGCCACCGGCAACTTCACCGGCGACGTGGCAACTGCCTTTGATCCGCTGGTCCCGATTGAGACCGGCGACACCGACCAGGCCGCCCTGGTTGCGGACGGCGTGGCCAGCACCGTCGGCGCCGACGCAGCTTCTCAGGTCATGTGCCTCTCCTGTCACCGCGCCCATGCCTCGGCCTTCAACAACATGGGCCGCTGGGACTTCGAGACCGATCAGCTTTCCAAGTCAGCTTATCTGACTTCAACAACCTTCCCGGCAACCGGCGTAGCCATGTACGGTGACGGCGTAGCCATCGATCCTGTTGCCAAGTACGGCGAAGCCCAGCGTTCACTGTGCAACAAGTGCCATGTTCAGGACTAATTTCAGTAGCCTGACGCAATACGCCTAAAACGCATTAAAGCGTATCAAGGCCGGCGGAACATCAGTTCCGCCGGCCTTTTTTGTTCCATGATTTCGATTTTCCTCCCGATGTAAAAAAAGCTAGCCGACCCGCTTGAAACAGCGCTCCGGGTGACCGGCGGTGTCACTGAACGCTATTATTTTATCGCGGATACCATGGCCACGGGGTTGGCAGAGCATCAGTTTTTCGTGTTGGGACAACGAGGCGGGGTGACGCCGGTCTTTATTCTGTTTGAAAAGTTTCCAATCAGTGTATGGAACCGAGGATCGACAAAAAGCTTCCAGATTACCATTAATCTCCAGTTGGGAATCGGACATACTCACATCCGTTCGAAAGACAACACTGTTCTTGCACTGGCAATAAATTTGCTAAGGTTCGAGGTATTCAGAAAAATAAATTTATCTTTCTAATCTGCCTGTTTTATTACCGTTGGCAAAGCTTATCGGATATGCTCACATTTGTTCGAGATGACCGCACTGTTTCCGGCATGGCAATAAATTTGCAGAGGATTGGTTATTATCAAAAAAAACTTCCCACCTGAGTAAGAAAATGGGCTTTTTCAGGATCGGCCAGTTTTGCAACAGACTTTGACGTGTTAAAAATCACCCTGTATCATGCGCCTGGTCTACCAGAACCAAATGCTGCCCACAGATTCTGCTGGAGAACCAGTACAAACAGCTTTATCCATGCCGGTGGAGAGGAGGTAAGGCTTTGAAAAAAAAATCAGTAAAAAGAAAATCAATAACATCACGACCTCAACAAGGGGCCGGGAACAACCAGATGCAGTCCGCAAATTTGTCCGGGTCCATTGCTGCCCACCCACCTGCGGAGCCATCTCGTGAAGAGATTCAGCAGTTGGTGATTTTGATGCGACATGGGCGCTACCAGGATGCAGAAATTCGTGCCCGGGAAATGACAGAGCTTTTTCCCGATATTGGTTTTGCCTGGAAGATCCTGGGAACTTCCTTTCTGCTGCAGGGACGAAAGGAAGAAGCTTTAGAAACTCTGCTTAAGGCAGTGAGCTTACTGCCGGAAGATCCAGCTCTCCACAGTAATCTGGGCCTGATTTTCTATGAGCTGGCCAGTTATGATACGGCGGAAAACCATTGCCGCCTTGCCTTGCAATTCAGGCCGGATGATTTCATCGCGCAGAACAATCTTGGCAATATTCTCCAGGCGCAGGGCCGTCTTGATGACGCGGAGGCATGTTTCCGCCGTGCCATAGATCTCAATCCCAATGCAGCCGAGGCACACTTTAACCTTGGGTATGCACTGCAAACGATCGGCCGCCTGGATGAAGCGGAAAACTGTTATCGCCGCGCCCTGGAAATCAGACCACATTATGCGGACGCATACGAGAACCTGGGCAACATACTGAAAGAACGTGGTTACTTGAACGAGGCGCTGGCAAGCTGGAAGCAGTCGCTCACATTTAAAGAGGATTGGCGGGAAGCTCTTAAACGCCTGACGCACCCCCTGCTGATAGATTCCGATCTGGTACGTGGTCCCCAATACCCTGCAGCCGACTTTACCGAAGAACAGACGCAATCTCTCAAATACAGGATAAAGCTGCCGCTCGAGCCGTCGTACGCGGAAATGCTGGAAAAGAAATATGCAATACCTTCGGATCCGCTTGCATCGTCTTCTGAAAATGATTCCCCCGGCAATGCGGCGCAAAGGGCAACAAAAAAGCTGCGTATTGTTTTGATTTATCCCCCTCCCTGGCAAATACCATCCTCTGACCTGGATATACAAAAAGGCATGCCGTTTGGGCCACCCGCCAGTACTTTAGGACATCTCGTTGTCACCAAAGATCTTCAAACCGTTACTCAAGGTTTGCTGTCAATCGCCGCCCAGGCAAAACATGCCGGGCACGAGGTAAGCGTATACAATCTGTTTGATTCGCCCTGGATAGACATCGTTTCGCTGATTGCCGAAACCAAAGCCGATGTGTATGGAATTTCCGCTTACAATTCCAACCGACGCGGTATGGCTGCAGTTTGCGCGGCCATCAGACAATGGCATCCAAAAGCTCATATTACCGTCGGCGGTCCTTTCCCTACGACTCTGCCCCTTGAAACTTTACGATATTACCGAGAAATCGACACGGTGGTTATAGGGGAAGGCGAAGAGACATTCATGGAGCTGCTCGAACATGTGGGTTCCAACCGGCCTGCAATGGGAATCCCGGGTGCTGCCTGGCGCAACGGTGAAGATGTCGAAATCGGACCACGGCGCCCCTTTGTCAATAAACTCGACACATTTGTATCTCTGTTTGACTATTATAGTAGTAATATTGTTATGACTTCGCGGGGTTGCCCTGCCAAATGCTCGTTTTGCGCCAGTCCCGTTTTGTGGAGAAGGAGGCTGCGTTTTTATTCTGCTGAATATTGCCTCAGTGCTTTCAAGAAAGCATTGGCCCGGCTGCCTATACCATTCATTACGATATCAGACGATACCTTTACCGCTCATAGAAATCGAGCAGTGAAAATATGCGATGCGATTATTGACAATAAAATAAACTTCCTTTGGGAGTGCAACACTCGCGCCGATGCGATCATGGATGATGAACTTCTGCAAAAAATGAGGTTGGCAGGCTGCCAGACAATATGCATTGGAGTAGAATCAGGATCTCAAAAAATACTGAATATGATGCATAAAAAAACTACACCTGAAATGGTTCTGAAGGTGACACGCGCGATCAGGAAGTATGGAATGCATATCCACTACTATATGATACTCGGTAATCGCGGTGAAACACCAGACACAATTAACCAGAGCATTGACCTGATCAAGTCCGGTCGACCGAACAGCTACGTTTTCACTCCCCTGCAATTTCTGCAAGGAACAGAAGATTGGGAGCATGTTTGCAGAAACCAAGGACTGACTGCAGACATATTATTCAGAAACGATTTTTCGGATTTACCTGTAGATAGAGGACGAAAAAAAGATTTTGAAACTGTTTTGCACTATGTTTATTGTGGCATTGGCACTATTAACGGCTTTGAATATACCGTACCGGAGCGGGAAGCAGTTCGGACCCGTTTACCGGATTTGCCGATTGTTCATGTAGAACTTGCCAACGCATATTTTCGTCATGGGCAATTTGACAAAGCTGAGGCGGCATTACACCGCGCCGAAGAACTAGGCTTCCCGTTCAGCAATATGCTGCTCAACCAGCATGCATGCATCTGCCTCGCACGGAACCAGATAGATAAAGCTCTGCATTATTTGGAAAGTGCCTGTCAAGCCTTCCCTGATACCATTGTGAAAAGCAATTTAGACAGATTAACCAATTGGATCGAGAACCGTTCCAGGGGCCAGGCCGGGAAATGTATGCTTATCGATTCTGTGCAGGCACAGGGTTTCGCCTCAACATAGGAGACAGGTGTGCCTGACCGGATGACACGGATACTTTTCAATCTTCCTCATGGTTGGCGGTAATCGCATTGAGATCACCAGACCGAATCTTCTGCGTTGGCTATCTGGTTCATGATTTTTTCCCTGATCAAAGAGGTAATCAGCATGATATGCTTTACCTCGCTTCTTCCATAAGTTTCTGCAGCGCAGCGGTGAACACCGCGCGTGACGGATCGAGCTGGACGGCAATCCGGAGCTGATCGATGGCCTCGGGGACCCGGTTGCTTTTCCTTAGGGCCATGGCCAGATTATACCGCAGCTCCACATTGTCCGGTACCAGTTCAACCGCTTTCATGAAATGCTCGACGGCCCTGCCGTGGCTGCCGGTTTCCATGAGCACGATGCCGATCTCGTTGTGCAATTCCGAATCTGCCGGGTCAAGTTCTAGTGCCCTGGCATATTCCCGGACCGTTTCGTTTTTTTGTCCCTTGAGATAGTGCAGACGGCCAAGGGCCTTGTGGGCAATGCTCGCCGGCTGCAGTGCTATGGCCGTCTGGTACTGCTCCATGGCTTCATCAAGCCGCCCTTCACTCTCCAGGGCAGCGCCGAGGTTGTAGCGCGGCAAGGGCTCGGCCGGCGACTTAGCGGCCGTGTCAGTCCAGAAAGTGAGTTCATCCTTCCAGTCAAAGTTTCTGCAAATGGTTTGCACCCCATACAGGACGCAAAGCGCAGGAACCAGGCAGAACAAGATTCTTTTTCCATAGGGCGGGATTGCGGCTATTTTTCCCAGGAGGAGGGAAAAGATAAGGACAAAACCGAAGGAGGGGAGGTAAAGGTACCGTTCGGCAAAGGGGTTCTCACCGGTACCGGGGATATACAGGGCGGGAAGCAGCGGAACCAGGAAAAAGCAGAGGCTGAAAATAACGAGCTTATTTGCCCTGCTCGCGTAAAGGCTGGAGCCAAGAAAGGAAGCGGCAACGCCTAGGGAAAGCAGGAAACTTGGATCCCAGAAGCTGTCCAGTGGATGAAAGGCATGCCAGGCATTCAGATTGACGGGCAGGAGCAGGAGACACACATATTTGGCAAAAAGAGGAAAAATGTTCAGCAGCGACTGGAGCAGAGTGAGATCAGCATGTTTGTTGACGGGGGAAAAACCATCAAGCGCATTCCAGCGCAGGACAAAGTACACCAGCAGCATGAGGAAAAACAAGGCATACCGTCGGGCAAAAAAGGAAATACCCATCTCAAACCTGTTGAACAGCCAATCATAGAGCAGGATCAGGACCACCAGGGTGACGGCCGGCTCCTTGCACAGGGTGGCAATAAAAAACGAGCCCGCCGAGGCAGCCATCAACTTTGGCTCGGACAATCCTTTCCGGTTGCCGGCCTGCATATACAGATAAAACGCCAGTAGGAAAAAGAAGGAGAAAGAAAGATCGGGAATTCCTCCGATCCAGGCCACCGCCTCGGTATGAATGGGATGGACGGCGAAAATGATGCCTGCCGAAAATGGGACATAGACCTGCGGGCCGCTCAATCCATAGTCCGCTTTGTTCATTATTCCCGCTGCAACCAGCATGACCAGGAACGAGTTCAAGGTGTGGAAAACAATGTTGACAAGATGATACCCCCACGGTTCAAGTTTGAATATCGCGTAGGTCAGCATGTAGATGAGATGCATCATGGGACGGTAATAATTCGTTTCCGTCTCATTGAATCCCCAGGCTCCGGTCGTAAAAATCTCGCCGATGGCACCCGGGTCGCGCAACCATGGATTGTTGACGACCTGGTACAGATCATCGTAGACAAAAAAATTGAACAGGGTGTTGAAATAGACGGCCGATGCAGCCAGGGCGGTTATTCCCGCCTGCAGGGCAAACGGAATTTTCAAATTGATCTGCATATCGCTCGCCATCAAAGTCAATTCAGCGGATGCCCGGTCGGCTTCCGTTTCCTCGGGCCGGATTCCATCAATGCAACTCCAGATGCATCCTGAATGTCCAGAACCTGTTCCCCAGAAAATTCATTATCAGGGTTATGCCTATGGTCATCAATTGCGCTGCCGGCGGATCAACCCCCAGCAGTTCGACAAATATGAACATACCCGCCACGTTGACGCCCAGAGCGAGAACGCTGACAATAAAAAATCTTGCGAACTCCTCCTGTATGCGTGAACCTCTCGGCGTGAATGTCCAGAACCTGTTCAGCACATAGCTGTGGACGACGGCGACACAGAAGCCGATGCCCGAGGCCAACAGATGGTACAGCCCTGCCCAGGCATAAAGGGCATAGAACACCCCGTAGTGGATGACGGTATTCATCACCCCTACCATTGAAAATTTGATAAATTGAAAAACCATCGAATATTATTGTCCCGGACGCGCGGACGCATCGTTTTGGGGTTGGCCGGCGGGCCCGGAAAAGGAACGGCAGGGAAGATAATCCTTAAGAATATACAAGGGCCGGCGCTTGGTCTCATTAAACATTCTACCCAAATATTCGCCGATGATGCCCAGGGTGAAAAGCTGGATGCCGCCGAGAAACAAAATAACGACCATCAGCGATGGATACCCCGGCACCGGATCTCCGAAAATGAGGGTCTTCACAACGACAAACATCGCGTAGATCAAGGCGCTGACTGCAGTGAGCAGGCCCAGGTAGGTTGCTATCTTCAACGGCGCGATGGTAAACGAAGTGATGCCCTCGATGGCGAAGTTCCAGAGCCGCGGATAGTTCCATTTTGAATGCCCGGTATAGCGCGGATCACGGTGAAAAAGCACAGCCTTCTGCGGGTAGCCGATCCAGGCGAACAGCCCCTTCATGAACCGGTGGTGCTCCCTGAGTTGTTTCAGCGATTCCACCGCCCGGCGGCTGAGGAGCCGAAAATCGCCGGTGTCCTCTGGGATGGCCACCTTGGTGAACCGGCGCATGAACCGATAAAACAGGTAGGCTGTAGCGCGTTTAAGCCATTTCTCACCTTTCCGTTCTATCCTTTTTGCGTACACCACATCAAATCCATTCCGCCATTCCGCGAACAGCTCAGGAATAAGCTCGGGAGGATCCTGCAGGTCGGCATCCATTATAATGACCGCTTCCCCCCGGGCATGATCAATTCCCGCAGTCATGGCAATTTCCTTGCCGAAATTCCTGCTCAGATCAAGGATGCAGATCCGCGCGTCCTGCTCTCTCAGATTGTTGAGCATTTTCAAAGTATTGTCCGTACTGCCGTCGTTGACAAAAAGCATTTCAATATCGGCCGGCATATTTACAAGCACGTAGGAAAGACGGCGGTAAAGTTCCGCCAACCCTCCCTCCTCGTTATAGACGGGTATGATCAGGGACAACAGAACTGCACTCGCTGCACTTGTCGGATTTTTCATGGTGCTCTTTTACAGTGCCTTGTCAGGTTAAGGCAAACCTGTCTCCTTCTTTTCCCGACGTAACAATAACCTTAATTGGTTAAAAAAACAGCCAGCATAATGAAATTTCATTACAAATGGATTGAAAATGATTTATTTTTTCATCAGAAAAAAATTACCCAACAGGAATCTCTCAACCTGAATGTCTAACAAAAATTTCAAAAAGCGAATCGGTAAAAGAAAAACAGCTAAGGCACCTCGAAGGCCCCGATCATCCTTTCAGCCTGGCGTTCTGCAACAGGCCCTGGAGCTTCATCGGGCCGGACGCCTCACTGAGGCGGAATCCCTGTACAGGCAGATACTACTGGCGGATCCGGAGCACCCGGAAGCGTTACATTTTTCCGGCCTGCTTGCTCTGCAAAGCGGACGAAGCGGACTCGGTGTTGAACTAATTCGCAAGGCGCTCCGCCGAAGACCGGATTATGTTCAGGCCCATTTTCATTTGGGAAAAGCCCTCTTCGAACAGAACAAGCTGGACGAGGCAGCCGCCTGCTTCCGCCAGGCTGCCATATACAAGCCTGATTATGCCGAAGCGCACAACAATCTGGGGGTCGCCCTGCATGATCTTGGCCGCCTGGACGAGGCGGCTGCCTCCTACCGCCGGGCTCTTGCATTGAAACCGGATCTTGTGCATCTGCACTACAATCTGGGAATCACTCTGAAGGACCTTGGCGCCCTGGACGAGGCAGCCGCCTGCTTCCGCCGGGTGCTGGAAGGCAAACCGGACTATGCCGAAGCGCACTACAACCTGGGAGTCATCCTCCACGAGCAGGACAATCCGGACGAGGCGACTGCCTGCTACCGCCGGGCGCTCTCACTGCAGCCGGATCTTGCCGAAGCGCACAACAATCTTGGGGTCATCTACAGGGAACAGGGTCGATTGAAGGAGGCTGTCGCCTGCTACCGCCGTGCGTTGGCATTAAAGCCTGATTATACTGAAGCGCATAGCAACCTGCTGATGTGTCTGAACTACCTCCCTGACCTGTCTGTCACTGAATACCTCGATGAAGCCCGCCGTTTCGGACGAAAAGCTACGGAAAAGGTTAGCAGAAAATTTTCGGAATGGACCTGCGCCGCCGAACCGGACCGCCTCCGCATCGGCATGGTATCAGGAGATTTGCGGAATCACCCGGTCGGATACTTCCTGGAAAAACTGCTGGCGGAGATTGACGGGTCGCACATCGAGATAGTAGCCTATCCGACCACGCCGCAGGACGATGACCTCACCGCCCGTATCCGCCCCCGCTTTGCCGCCTGGCAACCTCTCTGGGGCAGGAACGATGAAGCCGCCGCCAAGCTGATCCATGACGACGGCGTGCACATCCTGCTCGATCTTGCCGGCCATACAAGACATAACCGTCTGCCCGTCTTCGCCTGGAAGCCGGCACCAATCCAGGTCGCCTGGCTGGGATATTTCGCGTCAACAGGCCTGGCGGAAATGGATTATCTGCTGGCTGACCCGATAACAGTTCCGAAAAACCACCAGGCGCACTTCACCGAAAAAGTGTGGTTCCTACCGGACACACGATTCTGCTTCTCCCCTCCCGTCGTCAGAGGAAATTTTCTGGTCGCACCCTCGCCGGCGCTACGGGACGGTCATATCACCTTCGGGTGCTTCCAGGACCAGGCCAAGATCAATGACGAGGTATTATCGGTTTGGGGCAGGATTCTCCGGGCAATGCCGCGGGCCAGGCTGCGGCTGCAGAACCGCCAACTCAATTCCCCGCAGGTGCGGGAGCATTTGCTGCACCGTCTGGCCCGGAACGGAATTGCACCGGAACAGGTTATGCTGGAAGCATCCGTTCCCCGGGAGGACTATCTGGCTGCCCATGCCCATGTTGATATTCTACTCGATACCTTTCCCTTCTCCGGTGGAACAACAACCTGTGAGGCATTATGGATGGGAGTGCCGACAGTTACTCTGGCAGGGCAGACAATGGTTGCCCGCCAGGGCTCCAGCCTGCTCACTTCTGTCGGCCTGACCGACTGGATCGCGATAAATGAGGAGGACTATGTGGCCAAAGCACTGGCCCACGCATCTGATCTGGAAAAATTGGCCTGGCTCCGTACCGGACTGCGGGAACGAATATTGGTCTCGCCCCTGTGCGACAGCTCCCGCTTTGCCCGGAACTTTGAAACTGCACTGTGGGAAATGTGGCGCGATTTTGCTGACAGCTAATGAAAAAAAAATCTGATTACCACTAATCCTCAACAAATTTATTGCCAGCGCCAAAAACAATGTTGTCATTTCGAACGGATGTGAGAAATCTCCTTGCACCGAGGAGGTGAGATTTCTCACTGCGGTCGAAATGGCAAAAACATGCTAAATCAGTCAGTTGCAAACCAAGGCATATTCGCTGCTGAGGATTAGTGGTAATCAGAAAGAAAAAAAAGGTGCATTTTTACAGCAATTTTCTGTTGCACAAATCACATCACATCAGTCAGATTCTCGGCAAGGAGTGGAAATGAAAAAGGTCCTGAATGTCGGGGGGAACAGCAAAGCTATTGCACTCCCCTCGCAGTATGCGGAGTTTGAGCATATATTGCTTGATATCGACCCGAAAGGATCGCCGGATATTGTTTGTGATGCACGCAATCTGCACAGGCTTGATGCGGGGCAGTTTGATGCGGTTTATTGCTCCCACAACCTTGAACACTACTACCGGCATGATGTTAAAATGGTCCCTGCCGGTTTCCTGCATGTCATCAAGGAAGGAGGGTTCGCGCACATCAGAGTACCGGACATTCATGAGGTGATGCGCACTGCCATCCGTCGGGGGTTGGATATCGATGATGTGCTTTACCATGCACCGGTCGGACCCATCTTGGTTTCTGACGTCCTGTATGGGTATAATGTGGAGATAGAACAAAGCGGCCAGGATTTTTTTGCCCATAAAACCGGTTTTACCCAGAAATCGCTTTTTAAAGCTCTGCAACGGGCCGGCTTTGAAAAAATATACAGTATGACCGGCAATTTTGAAATTGATGCGTTGGCGTTCAAGGGGGTACCTGACAGGAAGACACGAACACTTTTCAGTCTTCCTGATGGTTAACACCAATCGCTTTGAGATCGCCAGGCCTCTCCATAGGGCGATGTCGCCTATCCGTCATTCCCTGCTGGGTTAAATCACCGAACCGGGTTCTTATGGCATTTGTTGCAGATCCAGATGGAGAAGGCGACATTCAGATGGCAGGCGCCGCAGTATTCGCCCCGCATGATCTGGAACATGGAATACTGCACCGTTCCTTTCTTGGCACTGGGAAAAATCTCAGGATGACACAATTCGCAGCCGTTCCACACGGCGTGTTTCCTGTGTGAGAAAATGACGTCGGACGCCCAGGTCGTGACGTCGATGGTGAAATCCTCCTGGGCCTTCAGCGGGTCCCGGTGAAAGGAAATTCCGGGCAGGAAGTCGATCAGTTTGATGATCCCCTCTTCTTCGGCTTTTTCCCAGTCAATGGAATGGCCTCCGGGCAATCGGGGAAAATTTTCGGTGAATTTATCGAATTGGTATTCCCGCTGCCCCTCTGCCCCCCGTGAATGACATCTGGCGCACTGTTTTCTCTCCTCGCCGGAAGCATTCTCGGCGCACGAGGCGAAGACAGTTTTTTCCGCTATTTCCCGCTTCCCATCGTGACAGGAGCCGCAGTACAATCCCTGCATATTGAAGTCGGCGGTGATCCCGGTCTCCCCGCGCTGCATGGCAAAGCCGATATCAACGTGACAGAGCCGGCAGGTGAATTTGGCCCGGTGCAGCCAGTGGTCAAAAACCACCGGCGCCATACCCGCCCTGGACGAGGTATTGTTGAGGACGACTTTCCCGAGTTCCTCCGGCTCAGGGATCTTGCCGGCAAAGGATACGGCCGTCAGGAGACAGCAGAGAACAGCTGCAAAAAGTATTTTCGCCATCACCTGCCTTATTCCTCTTTTTCCCTGAACTCAAGGGTATAGATGTAGAGTTCCTTACACATTTTCAACCGGGTCGCATACACTTTTCTCTCCGACCCCTGTGGTCCGTTCAGTTCGTCGAGGCGCTCCTCCAGCCTGGTGCAGCGGTCGATGAAGCTGCGCAGTTCATCAGGGGAAAATTCCATGGCATTCTGGGTCTTACCGCAGACTTCGGCAAATTCCTGTTTCCAGTCCTCCGCGGCAAAAACTGTTCCAGGAATGTTTGGGAACATGAATCCGGCAAACATGCCCAGACCGAATACACAGGTCAAGGTAAAGAAGTTTATTTTTTTCATGCGTCCTATTGCACCTTCTGCGTATGGCATCTCTGACAGTCAAGAAGCGGGAAGGCAACGGAACCATGACAGGCTCCGCAGAATTTGCCCTCGTAGATGTCAACCATGGAATACTTTGTGGTTCCCCTTTTTATGCCGATGAATATTTCCGGATGGCACACTTCGCAACCGTTCCAGACCGTGTGCTTTTTATGGGAAAAGATGATTTCCGGCATCCCCTCGACCTTGGCATCCAGTTCAAAGTCTTTCTGCACCACGAGTTCGTCCCGTTTGATGGAAACGCCCTCGATATAATCGGCAGGGGTGATCTTGCCCTCGGCTTCCGCCTTTTCCCAGTCAATGCCGTTGCCGAATCGTTCCTTGGGCAGTCCCCTGGTCGTTTCGGCAAAATCATATTTTCGTTCCACTTTCTTGCCCAGGGAATGGCAGCGGTCGCACGTTTCCGTGCTTTTCAGGCCGAAATCAAGCTCGCAGGAGGAAAACGCCTTTTTCCCGTCATGGCAGGTGCCGCAATAGTAGGCGGACATGTTGTCCACCGCCCTGATATCCGTTGCCCCCGCCTCCATGGCAAAACCGATGTCCA
>Ga0209164_1003118_pt1 | contig 16227 bp, 14 predicted proteins | sample MTBNYHSulfiMetaG_FD_187458 | JGI IMG/M metagenome (GOLD analysis project Ga0209164, IMG submission 187458) | Enrichment culture microbial communities from rom New York Harbor, USA that are MTBE-degrading - MTBE-NYH (New York Harbor Sulfidogenic)... | ecosystem: Environmental > Aquatic > Marine >...
CATTGCCACACGATACGGGATTTTCCTTCGCATCAAGGGGGCCTGCAATGCTGTTATCAAGGACCTTGAGCGGAAGGCCGCCTGGGACGAGGCGTCGGCCGTGGAACTCCCCTATGCCAAGCGCAACTATTTTCATATCGGGCTCAGGGATTTCAGGCCCAAGGCCATTCAGTCTCTGCTCGAAGGCGGGGTCGTGGGCAAAACGGCCAATGAGAAATTTTACCTCAAAGTAAAGCCTGCGGATTTGCGAGTGCAATAATGAAAGGAGGTGATACTGCGTAAGAGGGATGAAGTATTGAGCGGCTGGAACATGACATCACCAAGAATCTCAAATGGAGGGTAATGGAATGAGAAAGATCGGATTGGCTATTCTGGTATTGATGGTGGCCGTTTCTTTTCTGACGGTCGGTGCCGCGGATTCCTTTGCACAAAAGAAAAGGATTGAGAAATTCGGCGAAGACAAGAGAGCCCAGGAGTGGAAGGGCAAGACATGGACCACATCCGACAAAAAAATTACCATGCGCATCAGCGACCCCTGGGGGGGCCTTAACTTTGCAGAGATTACCAAGCACTTTTGTGACAGTGTGAGGGCTGCAAGCGGCGGCAGGCTGGACATCAAGTGGTTCCCAACCGGCGCCATTGTCCCTGCCATGGAGATTTTTGACGCTACGGCCAAGGGCACGCTCGACGCGTTCCATTCCTGGCCCGGGTACTGGAAGGGCAGGGATGAGGCTTTCGTGGCCTTTGCTTCCGTGCCCTTCGGGCTGGATGCGGAAGGGTACAACATCTGGTACTATGAGCGGGGCGGCAAGGAGATGTTTGACGAGCTGTATGGCCGTTTCGGCCTGGTGCCCTTCTTCTGTGCAAACGTAGGCCAGGAGCTGGGCCTTCATTCCAACAAAAGGGCCACAAGGATCGAAGACTTCAAAGGCATGAGAATCAGGACTCCGGGCTGGTACATGGACATCCTCACGATTCTTGGCGCCTCGGTCACCCCCCTTCCGGGACCGGAAATCTACGTAGCCCTTGAACGGGGCGTTATCGATGCCGTGGAATTCAGCTCTCCTGCAGCTAACATTCCATCGGGCTTTCACGAAATCACCAAGTACGTGATCCAACCAGGCGTGCATCAACCTTCTTGCCAGTTCGATGTGGTGTTCAACAAGAAGCGATACGATGAACTGGCGGATGACCTGAAGGCCATCATCGAGATCTCCGCCAAGGAAACCCAGCTTTGGGCCTGGGCCTGGCAGGAAAACCTCAACATTGAGGCCCTCAAGATCATGCAGAAGACCACGGAATTCGTGAGAATGGACGATGCCACGATCGTTGGATTCGCAGCCACCGCTTTTAAATATCTGGAAGAGGTTGGAAAGAAGCATCCCTTTGCCGGGAAGGTGCTCGACTCGCAGGAAGAATTTAAACGGGAGTTTGCCTTCTGGCGCGAGATCAGAGGCGGCCTGGCCCCCTGGCCCAAGGAGATGGTGCTTAAAGGCAGATTGCATCAATAAGAAGCGTTTAATCATCAACTTTAACCCTGCCTCACTCTTTCCTCTCTCCCCGGTGGAGAGGGCAAAGGTGAGGAAGGGAGCGAGGTAGAAAAAGGAAGCAGGAGATGAAAACATTTGTTCGTCTTGTAGACGCCATGAACCATTATATTGGTAGGGTTCTTTGCCTGCTGATCCTCCCCATGGCCGGCATTACGGTTTATGAGGTGTTCATGAGGAGGGTCCTCAACGCGCCCACTTCGTGGGCCTTCGAGATGATCGTGTACACCTATGGCGCCCATTTTATGTTCGGCATGGCCGCCGCCTATCTCTATGACCGCCATGTCCGGATCGATGTCATCGTGCTCCAGTTTCCGCGAAAGGTCCAGCTCTGGCTCCGAGTGATCACCTTCTGGTTGATTTTTCTGCCCTTCATCGGAGTGTTCACGTACGCGGCGATCATGTATGCCGCCCATTCCTGGTCGGTCTGGGAACATAGTTGGAGCGCGTGGAAGCCCCCCCTCTACCCCTACAAGACCGTGATGCCGGTCACGATGTTCCTCCTCCTCATACAGGGGATCGCCAACTTTTTCCGCGACTGCTACGAGTTGAAGGGAGAAAAGATATGAATCCCGAAACCCTGTCTTTGGTCATGTTCGCTACGCTTCTGGTTACCCTGTTTCTGGGGCATCCCCTGGCGTTTTCCCTCGGCATCCTGGCCCTGGTGTTCGGCGTCATCGGCTGGGGAGGATCTGTGGATCTGGTCTTCGGCCTGCTGGCCAACAGGGCCTACGGCGTCATGGAGGAGTATGTCCTCGTAGCCGTGCCCCTTTTCATTTTTATGGCTCAGGTGCTGGACTCCTCGGGCATTGCGGAAAAGCTTTTTGAAAGCATGCAGATCATCATGGGGCCTATACGGGGAGGTCTGGCTATCGCCGTAATCGTGGCCTGCGCGGTTTTTGCGGCTACCGCCGGGGTGGTGGGGGCGACGGAAGTGGCGGTGGGGCTCCTGGCCGTGCCGGCCCTCATGAAACGGAACTACAGCATCCCCATGACGGCGGGCTGCATTTGCGCGGGAGGCACCCTTGGGATCATTATTCCACCCAGCATCATGCTGGTGGTCTACGGCAGCCTGGCGGCCTTGTCGGTGGGACACCTTTATGCCGCAGCCGTCGGTCCGGGCATCCTTCTTACTCTTCTCTACATAAGCTACATTGTTGTGAGGTGTCTTATCTGGCCATCGGACGGGCCGCCTTTGCCCAAGGAAGAAAGGGTCTATACCGCAGCGTACAAAATCAAGATTTTCATGACCTCCCTTTTTCCGGCTGTGGCCCTTGTCGTGGTCGTGCTGGGCGGCATCCTTGCCGGGCTGGCCACGCCCACGGAGGCGGCGGGCATGGGGTGTGCGGGAGCCGTGCTCCTGGCTATCGGGTACAGAAAATTTACCTGGAAGGCAATTTACGATGCTTCGTGGGCCACCTTTCTGACCACGGCCATGGTCATGACCCTGTTCCTGGGGGGCAACGCGTTCCAGGCCATTTTCATGGGTCTTGGCGGGGGGGATGCGGTCACCAAGATCCTCATGGGGACTGATCTGGGACCCTATGGCATTCTCTTTATCATGATGGGGATTGTGTTCTTTCTGGGCATGTTCATTGACTGGCTGGGAATTTTGCTCATTGTGATTCCCATTTTTTCTCCCCTGGCCTGGGAATTGGGGTTCAACCAGATCTGGTTTGCATCCCTGATCTGCGTGAACCTGCAAATGGCCTTTCTGACGCCGCCCTTCGGCTATTCCCTGTTCTATCTCCGGGGGATTGCCCCTCCGGAAATGACCATTGTGCACATTTACAAGGGCGTGATCCCTTTTATTGTCCTGCAATGGGTTGCCTTGATTCTGTGCATCATTTTTCCGGAGATCATCCTCTGGCTTCCCAGGTGGGCTTTCGGAGCGGGTGTGGGATAGGGCTTTGCAGTCCGGAACGATGTGAAGAGGAGACAAGCAAGGACCGAACACTGACCTGCATCTCACGAAGTTTCAAGAAACACCATGGGGACTTTTTGACATGACCCAACACCTACCCTTAGAGCGAGTTGCAGTGCTGGGCACCGGCATTCTGGGTACCCAGATCGCCATGCTTGCCGCCTACACCGGATATGCCGTAAAGGTCTTCGATCCTCGAGAAGGAGCCTTTCAATCGACTTTTGAGAAGCTCCGCACCGATCTGCAGGGCAAAGGGGTGACCCCTGTCATCCCCTGGGGAGCTTGGGATCAATGTGCAAAGGATGTCAAGCAGTTGACCCGCATGGACCAGACGGTGGAAGACGCGGATCTGGTGATCGAGGCCGTGCCGGAAAACCTGGAACTCAAGAAGAAGGTTTTCAAGGAGCTGGGTGAAAAGGCGGCCCCTAAAGGCATTCTTGCGACCAACAGTTCTTCCATGCCCGTTTCCCGCTTTGAAAAAGAGAGCGGTCGGCCGGAATACTGCTTGAACATCCATTTCTACTTCCCCCTTCAGGGGGTCAACATCGTCGACATCATGGGCGGCACAGGCACACTGCCCGAGGTGATGGAAAAAGGCTCGGCCTGGATCCGGTCCCTGGGATTCATCCCTCTCACCGTAAACAGGGAGCTTTTGGGTTTCTGCTTCAACCGGGTGTGGCGGGCGATCAAAAGAGAAGTGCTCTTCATGTGGGGGAACGGGTTTGTGGATTTTCAGGATGTGGACCGTGCATGGATGGTTTTTACCGGCATGAAGGAAGGCCCCTTCGCCCTCATGGACAAAGTGGGGCTGGACGTGGTGTGGGATATTGAGATGGTGTATTACAATGACTCCAAAGACCTCAAGGACCACCCGCCGGCCGCGCTCAAGGAAAAAATTGAAAAGGGCGAATTGGGAGTTAAGAGTGGTCGAGGGTTTTACACCTATCCGAATCCTGCGTATCTGAGTGCCGACTTCCTGAAAGCTTCCAAGTAAGCAGTCGAGTTTCCTGAGGTGTTGTGTTGTGAAAAGGCATGAATCTTCGACAAGAGTCCTTTTCGTATTCGCTGTTATGGCGCTTGGGATGCTCTGCCTGCGGCATCCTGCTGAAGCAACGTGGTTCATCGATCAGAAGAAATTTCATGCTTCCGTCCACGGTACATTTTCATGCCGGGACTGTCATGAAGACGTCGAGACACGGGACCTTCATCCCGATCCTGAAGACATGGTGAAAAAGCGGGCGGAGTTTTTTGATGTAGACCGCTGCCTGGTATGTCACGACGACGTTCTGGACAACCTGGAACAGGGCGAGCACGGATCAAAGAGAATCCAAAACCCTGATGCCTACCGAACCTGCTATCGTTGTCATGAGCCGCATACCCAGACTCCCGTGCGGGAGCAAGCGGGGCTTTTTGACCCCGCCCTGCCGCGCCATGAGCAGTGCGGGGTTTGCCATAAAACGGAGGCCTCCCTGCCGCCTCTTTCGCAGGAAGATGAGACCTGCATGGCATGCCACCGGGCCGTTGGGCCCGGGGAAGAGAAGAGGCTCCAAAGCATCTGCTTTCACTGTCACGCCCGGGAAGGGACCCCGGCCCAGGAAATAACCGGCAGGAAAGTGGCCCTTATAGAGCCTGATGACTATGATTCGACCTCTCATGCAAACCTTGCCTGCACCGATTGTCACCCTCAGGCCGTCCGGTTCAACCATGGTCAACAGGAAGTTGCGGATTGCATGCAGTGCCACAGGCGCCATGATGAGAAGGTGGCGCACGAGCTTCACGGCCTTGTCACCTGCGGGGCATGCCATCTCGGCGGGATTGAGCCGGTGAGGGAAGAAAGGACCGGGCGGATTGTCTGGAAAAGAGCTTATGAGCCCGGCGGGTCGTCTCAAATCCATCACATGATCACTCACTTTGACGAAAAGGCCTGTCGGAATTGTCACGTCCAAGAAAACCGGATCGGCGCGGCAGCCATGATCCTTCCGCCTAAGAGCCTCCTTTGCATGCCCTGCCACGCAGCGACCTTCTCCATCGGGGATAGGACGACGATCCTGGCTCTCCTTGTTTTTGCTGCCGGCATGGTCCTGATGCTGGCCTATGTGTTCACAGGATCAGGAACAATGAGATCCGGCGATTTTACTAGAGCGGCCCATGCCGAGGGCCGGGCCGGCCGGATTGCAAAGACGGTGCTTTTCGACGTGTTGCTGCAAAGAAGGCTTTTTTTGCAGTCAAGGAAACGGTGGCTGATTCACGGCCTGATCTTCTATCCCTTTGCGTTGCGTTTTTCATGGGGTTTTGTGGGCCTGGTCGGTTCCTTGTGGAATCCTTCGGGGTCGTGGGTCTGGAGCATGCTGGACAAAAACCATCCTTTGACGGGGTTCCTTTTTGATTTGACGGGGATCATGATTATTATAGGCGTTGTGCTGGCGCTGATTCGGGGAGCTGAAAAAAGCCCCACTCAGTCTTCTGATTTGCCGAAGCAGGATCGCCTTGCACTCATGTTGATCGGAGCCATCGTCGTGGTCGGCTTTATAGTCCAGGGGATGAGAATAGCTATGACCGGTTACCCTCCGGGATCGCCCTGGTCTTTTGTCGGATACCCCATCAGCATTTTTTGGGCCGGCGTCGGATTAACCGGCATTTACGGGTATGTCTGGTATCTTCATGCGGTTCTGACCGGGGCCTTTATCGCATATATTCCATTCAGCCGCCTGGCGCATATCATTATCGCGCCCTTGGTTTTGGCTTTGAACGCGGCGAACAGGCACTGAGGAGCTATCATGGACGATAGAATCAAGCAGGAATTTATCAAGATCGTTGGGGAAGAAAACTACACGGAAAGGCTCATCGATATGGTTTCCTACTCCTACGATGCTTCGGAACATTTCCACAGGCCTTCCTGCGGGGTCTGGCCTGAGACGGCCGAGCAGATCGCAGAGATCATGAAGGTGGCCAATCGAGAGGCCATTCCGGTGATTCCGAGGGGCTCGGGCACCGGGCTTTCGGGCATGGCCATACCGGCCAAGGGCGGGATTGTCCTCGACCTTAGCCACATGAACAAGATACTGAAAATCAGCATTGAAGATCGCCTGGTTATTGTTCAGCCCGGGGTGGTGTATGAGACCCTGGAAAAAGCGCTTGCTCCTTACGGGTTTTTCTTCCCTCCTGATCCGGCGAGCGGCAAGGTTTGCACCCTTGGGGGAAACGTGGCCACCAACGCAGGCGGGGTCAAGGGGGCCAAATACGGAACGACCAAGGACTATGTGTTGGCTTTGCAGGTGGTTCTGCCGGACGGCCGGATCATGCGCACAGGCTCTAAGGCGATCAAAAGCGTTTCAGGCTATGACCTGACAAGGCTTTTTGTCGGTTCGGAGGGAACCCTGGGCGTGGTGACGGAGGTTACGCTGAAGATCAACCCGAAGCCCACAGCCACCAGCACCGCCCTTGCCACCTTTGACAACCTTGAGGATGCGGGTCATGCGGTGATTGAGATCATGCACAGCGGCATCCTTCCGAGCGTTCTCGAGATCTTGGGACGGGAGACGCTTGCGGCGATCAATCAGAACACGGATTTGAAACTCCCGGAAGTGGATGCCATGCTCCTTGCGGAGACCGATGGATACACGCAAGAGGAGACCCGGTATCAAATGAACAAGGCCCTTGAGATTTTCAAAAAGAATCATGCCAGGGAAGTCAAGGAGGCGGGATCAGGGAGTGAGGCGGCAGACTTGTGGAAGGCCAGAAAGTCGGCTTACGCGGTTCTGGCCAGGATAAAGACACATTTTGTTCTCGAAGACGTGACCGTGCCTATCAGCAAAGTGGCGGATATGCTGCGGGGTGTCAATGAGATCGCCCGGAAATACAATCTCCAGATCGCCACCTACGGCCATGCCGGTGACGGGAACCTCCATCCCCAAATTCTTTATGATGGTTATGACCCTAATCAGGTCAAGCGGATGGAAGAGGCCAGCGGAGAGCTCTTCAAATTGGCCCTCAATCTAGAAGGGACTTTGACGGGCGAACACGGCATCGGCCTGTCAAAAGCGGCCTACATGAGCCTGGAGCATGATCCGGCGGCCATGGAGGTGATGCGTTCCCTGAAGAGGCTGTTTGACCCGAACAATATTCTCAACCCCGGGAAGATGGCGCTGGAAGGATAGGAGGAGACGGTGCACGGTACACGGCGCAAGGTACACGGCAAATACCCTTCCGTTTTGTTTTGCTTGCATGTCCCGCGCGCCTTGCGCCGTGCACCAGCCGTAATGTTGAAGGACCACTGATCTGAGGTAGTGCAATGGAAGCCAAGTATGATTTCATCAAGAAATACCGGGACCAGATTCTCCAGTGCTCGCGATGCGGATTTTGCCAGGCGGTCTGTCCTGTTTACGGGGCAACTCTTCGGCCGGCTTACAATGCCAGGGGCAAGATGCTGATTCTGAAGGAAGTGATGGACGGCAAGATCGAGCTCAACGATGAACTGATCGAGACGCTTTTCCAGTGCACCACCTGCGCGAGCTGTACGGAAAACTGCCCCTCCGGCGTGAAAGTCCCGGAGATCATCAAGCAGGTGCGAAAGGACATGGTCCATATCGGGTCGTGTCATCCTGCGTTCAAGGGCATGAATGAAGTGCTCAATAACAACACCAACATCTACGCCGACGATGAAATGCCGGATTTCGGCAGGGAGAAAAACAAGAAGGCGGCGTATGTTTACTTTATCGGGTGTGTGGGCGCTTACCGTGAAGACGAATCCACGGAGGCCACCCTGGATCTCCTGGACAAGCTCGGCGTGGACTACACGCTCATCGATGAAGTCTGCTGCAGCGGCGTGCTCGAAGATGTGGGGTACAAAATCAACGATGGGCTGGCCAAGAAAAATATCGAGCTCATCCTTGCCACGGGGGCCGGGACGGTCGTCACCGGGTGTCCATACTGTTCCCGCACCTTCAACAACAAGCCCCAGTACGATGAGTTCAGAGACAAAGGCGTCAAGGTCCTCCATGTGTCGCAGTTGCTGAAGGATTTCGATCTGGGCGTGAAGACGGATAAGAAGGTCACGTATCACGACCCGTGCGATCTTGGAAGGCACTGCGGGATCTACGAGGAACCCCGGGAGACGATTCGCAAAATCGCCCCTCATTTTGTGGAAATGGACCACCATCACGCCAATGCGCTTTGCTGTGGGGCGGGAGGAGGCGTGCGGGGCGCCTTTGCAAAGAACTCCCTGGCCATGGCCCGGCGGCGCCTGGAAGAAGCCGAGGAGGTGGGCGCCGAGATAGTCCTGACGGAATGCAATTCATGTGTGCACAATCTGAGCAACGCGAAATTAAGAAAGCAGAAGTTCAAGATTTATAACACCACCCAGTTTGTCAATGAGTTGATGGAAGAGCAAAAATTCGAAAACCGAATATCGAAATCCGAAACAAATCCAAAATAGGGAAAAGAGCAATGACAAAAAGAGAAATACGGCCATGGTAGCACTGTTTAGATCCTTCGAATTTCGATCATTGCGTATTGTTTCGTATTTCGGATTTCGTGCTTCGAGTTTGAGAAATATCCGCAGACCGGAATAGACCTGGCAGACCGGGTTTTACGTTCCGCATTGCGCAATTCATCTAAGGAGGTCACTAATGGAAATCCAAGGATACAACCTGCCGGATGAGCTTTACTATGAGGAGAACCATTTCTGGGTCAAGGAAGAAGGGGATCTTGTTGTTATGGGCATGGACGACTTTGCCCAGAAGATGGCGGGAGAAATCGTCTATGTGCAACTCCCCGAAGAAGGCAAATCCCTGAGTACGGGCAAGAAGTTCGCCAAGATCGAATCCGGCAAGTGGTTGGGCAAGGTTTTCGCACCGGTGAGCGGAGAACTGGCGGCGGTGAACGAAGACCTGGAGACCAATCCCGGCCTGATCAACGAGGACTGTTACGGGAAAGGGTGGCTCTATAAAATCAAGCCGAGCGACAAGAACGAAATCAGCAACCTCATTTACGGCCCTGAGGCGGTTGAGAAGTGGATGGTCGCTGAAATCGAGAAATACAAGAAGTAACGAATGAGAAGAAGTGTTCAGCGTTCAGAAAGAAGTCATTAGGGCCCGCCCCTGAACACTGAACGCTGAACACTAAGTCAAGGACGAATCATGGCTAACCGGGATTACAGCATCAGACAGCTCTTTGAGATGGAGGCCTGCACGAACTGCCAATTGTGCGCCGACGTCTGCCCGGCTGTTTCAGCTTCAAAGGAGGGCAAGCTTTCAGCCATCTACCGGATGAAGGGCCTGAAGCAGATCCTCAAAGGCAGGACCGGGCTTTTTCGAAAGCTCCTGGCCAGGAAGGGACTGTCGGAAGAGGAATGGAAGGCCTACAGCGACACGGTGTTTCGCTGCACCCTGTGCGGGAATTGCCAGGAAATCTGCCCGGTGGGCATTCATCTCAAAGATCTCTGGCTTTCTCTTCGTCATGACCTTTTTCATTCCCAATTCTATCCTGAAAAGATCGACATGATTCAGGATAACCTCAACGAAAGTCACAACGTCTTTGCAGAAGATAACGAGGAACGGGCCGACTGGGTGGAGGATATGAAGGATGCACCCGAACACGGGTTCATCAAAGAAAAGGCGGAAGTGGTTTATTTTACCGGCTGCGTGGCTTCCTACTTTCCTCTGGCTCAGAAGATCCCCGTCGCTCTTGCAGAAATCCTGGATCGGAGCGCGGTGGATTTCACGCTTCTGGGTGAAGAGGAATGGTGTTGCGGCTTTCCCATGCTGGGCGCAGGTCTCAAGGATATGCTCGAGCCCTTTGTGGAGCACAACCTGGAGGCGGTCCGCAAAAAAGGGGCCAAGATTGCGATCTTTGCCTGCCCGTCGTGTTATCAGATGTGGCGGGAGCATTATCCTCATGAAATGCAGATCGCCCATGCCTCGGAGTTCCTCATGGATTTGGTGCGAAACAAGCGCGTCCCCCTTAAGCCCCTCGACATGACCGTCACCTATCACGATCCCTGTGATCTGGGCAGAGGGGCCCGCGTTTTCGATGCGCCGCGAGATGTGATCCGCGCCATTCCGGGCGTCAAGTTCGTGGAGCTCCCTCGCAACCGGGAAAACTGCCGGTGTTGCGGCGGCGGAGGAAACCTTGAAATGATGGATGCCCGCCTCTCCTCGGAAATTGCCAAGAGAAAAATCGATGAGGTTTTGAGCACGGGCGCTCAGACTGTGGTCACCTCCTGCCAGCAATGCGTCCGGACCATGATGACCTATGTTAAGAGAAACAAAGTGCCGATCGACGTCATGGACATCACGCAGTTGGTGCATAAAGCGCTGAAGCATTAGCGGTACAAGGTGCAGCCTACTCCGCCGAAGTAGCTTCGGCTACGAAGGCCGGGCGGGACAGGGCGCACGGAACACGAAATCTGAATTTCAAAAGCCAAATATGACGATTTCGTAAATAGTCGAAAAACGCCCTTTTATGTCATGGCCGCGCAGGCGGGCATCCAGTCCTTTCAAGCACTTCTGGACCCCGGCCTTTCCACCCTCCGTAGCACAGCTACTGCGGAGGACGGGCGCCGGGGTGACGGTTTGGGGGACTTTTTGCGAGATCATCAAATATGACGCAAAAGGAGATCGTGCAAACGGAATGAAGCTCTACAATCTCGGCAAAGTGCCCTGGATGGAATCGCAGCTTATCTATCATGCCCTGGCCGAAATGGGCCGTGAGGCGCTCTCCCTGGTTTCGCCGGCCAGCCCCTATGTTTGCATCGGGTTTCACCAGGACGTGGAGCAGGAGGTGGATCTCGCTTACTGCAACTCAAAGGGCATCCCTGTGTTCCGGCGGGATCTGGGAGGCGGCGCTGTTTACCTGGACGGAGATCAGCTCTTCTTTCACCTCATTCTCCACAAGGACAACCCCAAGGCGCCCAAAAACAAAGAAGCCTTTTACAAGAGATTTCTCGAACCCGTCATTCAGGTGTACCGACGGATCGGCATTCCGGCCCAGTACAAGCCGGTGAACGACGTGATCACGGGGACCAAAAAAATCTCCGGGACCGGAGTCGGTGAAATCGGCGACTGCATCGTCTTTGTGGGGAATCTCATCGTTGACTTCAACTACGAAGAAATGTCCAAAGTCCTGAAAGTGCCGGATGAGAAATTCCGAGACAAAGTGCATAAAACGCTTAAAGACAACCTGACCACCATCCGTCGGGAACTGGGGATGGAAGAGGCCAAAGCATGGAGTGAAGATCGGCTTAATGCCATGATGGCCGAGGAGTTCCAAAAGATCACCGGGCCCATGGAGCCCTCGGAAAAAGATCAAGCCCTGTCTGCGAAGATGAAAGAAATGGGCGCCGCCATGACCACGGACAGGTGGCTTTACCAGAAGGGAAAGAAGGCCTTCGGCCGGGACGTGAAGATCCGTGACGGCGTCCATGTGTTGCATAAATCCTACAAGGCTCCCGGCGGTTTGATTCGGGCCGACCTTGAAGTGATGGACGGCCGATTTGGGGAAGTCTTCTTGTCCGGGGATTTTTTTTGTTTTCCTCAGGATGCGGTGCGAAGGCTGGAAAAGTCCTTAACAGGAAAGCCGTTGGGAGAGGCAGGAAAAGTCTTGGCCGAGTTCTACGGGGGCGGAGACGTGGAGACGCCGGGAATCACCGTCAAGGACTGGATGCAGGTTCTTTCTTCTTGAGGGCCTGCCCGACACCTCATTACGATAGACGGTCTAAAGGGCTTCTTGCTAGATCATCAAAATTGCCTCAGCAAGCGATTATCTGTTTTTCCAGGACTTCTTCGTTTGCCTTGAGGAATTGCTGTAAGCTTTTTATTCCGATGAGGGGCGTTTCAGAGTATGGAAAATTGAGCATGGGAATACCGGCGAAGGCCGGGTCAATTTGCGCGCACGACTTATTGGCGGGTCGTTTGTTGTAAATGGTCCGGTAGAGTCTGATGTTGATTTGTTTCAAGTCATTAAGGATCCTCAGGGATTCCGCATGCGACAGCTTGTCGGGATTCAAAACCAAAAATACGTGGGTCTGCTCGGTGTTCTCAAACATTTCCTTGAACGCTTGATATTGCTTGCGTTGTTCCTCAATCTTGTTAAGCACCTTGTCTCGTTCAAACTCCTTTCCAAGCAGTTTGATCTTGGTAATCAACTCTCTTTTTTCGATGATCTCCCGACGAAGCGCCAGAAGATGCTCTATCCAAACCAAAGACAGTGATGGAAGGCTGAAGAACTTGAGGGATAGGGCTGTGGGCGGCAGATCGAACATCAGATAATCAAAATGAGAATAGTTCTTTCGAATCGTTTCGAAAGCCAGAATCAGGGCATATTCCTCCAACCCGGGAGAGTGTTTTATCACGTCAAAATATTTCTCCAGGTTGAAAGCGGTCAAATAGGCATAGGTTTTGTTGATTTGGCGATGCACATCCTTGAGGTAGGTGCGAATCCAGGCATCCTGATCGATTTCTGCCGCCAGCAACCCGGGCATCATTTCTGAAGGCTTATCGAAAAGGCTCTTTTCGAATATATCGGATTGGTTGTGCGCCGGGTCCAGGGAAACCAGCAAAACCCTATGTCCTTTCTGTGCCAGGAAGACCGACGTGAGTGCGGCCGAAGTGGATTTCCCGACCCCGCCTTTGCCCATAAAAAAAAGATTGGTTGGCCCTTCCATCATCACCCTATGTCCAAAACCGAGAAAAGCTGTGAAATGGGTGCATTGGCGGTATCGACTTTTTCCAGCATCAGAATCAGCTCTTTTTCCATGAAAGGCATTAAGTCCAGCGAAATCTGCATGGGCGGTGACGGCATGCCGATAAATGAACCCAGCACCAAAACGCCGAAGATGTTTTCCATCTCCTCAACCTCGGTTTCGATGGTCCCGACAGCTTTGCTCCGTGCCACTGCATCTGAGATTTTTAGAAATCTCGTGATCTTGTCCTTGATGTAGAGCACGATGCCCGTCATTTCACCCTGAAAAGCCGCCTTTCGAATTGAATGCGTTTCTTGGATGGATAGAAGTAATAGACTGCGTACAGGGCCATCAAAATTATCGCGGTGAAGTAGAAATAGGGAAATTCCAGGAGATAGGCGGGGATAATGAAATAGGGTGTGAGCAGGGAAACGATCATCAATTTCCTTTCAAAACGGATCAAGGCCTCCTCAGAAACCGTCTTCTCATCGCGCATGCTGTGGGCAAAAAGGGAGCGGATAAAAATGGGCAGGGCCACAGCACAAAGCACGGATAACACAAAAACACACGGCGCGATCAAAGCTAAAGAGATTTTTTTGTTCGTAGGTATGAACCCGATTTCCTTTGCCCCATAGACGAGAAATAGCGCCAGGATTGCCGGAATTAAAAGTGCGAAATAGATTCTTTTCAACTCTTGGGCCATGCGGCAAACTTGAAGAATTCGTAAAAAGTCGCCAAAGCCGTCACCCCGGCGCCCGTCCTCCGCAGTAGCTGTGCTACGGAGGGTGGAAAGGCCGGGGTCCAGAAGTGCTTAGAAACACTGGATTCCGGCCTCCGCCGGAATGACGAAAAACGAGGTTTTCGGACTTTTTACGAAAGCGGCAAACTTGATTCTTTTGAAAAAAGCGGAAGTACCGCTTTGATGCGATACTTCCGCTTCGGCTTTATGCCGCAGTTGCAGGCACGGCCTCGACAGGAGGTTTACCGACATTGGAAAAGAACTTGATTACGCCTTCGATCACAATCCAAACAGCGATGAACAATATAAGAATATTGATAACCGTCAGCAAGGTGTTGTGGGCGCCCATCCAAGTGACCTGGTTTAAAATGACCGCCCAGATGGTCATCACAGCCATAAAAATGGCCGGTATACCCGAAATCAACCACTTCATGCCGCCCAGCCGCTGCAGGTAGAGCGTGATGATGATCAAGGCAAGGGCTGCCAGGGTTTGGTTGACCGCACCGAACAGGGGCCACAGTTTCAAGGCGCCCGCACCACTGGGACCTGCGGCAAAGGCCAGGACCAAGGCACTCGCCACTGCGATAAAGGTGGCAGGATAACGGCCGGTCAGGGCGTTGAGCTTGAGATCTCCGGCAAGCTCGGCAATGACGTAGCGCTGAATCCTGGTCGCCGTATCCAGGGTGGTGGCCGCAAAGGAAGCCAGGAACACCCCCATGATGGACAGGGTGATGATTTTTGGAATGCCGAGAGCGCCGATGACATTTGCGGAACCATTCACAAAAGCGTTGATTGTGTCGCCCAGGCCGGAGGCCGAAGCCCAGGACGCATACAGGGTTGTCCAGGCCGGAACCCCTGTCAGGAGCTCTCCTCCCTTGGGGGTGTACCCCATCCCTATCCCGGCTGCGACGGCGATAATGACCAGAGTGGCGAGGGCGCCTTCCATGAGCATGGAGCCGTACCCGACAAACAAAGATTCGTTTTCATCCCGAACCTGTTTGGCCGAGGTTCCCGAGGAGACCAGGGAATGAAATCCCGAAATGGCGCCGCAGGCAATGGTGATGAACAGGAACGGCCACATGGGGGGGGCTTTTGCGGGATGAGCTTGAAGGGCGGGCGCGACGATCTCCAACTTCCCGCTGAAAGATGCGACCAGGACACCCAGTACCAACAAGGCCATGGCCACCATCAACTGATGGGAGTTAATAAAATCTCGGGGCTGCAACAGGGTGCCTACCGGCAAGGTAGAGGCAATAAAGGCATAGATCAGCAAGATGATCGTCCAAACGCCGGTGGGCGGGATGCCTGCAATGGCCGGCATCTTGAACTGGGTCCAGTGACCGATGACAACAAAAAAGTACATGATTGCAACAGCGTAAATGGACAAAAGCGTGGGGCTCTTGCCCTTCTTGTAGATGGCGTAGCCCAAATATATCGCTATGGGAATCTCAATCCACACGGCCAGGACCGCCTGAGGGAAAAGGTTGAAGACAATGGCGATGACGAGACCGAAAATGGCAACCACGATCCACAGCTCCAGGAAGACGATCAGAAAGAAAAATATCTTTGTGCGATTGTTGACATACTTGGAGGTGTATTCGGAAATGGATTTTCCCTGGTTGCGCATGGAAATGATCAGGGCGCCGAAATCATGAACAGCACCCATCATGATGCTGCCGATGAAAACCCACAGCATTGCAGGCACCCAACCCCATATGATGGCAAGGGCAGGTCCCACGATGGGGCCTGTTCCTGCAATGGAGGTGAAGTGATGGCCGAAGATCACCTCCTTTCTGGTGGGCACGTAATCGATCCCGTCCTCATATTCACAAGCAGGCGTTTTACAAGCCCCCGAGAGTTGGAAGATCCTGCGGCCGATAAACTGGCCGTACAGTTTGTACATGATAATGTAGCCCGCGAATGCCAGTACCATGATCGCCAAAGAACCCATGTTTTCTTCCTCCCTTCGTTAAGAATTGTAAAAGGTGAGACGCATTGATCGAGAAACCACCTGGAAAACCTCTTGCTGCTTACAGCCGGGAATGGGAGAAGTCAAGGAAATTATCCGTTTCCGATGATGAGGGCAATTTCGCGATCACCGTACTGAAAAGAAAAAAACCAGGACAGCGCAATCTCAGATGTGAGGCCTTGGGACCGCCGAGATATCGAGCTTCACCTCCGAGACGCCCCGGACGCCTCTCACGACCTCCTCCAGTCCGGTTTTCGATACAAAGGGGCTCAGCCATCCTGAGACCAGAACGACGCCCCTTTCAATGACTTCAATGTTCAGCTCGCGAAGGCTGATTTTGGATCTCAGGAGGGCTGCTTCAACCCTTTT
>Ga0209164_1003119_pt1 | contig 16226 bp, 11 predicted proteins | sample MTBNYHSulfiMetaG_FD_187458 | JGI IMG/M metagenome (GOLD analysis project Ga0209164, IMG submission 187458) | Enrichment culture microbial communities from rom New York Harbor, USA that are MTBE-degrading - MTBE-NYH (New York Harbor Sulfidogenic)... | ecosystem: Environmental > Aquatic > Marine >...
TGGAGTCCTATTTTGTAATGAAGGGAACCGCTTCGGAGCGCCGGATTCTGAACGCAGCTCGATATGCTGTCCAACGGGCGCTGGGGGGTGACCCCTCGAGCATAGAGCGGATTCCGTGGCCTACAGTGCCCGCGGGCGTTTTTATCACGCTCATGGACGGCGCCCGTGTCCGTGCCTGCGCCGGATCGTTCTTGCCGGTGGAAAACAGTCTGTCCGAGGCGTTAGTGACGCTAGGCCGACAAGTCATTTCCGTGGATGTGCGCAGGGAACCGGTGGCATTGGAAGAACTGAGGAGCCTCAAGTTGGTGGTATCGTTTGTCGGCCGACCCGAACCCTGCTCGGATCCTTTTGACGTCGACTTTCGCCGTGAAGGTTTGATGACCGTTGTGGACGGACGGCAGCGACTACTCCTGCCCGGAGAATCCCGAACGCTCTCGTATGGGATCCGGAACGTGCTCGGTATACAGGATCCGGGCAGGGCGGTTTTCGAACGTTTTTCCGTAGTGACTCTCAATGAGCGTAGTTGGGAGGAGTCGAGATGAGTCGGAAATGCCGGATGTGGTTTGTGTGGGTTCTGGTATGGGCCTCCTCGGTGTGTTACGCGGGGCAGCTCGACCTGAACGGGTCGGTGGTGGATAAGCTGACACAAACAGGTATCGCCGGAGCACTCGTGGAGATCGAAAACGCTTCGGGCGGCTCCGGCTATTCCCGTGCGTTCACCGACGAGGAAGGCCGTTTTCATCTCCCGAATCTGCCCACGGGCGTGAGATTCCATTTAACAGCCCAGGCAACGGGATACTCCACCATGCGCATGGCCTATTGGGAACCCGGCACGGGGTCGGTGGAATCCAGGTTGCTTGTTGCTCTCCCGCCCGGAGGAATTCTCGAGGGCCGGGTAGCGGACAGTGCGGGCCTGCCGTTATCCAGGGTCCGGATGACGCTGACACAGATGTTTCCGGAGCCGTACCTGGTAAACCGGTTCGAGCGGGAGACGGACAACGACGGGAATTACGTGGTGGAGGGAATCCCGGAAGGCGCGTATCGACTCGAGATCGAGAGCGAAGGATACATTCCCGAAGAAATCAACAATGTATTCATACGTCCGGGAAAATCAACCGATTTGAACGCAACATTATATCGTCCGGCGTCCATCACAGGGAAGGTCTTATTGAATGATGATGGGACACCGCTGTTCAGTGTGGCGGTCACCGCCGTGGGACCCGCTACCCATCGATCCGATTCGAACCTCGAAGGCGTCTTCCGGCTGGAAGACCTGCGTCCCGGGCGGTATCGCATCGGCGAAGACTCCAAGGAGTTCTCGGTTGCAGGCGCGCCGCCGTTAGTTCTTGTGAACGAAGCCGAAGACATCGAGGGCCTCGAACTCCGTCTTGACTCCGCCCCCCCAAAAGTCCTTCTGGCCATTTACCAGGACGTATATACCCTGAAAGAACCGATCAAGTTCGTGGTCCGGGGATTCAACGTTCAAGCCGCGGACGTGGAAATGTACCGCGTACCCGAAGAATGGCTTCTCGGTCGTCCCCGGGGTTTGAAATCGCTTCTTGCAACCGGGGCGTCTCTGGAAATCTTCGAACGGATTCACACACAGCCGCTGACGTTCGGTCGTTTTCGTCCCTTTTCGTGGGCCAATGAAGAAATCGAGATCAAGGAATCCATGGGCCCCGGTGTGTACCTGCTTCGAGTGGCCGGAGCCTCGAGCGAAGCTCGTCATGCGATTTTCATATCGAATCTGGGCGTGGCCACCAAGAGAGGCAAATCCGATTTGCTGGTGTACGCCATGAATCTCGAGAGCAATCAGGCGGAGCCGGACGTGCCCGTATATGTGCTTCCTGAAGGAATCGAGAAATCTCCCCCCGACCGGTCCCTGTTTCAGAAAATCATGAGTGTCTTTCAGTTGGACACCGCCGTCGCCACGGGACAGACGGATGCCACGGGCGTTTTTTTACATCGACTGGCCGAGCCGGATCGTGAAATTACGGTGATCGCCATGAAACCGGAACTGGGACCGGCCGTATCCAGTGCGTTCCGGACTCGATCCGCCTCTGCGGAGGGCCGAAAGGCGCTCCTTTATACCGATCGTCCCATTTATCGGCCCGGCCAACAAGTGTATTATAAATCCCTCCTCAAACAGTTCGAACACGGAAGACTGCAGGCCGCACCCCAGGGAACCCGGGTACGCGTGGAGCTTTCAGACCCGGACGGACGCATGGTTTTTTCTCAAGAAAAAATCTCGGATGAATGGGGAACCATACATGGGGTGGTTCAGCTCGAAAGGGAACCCCGCCTGGGGGACTATTCTCTTTCTGTCACAGGTTTTGGGATCGGTAATGCGGCCTTTTCCGTCCAGGCCTATCGAAAACCGGACTTTTCGATTACCGTGCATCCGGACCGCACTGCCTATGTATCCGGAGACCGTATTTCCGTGAAGATCGAGGCGCGCTTTTTCATGGGGGCCCCGCTTCAGCAGGCTCCCATCCGATATCGGGTCTACGAGCGCATCAGCACGAGCTCCCCGGCAACCGCCTGGTGGGAGCAATCCTATTATGAATCTGCGGGATACCAGCGCCTGATCAAGCAGGGAAGCGGCTCAACGGACATGCAGGGCTTTTTCGGTTTCGAGGTAACGCCGGGACCCAAATCTTATGATCGCACCGTCACGGTGGAAGCGGACGTGACTTCGCCATCCGGGAGAATCGAGTCCGAGCGAACCGAAGTCGCTTACGAACAGAGCTTGTACAGAATCCGGGTCGAGCCGGAGCGAAGCCTGTATCGAATCGGGGGGACCGCTGTTCTGAGGATTCGGGTCACAAATCTGGACGGGAAACCCATGCCGGACACTCCACTCCGGATTTCGCTGGACCAGGCCGTGTGGAATCCGCTTCGACGTGAGTATGAAAAGGGTCGGACTCCGCTTTGGCAAGGGCGGGAAGTCGCCGGTCCCGGCGGCAATGTACGGGCGGAAATCCCACTGGACTCCGTGAAACCCGGACGGGCGGACATCAAGGTCACAGTTGTGGATCCCAGGGGCAACCGGGCAATGGCAAGAAGCTCTTTGTGGGTATATTCGGAGCGGTCTTTTTCAGCCGAATATGATTATCGCCCCTTGGAGCTGATGCTGGACAAGAACTCATATCGCGCCGGGGAAACGGCCCGCTTGATGATCCATTCCTCGATTCCGTACGCAGAGCTGCTGTTCACCGGGGAAAGCCGGGACATCCTTTTCCATCAACGACTTTCCACGTCCGACCGCTCCATGGTGATTGAGGTGCCTGTGAAGGCCGAATACGCTCCCAACATCTATTTGAACGTACTGACGCATAACGGGAAGAAACTGCACTATCACCACGTGTCCCTGAACGTTCCGGTGGAATCCAAAGATATCCGGATCGAGGGAATCTTCGATCGCAAAGAATACCAGCCCGGAGACGTGGCCGTACTTACGGTACGATGCTCGGACTCGAACGAAAAACCCGTACCCGCGGACGTGAGCATCGGCATCGTGGACGAATCGCTGTACCGTCTGCGCGAGGACGCGACTCCGGAGCCGGCGGACTTCTTTTTCGCCAAACGTCCTCCCTGGGTTTCCACTTCCTACTCCTTTCCATTGCGCTTTATCGGAGGGGCCACCAAAGACCAGGGAGATGAGCGGGCCAGGTCCGAGTTCCGGGATACGGCTCTATGGGTCCCCCATCTGGTGATCGGACCCTCGGGCGAGGGTATGGTCCGGCTCGTGATGCCCGACAACCTGACCACGTGGCGGGCCACCCTGTTGGGACATACTCGCGACGGCAGATTCGGGCTCGATCGTGCCGGCGCCCTCTCGAGCAAACCGTTGGTGACTTCTCTCAGGGCGCCGCGTTTCCTGGTGAACGGAGATCGCATCGGTCTGTCCGCTATTCTTACCAATCGAACGGATCAGCCGATGGAACAGGTTCGTGCGGAACTGAAAACGGATGGTGGCGTCGAGCCGCCGACGGAGCCTGTGAAGAAGCTGTCCATGCCGCCGGAGGGCGCCGCTCGCGCGGAATGGTACGTTGGAGCAAGGGACGAACTTCGTACGGAAGTGCTGGCGATAGGTTCGTCGGGTGATGTAACGGATTCCGAAAAACGGGTGATCCCCATCGAAAGCACAGGTGTGCCCGTTCAATTGGGAGTATCCGGCTGGATACAGGGAGGATCCGGCCAAGCTATCCTCCGGATACCGGAAACGGTCCCAGTTGGAAGAATTCGTGCTCGGATCAACGGGACCGGTCGCGCTGCTGCGGCAGCCCTGACAGCCCTTCCGTATCTTTCCGAGTTCCCCTACGGATGCGCCGAGCAAACCCTCAATTCCTTTTTGCCCATGTCCGTGTTTCTGGAGACCTACACTCGAATGGGTATTCCTGTACACCTGAAGGAGCGCATGGAAGCTCGTTTTAAAGACGGCATCGAGCGTCTTAAGACGTTCATTTACGATGGAAGTGTCCATTGGGGCCCCATGGGCGACGGTGACCCTTATCTCACGGCTCTGACCTATTTTGCGCTGTACCCCGTGCGCTCGATGGGTGATGAGGGTTTGCAGAATACGCTCAAATCCATGCAAGAGGCTTTGGAACGTTTTCTCGAGCAGGAACGGAGTCCTGGCCTGAAGCGGTTCCTGTTGTTCGCCCTGACGACGGGAACGTATCGAAACAGGGAGGCGGCGGAGAGTTTGACCCGGGATGTAGACAACATGGATCCTCTGGATCTTGCGTTGTGCATGGCCATTACGTCCCGACACGGGCTGCGAAACGCATTGGACCGGGCGCCGGCCGCCCTCGAACGGTTCCAGGTATCCGATCCTTTGGGCCTGCATTTTGAAATTCCCGGGTCGCAGGCTCTGGGAGCCACATTGGTGGAACAGAACGCGTTCTGTCTCCTGGCATTGGCCGAAGCCGTTCCACAGGATTCGAGATTGACGGCGCTGGGAGACTGGCTTCTGAGTCAGAAACACGGAATGCAATGGGAATCAACAAGAGCCACTGGGCTTGTGCTGGTAGCTCTGGCCAAGCTCCTGGAAGTCCGACCCGAGCTGGTCGGCCCGGATCAGGGCATGCTCTCCGTTCAAGTGAACGGAAAGCCGGTGGGCGACGTCGATTTTTCCGCCAAGGAATTTATGCTTGAAAAAGGAGCCGTCCTCGAAGTCGATGGGCGACATTTTACACATGGTGAGAACGTGGTTGCTCTGTCGAGCGACCATACATCTAAACTTTACTATTCGATTCAGGTGGACGGTTTCGATGAACGGACGTTCCAGAAGCCCGAGTCCTCGCATTGCGCTATGGCCCTCGACAAAACGATTCACAAAGCTTTTCGGGTATTGGACAGCCAGAACCGGCCTAGGGTGCTTGCCATGCCGTTGAGCGGCCCGCTGCATCCGGGGGACGAGGCTTTGATACGGCTATCGTTTACCGCGGATCGCGAGTACCGGTATTTTGTGCTCGAGGATTACCTGCCGGCAGGATTCGAAACCGTAAATTTCGATGCGTCGGAGGAGACGTCCTGGTGGCCGGCCTACCAGTGGAAAGAACGCCACGACCAGCGCGTGGTGTTCTTCTTCGATCGGCTGGCGGAGGGAGAAGAAGCGAGGCTGGAATATGTGCTGCGGGCGGAATCGCCGGGTACGTTCCGTGTGCGGCCCGCCGTGCTCCAGGGATTTTATCACCCGCAGATTCGAGCTGTCAGCAAAAGCGGGGTCCTGGAGGTGACGCGCTAAAGCGGTTCCGCGTACCATCGGAAGCCGGGAGATGTATCCGGGACCGCCGGAATTGCGTTTTGCAGCCGTCGGAACGTTCCGCCATCGTACGAATCGGAATTCATTTCAGGACAGCATCGTCGGAGCGATCTTTTCCATGGAGTTTTGGCGCCCAAGAGAGCTGGTCACCCAAAATCCCGGGGACAAGGTGAAAATCGGACACGTGGTTTATGTGCTTCCCTTGCTGCTGACCTTATGCCTTTCCTTCCTTTCGCCGGTTTTGGCAACGGAAGAATACGCGGAACGCACGGAACGGGAATGTACCTACTGTCATGTGGAAAGTATCGGCGGCCGGCTGACGATCACGGGATTCGCTTTCATCCGGAACGGATACCGGTATCCTATTCCGGATGAAGTCCTGGAGAAGGTACGCTCTTTTCGGTCGCCGGTGTTTAAAACGATCCGATTTATCATAGGGTATGTTCATCTACTGGCCGCCATGGTATTTTTCGGCGCCATTTTCTATATTCATATTTTCGTCAAACCGGCGACGCTCGTCGGAGGTATCCCCAGGAGTGAGCGGATTCTGGGATTGAGCTGTATGGTGGCTCTCATTCTTACAGGAATTTTCCTGACGTGGGTGCGGATCGACCGTTGGGAGCAGTTTTTCAATAACACGTTTGGACTGATGCTGTTCGTCAAGATGGGGCTTTTCGCTATAATGATCCTCAACGGCCTGTTTGCCGTCACGGTTCTTCATCGCCGAATGGGGCGGGAGGTGCATGGTCTCACCGCTCCGACGGATGCTGAAAAGATTGGGGTGACCGATACGGGCCGTTGGGACGCGACCGAAGCAGACCTCGCTTACATTGTGTACGACGACAAAGTGTATGATGTGAGCGAAAGCGCCAAATGGAAAGACGGCAAGCATTTTGGCAGGCATGCGGTCGGGACGGACCTGACCGAAGCCATGAAAGGCGCGCCGCACGGAGCGGAAGTCCTCGATCGAATAAAATACGTGGGAGAAAAGTCCGAAACCGTGTCCTCGGCCCTCCGTTCCCCCGGGCCCGCCCATCGGATCTTTGTCGGGGTGGCCTACGCCAATCTGGTCATCATATTCCTGATCTTGGGCTGCATCAGTGTGTGGCGATGGGATTTTCCCGTTGAGCTTGTACCCTGATGAGCCTCTGCACGTAGCGCGTGAGGCCCCCGGAGGAGCGAAGTTCCCCGGACATTATTTGGCCCGGCTTAAGCCTGGGAATACCTAAATTACGGGTCCTGATACGCCTTGATCGAGGGCATATCGGGACCTATATTGTTACGTGGGGTCGGGAGCGGGCTGACGGTGGCGGCATGTCCGCCCGAGACCGGGAATCCGGAAATGTGAAACCGGGAGGAGCGAATATTGTACAGACCGCTGATCGGCCTTACCATGGGAGATGTGGCCGGCATAGGTCCGGAAATAGCTGTAAAGGCGCTGCAGGATCAGACTTTTTTGAGCATCTGCCGTTTGGTGGTGTTGGGAGATCGTTCGGCATTGCTAAACGCCATGGAACATCTCGGCGGGAAGCTCGATTTGAAGGAAGTCTCCTCCAGGGATGAGTTGCGGGCAGTGGATGATGATCTCCTTTTTTATCCACTGACCAATGACGTGGGCCGTCGCGTTCGAACGGGCACTATAAGCAAGGACGCCGGAAAGGCGGCGGGGCTTTATATTGAAACCGCAGCCGGACTGGCTATGGAAGGTGTGATTGACGGTGTGGTCACAGGTCCCATTCACAAGGAAGGATTGCGTTTGGCCGGATACCCGTTCCCCGGGCATACCGAGTTCTTTGCCTATCTCACCAGGGCGTCGGACTACGTTATGATGCTGGCCGGCGATCGGCTTCGGGTCACACTGGTCACCATCCATTGCCCTCTGAGGGAGGTGCCCGCACGGCTATCGGTGGAATCGATCCGCCGAACCATGGACATCACGTACTGGGGGATCGAGAGGGATTTCGGCATCGATCGTCCCCGGTTGGCTGTGGCCGGACTCAATCCTCATGCCGGGGAAGGCGGCCTTTTCGGTGACGAGGAAATTCATATCATTATGCCGGCCATCGAGAAAGCCCGCGAAGCAGGGATAAATGCGGATGGACCCCTTTCGCCCGACACCGTTTTCGTGCAGGCGGCGCGCGGGCGCTATGACGCCGTTGTGTGCATGTATCACGATCAGGGGTTGATCCCTCTGAAGTTGCTGCATTTTTCGGATGGAATCAATGTAACTCTTGGGCTCCCCATTGTTCGTACGTCCGTGGACCATGGAACCGCTTACGATATTGCCGGTACCGGAAAGGCGGATCCCCGAAGCTTGATCCGGGCCGTTAAAGCGGCGGCTCTCATGGCTGAAAATCGAAAGAAAGCAGGTTTTGCCGTTCATGGCTGTAGATAAAATCAGTATCCGGGGCGCCAAACAACACAACCTCAAAAATATCAATCTCGAAATTCCCCGAAACCGTCTAGTGGTCATTACCGGAGTCAGTGGATCGGGAAAGTCGTCTCTGGCGTTCGACACCATCTTTGCCGAAGGGCAACGGAGGTACGTGGAATCGCTGTCCGCATACGCCCGTCAATTTCTCGAGCAGATGGAAAAACCGGACGTAGAATACATCGACGGACTTTCACCCGCCGTATCGATCGAACAAAAAACCGTCAGCAGAAATCCTCGATCCACGGTGGCCACGGTAACGGAAATTTACGACTACTTCCGGATTTTGTACGCCAGCATCGGACGACCCCATTGCTACATATGCGGGCGACCGATAGCCAGTCAGACCGTTCAGGAAATCGCCGATCGCATTGCGGGGCTTCCCGAGAAATCGCGGGTGGTGATTCTGGCGCCTTTAGTGGAAAAACGCAAAGGAGAACACCAGAAACTTCTCGAGCATCTCCAGGCAGATGGATTCGTGCGAGTCCGCATCAATGGAGAGATCCGGGACATAGGCGAACCCATACCCCTCGACAAGAACAAAAAGCACTCCATCGAGGCGGTAGTGGACCGATTGGTGATTACCGAAAAGATCAAGAATCGGCTGACGGATTCCCTCGAGTTGGCCTTGCGTCAGTCCGGAGGAACGGTCATTGCCTTGGTGGAGGGAAAACAAGAACTGTTTTTCAGCGAACATGCAGTGTGCCATACGTGCGGCATCAGTTATCCGGACCCCACTCCGGCCATGTTTTCGTTCAACAGCCCGTTGGGGGCTTGTCCGGAATGCGAGGGTTTGGGCATGAAGCTCGAGGTGGATCCGGAACTTGTGGTGCCGAATCCTTCGCTTTCCGTGCGTGAAGGGGCTCTGGAACCCTACGCACGAAAGAATTCCATATTTTTTCATCAGAGAATGGTTTCCATAGCCAATCATTTTCATTTCGACCTCTGGACCCCGTTCCAGGATCTTCCCGAACAGGTTCAACACGCACTGCTGTACGGAAGCGGCGACGAGAAGATCGAGTTTGAATTGGAGACCAACGGCAGCCGTTACAGATACCACAGCCCCCTCGAAGGGGCTGTAAATCGGCTCAAACGAAAGTATCTCGAGTCGGATTCATCGTATGTGCGTCAGGAAGTGGAACGTTTCATGAACAAACGCCCCTGCGATCTCTGCGGAGGCGCCCGTTTGAAAAAGGAAAGCCTGGGCTTTCGGGTCGGGAATCTGAACATCTACGAACTGACTCGACTCACGATCAAAGACTGTCTGAGGACGTTGGACGAATGGGAGCTGAACCCGACGGAGGAGCGGATTGCCCGGCGCATCATCAAGGAATTGAAAGGCCGCCTGGGGTTTCTGGTGGATGTGGGGTTGGATTATCTGACATTGGACCGGTCATCTGAAACTCTTTCCGGAGGCGAATCGCAGCGCATTCGACTGGCGACTCAGATTGGATCGCGCTTGTCGGGCGTACTGTACGTTCTGGACGAGCCCAGCATAGGCCTGCATCAGCGGGACAACCGAAAACTGCTCCAGTCATTGCTGCACATGCGGGATTTGGGGAACACCATCCTGGTGGTGGAACATGACCGGGACACCATACTTAGCGCGGACCATGTGGTGGATATGGGGCCGGGCGCAGGTCTGAGCGGTGGAGAGGTAGTGTTCAGCGGGACTCCGGAGGACCTGCGGCGATGCCAAACCTCGCTGACCGGCAATTATATTTCCGGGAGACTCGAAATTCCGGTGCCTGAAAAACGCCTGAAACACCGGAAGGGTTACCTCGAATTCGCCGGAGCCGAACACAACAATCTCAAGAATATAGATGTGCGCGTTCCCCTGGGCGTCTTTACCTGCGTAACCGGGGTGAGCGGCTCCGGGAAAAGCAGCCTGGTCATAGAAACGATCTATCGTCACCTGGCGCGACGGATCAACCGCTCCAGGGAGTCGGTGGGAAAGATTAAAGGAATCAAGGGAATCGAGAACATCGACAAAGTGGTGGACATCGATCAGAGTCCCATCGGCCGTACCCCACGCTCGAATCCGGCCACCTATACGGGTGTATTTACGTTTATTCGTGATCTGTTTGCACGGGTTCCTGAATCCAAAGCCAGGGGCTACAAACCGGGACGATTCAGCTTCAATGTCAAGGGCGGCCGGTGTGAAGCCTGCCAAGGCGACGGCGTGCTCAAGATTGAAATGCATTTTCTTCCGGATGTGTACGTCACCTGCGACGTATGCAAGGGAAAACGATACAATCGTGAAACGCTTCAGATTACGTATAAAGGTATGAGTATCGCTGAAGTTCTGGACATGACTGTCAACCAGGCGGCTCGGTTTTTCGAGGCTGTTCCGAACATCCGGCGCAAGCTGAAAACACTGCAGGATGTGGGCATGGGTTATGTAAAGCTCGGCCAGCCGGCCACGACTCTTTCGGGAGGGGAGGCGCAGAGGATCAAGCTGTCCAAAGAACTTAGCAAGCGGGATACCGGCCGCACCTTCTATATTTTGGACGAACCCACCACCGGGTTGCACTTCGACGACATCCGGAAGCTGCTGGATATGTTGAGGCGATTGGTCGAGAAGGGAAATACGGTAGTGGTCATCGAGCACAACCTGGACGTCATCAAATCCGCGGATTATATCATTGATCTGGGGCCGGAAGGCGGGGATCTGGGCGGATATGTGGTGGCGGCCGGAACGCCGGAAGAGATCGCTTCCGTGCCCGAATCCCATACGGGGACGTTCTTGAAGGAATTGTTATAGAAAACCGGAAAATGAACGGATACGTAACAGCATGAAGCTCGTAGCGGACAATCTCTACGCTCTGAATCCAAGCGTAGCGGAGGCACTGGAAAGGTTGAACCCGGCTCCACTACAGGAGCCGGCCCGACGATGCGAAAGGACCGGGGCCGGCGGAGGGCGTTTACCGTTCTGATTTGTTGAATGCTTCCCCGCGAGGGGCGGCTCCTTTGTAATAGGTCAGATCCCAGGACCACGAAACCGTGTCGTGTCGAAGAATGTATACGGCCCCGTCATTTCCGAGTACCTTGAAATACCGATGGCCGGGTGCGAGCCAGCGATCTAGAATGTCTTTTACTTCAACCACCTCAGCGCTCCCGGTTCCCAGCTGGAAACGGCGGGGTGTCTCTTCGCCCCTGTAGCCTGCATAGCACTCAACCCGGATCCTCATATCCTCCTTTTCCCCTACTGTGTTTTAGAATCTGTAGTCGCGCTTTCTTGCATGGCTGTGTTTCTGCTCTTATTATAATAACTAGAAGTGAAAAAATCAGTTCGCACTGGGTAAGAAAGGAGGGTCGAAACATGGAAGAAGACGTATTCCATTGCCGGCATGGATCGTGGGTGCGGTGCGACGTGTGCCGTGGCTATGGAAAGTATCGGATTCCTGCAGCCAATGATGAATACTGGTTTGGCGGAATGCCGCGTCCGTGTAATTTCTGCCACGAAATCGGGTGGAATTTCAATTTGGAAGATCTAGACTTCCTGTCCTACACGGCGAAAGAACCTTGTTCCTGTCTGAAGGAGTATCTCGCGGCCAAGCGTCGCGGTTCGCTCAGAGTAGTTTAATCCCCGAGAACTATTTCCAGTCCTATTCCTACCGAAAATTCCACAGAGGCTCGTTTTCCATCGATGGCTCTTATCCGGAAGGCGGTGTACCATCCATTGAGTCGACATCTCCCCCTGTAACAAGCGGATTTCTGGTTTATTCAAACGAGAATGGCGTTGGAGCGAGATTTCCAGTGGAGGCGGAGGTGGTCCGAATATCGGTTACAATCCGGTTACTTACTGTGCGAAAAATCGTAAGGCTCATCACATTCGACCGGGTGAGGCCGTTCCGCGACTTTTTCTTGAGGATCTCCGATGTCTTTGAGGATACCATGCAATTGCCACTCGCCACCCCACATTGCCTTGGAGGTGGATCTTGAGACTTCCGGGGAACCCGGCTCGCCGGAAGTTCTTTCCACGGATCGGGAAGGGAAGTGCGGTCCCTTATCCTCGATGGAGGCCCCGCACCCTGAGCGATCTCGTTATTTCAACGCCTGGTCGATCTCCTTTTTTACCTTGTCCCATTGTTCCTTTGCTTCCTTCTTCGCTTCTTCCACAGATTTGTCCACCTTCTTCCCCGCTTTTTCAAAGGAATCCTTCTCGCAGGATATCGTCGCGCCCAAGAAGGCGCCTGCCAATAGAACGATCAGAAACAGACGTATCGCCTTACCCATAACCTCCTCCGATTCCGTTTGCCTCAAGGCTAAAGGGTTCCCCAACGCGGCCCCCATATTCCGCCGAACAGCACCATGAACAATAGTACGGCTATGATGGGAATTACAACAGACATCAAAGCCTTCATTCGATCCAGACCATACAGCTCTTCCACGGTTATCACGTCGATCACCAGAAGCCAAAGAGACGCCAGCAAAGCTAGGATACCGCCCAGGGCCGGTACGACCGCAACCCAGGTAAGCACGCAGGCGGCTCCCAACACCTGAACGAGTTGGTTGAATCTGCCGTGCCCTTTGAACATGAGGCTCGCCATCGCGTGCAGCAGAGCGACATTCAAAAAGAACATAAACAGCGTCAGCACCGGATACAAAAAAATTCCGGCTGAATTTATGTGACCCAAGGCGGAAAGAAGACCGCCAATCGCTACAACAAGGATTGCCGGTCCAAAGGCGTCCCGATCGTCGGCAAGATCACGTATTACCGACCGGTTCAGTTTTGCCACCTCGATCCCTTGCAATACGAATGCCTTAAATCTGTCGAATGTCATGAATGCTCCTTTCTTTCGCTCCCATTATACAGCGTCGAAGTCTCATCTGCCGAAATAAATTGATTTAGCAGACCGCTGAGCGTCCTGGCGAACTATCGGGAATCACCCGAGAGAGCCGTTTGACAAAACGCAAGCGGGTTCTTAGAATTAGGCAAATACTTCCCGACGAGCTATCATAGCATCCGGGAAAGGAGGTTGTAATGTCTCAAAACAATAATCCTGAGTGTCCCCATTGCGGTGTCAAGATGGAGAAATGGGCCGTTCCGGACGCGACGACCTGGGATACGGACTATCATTTTGTCTGTTTTAACGATGAATGCCCCTACTTTGTGAAGGGATGGGACTGGATGCTGGAGAAGAATCAGGTAAATGCATCCTATCGTCACCGATACGATCCTTCAACGGGAAGCAGCGGCCCAATAGCCGTGTGGTCCCACAAAGCGCTTCGCGATTATATTATCGAATAGGGCTGTATTCGAGAGCGGGCAGCCAATGCCCGCTCTTTTTCCGTATAACCATCCTCACCACTCATTGGAACAATAAACGGTTCTGTCCTGGTGGAATTCCCGAAGAATCCGACTCTCCCGAAAAAAAATTACACCGCCTAGTCATTGCATCAGGATTGCCGCTCCTTTTTGCAGAACAAGTCGCGACTTCGCCAAGAACGAACCAATGTCTTCAGGCGGAAATTGAATTGACAAAGTCGGGGAGGTTTGCTCTTTTTCAAGGGCAACGAAATGAGCATCCGGCGTCGTAAAGATTGGAGATCCCTGCCTCGTGCTAGGCATGCCTTTTAACAATGTGATCCTGATTTGAATGCGGTTCGCATGCGACTGAGCGTTCTCACCATCAACTTGCGTCACGAACTTGCGGATGACGGGCCGGACAATTGGCCCCGCAGAAAGCACCGGACGGCAAGACTCATTTTGGACCATTCAGCCGACCTTTTAGGCACGCAGGAGGGCCGGCAGCCCCAGATTCGTGACCTGGAACAACTCATTCCTGATTATGTACTCTCCGAAGCCCACCGTCAATGGGACCCTGAGCGCATGTATCCCTGCCTCTTTTACCGAAGCGGCAGATTCAATGTGTTGAAAAGCGGGGATTTCTGGCTCTCGAAGACGCCTCACAAACACGCCACAAAGAGCTGGGGCAGCGCCTTTCCCCGACTGGCAACCTGGGCGCTTCTCCAGACCATACCGGAGGGGATCGAGCTGTATGCATGCGTGACCCATCTGGATCACATCAGCGCCGAGGCCCGGTTAGGTCAGACCGGCGTTCTAATCGATGAACTGGACAGAATAGCAGGAGACAAGGCACCGATTATACTGACCGGGGATTTCAACGATCTTCCCGATTCCGGGGCGTACCTTCGCCTGACCGGAACTGAAGGCCGTTTTCGAGACGTGTGGGCCGACTGCAAAAGACCGGAGGAAGGCTTCGATACGTGGCACGGCTTCACCGGAAAGGGGCAACGCGGGCGTATCGATTGGGTTTTGGTGCGGGGATCCGTGGTTGTGCTGAATATTCGAATCCTCAGAGACACCTACGAGGGACGATATCCTTCTGATCATTTTCCGGTTCAAGCGGATCTCGAGATCGAAACAGGATGATCGAAGAAGTTCGGATCAAGCGGAGAAAAAGGCTTTGAATGCACGATATCCCATGTAGATATCGCCCTTGTGGGTTATCTCAAAGGGAGAGTGCATAGACAGAACGGGCACTCCCATATCCACAACGTCCATACCATGTTCCGCCAGGAATTTGGCAATGGTTCCGCCGCCGCCTTCGTCCACCTTACCCAGCTCTCCGGTGTGCCAGACGATGCTGGCATTCTTGAAAATGCGTCTCAGCCAACCAATGTACTCGGCGCTGGCATCGTTGGAGCCCACCTTCCCGCGGATTCCCCCAAACTTGCTCAAACTGATCCCGTAACCCAGCCGGGCTGCGTTACGCTTTTCGTGAACTTCGGCCCAATCCGGATCCATGGCTGCGTTGACGTCGGCTGAAATGGCTTTGGATCGAAACAGGGCCTTTTCCAGATGGGAGATCAACAGCGGTTCGCCGGCTTTAGCGAATAAATCCATGACCACCATCTGAAAGAAACGGCTTTTGGCTCCTGTTGGCCCTTCGCTTCCCACCTCCTCCTTATCCACAAAAAGCGCCACGCAAGTAAATGTAGGATTCCGTAATTCACTCAAAGCCGATAAAGTCATAAACGCGCTTGCCCGGTCATCCTGACCGTAGGATCCCACCAGGCTGCGATCCATTCCCACGTCTTTGGCAGGCCCGGCGGGAACCACTTCCAGTTCGGCGGATACGAGATCGTCTTCCGTAATGCCGTAGGTCTTGTTGAGAAAAACCAGAATAGCGAGCTTGAAACGGTCGCTTACGTCCCTATCCGGATAGGGGAGCGCTCCGATCAGTACGTTGAGCTTTTCCCCCGCAACGATATCGGCCATTTTTTTTGTGGCCTGAACGTTTTGGGCAAGATGCGGCAGAAGATCGTTAACGATAAATACCGGTTCGTCGCCGGCCTCTCCGATCTTGAGATCCACTTCTCTTCCATCGGCCAGGACTACTTTTCCATGGACAGCGAGTGGGCGGGCAACCCACTGATATTTCTTTATGCCGCCGTAGTAGTGGGTTTTCAGATAGGCCATGTCCAGATCTTCGTACAGGGGATTTTGTTTCAGATCCAGACGCGGACAGTCCAGATGTGCGGCTACGATGCGCAGCCCCATGTGCAGCGGTTCTCTGCCCAAAACGGCCAGCGCGACGGCTTTTGCCCCGTTCAGCGCATACAGTTTACGCGAACGTCCCGGCTTGTTGATATCCCGGAAACCTGCAGCTTCGGCAGTGGATATGATTTCATCTACCGCTTCGCGTTCCGTTTTGGCTTTGGATAGGAACTGCTTGTATCGTTCTCCTAAATCAAAAACCTCGTCTTTCTCTTTGGATGAAATTCTATCCCAGACCAATTCAGGTTTTGAGAACAGTTTTTCCTTTAAGGCATTTGTTTCCTTCTTACCCTTTGCTTGGACCATGTACACGGTGCACCGTTACACTTTCAAATAGTGTCCTTTCTTTTTTGATGTCCGGGCTATCCTGGAGAGGGATCCCACCACCACGCCCATGAGGAGAATACCTCCGCCGTACACCATCCAGATGTGCTTTCGGAGCGATTCGTCTCGCTCCCTTTTGAGCACATTGTATTCTTTTTCGAGTTCCTCGTTGC
>Ga0209164_1003121_pt1 | contig 16197 bp, 12 predicted proteins | sample MTBNYHSulfiMetaG_FD_187458 | JGI IMG/M metagenome (GOLD analysis project Ga0209164, IMG submission 187458) | Enrichment culture microbial communities from rom New York Harbor, USA that are MTBE-degrading - MTBE-NYH (New York Harbor Sulfidogenic)... | ecosystem: Environmental > Aquatic > Marine >...
GCCCGCACGTGGGCCAGGACGCCGGCGACGGAGTCCCCGGGCATCACCCGGAAGTTGACCACCGCTCGCGCCGACTGGGGCAGCACGTTGGGCTTCACCCCGCCGCTGATCATGGTCACCGCGGTGGTGGTGCGGATCAGGGCATTCCCCGGAGGGGAAGCACCCAGGCGCTTCTCCACCAGAGGGCCCAGCCGATCGGCGTGCCGCAGCGCCAGGCCCCCCATGCCACCGAGCACCGGGGCCAGGGCGGCGAAGAACCCTGCCTGGCTGTCGAGGCGGGCGGGCAGTGGGCTGGCCTCGAGGCAAGCCACCGCCTCCGCCAGGGTGCCCACTGCGGTGTGCGGCGGCGGCACCGACGAGTGCCCTCCGGCCCCGTCGGCCACGATCTCCACGTTCAGGTAGCCCTTCTCCCCGATGCCCACCAGGGCTGCGGGCCGGGTCACCCCGGGCAGCAGGCCCGAGGCCACCGCCCCGCCCTCGTCGAGGACGAAGTCGAGGCGCACCCCGCGCTCGGCGAGGAGAGCGGCCACGGCTGCCGCGCCCTGCCCCCCGCCGATCTCCTCGTCGTCCCCTATGGCCACGTACAGGGTCACATCGGGCCGGAAATCCTCGGAGAGCAGGGCCTCGACGGCTTCGAAGATGGCAATGACGGCACACTTGTCGTCGAGGGTCCCCCGGCCCCACAGGAACTCCTCGTCCCGCTCCCCGGCGAAGGGGGGATGCGGCCAATCCTCCTCGGTGCCGGGTTCGATGCCCACCACGTCCATGTGCCCCATCAGCAGCACCGGCGCGGCGCCCGGGTCGGATCCCTCCCACCTGTAGAGGAGGGAGTGCCCGGCGACCACCTCTCGACTCAGGTGCTGGTGCACCAGCGGGTAGGTGCTTTCGAGGAAAGCATGGAACTCGGCGAAGGGAGCGGGGTCGGTGAGCGACCGGTCCTCGTGGCTGATGGTGGGGATGCGCACTGCGGCGGCCAGGTGCTCCAGGTAGGTGTCACCCAGGCTCCCCGGCTCCGGCGCGGCCGGCACCTGGCCCCCCCGGCGTCCGCCCCAGCGGCGGCGCAGCGCGGCGGCCGCGGCAGCACCCACCCCGGCGCCGGCGATGAATCTCACACCCTTCTTCCTGCTGGTCATGAGCCAACCTCCCGGCCAGATGCTACGCGCCTCGGAGCCGCCGGGGCCAGGAGATGAACCCACCGGGCACCAACCCTGTATCCCAGGCGGCTCGCCAGGGCCTGCATGGGCCCGTTGGAGGTGCCGGTGGAGGTGAACATCCGCCGGTAGCCCTGCTCCCGAGCCCAGAGGGCCGCCGCGCTCACCAGCGCCCTCCCCCAGCCCCGGCCCTGGTGTCCCATTAGCACCCCGGTGAGTTCCTGGTAGACGGTGTAGGCGTCGTCCCCCGAGCGCCACATCTCACAGAGGCCCACCCACTCGCCGCCCGCCAGGGCGATGGTCGTCCCCTCGTGCAAGGCTTCCTCGGCATCGACGTGACGCCGGCGGAAGGCCTGCCGGTCGGGCACCGCATAGCCCAGGCCCCAGGGGACGCTGGCCTCGACCGTGGTGTGCAAGTGGTAGTAGCGCTCGAACCAGTCAGGGTCGGCCTGCTGGAGGGCGGCCAGGCTGGCGAGGGGGCCCGGCGCAGGGACGGCCCCTGCGGCGAAAGGGCCCAGATCGAGGTGCAATTCAATCTCCGCCTCCACCTCGCGAAAGCCCCGGGCGAGAGCGAAGGCCAGGCCGTCGGGCTCCGCCAGGCTCGTGGAGGCATGCCATTCGGTGGCCCCCCCGGCGGTCGCCTCCTGCGTCACCGCCTCCAGCAAGGCCGTCCCGATGCCCCGCCGCCGCGCCCGATGAGCCACTACCACCCACAGGCGGCGCCGTCCCACCACGGGCACATCGGCATCGGCCTGGGCTCGGGCAAACCCCACTGCCTCTCCGCCGGCCAGGGCGAAGAAGGCGCAGACGGCCTGCCCCGCCGCCTCGTCGGCAGCCCTCTCTGCCTCCAGGCTCCAGGGCTCCTCGGGCTGGGCTTCCTTCAACAAGGCCACTCGCCGGCGGTACGCCGCGTCGCTCGGGGTGAAGGGCGCTATCTGCACGACCGAACGCTACCCCGGCGCCACTAGATTCCTTCCCCGTGCACTGGCTCGACGGCGTCTCCGCCCGGGCCCTGGCCCGCACCCCGCCCCACAAGCGGGTATTCCGCGGCGGCTGGGGCGATCCCGATGCTCTGGCCGCCTACCTGGAAGAAGCGGCCGATGCCCCACCCTTGCCGGCGGCAGAGGTGACCGTTGCTCCGGACCGCTCCTGGGACGGGGTGCAGGCGCAGGACCTCACCTTCGAGAGCCCCGGCCGCTACCTGCCCGATGCCGGCCGTCTCGCCCGCGCCCGCCTCGTCCACAGCGCAAACGGTGACGGCCGGGCGGTGGTGCTGATGGCGGCCTGGAACGACCACGGATACGAAGGCCGCCGCAAGCTGGCGCTGGACCTCGCCGCCCGCGGCATCGCCTCCGCCCTCCTGGAGCAGCCCTTCTACGGTGCCCGGCGCTCGTCGCCCGCCGAGGAGCAGCCGATCACCACCGTGGCCGAGTTCATGTGGATGGGCCGCAGCGCGGTGCTCGAGGGACGCGTTCTCGCCGACTGGCTGCGGCAGCACGGACACACCGTAGGGGTGAGCGGCTACAGCATGGGGGGCAACATGGCCGGCTTCCTGGCAGCCACCATGCCCTTCCCCGTGGCCCCCGCCCTCCTGGCCGCTTCCTTCTCCCCGGGGCCGCCGTTCCTCCACGGCATCCTGCGCACCACGGTCGATTGGCAGGCTCTGGGAGGCAACAACCCCGAAGTCCATGAGCGCCTCGGCGAGGTACTGCACAGTGCCAGCATCCTCCGCTTCCCCGCCCCGCCGCATACCCGGGCGGCTGTGCTGGTGGCGGCGACGCGAGACGGCTACGTACCCACCGCCGCCGCCCAGGCCGTACACCGCCACTGGCCCGGCTCCCAGATGGAGTGGGTCAATGCCGGCCACGGCACCCTCCTTTGGTTCCACCGCAACCGCCTGGTGGAGGGGGTCGTTCGGGCCTTCGACCGGCTGGACGGCGCGGCCTGACTCTGGCCTCTCCCGCGAAGGCGGGAGAGGCGCGGAGGCCGCCCGTCGGGCGGCCTCCGCGGTGAGGGCAGGTCATTGGCCTCTCCCGGCACCGCCGGGAGAGGCGCGCCGGCCGCCCGATGGGCGGCCGGCGCGGTGAGGGCAAAAGGAAACCAAACCCTGCGTTGCCCCCTTCTCACGGCTGCAGCCAGATGGGATGCTCCCGGATGTTCTCCTGAGTCCCATCCTGAGCGGAGTAGTCGAAGAGGATCAACGAGGCCAGCTGCGCCGTGTCCACGTCGTAGGGCACGTCGATGGTGAAGTCGAAAGAGCCCCAGCCGGCCCCGTTATCGGTCATGGCGAAGCCTTCGGCCACCACCCGGCCGTCCCAGTCGGCCAGCACCCAGTTGAACTGCGCTTCGAAGACGGCGGCCACGCCCCGCACCCGGATCGGGTCGGTTGCCGGAGCGCCGTAGGCCGGGTCGTCGATGAAGATCGCCGGGGTGAGGTCCTCGTAGTCGCCCCGGCCGACCGCGTGATCCATGATGATCCCCTCGCTGGAGAAGATCGTCACCGGCTCGCCGTCGAGGCGGAACTCCACTTCCGCAACGGTGGGGAACTGAGTCAGGGTGAACACCACCTGGGCCAGACGAGCCGCCATCGAGAAGGTGCCGCCCCCGGCCTCGAACTCGCGCGACAGGTCCACCGTCGCCAGGCCGTCGGCGACGCTGATGCCCAGCAGCACGGTGTCGGCCGGGACTGCCGATGACAGAGCGGGGACGCTCCCCTTCTCCTCGGCGGTAGGCCCGGCAATCAGCGCGTTCATAGCGGCCCTGGCTACCCCCTGAGTCTCGGGAACCTCCCGGTAGACCGGCACCAGGAAGGGCCCGGGCCGGTAGTCGCTGCCGCCGCCTTCGAGCATGAAATAGACCTTGAGGCCCATCGTGCCCGGCGCGGTGGTAGTGGTGGGGAAGGCGGTGGTGGTAGTCGCCGCGGTCGTGGAGGACGCCCCGGTAGTAGACGTGGCGGCAGTCGTCGTCGGCGCGGACGCGGTGGTCGTGGTGGCCACCGTGCCTCCGGAACCCCCCGGGCGGGTGGTGATCGGGCCGCCGTCCACGACCGGCTCGGCGCAGGCGGCGGCCGCCAGGGCCAGCATCACCAAGAACACGGCCGGGCGCTTCATAGTCTCGCTCCCTTCGCGGATTCGGGGGAAGGCCGGCTGCCTTCCTCCGACAGTGTCCTACCCCTCCGTTTCAGGAGCTTCACCGTCGGGTAACAGTTCCGCGACGGGCAGCCGGGCCACGAACTCCAGGCCGCCACCTTCCCGTCGCCGCGCCGTCAGGTCCCCGCCCAGGGCGCGAGCGTGGCTACGGGCGATGGCCAGGCCGAGGCCGCTGCCCGAGGCCGCCCGGGCCGCATCGGCCTTGTAGAAGCGCTCGAAGAGGCGCTCGAGGTCCGCCTCCGACACCCCGGGCCCGCGGTCGGCGACGACCACCACCAAGTCGCCGGCCTCCCGCCGCATGGTGACCTGCACACCTTCGCCCCCGCCGTGGCGGGCGGCGTTGTCCACCAGGTTCCCCAGGATCCGCTCCAGGCGGCGGCGGTCGGTGCGCACCGGCAGGGACTCCGGCGCCTCCAGCCCGGCTCGCGGGCAGCGGGCGGCGGCCACCGCCCTAGCCAGGCCGACCGCGTCGAACTCGGTGAGGCTGGAGGCGTCGGACCCGGCATCGAGCCGGCTGATCTCCAGCAGATCCTCCACCAGCAGTCGCAGCCGGGCGGTGTCGGCGGCGAGCAACTCGCCCAGGCGACGCGCCTCGGGAGACATGGCGTCCAGATGCTCCTCGAGCAGCGCCGCTTCTCCCACGAGGGCGGTCAGCGGGGTGCGCAGTTCGTGGGAAACGTCGGCCACGAAACGACGCTCCCGGTCGCGTCCCTCCTGCAGTTCCGCTATGGAACGTTCCAGCGAGGCGGCCATCCGATTGAACGACTCGGCCCAGGCACCGAACTCGTCGTCGCCCTCGGCCGGCAAGCGAGCCGACAGGTCGCCCGAGGCGATGGCTGCCGCCGCCCGACTCGCCGCCGCCACCGGGTGCAGCACCCGCCGCGACACCGCCCCGGCGGCCACCACCGCCAGGCCGACCAGCACCGCCCCGCCCACCGCCAGTGCCTGCCACAGCCGGGTCAGGGCGGCGGCCACATCGCCGGCGGAGAAGTAGATGTAGAAGTCGGGCCCGGCCTCGGGCCGCCGCCCCCCGACTACCAGGTAGGGCTCCCCATCCAGATCCAGCCACTGCCACCCCAGCCGGCCGGCGGTAACGATCTCCTGCAGCCGCGGGTCCACCAGGGCCGGAGTCCCCGCGGCGGCGAATCCGGAGGCGTAGGGGAGCGCGCCCGCCCCGAAGTCCACGTACAGCTCCACCCCGCCGCGGCGCCGGATGGCTTCGGCCAATCCCGACGCCTCGAACTCGGCCAGGCCGGCGCCGGCGGGCAGGCGGTCCTCGGTGGCCAGTTCGGCGATGGCGAACTCGGCCTGGTCGGCGGCATCTGCGGCGAACTGCCCGCGCAGGGAGCGGGCGACGAACAGGTACGAGCCGGCCCCCAGGAGCAGGGCGGTGAGCAGCACCAGGCCGACGATGGTGAGGGCCAGCCGGGTGCGGAAGCGCCGCATCAGCGGGGTGCCGCCCGGTAACCCACCCCGCGCACTGTGCGGATCAGGCCGGGGTGAGCCGGGTCGGGCTCCACCTTGGCCCGCAGCCGCTGCACCGCTACGTCTACCAGGCGAGAGTCGCCCAGGTAGCCGTAGCCCCAGACCCGCTCGAGCAGCATCTCCCGGGTGAACACCTGGCCCGGACGCCGCGCCAGTTCGAGCAGCAGGCGGAACTCGGTGGGGGTCAGCGCGATCTCGCCCGCAGGGCCCTCTACGGAGTGGCCCGCCGGGTCGATGCGCAACGGTCCCAGAGTGACGATCTCTGCCGGCGACTGCTGCGTGGCCCGCCGCAGTACCGCCCGCACCCGGGCCACCAGTTCCGCCATCTCGAAGGGCTTGGTGACGTAGTCGTCCGCCCCCGCTTCGAGGCCCACCACCACCTCTACCGTGCCCGACAGAGCGGTGAGCATCACCACCGGCACCGCCGACTCCTGCCGGATGGCCCGGCAGACCTTGAGCCCATCGCGACCGGGGAGCATCACGTCGAGGACCACCGCGTCCGGCCGCCGGGAGCGGAAAAGGCTCAGCCCTTCGTTGCCGTCGCGCGCCGTGAGGACGGTGAACCCCGCCCGCTGCAGGCCCAGTTGGGTGACCTCACGCACCGAGGCGTCGTCTTCGACGAGGAGCACGGTGGCGTCCATGATCACATTCTGGCCTCTCCCGGCTTGTCGGGAGAGGCGCGCCCGGCGCCAGCCGGGCGCGGTGAGGGCGAAGGCGCAACGCAGGCTGCGTCCTCGCTCCATAATCCACCCCATGCCCGGCAACGAGATCCGCATAGAGGCCGCCGGCCGGCAGGTGCGCCTCACCAGCCCCGACAAGGTGCTCTTCCCCGAGCAGGGGTGGACCAAGCGCCACGTGGTGGAGCACTACCTGATCTGCGCCCCCGGGGCGGTGCGGGGCGTCTACCGCCGGCCCTGCGCCCTGAAGCGGTGGCCCGAAGGGGTGGACCACCCACCCTTCTTCACCAAGCGGGCCCCGGGAACCATCCGAGAGGCGGTGGCGGTGCGGTTCCCCTCGGCCCGGCCCGGCCGCATGGCCGTGGTGAACGACGTGTCCGACATCGTCGATCAGGTGCAGTTGGGCTGCCTCGACCTGAACCCCTGGACCAGCCGGGCCGAGGACCTCGACCACCCCGACGAATTGCGCCTCGATCTCGACCCCACCGAGGGCTTCACCTTCGACGACTGCCGCCCCGTGGCCGCCGCCTGCCGGGACCTGCTGGCCGAGCACGGCCTGGTTGGCTGGCCCAAGACCTCAGGGTCGCGGGGCATCCACATCTACGTGCGCCTGCAGGCCCGCTGGACCTTCGAAGAGGTGCGCCGCGGCGCTCTGGCCTTCGCCCGCGAGATCGAGCGCCGCCTCCCCGGCCTGGCCACCACCGCCTGGTGGAAGGAGGAGCGCCGCGGGGTGTTCCTCGACTTCAACCAGAACGCCCGCGACAAGACCATCGCCTCGGCCTTCAGCCTGCGCCACACCGGCCGGGTCTCCACCCCGTTCGCCTGGGGGGAACTGGCCACCATCGACCCCATGGAGATGACCCTGGAAGGCTTCCGAGGAAGATGGGCCGCCGTCGGCGATCCCACAGAGGGGATCGATACTGCCGCCGGGGATCTCTCTCCCCTGCTGCGCCTGGCCGATGCCGATGCCGCCCGTGGCCTGGGCGACGCCCCCTGGCCGCCCCACTACCCCAAGCAGCCCGGGGAGCCTCCCCGGGTGCAGCCTTCCAAGCGGCGAAAAGCGGAGTAAGCCGGGCTGGGCTCCCCGCTAGGGTGAGCAACGGAGCCCCCGGTAGTCACCGGCGCCCGCCCCAAGGAGCAGCCTTGGCCATTCCACCGGACCTCGAGATCGCCCGAGCGGCCCGCCCCCGGCCTATCACCGAGATCGCCGCCGACCTCGGCGTACCCCGGGAAGGCCTGCGCCTGTACGGCGACCACATCGCCAAGGTCCTCCCCGCCGCTCTCGGAGGCCCCGCGCCGGGCGGGGCCCGCTACGTGCTGGTGACCGCGGTGACCCCCACACCCCTCGGGGAAGGCAAGACCACCACTGCCGTCGGCCTAGCCCAAGCCCTCAGCCGCCTGGGACGACGGGCGGTGGTCACCTTGCGCCAGCCCTCCCTGGGCCCCACCTTCGGCATCAAGGGGGGTGCCGCCGGCGGCGGGTACTCCCAGGTGCTCCCCATGGAGGACCTCAACCTGCACCTCACCGGCGACTTCCACGCCGTCACCGCGGCCAACAACCTGGCGGCCGCCCTGGTGGACTCCCACCTGTTCCACGGCAACCACCTCGACATCGACGCCGAGGACATCCCCTGGCGCCGGGTGCTCGACGTCAACGACCGCCCGCTGCGCGAGGTGACCATCGGCCTGGGCCGCCGCACCGATGGCATCCCGCGGCGCACCGCCTTCGACATCACCGCCGCCAGTGAGGTGATGGCGATCCTGGCCCTGGCCACCGACCTGGCCGACCTGCGCCGCCGGCTGGGGCGGGCGGTGGTGGCCTACACCACCGCCGGCCGGCCGGTCACCGCCGATGAGGTCGGAGCCGGGGGTTCCATGGCTGTGTTGCTCAAGGACGCCCTAGCCCCCAATCTGCTACAGACCCTGGAGGGCACCCCGGCCCTGGTCCATGCCGGGCCGTTCGCCAACATCGCCCACGGCAGTTCCTCGATCCTGGCCGATCTGGTAGGCCTGCGGGGAGCCGACTACGTGGTGACCGAGGCCGGCTTCGGCGCCGACGTCGGGGCCGAAAAGTTCTTCAACATCAAGTGCCGCGTCTCCGGGCTCCGTCCCGACGCCGCCGTGGTGGTCACCACGGTGCGTTCCATGAAGGCCCAGACCGGGGCCCACCGCATTGTGCCCGGGCGCCCGATACCGGAGTCCCTCAGTCTGGAGAGACCGGACGAGGTGCTCGCCGGGGCCGACAACCTGCGTCGCCACGTCCACATCGTGCGTCGGCACGGGGTGACCCCGGTGGTGGCGGTCAACCACTTCCCTACCGATCACCCGGCGGAGCACCGGGCCATCGGCGCCGTCTGCGACGAACTCGGTGTGCCGTGGGCGGTCTGCGACCCTCACGGCGGCGGCGGGGCCGGGGTGGCCGACCTGGCAAGGCGGGTGGAGGAGGCCTGCGCCGCTCCGGGGGAGTTCCGCCACCTCTACCCCGACGACCTGACGCTGCGGGCCAAGATCGAGACTATCGCCGCCGAGGTCTACGGTGCCGGGGCGGTCTCCTTCGACCCGCCCGCGGCCGCCGCCCTGGAGCACTTCGAGGAACTGGGCTGGGGCCGCCTACCGGTGTGCATGGCCAAGACCCACCTCTCCCTCACCCACGACCCGGCCGTGCGGGGCGCCCCGACGGGCTGGACGCTGCCGGTGCGCCGGGTGCGGGCCTCCGTGGGCGCCGGCTTCGTGCTGGCCCTGACCGGGGAGATCCGCACCATGCCCGGCCTCGGCGCCCACCCCGCCGCCCACGGCATCGACCTCGACGCCGAGGGCAACATCGTCGGGCTGTCCTGAGAGGCTCAGCGCCTCCCCTCGCCCGGTCGCAGGGCGTTGACCAGGCAGGCCATGTTGCCGGCGGGGTGGCGGTTCTCCCGCATCAGCTGATGGGCCTCGGGGATGCCCTCGAAGGGGAACACCCTCGACAATGCCGGGCGGATCTGCCCCTCGGCGACCATCCGGGTGGCCGCGGCCGCCTGCTCGTCGTTCATCAGATGAGAACCCTGGAAGCGCTTCTGCCGCATCCAGTGATAGCGCAGGTCCAGGGTCACGTTGTAGCCGGTGGTCCCGGCGCAGATGACCACCATCCCCCCGGTGGCCGCCACGAAGGCCGAAGTGGGCAGAGTGGCCTCACCGGGGTGCTCGAAGACGATCGCCGGGTTCACCCGGTCGCCCAGAGCGTCCCAGATCGCCTTGCCGAAGGCCCGGGCCCCCTTGGCCCACTCCCCGTACGCCGGGGCCGAAGTGCCCGGCATCGGGCCCCAATGGTCGAAGCGGGTTCGGTCGATCACCCCCACCGCCCCGTGGTCCAGGCAGAACTGCCGTTTCGCCTCGTCGGAGACCACCGCCACCGGCCGCCCCCCCAAGGCGGCGGCGATCTGCAAGCCCATGCTCCCCAGGCCCCCCGCAGCCCCCCATACCAGCACCGGGTCTCCCGCCCGGACGACGTTGGGCGGCCAGCCCATCAGCATCCGATATGCCGTGCCCGCGGTCATCAGGAAGCAACCCGCCTCCTCCCAGGTCAGCCGCTCCGGCTTGGGAAGACACTGGTGGGCTTGAGCCCGAGCGAACTGGCAGAACGACCCGTAGTTGGTCTGATACCCCCACACCCGGGTGCTCTCCGACAGCACCGGGTCGTTGCCCGCCCGCACGAACGGGTCGGCGCCGTCCCAACTAGCGCCGTGCACTACCACCTCGTCGCCCGGCTGAAGCCCGGAGACCGCCTCCCCCACCTGCCACACGACCCCGGCGCAGTCGCTCCCGCCGGCGTGGAAATCCTCCGGCTCGCCCCGGCGCTGCCGCTCGGCGATCACATCGAGAGGCTGCCCGAAAGCCGCCCACACGTTGTTGTAGTTGATGCCGGTGGCCATCACGTAGACGAGGACCTCGTCGGGGGCGATGGAGGGCGTCGCGATGACCTCGCGTCGGAAAGCGGTGGCCGGCTCCCCATACCGCTCCGGGCGCACCACAAAAGCATGCATCTCCTCCGGCACCACACCCACAGGCGGCCGCTCACCCAGATCACACAACCTCACGGGCATCCTCCCTCTGGCCGGACGCGGCCAGCCTAATGGGGGTCCGCCTGAGCTTCCGGGTGGTCTGGGAGCCTGGTGGCGGAGCCGCCGGCCGCCTCGCCTCCGGGATATGCTGAGCCGGTGAGCCCACCGGCCACAGCCCCACGCGGCCCCTCTTACCGGCCGCCGCCCAACGCGTGGTGGCTTTCGGTCGTCTGTCTGCTGGCGGCTTGCAGTTCCCCGGCGGCCACCACTACTACACCGACCGAGCCGGTCACTACCGCCTTCCCGGCCACCACCTCGACTGCCGCGACTACCACCACCTCCCCCGAGACGACCGCACCTGCCCCAGACACCCCCGTCCGCCTCACCATCGTCTACGACAACACCGTCTACGACGCCCGCCTGGGCGCCGCCTGGGGCTTCTCGGCTCTGGTCGAGGCTCCCGGCGGGACGCTGCTGTTCGACACCGGCGGCGACGGGGCCCTGCTCCTGGCCAACATGGCCGCACTCGGTATCGACCCCGCCTCCATCGAGACGGTGGTGCTGTCGCACGAGCACGACGACCATGCCGGGGGCCTGCCGGCGCTGCTCCAAGCCGGGGCCGATCCCACGGTCTACGTGCCGGCCTCGTTCCCCGCCGGGCCCCGGGCCCAACTGGCGGCGGAGACGGCCGTTGTGGACGTGTCCGCACCCCAGCAGATCCTGCCCGGCGTCTTCTCGACCGGCGAGATGGGCGGGGCCGTCCCCGAGCAGGGCCTGGTGATCGCCACTGCCGCCGGCACCGTGCTCCTCACCGGCTGCGCTCACCCCGGCATCGTGGCCATGGTGGAACGGGCCCGGGAACTCGTCCCCGGCGACATCCACCTGGTGGTCGGTGGCTTCCACCTGGCCCAGGAGTCCCCGGCGACGGTGGCGGCGATCGTGGCTGCCTTCCGCGACCTCGGAGTGCAACGGGTGGCCCCGGCGCACTGCACCGGCGAAGCGGCCATCGCCGCCTTCGCCCGGGAGTACGGCGGCGACTTCATCCCCGCGGGTGCCGGGGCGATCATCGAGATCGGCTGAGCCCGGCTACGCCGCGGGGTCGAGCACTCGCCCCAGGAACAGCACCGAACCCGTGGCCCGGTCGTAGACCCAGAAGAGGAAGGGCCGGTCGAAGGTCAGCTCTACCGGCTTGGCGGGCATGCCCCGGCCCATGATCACCGCGGTGGCGGCCGCCGCTTCGGTCCCGGCCTCGTTGACCGCCACGAAGACCTCGTGGATCACGTCGGAGATGAAGAGGCCCCCGTCGCTCAGGATCCCGGTGAAGTCAGCCCGGGCCGCATCGAAGGCAGCGGTCATGCCCAGGGCGCGCAGCGCGTCGGGCAGGCTCGCCTGGGTGCGGAACTCGAAGCGGGGCAGGGCCAACTGCACGTCGGTCGATGCCAGCGCACCGCCCGCCTCCTGGAAGAGGCTCCCCGCCTCCCCGGCCATCTCGTCGAAACGGCCGGCGTCGGGCAGCACCAGCAGCATGGCCACCTCGCCCCCCACGTAGCCCAGGTCGACGGCCTGCCAGCCGTCGCCGGCGGCGTAGTCGGCAGACAGCACCTGGTGCATCATCGGCACCGTCGCCTGGGACCCATCGAGCCGGTTGAAGGACCCCTCCGCCGTCGCCCCGCTATCGAAGGGCAGTGCCCAGTCGGCGTACAGGTACACCGCGTTGGTCAGCACCAGCAGCGTCTGCGGCGTCAGGGCCCCCGCCGGGATCAACTCCGGGATGCGGTCGTTGGTCTCCCCGGACACCCAGGCGTTGATGGTGGCCCGCGCCGCCTCCACCGCGCCGGCGAAGTCGACCACCCGCATCCCGGCGCCGTAGTCGCCGGCCAGGATGTCGAGGAAGGCCGCTTCCACCTCGAGACCGGCCTGCCCCCACAAGGCATTGGAGACCGACACTTCGATGCGCCGCTCCTCGCCGCCCTCGCCGGAGATCGTCTGGTTCCTCTCCTCCAACGCTTGGTCGAGGAGGTTGAAGGCGGCGTGCAGAGCCTCGTCGGGCAGGTCGTAGCGAAGCACCTGGGCCATCTGGGCGGCGGTCTCCCCCCGGGCCCCGGCATAGGCCATCGCCAGGGCGAGGCGGATGCTCAGCGGCGACACCGCCAGGTTGTCCCCGTTCCCCGCTCCCAACACCTCCAGCAGGTCGGCGCCGAGGACGGCGTCGCCGGCGGTCACCGCGGCCACATCGGACGCCGGGGCGTCGGCGGAGCGGCGAGCCAGGCTGGAGGCGAGCACCCCTTCCACCACGGAGGAGACGGTAGTGCTGGTCTCCGGGAGGGTGGAGGGGACCATCGCAGGGGAGGGAACCGTCGAGGTGGTGGGCTCCTCACCCTCGCTGCTCCCGCAACTCGCCGCCAGCAGGGCGGCCGCCAGGGTCAGCATCAACACCTTGCGCATCGCTTCACCTCCCGGCTCCGGGGGCGGCCCGGCGAGCGGGCCGCCCCTCGCACCATAGGCTCAGTCGGCCGGGTTCAGCACCCGGCCCAGGAACAGGATCTCCCCCGTCTCCCGGTCGTACAGGGAGAAGAGGAACGGCCGGTCCACGGCCAGGGGGATGATCTCCCCCGGTGCCGCGGTCAGGTCCATGATGACGGCGGTAGCCGCCGCCGCCTCCGTGCCCTCCTCGTCCACCTTGATGAAGGCCTCGTGGATGACGTCGGAGATGAACAGGGCCGCTTCGGCGCTCATGCCGGAGAAGTCGGCGGCATCCGGGTCGAAAGCCGTGGGCATACCCAGCGCCTTGAGCAGGTCGGCCACGGAGGACTTGAAGCGGAACTCGAACTTGGGCAGGGCCAGGCTCACCTCGGCCCCTTCCAGCCCGCCGACCACCTCGTCGAGCAGGCCGCCGGCCAGCATCCCTTCCACGGCGGCGAAGCGCCCGGCGTCGGGGACCAAGAACAGCATGGCCAGTTCCTCGCCCACGTAGGGCAGTTCCACCGCCTGCCAACCGTCGCCGGCGGCATAGGGGAAGAAGGACTGCTGGTGCATGGTGGGCACCGTCACCTCGGACCCGTCGAGCAGGAAGAAGGGAGCGTCGTAGGTGGCGTCCTTCTCGAAGATCGAGGACCAGGTGGCATCGAGGTACACCGCGTTGGTCAGCACCAGGCGGGTCATCTCGCTCAGCACACCCTCGGGGATGAGGTCGGTGATGCGGTCGTTGGTCTCCCCGGCGACCCAGTCGTTGATCGCCCGGCGGGCGGCTTCGGTGGCTTCCACGAAGTCCACGATCCGCATGCCGGCGCCGTAGTCGGCCGCCAGGATGTCGAGGAACTCGGGGACGAAGGTGAACCCCTGCTGCCCCCACAAGGCGTTGGCGATGGACAGCTGCACCTTGCGCTCGACCCCGTCGTCGAGAGTGGGCTCGACCCGATTGCGCGAGGCCAGCGCCTGGTCGAGGGCATTGAAGGCGGCGTGCAGAGCCTCACCCTGGAGGTCGAAGCGGAGCACTTCGGCCATCTCCGCGGCCGTCTGCCCCTTCGCCCCGGCGTAAGTCATCGCCAGGGCCAGGCGGATGCTCGCCGGCGAGTAGACCAGGTTGCCCTGCTCCTGTGCCGCCAGCAGGGCGTAGGCGGCGGCGGCGAAGGCATTGTTGCCCGCCGCTACCGCCGCCACGTCGGCGACAGAAGCGGTGGGAGCGGCGCGCTCCAGCTCGGAGGCGACCAGCCCCCCGGACACCGTGCCGCCGTCATCGCCGCCGCAGGCGGCGGCGGTCAAGGCCAATAGGGCCGCCAGGGCGGCCGCAGTAAGTCGCGAACGCATGGGTTCCCCCTCGTCTTGGTTCTGCTGCTTGGACGAACCCGGAGCGGCGTCCGGTTCCCTCAGGAGGCCACCATCGCACCGAACCCGGGGCCGGAGGGACGCTCCAACTGATCCATGGTGCAGGCGCCGGGGTCCTTGTCGGGCCGCCAGCGCTCGAAGCGGGTGGCATGGCGAAAGCGGCCCCCGGTCAGCTGGTCGTAGGAGACCTCGACGACAACCTGCGGCTCTACCGGCGTCCAGGACAGGTCCTTCCCCGCCGACCACCGGCTCTCCGCCCCGGGCCGGCGCACCTCGCCCTCGGCTCCGAAGGAGTCGGCGGAGCGCAGCCCGGCGAAGCGCGCCAACAGGCCCGCCCGCTCCTTCTCGGGGAACCCGGAGCAGTGTCCGATGAAGTGCAGGCGCTCCGCCTCGTCGTACAGACCGAGCAGGATGGAGCCCAGGCCCGACCCGTCGTCGAGCTCCCGATAGCCTCCCACTACGCAATCCACCGTGCGGCGGTGCTTCACTTTGACCATGGCCCGCTTGCCCTCCTCGTAGGGCCCGGAGCGGCGCTTGGCCACGATGCCGTCGCAGCCGGCGGCCTCGAACTCGTGGAACCACCGGCCCGCTTTCTCCCGGTCGGTGGTGGAGGGGGTGAGCGTCCAGGGGGCGGGCAGGCCGGCGACGAGGGCCACCAGCCGCCGGCGGCGCTCGTCGAAGGGCTCCGCCCGCAGGTCCTCTCCCCGGTCGGCGAGCAGGTCGAAGGCCACCAGCCTTGCCGGGGTCTCCGCCGCCAGGCGGGCCACCCGGGTCGCCGCCGGGTGCAGGCGGTTCTGCAGGGCGTCGAAGTCCAGGCGGTCGCCCCGCACCACCACCACCTCGCCGTCGACCACGGTACCGGGGGGCAGGGCGCGCAGCGGCTCCTCCAGTTCGGGGAAGTAGCGCAGCAGCGGACGGTGGTTACGGCTGTCGAGGCGCACCTCCCCGCTCCAGGCGACGGAGCGGAAGCCGTCCCACTTGGGCTCGTAGGCCCAATCGCCCTCGGGCAGGTCGTCCTGGACCTTGGCTTCCATGGGAGTCAACGGCGGTGTGAAGGGCCAAGCGGTCACAGAGGCGAGGTTAGGGGCGGCCGGCTCCCTGAGCGCCACGGCAATGCCCCGGCGTCTCGTTAGCCTCGGGGCCGGATGATCGGCGTCTTCGACTCGGGAGTGGGCGGCCTGGCGGTGCTGCGCGAGATCCGCCGCCTGCTACCGCAGGCGGACCTGGTCTACCTGGCCGACCAGGCCCGGGCCCCCTACGGGGAACGCTCCCTGCAGGAGGTCCGCGACTTCTCCGAGGCCATCGCCGCCTACCTGATCTCACGCGGGGCCGCCCCGGTGGTGGTCGCCTGCAACACCGCCTCCGCCGCCGCCCTACGCGGCTTGCGGGAGCTATGGCCGGGGGTGCCCTTCGTGGGCATGGAACCGGCAGTGAAACCGGCCGCCACTCTCACCTCGAGCGGGAAGGTCGGGGTGCTGGCCACCCAGGCCACCTTCCAGGGCGAGTTGTTCGCCGACCTGGTGGCCCGTTACGGCAACGGGGTGGAGGTGCTCACTGCCGCCTGTCCGGGACTGGCCGCCCTCATCGAGGACGTGCCCCCCGACGACCCGGCGGCCGCCGACCGCCTCGCCGGGCACGCCCTCCCTCTGGTCGCCGCCGGTGCCGACGTCCTCGTGTTGGGCTGCACCCACTACTCCTTTCTCCAGACCGCCCTGGCCGAGCGCGTCGGGCCGGGGGTTGCCATCGTCGACCCGGCCGAAGCCGTTGCCCGCCGCGTGGCCGCCGTGGCCGGGGAGGCCGGCACTGCCGACGGCTCGGGCACCACCGCCTACTTGACCACCGGCGACCCGGCCCGCTTCGCCGCCCAGGT
>Ga0209164_1003122_pt1 | contig 16194 bp, 11 predicted proteins | sample MTBNYHSulfiMetaG_FD_187458 | JGI IMG/M metagenome (GOLD analysis project Ga0209164, IMG submission 187458) | Enrichment culture microbial communities from rom New York Harbor, USA that are MTBE-degrading - MTBE-NYH (New York Harbor Sulfidogenic)... | ecosystem: Environmental > Aquatic > Marine >...
AGCGTCTTGACCGTTGAGGACACCGTGGTCCGCGGCCGGCTCTTCGAGACATCCTCCGGCATCCCGATCCTGGAGGTTCCGGAGAACGACATCCTTGCCGTAGGGACCACCAACCCACTCGCCGACGTGGCCACACAAGCGCACGTGACGGCCCACAAGTGCGATCCCGAGCCAACCCCCGACCGGCTCCAAAAGAAGGGCACAGGCGCGCCCTGGGGCCCCGTATACGGGGAAGTTCTCACCTTCGACGATCCCGAAAACCGCCTTCCGTCCATCGACCGGTTGGAGGGGTTCCACCCCGGCGGTCCCTGCCTCTACCGCCGCCTTCTGGTACCGATCCTGGTAAATGGAGCGGTTTTTCCTGCTTGGCTTTACGTGGGTGAAAACCCAATGTCGAGGAGGTTCATGCCTCTCGGCGAGTCTCGTTGGCCCCGGTAGCCTCCGTTCGGTCAAATCCGGAGAAACTCGGAAAAACCGTTTGACAAGCACGCCGAATTTCGTATAATATATGCCAGTTTGGTCTGATCGGACCGGATGGAAGCCGATGGGGCTATCCAGAGTGGGGCCGATTTGTTAAACCGAAGGTCTGAAGCCGTTCGGAAATGGGACGGGACCCTGTGCGACTGGAGTCAGTGATGGAAGATCGATGGCTCTCTGTAGATGAGATTGCGGCCTATCTCGGTATCAAGCGGGATACGGTCTACAAGTGGATTTCTGAAAAACAGATGCCCTCTCACCGGATGGGACGCCTGTGGAAGTTCCGCAAGGAAGAAGTGGATGAATGGGTGAAGACTGGCGGAGCGGATGACAGCCGTATTGACGATAGCGGGAAGGCTGAGAAGAGATGACAGCTTCAAGCGATTCAATACATGAAGGGTGCATTTTAATAGGTTCGCTCTTTAACGAGCCGATGCGTGTAGAGACGGCGCGCACCAGCAATGACGGCACTTGGACTGTCGGTCTTGTTGGCACACACACCGAACGTTTCCGAAAGGTTACGCTTACAAATCAGGACATTAAAGGGTTAATCATCCTTGACTCTGGTTTTACTTACGATGGCGATGGCCATCTCCTTCGTTTGGGTCTTCAAGCATATTCGCTCGGCATCGCCTGGGAATTCGATCCCTATTTTGGCCTTTCGATTTCAAGGGTCGACCCGCTACCTCATCAGCTCGAGGCCATCTACGACTATCTTCTGAAACTGGCGCGTGTCCGTTTCCTGCTCGCCGACGACGCCGGAGCCGGAAAAACCATCATGGCCGGCCTCCTCATCCGTGAACTCCAACTGCGCGGACTTGCCGAACGGATTCTTATTGTCTGTCCTGCCAACCTGTCGTTCCAGTGGCAGCGGGAGCTGAAAGAAAAGTTCGATGAGAAATTCCTCGTCCTGAAAGGTGGGGACATTCGTGACCAGTTCGGAGTCAACCAATGGCTGGAACAGAAAAAGGTCATCACGTCTCTTGACCTTGCCAAGCGGACAGAAATTCTGCCAGGATTGAGACAGGTCCACTGGGATCTCATTATCGTAGACGAAGCCCACCGCATGTCCTGGACTCCCCCTGCCCGCAAGACGGCGCGCTACGCCCTCGGGGAACTCCTACGGGACACATCGGACAACATTCTTTTGCTGACAGCAACACCGCACAAGGGTGATCCGGCCAATTTTTCGCTATTCCTGCAATTACTCGATTCGGATGCCTATGCTGATGTCCGCTCCATCCACGAGGCCATGGAACGTCGTCGCGCTCCCTTTTATCTTCGCCGCACGAAGGAGGCGATGGTCTATTTCCCCGAGCGGAGAACGGACGGAACCTGGGCAGCAGAGAAGATTTTCACAAAGCGCATTCCGCACACGGTCGATTTTCAGATCGACGGTCCGGAGTTTGACCTTTACAGAGAGATTACCCGTTTCGTCAAACGTCAGAGTGCAAAAGCTGCCGCCCAGGGCGACGACCCCCGCGCCCGCGCGGTCGGTTTTTTGATGTCCCTCTATCAGCGCAGGCTGGCCTCCAGTACCTACGCCATGCGGCACAGCCTGGAAAACCGAGCGCGCAGATTGGAAGACGGTATCAAGAAGGCCCAAGAACTGGCCCGACTGGCTCCACCCGACCTTCCCGATCCGGAGGAGATCGAGGAAATGGAGGAAAATGAGCGCGAGCGGTTAGAAGAGATGCTTGAAGCCATCACGCTCGCAGGAAACGCCGAACAAATCCGCGAGGAGATCGCGGAGCTTCGTGGGCTCGCCAAACAGGCCCAAGCCGTTGAAGGTTCCGATGCGGAAGCAAAGCTTTCAAAGCTCAAAGACTTGCTTCACCAGGAAGGCTTCTTTGATCATCCTGAACAGCGTTTGCTGCTCTTTACTGAGTTCAAGGACACCCTTGACTATCTCACCCAAAATCTGAAGACATGGGGCTTCAAGGTTGGCTGCATCCATGGCGGTATGAAGCCGGGCTCCCGCGATGAGTCTGGCACGCGTCTTTACTCGGAGCAGCAATTTCGTGAAGGCGCAATCCAGGTGCTCGTTGCAACCGAGGCGGCAGGAGAAGGCATCAACCTGCAGGTCTGCAATATTCTTTTCAATTACGACATCCCATGGAACCCGAATCGCCTTGAGCAACGCATGGGACGCATCCATCGTTATGGTCAGCGGAAGGACTGTCTCATCTTCAATTTCGTGGCTACAAACACCATTGAGGGGCGGGTTCTTCAGCGACTATTGGAGAAGCTCCAAGAAATTCGTGATGCACTGGACGACGACGCGGTATTCAACGTTGTCGGAGAAGTACTCCCCGCCGCGCATGTGGAGCGCGTACTTCGGGACTACTACTCAGGTAAACTTGGCGACGCCGACCTCGAAGAACGTCTCCTTGAGAACGTTGACGAAGGGCGTTTCCGGGCAATATGCCAAAACGCGCTCGAAGGCTTAGCGGCCAAGAAGCTGAATTTGGAGATGCTGATCGAGCGTCGGGCCCGAGCACAGGAACGCCGCGTAGTACCAGAAACCATCGCCCGTTTTATTCGCCAGGCATCCGAATACGTTCCGCTTAAGTTAAAAATCATAGAGGGTTTGCTTCATACCTTCGAGCCTGCCCGGACGCCGCCGGCACTTCAACGGCACGAACGTGAACCAGACTGGAAACTTCCCAGTCTGGCGTCGAAGTATCCACGTTGCTCCACCGACCGTGAAGCCGCTGAAACCCACAACCTTGAATGGGTCACCCCAGGTCATCCGCTCTTCGAGGCCCTCCGCAGGCATGCCTATAACAAAGCGGCCGAAGTGTTCGGAAAGGGATCATGCTTTTATTCCCTGCAACACGAGAAGCCTTCACGTATCGACTTCTATCGTGCCCGTGTAGTAGACGGACTCGGCCATATCGTTCATGAGCGTCTTTTTGCGGTGGAACTTATCGGCAACGGTGAGCCAAGGCTTCGCGAACCTAACATGCTGGGGAACTTTTCGCCTGCGGAGCCTCCAGAGCAGATACCCGCTATTGCTGCGGAGCCCGAGCCATCTGAGTGGCTGCATAAGAGCGCGCTTCAGCCGTTTCTCGATGAAACACGGGAAGAGCGTTTGGCAGAGGTGCAGCGCATTGTCGAACATGTCGAGCTGTCCTTGACCGAGTTGCTGCAGCGTGCGGATGAAGAAATAGGAAAAGCCAATGAAGATAAGGAAAGGGGCATTGCTGGCGCAGATGGCCGTTTGGCTCAGGCCGAAAACCGACATGCTGAACTCTTGGCCAGGCGAGAACGGCGCAGGCAGGAGCTGGAACGTCAGCGGTCTCTGTCCCTGCAGGCAGTGGAACGAATAGCAAGCGTCCTTGTCCTCCCTCATCCCGAGCGAGAGGCACCGGATGTGCGCCGCATGCGACCGAACTTGGAGACCGAGGCCACTGCCATGCAGGTGGTGATGGAACATGAGCAAGCCCAGGGCCGCCAAGTTTACGACGTTCACGAAAAGAACCTGGGTTACGACGTTACCAGCTTAGACCTAAACTCCGGCGAGTTGCGGCTCATCGAGGTCAAGGGTCTATCCGCGGCCACAGGCACAATCCTCCTCACGCCAAACGAAAGGCGCGTGGCCGAGGACCGCCGAGATTGCTACTGGCTCTATGTTGTTACCAATTGCGCCACCCATCCGATCATGCAGGAGCCGATCAAAGACCCAGCCAGATTCCCCTGGCAGGAAGTGACCAAGGTTGCCCACTACTGGCTCGAAGTAAACGCCATGACGAAACCGATGATGGTCAGGGAGGAACAACCACCGTATGGCAAGAGGGATCAGGAATGAGGAAAAAGATGGCCAACCGCAAGACTGTGTTTGTCAGCAGCGTCCAGAAGGAACTCAATGCGGAGCGAAGGGCTATCAAAAATTTCCTGCAAAACGATCCCCTGCTCAGGCGTTTCTTCGATGTCTTTCTTTTCGAAGACCTACCGGCAAGCGACCGCCGGGCGGATGACGTGTACCTGGACGAAGTCGACAATTGCGACTTATACGTCGGCCTCTTCGGTAACGAATACGGCTCGGAGGATGCCAAGGGAGTATCTCCCACAGAGCGAGAGTTCGACCTTGCATCCCAAAAAGGCAAACCCCGCTTGGTTTTCGTCAAGGGAGCGGACGACAAGGCGCGCCATCCCAAAATGATCAAACTGATCCGCAAGGCCGGCTCCCAGCTCATCCGCCGTCGCGTTAGCGATTCAAACGATCTGACCGCTGCGCTGTATGCAGCCCTCGTAGAACACATGGAACAGAGCGGGGACCTGCGCACCCTGCCGTTTGATGCCTCGGCCTGTCCACGGGCGACCCTGAACGATCTGTCGCAGGATAAAATCCGGTCATTTCTGGAAGTGGCCAGGCGGGAACGTAATTACCCCCTGCCTGCGAAAACCACACAGGAGAAGGCCCTGGCCCATCTCAACCTGCTGGACGACGGCAATCCCACCCATGCGGCCATGCTGTTGTTCGGCAAGGAGCCGCAGCGCTTTTTGCCGACTTCGGAAGTCAAGTGCATGCACTTCCACGGCACCACCGTCCGCAAGCCCATTCCTTCCTATCAGATCTATAAGGGGACGGCCTTTGAACTGGTGGACCAGGCGGCGGATTTCGTTCTTTCCAAAATCAACCGGCACATCGGAACCCGAGCGGAGAGCGTACAGGCCCCGGCCACTTACGAATTTCCCAAGGAGGCCGTGACCGAGGCCATCGTCAACGCCGTGGTCCACCGCGACTACACCAGTAACGCCAGCGTGCAGGTCATGCTCTTTGCCGACCGGCTTGAAGTCTGGAATCCCGGCGAGCTTCCGCCTTCTCTTACACCGGAGCGCCTGCGGGAACCCCATGCCTCCATTCCGCGCAATCCGTTGATCGCCGAGCCCCTATATCTTGCCCGCTACATCGAAAAAGCTGGCAGCGGCACGCTGGATATGATCGACCGCTGCGGCGAGGCGGGGCTTCCGTCCCCGGACTTCGAGGAACGGGCCGGGCAGTTCGTGACCACGATCTGGCGGGACTGGCTGACGGATGAAGCGATATCCGGTCTTGGCCTCAACGAAAGACAGGTGAAAGCCGTGGCTTATGTGAAAATCCATGCTCGGATTACGAACAAAGATCATCGTGATTTAACAGGAACTATCATTCGAACAGCCTCGCGGGATCTCGAGGAACTGGTTTCAAAGGGAGTCCTGCGCAAAATAGGTGTAACAGGCCGGAGTGCCCACTATGTCTTGGCTGGCAAACAGGACGTAAAGAGGACAAACAGGACATGAGTGCCGTCCGCGTAGAAACTGGACATAAACTGGACAAACAGGACATTGGTCTCTCGGCAAAGGAGCCGGTCGCAAACATGAAAATCATGAGGAGACAGCCATGAGGGAACGCAGCGACCTTCTGTTCTATGGCAACGACCTCTCCGCCGTTCTGCGAGCGAACTTGGAGGGCGCAAAAAGCGATGTGGATCAAATCCCAGAGACCCAATTCATCCGTTCGAGCGATGGGGACATTGTCGAACACGTGTATTCCAAACGAGAGGTAATCCCTCTGGAACTCCACGAGGACCAGAAGGAAATGGATACTCAGGAAACGCAGGTTGATGTCCGTCATGATTTCAACCGGGCTGTTTTTGACAAGAGCAGGCCCTGCATGATCGCCGGTTTACGGATTACGGTCATAGTTCCGTTCTCCGGCGATGCAAATCTCTGGCGATGTCAGCCAAGCACTTTCACCCTAAACCCTCCACGGGGTCAGGTCAGAGCCTCGCGGGATAGTAACGGCGGCCGTCTTGAAGTAGTTCTGGAGAGGCCATCCGACAGCTTGGGTGATGGTGGTGAAATCAAGCGGGAGATTGAAAACACGCTCAGAAGCGTCCAGAACTACCTGAGCAATATGAAAAGAGACGTTGACGCACATAACAAGCAACTACGCGCACACATTCAACAATGCGCTGCAAACCGTCGAGCGCGCCTTGGAAGGCACGCGGAAGTCGCCACAATCTTGAACATTCCATTGACAAAAAGGGCCGGTGCACCCGATCTGGCAGCATTGCCCATCAAACGAAAGTTGGTAAAACCGCTTCCGTCAGCGCCAGCAAAGCCAGCAGAGCCTGGAATCCGGGACGAGGACTACACGCACATTTTGGATGTAATTCGTCATGAAGGCCGTTCGTTCGAAGCAACCCCTGGAACCTTCGTCAAACATGACGAGGAAGAGCTGCGCGACATCATCCTGGCCCATCTTAACGGCCACTACGAAGGCAATGCATCGGGGGAGACCTTTCGACGCACAGGCAAGACAGATATCCGGATTGAATTCGATAATCGGGCCGCATTCGTCGGCGAATGCAAAATGTGGCGTGGCACAAAGCAGTTCATTGCGGCGATTGACCAGCTTCTTGGCTATCTGGCCTGGCGGGATTGCAAAGCCGCATTGATCGTGTTCAACAGGGACGTGGCAGGATTCTCCGGCCTTCAGTCAGCGTTGGAAAACTCGCTGGAAACACATCCAAACTTCGCCGGCCGGGTCAGAATCGATCAGCAGGGAGAATGGCGGGTCCGGATTCGCTCCGGCCAGGACGCGGATCGCGAGATCATCGTGCACGTATTCCTGTTTAACCTGTATGTGCCGAAGAAGACAAAAGATACCGCAAAGGTCCAAAAATGATACCGAAAGAATGTAAACGCCTGGCTGAAGTTGACTTTCCCATTGCTGTGGTTTCAAAGCATTCGGCCCGAGAGAAGTCCATCCGCCATGGCCATCCCTCGACGCTTCACCTTTGGTGGGCTCGCAGACCGCTTGCGGCTTGCCGGGCTATGCTCATGGCGCTTCTTCTGCCCGATCCCTGCGACCCGCTTTGCCCTGGTGAGTTCAAAGCGAGTGCGAAGGAATCGTTACTCCACATGCCGGGATGGAACACCCCGCGCATGAGCGAACAGGTAAAATCCGACGAGGGCCTGCGTAAAGCGCTTCTTGCCTTCATCGGGGATCTTGCCGATTGGGACAACTCTGCGAACAATCATTTTCTCACTACGGCCCGCGCACTTGTAAAGGCAGCCCATCCGGATGAGACGCCATTGGTCGTGGACCCGTTCGCCGGGGGAGGCTCAATTCCTCTAGAGGCGTTAAGGCTTGGCTGCGAGGCATTCGCCAGCGATCTCAATCCAGTGGCCTGTCTCATTCTCAAGGTGATGCTGGAGGATATCCCTCGCCATGGCCCGGCACTTGCCGAGAAACTACGACGGGTCGGAGGCGAAATCAAGAAACAGGCCGAAAAGGAACTCGCCGAGTTTTATCCCAAGGACCAGGATGGCTCCATGCCTACTGCATATCTCTGGGCGCGGACGGTGAAATGCGAATCGCCCAATTGCGGAGCGGAGATTCCTCTCATGCGGTCGTTCTGGCTTTGCAAGAAAGCGAGCCGGAAACGAGCGCTTCAGTTGAAGGTTATGCGGCCGGAAATTGGCCCGCCACACGTTGAGTTTGATATATTCGAGCCGAAAACTGATAAGGATGTAAGTGGAGGGACAGTAACCCGCGCCAAGGCCACATGTCCATGCTGCAAAACCGTTTTGCCGCCTGAGCGGGTCAAGGCACAATTGACAGAGCAGAATGCTGGGGCAGACCCAATCTTTCATAGAATTGGCAACCGCACTGGTGGGGCTCGGATGATGGCGGTTGTTTTCCAGAAGTCCGGTGAGTCGGGCTACAACTACCGTTTGCCAACTACACTTGACTACAATGCAGTGTTTCTGGCAGCAAAGGTCCTAAAGGGGCAGGCTGATATAAAACTTCCAAACGCCTTCTCTCTGATACCGGATGAAGAAAGGCCAGACTCGGCCGCAGATAGAGTTCGACCTTATGGTGCCATTTACTTTCGTGATCTAACAAATATTCGTCAGCGACTAGCATTATCCTGGTTAGTTGATAAATGTTGGGGTATCAAGGAGCCAGAACTCCGTCGCATTTTTACGCTAGTGATAGGTAGATGCGTTGATTATTGGAGCTCAGGTGCGGTTTGGGCGTCGGGTGGGGAGTTTGTTGCGCACACCTTTGGGCTTCAAGTAATTCCAATTGGCTGGGACTTTCCAGAAGCTGCACCATGGGCAGAGTCCTCTGGCAGTTTTTACGGTGCCATAGACTGGGTGGCACGCGTGGTTGAAAAGCTTCTTTTGAGAATGGCCAGCGGTCAGGTTTTACTCGCTGATGCATGCGACAGCCCTTTACCTGATGTAGGAGCAAGTATTTGGTTTACAGACCCTCCTTATTACGATGCTATCCGTTACGCTGACCTATCAGATTCATTTTTCGTCTGGTTTAAACGCGCCCTTCCAATAGACGATTACCTTTGTGACCCCTTCGATCATAATAATCAACTAACACCAAAATCTCGGGAAGCTGTTGAAGATAAGCGCAAGACAGTAAATGGCCGCCCAAAAGATCGTTCTTTTTTTGAAGAAGTGATGGCAAATGCCTTTGCTGAAGGGCGGCGTGTTCTAAAGGAAGATGGGGTTGCATGTGTAGTCTTTGCCCACAAAACTACGGAAGGTTGGGAGGCACTTCTTTCGGGAATGATTCGTGGTGGGTGGACAATCACAGGCTCATGGCCGATTGCCACTGAGAGACCCGGCAGGTTACGTTCTCAAGATTCCGCTGCCCTCGCCACCAGCGTTCATCTCATTTGCCGTCCGCGCCCTGGCGATGCGACCATTGGAGATTGGGCGGAGGTGTTGCGTGAGCTTCCCATCCGCGTCGGCGACTGGATGGAACGGCTTCAGGGGGAAAACATTCGCGGCGCGGATCTGGTCTTCGCCTGCATAGGCCCTGCACTGGAGATATTCAGTCGCTACCGAAAGGTTGAGACTGCCGACGGTAGCGAGGTCAAGCTCGCCGAGTACTTGGAAAAGGTCTGGGAGGTCGTAGGACGAACGGCCCTCGAGCAAATCTTAGGGACAGCAGAGGCGCGCGCTCGAAACGGCATGGCTGGCGCTCTGGAGGAGGATGCTCGCTTGACGGCACTTTTCCTCTGGACGCTTCAGTCTACCAACGGCCAGAACGGCCTGGGCGTGAAGGTAGGCGAGGAGGCCGACGACGAGGCCGGCGGCGACGAGGATGAAGAAGAAACCGCGCCAAGGGGCAAAGCCAAGGGTTACAGCTTGGTCTTTGACGTGGTGCGCCGCTTTGCCCAGCCTCTGGGCATCGGCCTTCCCAAGTGGGAGGGCCGCGTCATCGAGACCAAGAAGGGCGTGGTGCGACTGATGGCCGTCTCCGAAAGGGCAAAGCAGCTTTTTGGAGATGATGGGGCCGATGCTGCCGCTGATTTAATTGAGCACGATATCCGCGGGAATTACCAACAACTGCTTTTTCCAGAATTCGAAAAAGAACAGGCTCCCAAGATTCGTGCCCGGGGTCGTCGCAAAATATCCCTGGATGCCTCGGCCGTTGAAGGTGATGCCATGCGCGAAGCCACAACACTCGACCGGGTCCATGCAGCGATGCTGCTTCAGGCCGGTGGGCAGGCGAATGCTTTGCGTATTCTCATCAAGGCTGAGCAGGATCGCGGTCCGGACTTCCTGCGCCTGGCTAATGCCCTGTCGGCCCTCTATCCGTCAGGGAGCGAGGAAAAACGGCTACTCGACGCCATGCTTCTGGCTGTGCCGAGGTAATGCGATGAAAAAGCTTTTAGGCAGGTTCAATCTTGGTGACGCGTATGAAATTCAGGCCCGGGTTCTGCCTGCTATGCTTGTCGTTTTGCCGGTGGCAGTTCTTGTTTCCCAGATTGCGATGGCGAAGCGTAACTGGCTGGCGATGATCGGATGGGGTGCCGGACTCGAAATAGTCCTGGCTGTTCTTGTTTCAAAGATCGGACATGCCTTCGGAGCACGTTTGCAGGGAAGGCTTGAGAAGGAATGGGGCGGTCTTCCCACCCATGCGTGGTTACGCCCAACAGACCAGACTCACTCAGAGCAGCAAAGGCGAGTATGGTGGAGAGCCCTCTTGGTGCTCTCAGGACTGGATATCGAAAAAGCAGTCAAGGAGAACGACAAAGCGGAAGTGGATCGAGTGATTGGCGATGCTGTGGCATCCTGCCGTAATAAGATGAAGGGCAACAAGAAAGCGAGCCTTGTTCAAACGTACAACATCACCTTCGGGTTTGCACGCAATCTTGCAGGCATGAAGTGGCTAACGCTCATGATCTGTGTGGTAAGTTTCGGGATTTCCGCTTATGGGTCGTCCAAGTGGGGTTTTGATACAGCGGGAGCCGTCATTCAGTTCCTGTTCCTGGTGATTTCCGCTGTGTATTTCTGGCTGGCAAACGGTTATGTGCGACATTGTGCTGTCCGCTATGCGGAGTTCTTCTTTGCGGCAGCGACGGACATCGCAGGCCAGATTGCGAAGGGGGCGCGTTGAAAATGGGCTTCGAAATTGATTACCTGCCGGTCGGCCAGAAGACCGACGATAAGAGCGGAGATGCAATCGCCATGCGGTTCTGGGACACGAGCCCTTCCGAGTCCTTTGTGATTACCGTTGACGGCGGCACGCGTGAGTCTGGCGCTGCCTTGGTGGAACATATCAAGAAATACTACAAGACCAGTAACGTCAATGTGGCGATTCTCACGCATCCCGACGGTGACCACGCGTCTGGCATCCGTGATATTCTTGAACAATTGACAGTGGCGAATCTCCTTTCGTTCGTGCCATGGGAGCACGCCAGCGAGATCCTCCCGATAGTTCAGGCGGCCGATTCACGAGTTTCGGCTACCAGCATCGAGAAGAGGCTGAAGGATGCTCTGCCGGCCACAGTCGAGGCAATAGACCTCGCTCGTAAAGGGGGAACCAAAGTCATCGAGCCATTTGCCCTAAGTACCCCATATGACCTCACGCAAACCACTCAGTTGTTCCTGCTTGGTCCAACTCGCGACAAGTACATCAGCACATGGCTGCCGAACTACGATTGCCTGCCCGCCCAGCCTGCCCGCCAAACCGGATTGGTGAGAGGGCTGATCAAGATGGTTGAGCGTACTATGAAGTGGGTAGCCGAAACCTGGGATAAGGAACTCCTGACCGATCCTGGTGACGATGAGACTACAAGCGAGAACAACTCGAGCATGGTGTTTGCGATCAAGCAAGGAACGAACAGCTTCCTTTTCTCCGGGGACGCGGGTGTCCCTGCTCTTGTGGATGCCTTGGCATTCTGTAGGACTCTTGGGCTTCCTATTGACGGGTACAGATTCTTCCATGTGCCTCATCATGGGAGCCGTCATAATCTAGGACCTTCGCTCTTGAACTACATGTTCGGCAAGCCTAAGCCCCAGCCAACTGAACCCGGCTGTGTGACGGCATTTATTTCGGCAACAAAGGATGATCCCAAGCACCCTTCGCGTCGTCTGACAAACGCGCTCAACAGGCGTGGCGTCAAACCAGTTGCGACCGCTGGCTCATCAAAACTTCATCATTCGACTGATTACGTTGACAGGGGATGGACCAAGGCTGATCCAGTCCCGTTTTACAGCCAAGTTGAGGACATAGAACAAGGCTAATTAAGCCAGGAGACAACATGGAACACTGGTATAAAGTCGCTACACCGCGTAAGGAAGTCCGGGAGGGCCGCTCGTTCAACCCGGATGAATTCGCCATCCACCTCGAACAGGTCATCGCCAAGACTGCGCCGGAAGATTACCGGGAGCCAAGAAAATTCTTTAGCCGCACATGTTTTACGCGGGCGCTTCGTGAGCACGCCGGGATGGTCCTGCGCCGACTCTCCGGCGAGACGGTGAACACCGCACCGGTCATGACCCTGATTACGCAATTTGGCGGTGGAAAAACCCACACACTCGCGGCGCTTTATCACTTGGCAACCAATGGGGAGAAAGCGGCGGAATACTCAGGTGTCGGAGAACTGCTTTCGGAAGCTGGCATTAAAACCGTTCCGGCGGCGCGTGTTGCTGCGTTTGTGGGCAATGCCTGGGACCCCCAGGATGGTCGTGAAACGCCTTGGATCGATGTGGCATGGCAGCTTGCCGGGAATGAGGGCGTCAAAGAACTTGGTGGCGCGGCCAAAACGACACCGCCTGGGACTGAGGCTCTTGCCCGTGTTTTTAAAGCGGCGGGCGGACCGGTACTTCTTCTTTTCGACGAGGTATTGAACTTTCTAAACCGCCATCGAGGTATGGCTGAACAGTTCCATGCCTTCATTCAGAACCTGACTGTGGCCACCACCGGCACCACAAAGGGCGCGGCGGTTATCAGCCTGCCGCGCAGCCAAGTCGAGATGACCGACTGGGATATGCAGTGGCAGGACAAGATCACGAAGGTCGTCCGCCGGGTGGCCAAAGACCTCATCGCGAACGATGAAACCGAGATCAGCGAAGTGGTGCGCCGCCGACTATTTGAGGACATCGGCAGCGAACGGGTTCGAAAAGCCGTCTGCAAGACATATGCGGACTGGTGCTTTGAACGTCGCGCCCAACTCCCGCCGGAATGGACGGCAGTGGACAGCGCCGCAACAGAGTCGAAGGCGAGAGAGTATCTGCGCGGTCGTTTTGAGGTTTGCTACCCATTCCATCCGGCTACCCTTTCTGTGTTCCAGCGCAAATGGCAGGCCCTTTCGCAGTATCAGCAGACCCGCGGGACTCTCGCCATGCTCGCGCAATGGATCTCCTGGGCATATCGCACAGGGTTCACTGAAGCTCGGCGAGAGCCGCTGATTACCCTGGGGTCAGCGCCTTTGGAAGTCCCAGAGTTTCGAAGCATTGCGCTCGGACAGCTTGGCGAATCCCGGCTTGTGGCTGCCATCGATTCTGACATTTCCGGAGCACAGTCTCACGCCAGGTCGCTGGATGTGGATACAAAGGGCGCATTACGGAACATTCACCGACGCGTAGCGACAACCATTCTGTTTGAATCCTCAGGCGGACAGATTGACAAGGTGGCACACCTGCCGGAGCTGAGATTCGCCCTTGGGGAGCCGGAAGTCGATACTACATCTGTGGACACAGCGGCCTTCAGTCTCGAAGACAAGTCGTACTTTATCCGGCGTGTCGGTTCGGACGGTTTCAAGATTAGCCACCAGGCTACCATGAAGAAGGTGGTGAGCGACCGCCGGGCTTCACTGGACGAAGACACCGAAATCAAGCCTGCCATGCGGATACTCATCCAGAAAGAGTTTGACCGAGGGGCCAGCCTTCCGATTGCGCCCTTCCCGGTAGATGGGGCCTCCGTACAGGATACACCGAAACTCACACTCGTTGTGGTCGAGCCGGAATCAGAATGGACGGGCAGCGGCCCGCTGCGATTGCAGATATCGGAATGGACAAAGCAGCGAGGAAAGTCGCCGAGGCTTTACCCAGGATCGCTTGTGTGGTGCATAAGAAAGCCTGGGCGCGACTTCAGGGAAAAGGTGGAGTTGTGGCTCGCCTGGAAGCGGGTGGCCAAGGAGATCGCAGAGGGAACGCTCGGCGGGGACTTCGACCGCAGTGATCGGGCCGAACTTCAGGCCAAGGTATCCGATGCTGAAGAGGCCGCCAAGGACGAGGTCTGGGGAGGATATCGATTTGTGGTCATCGCTGACCAGCAGGAGCCGGATGGTCTTAAAACCATCGACTTGGGGGCAGGGCATTCAAGCGGCAGTGAAACACTTTGCGGGCGCATAATCACAGCGCTGAAATCTCAAGCCCTGCTCAATGAATCCGTAGGGGCTGGCTACATCGAGCGGAACTGGCCCCCTGCACTACGGGAATCAGGTGCTTGGCCGCTTTCAAGCCTCAGACAAAGCTTCCTGAATGGATCATTAACACGTCTTCTTGATCCGGACACGATCCTCAGAAGCAAAATCGTCGAGTTCGTTTCAAGGGGTGACTTTGGGTTAGCCTCGGGCTTGAAACCTAATGGCAACTATGAACGCGTGCTCTTCAGAGAGTTTACTGATCCAGCGGATGTCACCTTTGAATCCGGTGTCTTCCTTCTTCTAAAGGCCAAAGCGATTGGATTTAAGGCCCCACCAGAACCTGTTCCGCCTGGTAGTGCAGAACCGGTTTCGACGCCGGAGCCAGTGCCGCCACCCGAGCCCGGACCGGGATCAGTGCCGGAACCTGTACCAGACCTTGGCACAAAGGCATTTCGGATTCATGGAGATGTTCCACCCGAGATATGGAACCGGCTTGGGACTAAAATCCTGCCAAAGCTGCGGAGTGGCACAGACCTTAAAATCGGTATTGATTTTTCAGTAACCATCGACCGGCAACTCGAAAGAACATTCGAAGCCGATTTGAAGCAGATACTTGAAGACCTCGGCTTATCAGGACGAGTTCAGTTCGAATAGCGATGTGAAACTCGATGTGCGCCATACAGCGGGAAAAAGCCATGCGTGAATATGTCCTGAAAAACCTGCGGGCAAAAGATCAGATTGAGTGCCTTGGACGCGGCCAGAACGCCCGCTGGCAAAAAGCCGCCAAGTGGCAAATGGGTAATGTCGATTGAATTGGGTAACGAGTCGGCCTGCGGAAGGGGGTTGATCTTTGCGACAGGTTTGCGACACAACTTGCGACAAACTCACGACTCGACTTGCGACACCTCTCTTTGGTAGGGTAAATGAGGAAATGGGATTGTCAGGGCTTCCGGCCTGCCGGGGGCCACATGCTCTTTGATAGATTATTGAATCACAACGGTTTTCGGTTAACAGCCGGAGAAGGAGAACCGTTATGAAGAGGGTTGCACACGGGGAGCCAGCCAAAAATACGGTCGATGAAGCACCGATTTTATTTAAAAGGAAGCCTTGAGCAAGAACAGCTCAGGGCTTTTTCTTTGTCCACATGTGACAGTCCGTATGTTCAATCCCGAGCCAACCCCCGACCGGCTCCCGAGGAAAAGCACAGGCGCGTCCTGGTCCACCGTGTACGGAGAACTTCTCACCTTCGACGACCCCGAGACCCGCCTTCCGGCTATTGACCGGCTGGAGGGGTTCCATCCCGGCGGTCCCTGCCTCTAACGGCGCGTACTGGTCACCGTTCGGACAAACGGTGCCAAGCTCCCGGCCTGGCTCTATTCGGTGAGGGATCGCTGGATTGGAACATTCAAAAGCGCTAACCAGCGGAATCCGAGGCTAATTTTCCCATCTGCGCTCCTAAGGGCATTTGACAGCAACTGTCAATAACTGTAAATTATGTGACTGCTACAATGCATCCTGGGTCGAATTTTGCTTTGAGGCCAGAGAGGTGCACTTGATGGAAGAAAAACAAGACTATGTTCTAACCATCGAAGAGTTATCCGCCTACCTGAAGATACCGAAATCGACGCTCTACAAGCTCGTTCGGGAAGGCAAGATCCCCTCCCAGAAAATCGGCCGGCACTGGCGTTTCAGAAAAGGAGCCATTGACCACTGGCTTGAAGAAACGCGAGCAAACGAGCCCGGTTCAGGAGGAGATCGTTAATGGCGGAACCACTCGCCGACAGAGTCATACGAAGAATTGGACAGGCTGCTGAGCTGTACCACCGGCTTGTCATGATGGTAGCTCCGGCCGGTGCGGGCAAGACTGCTGCGCTCCAGGATGTTCATGAGCGCACGATGGCTCCGCTGGTCAACGTCAATCTCGAGCTTTCCCGGCGCATGCTCGATCTCACCGAGCGCCAGCGGGCGTTACAGTTGCCCCGCCTCCTCGCGGAGATCGTGGGCGCATCCGCAGCCGATGTGGTTCTTCTGGACAACGTCG
>Ga0209164_1003124_pt1 | contig 16192 bp, 16 predicted proteins | sample MTBNYHSulfiMetaG_FD_187458 | JGI IMG/M metagenome (GOLD analysis project Ga0209164, IMG submission 187458) | Enrichment culture microbial communities from rom New York Harbor, USA that are MTBE-degrading - MTBE-NYH (New York Harbor Sulfidogenic)... | ecosystem: Environmental > Aquatic > Marine >...
GTGTTCGAGAAACTGGCGGCATTCAACCCCTTTCAGCTTTCCGGTAGGTCGCTTCCACGAAAAGATCTCGCAGACGGTATTGGCAAGCTCGGTTCGGCTCAACTTCGGAAAGGTTTCGATTATCTCAGCTATTTCGGCTAATTGTTGGGCACTGACAGTTCGTCCGCAAAACTTCTCTAAATGTTCCGGCACCATCTGATCACCTGCCTTTCATAAAATAGTCCATTATGCTATACAGGCAATCGGCAGAAATGTCCAGAACTTTTTTCGCTAATCCATCAAAAATCCATTAACAAACCGGTAATGCTCCCGATGATCGATGCTGGTGATCATGAGGGGCATCTGTTTTTGATACTTTTTGCGCATTTTGTGGGGGCTCCTTTCATCGTTTTCGTTGTTATTTTAGTTGTTTGCACTCCTTTTATAACAACTTTGCGGCGAATTTGTCTACCTCAAAATGCGCTTTTTTTTATTTATTTCAGATAATTGAACATTCGTGGATGGACACCAACTAGGGGGAAAAAGGCTAAGCTAAACCGGTTTTTTCTACACCCTCGTTAGATTGGCGCTGCGCGCGCGGAAAGAGAAGAAAATATTCATCAAAAAAAAGAAAATAGTTTGTCAGGAAGAGAAGAGATTGTCCGTGAAGAAAGAATAAGAAAGAATTGGTTTGTCAAATGGAAAAGAGGAATGATAAAAAGAGTCAACCGGGAGTAGGTAAATTGGATTATCCTGTTGGGAGTGTGCCGACAGAGGAAGGCTAGAGTTCGTCATATTTACTGGTCCGTTGAGACCGAAAAGGAGAATGAAGAGCTTTGGCCGCATCATTCCATGGCCCGAGAGGCCGAATAGGAGAATGGATCCAATGTACCGAATAGACCTTTGTCGGAAAAGGGAGTAGCGGTATGACAATCAATGCAGGTGTAGATCTTCACAAGACGCAGTTTACTGTGTTTGTGAAACAAAGCGGGAATCAGTTTGAGCAGTATTCGACCGAAGAGGACGGATACAAGAAGTTTCTTACCCGAATACAGCGCTGGAAAAAGAGCGGGATGACGGTACGTATCGGAGTTGAGTCGACCGGGAATACGCGGTACTTCAAAACACGGATGGAACAGGCAGGCGCGGAGGTTGTAGTGATCAACACGCTGAAGTTCAAGGTGGTCAATGAATCGGTCAAGAAAACCGATCGGCATGATGCAGCGACGATTGCCGAGTTTCTGGAAAAGGATATGTTGCCGGAATCACGGTTGTGTTCGGAAGAAAGCGAACAACTTAGACGATTACTGAAAGTCAGAACGACGTTGGTGCGAACCATGGTAACGGTGAAAAATCAGATACACGCGTTACTGACGGGACTCGGAATGAAGGATTCCAGGGCGACCCTGCAAAGCAAGAGAGGGCGCCAGAAAATTCTGGACGCCCTCAGAAAAGCGGATAGCGAACTCGTAGTTCAACCGCTTTTTGAAACGATAGAACAGCTTGAAAAAAGCGTCAAGAGTATTGAAAGCGAACTTGAGAAGCTGACTGAAGGCGACCGCACGGTTGAGTTGCTGATGACGATTCCCGGATGCGGAAAAATCGGTGCCTGGACAATTCGGGCCTTTACGGATGATATCAACCGATTCGCATCGGCAAAGAAGTATTCTGCGTATGCAGGACTTGTTCCATGGGTACAGAACTCGAACGAGACAGTACATCATGGAAAAATAACGAAACGCGGTCCGGAAGAGTTACGGACGGCTTTGGTTCAATTGGTAATGGGAATGAGACGTTGTCGATCAACGGTATCATGGCGACTTATGGAACGATATACAGAGATGAAGAGGAACAAGGGAAGCGGGAAATCGATAATAGCGACGGCCAGAAAGTTGTCGACGATCATTTGGTGCATGTTAAGCACTGGTCAGGAATTCGATCCATCCTTGATGATCGACAGGCAATTAATTCGAAAGGCTGATTCGATGCGAACTACTGCAAGTCAGAGTGCATAAAACCGACGTTGTCGGATTGAAGTATGGAATTGGTCAACCTCCCGGTTGACTTTTTATAGGAGGAGAAATTCAAATGTCAAAGAACACTGTATCCAATTTTAACCTTCGCATGACAGTCTACTGTGCCTTGTTTACGGCACTCATCATTATCGGAGGGTACATAAGCATACCCATTCCTGTGGGCCCTGTTCCAATTGTGCTGGCCGATTTTTTTGTGATGATAACAGGGCTTTTTCTGGGGCTTAAATATGGGCTTATAAGTACGGCGCTATATCTTGCTTTAGGGGCGCTTGGGATGCCGGTTTTCGCTGGCGGCAGCGCCGGTCTTGCTGTCCTCGTTGGACCAACCGGCGGGTTCCTCTTCGGTTATCTGCTCGTGGTCGCTTCTATTGGGTTCATCACAGGCAAGAGAAAACCGTCCATCGTTACAAACTTGATTGCTTTAGTGGTCGGCAACATATTGTTATACGCGATTGGCGTTCCGTGGCTGAAATTTCAAATGAATATTAGTTGGGCTGCGGCACTGGCAGCCGGACTTATCCCGTTTATCATCGGCATCGTTATTAAAATCACAGTAGCCTCCGCTTTAGGGCGCGTTCTCCTGCCACGCTTTAAGCAAACCCTAGTTTCCGCTTCGGTTCAGCAGGCGGAAATTGGAGAGGAATAAATGCCTCTTTTAGAAGCAAAAGATTTAACCCATGTTTTCCCCAATGGGACAATTGCTATTCGGGATATCAGTTTGCAGGTTCATGCTGGCGAATTCGTGATTATTGCCGGAGCGAACGGCTCCGGGAAAACAGTCTTTATTCGCCATCTGAACGGCCTGCTTGTTCCTACCAAGGGCAAGGTGCTTATCGACGGAGAACCGATAGCAAAGAACATTGCTAAAGCGAGACGTAAAATTGGGTTGATTTTTCAGGATTCCGACAGCCAGATTGTTGGGCAAACGGTAGCTGAAGACGTCGCTTTCGGGCCGGAAAATCTAAATTTGCCCGTACCGGAGGTTGACCGGATTGTGCGTGAGACTTTGGAAACTGTTGGACTGAGCGATTTGTCCTCTCAAAGCCCCCATACGCTGTCCGGCGGGCAAAAGAGAAAACTCGCCGTTGCTGGTGTGCTTGCTATGAAACCAAATATTATTATGTTTGACGAGCCGTTTACGGGTTTGGATTACCCGGGTGTTGTACAAGTACTTCAGCAGCTTGTGCAGCTTCATAAAGCTGGTCATACCATTATCCTTGTCACACACGAATTGGAAAAAGTGCTGGCACATGCTGATAGGCTGCTGATTATTCATAAAGGAGAACTTGTGGAGGACGGCAAACCGGAAGACGTTATTTCCCGTACCGAAAATTATGGAGTACGAATTCCGCTTAAAAACGGAGAGGAGGTTGGTGAGGTGACATGGCTCAGGTGACATTTTTCCATTATATACATAAGGATACTATACTGCACAGGATGGATGGCAGGCTGAAGCTGCTATGTATGTTGCTGCTGAGCCTGTCAGCCAGCCTCGCCTCTGAATGGTGGCACTATCTTGCGCCGCTTGCTCTTGTTGCTATCGCTTTGATCATCGCAAAGCTTCCTATCATCGCATTACTGAAAGATATGAAGTTTTTTGCCATAATTATTTTAATAGTGATGGTGACAAACGCTTTTACAATAGCTGGTGATCCGATACCGTATTTCCCCTTTGAGAGTGTTTCTATGCAAGGCGTGATTACGGGTTTGCGTTTTGCCGGGCGTCTTACCCTTATCATTATGGTCTGTACCATTGTGACTGGTACGACTTCACTTTTGACATTTAAGAATGTCATAGAATGGTATCTGCGCCCGATTCCGTTTATACCGGAAGTGCGTGTTGCTACAATGATAAACCTCACCTTTGTATTGATTCCCGTTATATTTGACAGTTACACAGAAATGATGAATGCCCAAAAATCTCGTTGTGTAGAACTTCGGAAGAATCCCATTAAAAGAGTGAACTTTATCGTCTTTCCGCTTTTGAGCCGGACGCTTCGAAGAACCGATGAAATCATCTATGCAATGGAATCTCGTTGCTATTCGGAAATAAGAACGAGGGCAATTTTCAAAACTAACAAAATAGACTGGTTGATACTGACCATTTGCGTGGCTGTTTTGTTCTTTGTCATTTTATAGAAAAGGATTGTGATGTGATGTTTGCTCCAATAAAAATTAGGGCGCACCACCTTCTGTGTATGCAGGGATTTCGAGGATATGGATATAACGATGATTTTGCTACTCATCTGAAAAATATAATTGAACGGTTTAGGAAGAATCCTGACACGTTTATTCAGGTAATCAGTAGTTGTGATGAAATTTGCTACGGATGCCCGCATCAAATTGAGGACAGATGTAATAAGGAGTCTGATGCGAACTACCGCATTAAGATCATGGATTCAAAAATTCTGAAATGCATCGGAATACAGCCTGACAGTGTAGATACGATTCAAGCAATGACCAATCAGGTTAATGACACCTTCAAGACGCAGGCACAGCTCGCTGCTATTTGTGGGGATTGTCAATGGACTGAGAAATGCATATGGTTTTTGTCTTTAAAGAAATAAGCGTTTTTATTCTGTCGTAAAGGGCTCAGAAGATATAATAATAAATAATCTTGAAAGGATTTTTAGCGTGGGTGTGATCACTGATTTGAAAAAACATGTTTTTGCAGGAGAACAGCTTGGTAAGGAAAGCGTTCTGCCTCTGTGCGATGCTCCGTTGTGGATGAAATACGGCGGCATTTCTAGGAAATGTTTTTGACATCTGTACGATTATGAACGAAAAAAGCGGACGTTGTTCGGAGTACTGTAAATATTGCGCTCAGTCTGCGCATTACAAGATGCAGCAGGAGTATAGAGCGCTTTCATGTATATTAAGGCAAGAACGTGTTTGTAAAGATAACTAATGGCATTATATCAAGGCGGTCAGTATAGACGATAACGGTGCTTTGGTCGTTGAGGATAAAAAAGGATTGCGTCAGACACTACTGTCAGAAGAAGTAAGCATAAGGCGTAGATGACACACTGTTCAGAAGGTTTATACTTAATTATTTACATTCAATCTTATCGTGTCGGGTTCGGTAAAAACATGTTGTAAGCAATCTTTGCTTTGAGGGGAGAAAAAGCATGAAAGTATTATTAATAAACCCAGTTTCCGGTGTTGAGAGTAGGCAAGGAAGAAAGGAGCCATTAGGTATTTGTTATATTTCGGCATATCTGAGAAAACATGGACACAGTACCAGGGTTGTGGATCAGATTGATGAGACGAATGATGAAATCGTAGAAATTGGACATACTTTTAAGCCGGATATCATTGGCTTTTCAAGCATGACATATAATTACCCAAATGCCTTGAACCTTGCGAAACGCTTCAAAAATGAATGCGGCAACGTTACAATAATCTTTGGAGGGACACACGCTTCCGGTATGCCCGAAATTGTGAAAGAGCCAGCGATAGATGTAGTTGTGATTGGCGAAGGAGAGCTCACGACCCTTGAGTTGGTGAATACCTTGGAGATAACACCTACTTTAGTCAATTTAGAGCACATCAAAGGTATTTCTTTTCTCAAGGATAATAACGAGGTATATATTACGCCTCCGCGGGAGCGCATTACCGATCTTGACAAGTTGCCCTTTCCCGACAAAAGCGATTTGCCGATGGATAAATACAGAGGCTTGGAATTAAAGTATCTGCTGAATAGAAGGGTGTCAACTATACATACAGCTCGTGGCTGCTCTGGGCACTGCACTTTCTGCACAACACCGATGCTTTATAAAGATGGCTGGATAGCCAGAAGCGCGTATAGCATTGTTGATGAAATACAGCATTTGATACGGGACTATAAGGTGCAGACCATCTTTTTTGCAGATGAAGATTTCATGAAAGATAGAAACCGGGTTTTCGAAATTTGCGATGAAATCATAAAAAGAAAAGTCGTAGTATCTTGGTTTTGCTTCAGTAAAATTACCGATATTGAGCCTACTATTTTAATTCGCATGAAACAAGCCGGATGCATCAATATTATGCTCGGAATAGAATCCATGCACGATGAATCCCTAAAAAAGATTGCCAAAAGGACAACTGTGGAGGAAACAAAAGCAGCTATTCGGGTGGCGCATAAAACAGGCTTAATTATCGGTGGCACTTATATGATTGGTTATCCGTGGGAAACCTATGAGACTTTGATGTCTGGATTGAAAGAATTGGAAAAGCTAAAGTTAGACCACATCTATCTGAATTATATAACGCCTTTTCCGGGTACTCCGTTTTATAAGGACTGTGAAAGGAAGAAACTTATCGGCGATTACAAGTTTGATTATTATGATTGCTATAGCCCTATTGTCGGCGCAAAGCTCCCAGAATATCTTAATGGTCTTGATTCACGTGTTTTCCGAAAAAAGATGCAGAAGAAACTCAATTACAATATTGTTTACTTAATAAAAGTGCTTAGAAATATTGCGAGGAAATATATGTGGTATATTATCTATAAATTTCGGTAACAGCAAAGAAGGGGCTTCGAAATTTTAATGGATTTGAAAAAGCTATGTTTAAGACCGCACCATACGCTGTGTATTTTCTTATTTGATCCTAATGGACATAGCACACCATATTCGGAAATTATATATCGGCTGATAGATATTATTACAGGCAATCCACAGCAAGAAGTTTTCTTATGCGTAAACCTTGATGTAATATGCGGGTATTGCCCGCACAATGAAAATGGCATCTGCGGCAAATCAGATGAAGTATGCGCATTGGATAACACCATTCTTGCGCTTTGTGGTCTGAATATGAGTAAAACTTTAACTTGGGAAGAATTACGGACAAAACTGAAAACTATAGGCTGGCACATATTTATATCAAAGTGTTTGAATTTGGATAAATTAAGTCCTACAGATAAAATAGCTTTAATCGTAGATTCAGAGTTGGATAAATATGAAAAATATAATTATAGAGCCTTACCATACTATAAGGGCTATTATTTACCCAAACAGATAAAATTCATATATGCATCTTCAGATGTTGGGAAAAGCAAGTATCTTGCAAATCAAATGATATCTTATTGTGATGCCATGTCAAAAAAAGTATTGGATCATATTAAAGAAGAAAAAATAAAAATTCTTCTATTGAATAATGGTGATGAAAACTATGATGGTTATTTATCCTGTTATATTCAAAAGAAAGGTTAATGAGAGTTAGTCACTGCGTCTAACACGGCATTGCCGCTTCGGGCCGCGGGGGGCATTTCATGAAGGGGAATCGAAGATGTCGGTCATGGAGAATTCGCGGCCACATCGATTCGCCAACCGAGTCGGCGGGGTGGGTGGGGCAAGAGGGTTGACCCGCCTGTAGGCTCATCGACGTCTGCAATGCCAAACGTTATAAGACATGGCGATATCGTGGTTATTCTTTGTGGTCCTGTTTTATAAAACAAGAGACTCGTTTTTATTTTCAGGATACTGTGCTAGAGATGTATATATTGCTATAACAGGGGTAAACGTGACTTGCATCTGCAGGGAATGCCGTTGTCTAAACGGAGAAAAAGTAAGGAGAAATAGTAATGAAGGAAAAATATACACGTGTTTTTGGTAGAATTGCGAAAAAAGGTGCACTATTCCCACCCCAACTTGCATTTACCTTACTCATTCCACTAAGGAATATATTTCTTTCCCCCAAAAAACTTATCAAGCGTCTTGAGTTGAAGGGAAATTATAATGTCCTTGAAGTGGGGCCGGGGGCAGGTTATTTTAGTTCCGAAGTTGCTAAGGCTATATCCAATGGTAAATTGGTGCTAACCGATATCCAAAAAGAAATGCTTGCAATTTCCGAAAAAAGGTTGAGTAAGAAAAAGATATTTAATGTTGAATATCATTTATGTAACGGGGTTAATTTTCCTTTTAAAAACAACGAGTTTGATGTTATATATATGGTAACTGTTTTGGGGGAAATTGAAAACAAGCAACAATACGCTAAAGAGTTTTTTAGAGTATTACGTCCTAATGGTATTCTCTCAATATCAGAACAACCTGGAGATCCGGATAAAATGACGATAGGTGAAATTAAGGAATTACTAGATTATTCTGGATTTAAAGTTGATAAATTATATGGTACAAAAAACAACTTCACTATTAATTTCCGCAAATTTATATGAAGGAATCATTTATAAGAGAAGTCGCCACATCTTATAACACAGCATTGCCGCTTCGGGCCGCGGAAAGCTAACTCATGATGCAGGACAAGTAAGCATGTCATGAAGCTTACGCGGCCACATCGATTCGCTAACCGACCGATTATGCAACCTTTTTTCTGTAAATTTCGTTCAAAGCAGGTCGATCGTTTGACTCCGGCAAGTACCGTTTATCATTCTGCCATTGGTCATTTTGCTCGATCAGCATGGCAGCCGCGAGACGAAGTAAACTGGCCGCATTCGGGAAAACGCCTACTACTTTCGTTCGCCTGTTGATCTCCTTCATCTGGCGCTCTGCCAGATTCGATGTTCGCATTTTCCTCCTGTGATTCTCCGGGATGTTGAATACACTCAATCCTTCCCGTATATTCTCATCGGCCCAAGCCGCTAAACGCGGATGGGTTTTTTGATATTTTTCAACGAGCTGTTGCAAATATCGTTCCGCGTTCTCGCGGTCAGGTGCATTGAACACCTTCCGAATATCAGCGGCTATCAGCGGGATGTCATCTTTTTTCGTGACGTAGGAGTGGGCATTCTGCTGCAGATGAAACTGGCAGCGTTGCCACAGAATTCCAGGGAAGACAGCATCGATTGCAGCGCGCAGTCCTGAGTGGTCATCACTGGTGATCATTCGCAGGCCGTGCATCCCTCGTCGTACGAGACCCTCGAGAAAGGAACGCCAGTTTACCTCTGCCTCACTGTTCGCGACTTCGGCGTCAAGAATATGCCGATTCCCGCTGTAATCAACGCCAATAGCCACTAGAAGCGCCTGCTTGACCACCTGGGAACCGACGCGAACCGATTCATAGGTCGCATCAAGTACCAAGTATTGAATCTGTCCGACAGGCTGCGCCTTCCAAGACGTAATCTCTTCATCGAGCTCCTTTGCCAGCCTGCTGACCTGGGACGAGCTGACTTCGGTGCCACAAAGAATTTCGACGATATCCGAGACCCTGCGGGTACTTACTCCTTTGACATACATTTCGGCGATGGCGAGCTTGAGAGCACGCTCACTGCGCATGCCTTTCTCGATGCAGCTGGGATAAAACTCCATCCCGCGAACTTGTGGTACTTTCAAGAGGACTTTCCCGGTCGCAAGATTGAGCGTCTTGTCTTTAAATCCATTGGCATGCCCAGTACGCTCTTCCGTGCGTTCATATGGTTCGGCGTTGAGAGCCTTTGCTCGCTCGATCTTCATGGCCTCATTGACGACCACTTCGATAACACGAGAAAATTTATTGTCCCCATTCGCTGCCAGCATCTGGATCACTTGCTCCAAAAGTGTATACTCTGATTCGTAGGCCATCGGGTTCTCCTTATGGTTGGTTTGGTCACTTACCATTGAGCCCGATCGGCCTGCTTTTTTCAACCCAATTTACAGAAAGAATTGTACACTAACCAAATGTTAGCTTGGCGCTGCGCGCGCGGAAAGAGAAGAAAAATATTCATCAAAAAAGAAAATAGTTTGTCAGGAAGAGAAGAGATTGTTCGTGAAGAAAGAATAAGAAAGAATATGTTTGTCAAATGGAGAAAAGTTTTTACGAGAAGAAGAATGAAGAAAGAATTGGTTTGTCAGAAAGAGAAGAAACATTTTCAGGAAGAAAAATAGGTCAATTTATTTATTTTTCAGGAAGAGAAGAGTTGGTTACGAAAAGATAAATAGAGAAGAAATTTACTTGTTAAAAAAGAAGATTTTTTTCAGAAAGAGTAAAAGAAGAGAAGATGGTTTCTCAAAAAGAGAATCTGGTTTATCAGAAAAAGAAGAATTTGTTTGTAAAGAGAATTAAGAAAGAAAAACGGTAGTAATGGGAATGTAAGAAAAATGAAGAAGTTGATCTGTCAGAAAAAGAAGAGGGAGAAAGCTAACAACTGCTTCGACCTGACATTGCTATTGTCACGAAACTTGCTTTTCGCTTCGCTCGGCAAGTTTCGCGCCAATTGACGCAATGCAGGTCAAGCAAATGTTAGAAAAAATATTCACTTAATATATTACTAAAGAACTAAGTATTTTCACATAATAATTCTAATACGATCCAAGATAATAACTCATCAGATAATTAAAAAAATAATTGTCTTCCATAATACAATTATTTATTATCGCATCTATGAAACCAAAAGCCAAATTGGAAATCGCGCGAATACAAAGGATATTACATTCTTCTAAAATCCATAAAGAAGAATTCGGGCAGTATATTACCCCTTACTCTATCGCCGAATTTATGTCCAAAATGTTTCCTCTTCATATAGATAAATTTTACAAAATACTTGATCCTGGTGCTGGGTTAGGAACTCTCTCATCCGCACTCATCGCAAGGATATTATCAGAACAACCGGATGCGAAAATACACCTTGATTGCTATGAAATAGACAAGTCAATTTTACCTTCATTGAATAATACATTTGCTGAATATAAAAATAATGAAAACATAAAAATAAACATAATAGAAAGAGATTACATTCAGGAATCGGCATTCACTATCGGTTTTAACTATAATTGTGACTACACCCACATTATAATGAATCCTCCGTATAAAAAATTGAACAGCAAATCAGCAGCCAGATTACATTTAAGGGATGTAGGCATAGAAACAGTAAATTATTACACTGCTTTTTTATCGCTCTCAATACTGCAGCTTAGTAAAGACGGATATATTTCGGCAATTATACCAAGGAGCTTTTGCAACGGATTGTATTATCTCCCGTTCCGCAGATTGTTAATAGAAGAAACAAAAATTCGAAGAATGCATCTGTTTAATTCAAGGAAAGATTCATTTAAAGAAGAATCAGTTCTGCAGGAAAATGTAATAATGCTTCTTCATAAAAGTAAAGAAGAATCTGACGTGATTATAAGCTCATCGGATAATGCGTCATTCGCTAATTATAATGAATATAAATATTCCGGTAAAATCGTAAAACCGGAAGACGAACAGTTATTCATATCAATACCAAAAAACAATGAATGTACCGGAGATTTATTCTTTACAAAGGCCTCCGATCTGGGAATATCCATATCAACAGGGCCTGTTGTTGATTTCAGGTCAAAAGAATATTTACAAAATGAATACACGGATAAATCCGTCCCGCTTATATATCCCGCGCATTTTAAAAATATGCGTCTAAATTGGCCTATAAATGGTAAAAAACCAAATGCAATAATACCTGAACGCGAAGACATAAAAAAATCACTTTTCCCCAAAGGAAATTATATTTTAATAAGAAGATTCTCTTCAAAAGAAGAAAAGAGGAGAGTTGTCGCATCTATAATACTTGAATGCGATTTTAAAGATAATTTTTTTGCGATAGAAAACCACCTGAATGTAGTACATACTGCTAAAAACGGACTGCCGCTTGATCTTGCATACGGAATGCTTGCTTTTTATAATTCAAAATATTTTGACGAGAAGTTCAGAGAATTTAGCGGGCACACTCAGGTGAACTCAACCGATTTAAGGAACGTAATGTACCCGACATCAGAGCAACTCATAAATATTGGAAAAAAATTTAAAAATACTTCATTGTCGTTTGACATGACCGATGAGATAATTAAGTCAGAGATAAAAAATGAATAACAAAATAAATGAAGCTCTCCAAATATTAAAAGATTTTAAAATGCCAAGAGCGCAATTGAATGACAGGACTGCGCTGTGTTTGCTGGCTTTGATTGATCTTAAACCTGACAATAATTTTAGTTCTGTAGGTCGCCCTTTGATCGGGATTACGCCGATAATGGATTTTGTTAAGAAATATTACGGCGCTGGTCCCAAAAAGTTGGACAATGTGATAAGCTCTGAGTCAGTCTCAAAGGAAAGGAGCTGACAATGAGTAAGAAACGGAAACAATACAGCGCTGAGTTCAAGGCCAAGGTCGCCCTTGCAGCCTTGAGCAATGACGAAACTGTGGCCGAACTGGCCTCTCGGTTTGGCGTTCATCCCACCATGATCAACGCTTGGAAGCGGTCCTTGGCGGAAAATGCCTCTGACATCTTTCAAAAAGGTCACAAATCCAAGAAACAAAATGAAGCCCAGGTCGACGAGCTCTACCGCCAAATCGGCAAGTTACAGGTGGAGTGCGATTTTTTGTCCAGAAAGCTCAGTCTCTAACCCGGAAAACCCGTAAGCAGATGATCAGTCGTTCAGAGCCCTTGAGCGTTTCAAGCCAGTGCCGGCTATTGGGTATTAGCCGATCCTCCTTCTACTATAAGCCAAAGCCCATGAAAAAGGAGGATCTGGAACTGATGCGGCTCATTGACGAACAGTTTCTGAAGACCCCCACATGGGGCAGCCGCTCCATGAGAAATCATCTGCGGAGACTGGGCTACAGAATAAATCGAAAGCGGGTCCAACGCCTCATGCGAATCATGGGTCTGGAACCCATCTATCCCAAGCCTCGGACGTCTCGTCCGCATCCTGATCACAAGGTCTATCCCTATTTGCTCAGGGACCTGACCATTGACCGTCCCAATCACGTGTGGACGGCTGACATCACGTATATCCCCATGAGTCGGGGATTCATGTATCTGGTGGCTGTGATGGATTGGCACAGCCGTAAAATTTTATCCTTTAGGGTGTCCAACACCCTTGACAGCGAATTCTGCATCGAGGCCCTGGAGGAAGCCCTTCGCAGACATGGAAAACCCGAAATCTTTAATACCGACCAGGGGTCACAGTTTACCAGCCGGGGATTCGTGGGGATGCTGGAGTCCCATGGCATCCAGGTCAGTATGGACGGCCGTGGCCGGGCTCAAGACAACATTTTCATTGAGCGGCTGTGGTGGACCCTCAAGTACCATTACATATATCTCCATGTCTTTGAAAGCGGTTCCGAGCTTCGGCAAGGCCTTCACCAATGGGTTGCTTTCTATAACCAGGAAAGGTTCCACCAAGCTCTTGACAACTTAACCCCGGATGAGGTCTACTACGATCTCCCTCATCCATTAGCCATGGCAGCCTGAGGCCTCCCATGAACCACCACTGTCTCAGAGCTTATTCCACTACCAGGCTGTCCAACCTCCAGGGTCCCCCGCCAATAGAATGGCGGACTGTGGGTTGGGCTGCATCAAGTGCGAGAGACACCGTAATGGAAACCGGTACGCTGTAAGGTTTTAAGGTTCCTCTCTACGTCTCATATCACGATTGCAGAAAGATGGGTGGGTATTTGGCGGAAAGAAGAGAGGCGATTGCTCGGGAATAGGATTATCAGTTAATCATCTGAAATTTTAAATCTTGAAGGCGGCCCAACTCAATTTGCCTAAATACAAGGAACCCCTGAATCCGTTAATCACGGCCATTCTTGGCCAAACAACAGTCAACAGCAGACGCGACCCCTTTTCACAACTGTCACCCCCCACCCCCACGCTTCGGCGTGGTCCTTCAAGGCGCAACGCCCGCTGAGCAGAGAATTTCTCCATTGCGACTTGGCGGTGAAGATGTCTATTTGACCAATTAAATGCGGGAGCGACGCGGCCTGACCGCTGAATGCGGACGCTTCGGCATTTCTCACCAATTCTTTCAATTTTTGCTTGACATACCCGCCAGTTGCACTATGATCCCCCACAATTACCCAATTAAGGTCTTTCCCCATGCATCATCGTGTTTTAAAGGGGTTGAATCAACAATCATAAATCGACAATCATAAATCCAGTGCGCCATTAACCTTAAGCCTTTGAGCTTTCAGCTTATGGATCATCTCCTCAAATACCCCATACACCGCTCCTGACAGGAGCCTTTTGGGCCTATTGGGAGATTGATATCGAGACACTTTTGCGCTATTATATCTTTTGTGATGTTTCATCCAAAAGGCCTGAGAAAGTAGATCTATACGACCGAGTGCAGCGGAGGACCAAGAATCATGATTGTTAATGAATGGATAGACGTCAATCCAGAGGTGATGCGTGGCAAGCCCGTCATAAAGGGGACCAGAATCCCAGTGGAGCTGATCGTACGCAAGCTTGGCGAGGGCGCGAGCATCAGTGATTTGCTGGAAGGTTATCCGACTTTGACGAAACAAGCGATCCATGCCGCACTCCTCTATGCTGCCGACACCATAGCCGATGAGCAGTTTCTCTATCTTAAAACGGGAACCGGAAATTGAATGATTCGGCCTTGACAATTCTGGCCGATGAGAGCTGCGATTTTTCTTTTGTAAGGATGTTAGGGAAAGTTGTTGGAGAAATTGGTGATAGCAAGGGCATTGGGGGACACGCAGGTTGACGGCCAGGCGAAAGATACTCCAAAGGATTCTTGCGGGATCGAAGAACATCCGATTCTTTGATATGGTACGAGTGGTGGAAGGCTTCGGATTCCGACTATCTCGCACAGAGGGGAGCCATCACATTTACGCACATCCGGACATTCCGGAACTTCTGAACCTTCAAGAAGTTGCAGGCCAGGCAAAGGTCTACCAGATACGCCAGTTCTTGAAGCTGGTCGAACGTTACAGGCTGAAACTGGAGGACGAATAATGGCAGACTATCATATTAACATCTTCTATTCTGAAGAAGACGGGGGCTATATTGCCGACATCCCGGACCTGGAGGCATGCTCTGCCTTTGGCGAGACTCCTGAGGAGGCGCTCAAGGAGGTACAGGTGGCGAAATCACTTTGGTTGGAGGCCGCCCGCGGCGAGAGCAAACCCATCCCGCCCCCAAAGTATCGGCCTGTCATCTATCAGGCGGCCGCTGCGTGAAACCTGGTCAAGAAGCGCACAATCAGGGCCGAACAGGCTATCCTGATTTCCTGATTCCAAAACAAGGGGCTATGCCTATCGGCGCCGGTCGCTGCCATAGGCTGCAACAAGCGAAGATGTTTCCTCGGCAGATGACCTGGCAAGACCTCGTCCCAAGGCTGCTCGACTCCCGTTTTCCTGTCACCCCCCACCCCCGCGCTTCGGCGTGGTCCTTCAAGGAGCAACGTCCGCTGAGCAGAGAATTTCTCCATCCCACTGCCGGAGGCATGCGGATTGTCGTTTGTGGTGGTCTCTGTCACAAACGGCAAAGATAGATTCCTTTGCGTCCTTTGCGACGTGGCGGTGAAGATGTCTATTTGACCGATGAATTGCGGGAGCGACGCGGCCTGACCGCTGAATGCGGACGCTTCGACATTTCTCACCAATTCTTTCAATTTTTCCTTGACATACCCGCCAGTTGCACTATGATCCCCCACAATTGGCCAATTAAGGTCTTTCCCCATGCACCATCGTGTTTTAAAGGGGTTGAATCAACAATCATCAATCGACAATCATAAATTCTATGCGCCATCAGCTATCAGCCATGAGCCATGTCCTGGAGCACCCTCTCAAATACCCCATACCCGTCTCCTGACAGGAGACTTTTCGGCCTATTGGGAGCAAAAACGCTATCTGCGATCCGTGACCTTGAGGCGTCGGGTAGCATCGATACGGATTCATGCAACGGTTACCTTATAACTATTAAATATCAGAGACATTATGTGATAAAATGCGTGGTGTTCGTCGAAGTGGACAACGGAGATCATGAGAAACAAGATACGGCAAATAAGAGTCAACAGCAGACCTGATCCCTTTTTTTTTATCAAGGGACGGCTCATAACAACGCGCCGCCCCTGAGGAGCCCGTTAAGCACATAGAATTAAACATGAAAAAATATTACCTGACAAAAATAGTCCGAGGAAAACAGGAATTTTTAGAAATTTCAAATGATGACTATGAAAAAATCGTATCCTCGAAAAAGAAACTATTTCAAACTTTATTTTTAGAGCAAAAGTTTGATTTGGTAGTAGATAATTATATCGAATATGAACTCGACTTAATGAAGTCCACTACATATCACATCATGTACAGTCATCAAAACTGGGGGTATTACTCTTCTGATATTAACAATATAGCTAGTACCATGTAACTCTTAAGTTTCCGGATAAAGCCGCTTCAATTTGATCCGCGCATCCGGGGTAGTGAATTGCCACAGAATTTTCCTGACGCGGTTGTTTCGATTCTTTTCCCACACAGCCACCTG
>Ga0209164_1003125_pt1 | contig 16184 bp, 7 predicted proteins | sample MTBNYHSulfiMetaG_FD_187458 | JGI IMG/M metagenome (GOLD analysis project Ga0209164, IMG submission 187458) | Enrichment culture microbial communities from rom New York Harbor, USA that are MTBE-degrading - MTBE-NYH (New York Harbor Sulfidogenic)... | ecosystem: Environmental > Aquatic > Marine >...
AGGATGAGATAGTCATCGGCTTCAATCGTCACGTCCGGAAACGTGAAACTCTCGCCGTCTTCATCCGAAATCCGCCAATTCAAAAGGCTGACCGGGGAGTTACCGTAGTTGTAGAGCTCCGTCCACTCCCCGGTCAATTCGGTGCCGATGGATTCGTTCAAGAATTCGGTGATGGCAACAGTGTCCTGCGCGGTGCTATCAACCCCCGCTCCCCACAGAAGGGGGAAACACAATGCCACAAGAGCGATTCGATGATTACTGCCTCGAGGGTGATTCATTGTTCCGAGTTCCTTTCTCAGAAGAGCACTCAAGAAAGCTGATTCGTATCCTAGCGACGCCGATCGCAGACTTCAACTGCAAAATCGAGGAAGTGAGTGGTTTTTCGATAAAAGCGTTTTCATGGTCCGAAGGCCTAAGCCCCGCATTCCGGCCAGCCTTCACAGCCTTGAGTTAGGCGCAAGCACAACCAGCAGGTGGGGCACCAGCGGCTCCAGCTTCAAGAGTTCCCCTTCAGTCTCCTCCAGCAGATCCTTGAATCCCACCTGCCGACCATTGAATAGAATATGCACCACCTCCGGCGTATTCCGGTAGCTGACCACATTCAACCAGTAGGAATGGCCATCCGGCTGCTTTTCATAAAGGTATTCGACGCCTTTCAATACTTCCCCTGAAGCGCCGCTGACCACTTGAATCGGTCCCGGCGGATTCAGTGCTTCCATGACATCTATCACCTGGGTCAGAAACTCAGGATCGCCCAACGTCCCGTCAATGAGTCTCTCCAGCGCAAGCTCTTCAGGTTGCTCCTGCCCGTATTCATTGAAGCGAAACAGGGGGCGCTCTCCGGCAGCCACGCTGGCGATCTTCCCTCCCTTTTCTTGAAACGTTCGTAAACCGCCGTAAGCCGCCTCGGTGAGGTGGCTCGTCTGGGGCGCAAACAGAAGCTTCCCCGGGGACAGCGCCTCCGCAGCCAGCTGCCGTTCGGTGATGAAGCCGATTCGTGTTCCGGTGAAACTCAGTGCCTCGTATAGTTTGTTGAGCATGGGCGCGAAGTGCTCATCGTAAAGCAGCGAGGCATAGGAATGAAGAATATAGACCTCGGGGGGCTTGTCCTTGATCGCGGTCACCGCGTCGCGATACTGGAAAAGGTCAAGGTTGGTTCGCCCGACTGCATCAATACAGGCCGGGCGATGCAGGATGCTGCCGGCGAAGTCATGGTGGGGATCAGAAGTCCGCTCCCAAACCCAGAGGGTCGTCGCCCCCTGGCCGTGGATAGCCTGCTGCCAGAGGACATTACGGATATGAGCCGGGGGGATGTCGCGAAAATCCCGGTCGGCGATGAGATGATTCTCGGAATTGAATATCGGCTTACCGCCGACCGAGCTCTGAAAGTCATAATCGATGTTCTGTTGAAGCCAATGGTTTGCATAGACCTCCGTCGGGCCGTAGAACTTGTAGCTGTCATTTCCATTGATCTGGCCCAGTTCCGCAAATAACTGGGGATCCACCCCGTAGTGCATCAACCCCCGATTGTTGAGGGCAAAGAAAACCATAATCTTGGCGTGAACCGGCAGATCCGGGGCGATGTCGTGAATGATATCCGCCATCCAGCAATGCCACCCCGCCAGACGTTCCATATTGAAAATGCACCAGTCATAGTAAAGCGGGGTGACTTGCAGCCCGGGCGCCGGAATGGGGACTTCGTCAAAGGAAGCATATTCCTGCTGATGTCTTTGGTTCAGCGTCTGAAGAGTGTTATGACGGAGCTCCAGCCATTGATGCCACTTGTGCTGCGTATAGGAGCAGTTGCGGGATTCGATCGAAACCGGCTCATTGCTCAGGCAAACGCTGAGAAGGGCCGGGTGATGGCCGACTTGGGAAATTACGTGGCGCAAACTGGTCTCCAGGATTTCCCGAGCAGCCGGCGCATCAATGCAAAACTGAAGAAATCCGCCTGAGCATTGGTTCAACTCCGGATACTTGTTTTTCGCCCACTGGGGGAAATAGTGGGGGCTTAACAACAAATCGATTGCCACGTGGCTAGCCGCGGCCCGGTCGGCCACCTTCAGAAATTCCTCAACCGGCACATTACTCACCTCGTTCTCTGATGGCAGAACCGAGTTGGGGCCGAACTCGATTTGAATGACGTTGATGCCCAAAGCAGGAAATACCTCGATGTCCTTTCGAACCTGAATAAAATGGCCGTACCCGGTAAAGAAGACCGGGTTGTGTTCTCGATCGCCGGAAAAGGTCTTTGTATCCGCAATAAACGAGCGGCCCCGGATTGAAACGTCGCTCGTGACATACCTCGGAATATCCGCAGGGCGACGCCTTCTCTCTTCCAAGGCTTTCAATTCGGCTTCCGCCTTCTCGAGCAGTGCGTTCATTTCCGTCAACGATCGCTCAACCCAAGTCATCTGGCCCTGAAGGACATCCTGCCGCAGAAAAGGGGCCAGATGGCGGACCACCGTGATGGACACCTTGGGATAGGAACAATCCAATCCCCCGGCCTGCAACTTCTGAAGCCGGCTCAGAAGTCCTTCGGCGGCTTGGGATGCGGCGCCGATGCGTTCCAGTGCAATCGAAGTGCCGTCCTCGGCGGCCGCAACATCCAGCAACAGCAAACAGAGAATGCCGAACAGATACTTTTTCATCATGTTCTCCGTTAATCCATGCCTTATGATCCTATTCCTCTAAAACAAATCCTATCGTACTCTTCCTGCTTTCCCTAGCTCAAAATGTCTTGCGATGCCTTTTTCCCTCTTGCCCTCCCGATCTGACCCGCTGTCTTCACTAGTATTCTCAATGACTCGACTCCCCCTCGCCTCTTTAAAGCGCTTTTATAACAAAAGAGACCGAAAGGAGCATTGACAGTCGCAAGGGCCCAGCCTATAGTCCAACCCATTGAACTCTAAGAGGCTTCGTTCAGGGATGAACTCCTGTCAAAGGATAACTTCAGCCGTTCTTACTTTGCTGCTCGGTTGTGCTTCATTGCAGCCTCCCCGCCCGGCCGGCGAACCAAACGCCCACAAGCCGGCAACCTGGTCCATCGTCCATCCGGATACGCCCAGCGCGGTCGAAAAACTGGCAGTAGAGGAGCTGTCCCGGTACCTGAAGCGAATGACCGGCGTTGCCGCGCCTGTCCAGTCTCGGATCACTGGAAGATCCATTGTCGTTTGTGAGCACTCTTCCTTGGCGGCACTGAATGCCGAGCTGGATGTCCCAGCGCTTACGCCTGAAGAGTACGCGATTCTGCCAAGAGACAACCAGATCTTTGTCATCGGCGCTGATGCCCGAGGCGTCGTCTATGGAACCTACGCCCTGCTGGAGTGTTTCGGCTGCCGCTGGCTGGCCCCGGCATTCGACTTCTATGGTGGAGCGCATGAGCTCATCCCCAAGCGCCAATTCGCTTCTCTTTCTCTGGATGGCGACATTATCGAAAGCCCCGTGCTGAAGTATCGGAAGCTTTACGTGGAAGAAGGACACTCGCATAACGTCGAGAACCTGAAGCAACTCGTCGAGTGGATGCCGAAACGCCGGTTCAACACGCTGGTCATTCCAATTGACTATCAAGGCCGGGGCCGGGTGCGCTGGGACCATTGGCGTCAGGCGTTGACCCCCGAGCTGAAGCGCCGGGGTATCACGATCGAAGTCGGCGGACATGGCTACCCGAATTTCCTCAACGCCACGATGGAGAATGGCACGCTCTTCAAGCGACGTCCGGAGTGGTTTGGTCTGAACGAGCAAGGCGAGCGAGACCCAGACCCCCGGCGGGTGTTTTGTACTTCCAACCGAGAGGCCGTGGATTATCTGTTGAACAACGTCGTCGCTTATCTTCAAGCCCATCCGGAGATTGACGTTTTTGACTTCTGGCCGCCTGACGGGGCGCGCTGGTGCGAATGCCCCGCCTGCGAGGCTTTGGGCACGCCAAGCGACCGCCATGCTCGACTGGTGTCGAAGACGGCGGCCGTTCTCAAGGAGCGCTTCCCCGCGCTTCGCCTCGAGTGCATTGCTTACGCCACCTTCAGAACGCCGCCGAGTGAGGGACTGCTCTCCAAGGAGGTGCTGGTTGATTTCTGCCCCATCGCGCAGTGTTTTGAATACGCGATATACGACGCCTCCTCGCCGACCAATCGCGCCTATGCCGAGGATTTGAAGCAGTGGGCGCAAGTGTTCCCGGGCGAAGTGTGTATTTACTCCTACTATCGCAAGTACGCTTGGGACTCCCTTCCGATCCTGCTGCCGCACTATATGCAGGACGACCTGCGTTTCTACCATGCTTTGGGCTTGCGCGGCATCTCGAGCTATGCCGAACCCGGCGACTGGAGCACCTACGAGCTGAATCATTATATTCTGGGCGGCCTTGCCTGGAACCCGGAGGCCGACGTCAATGCCCTGATTGAGGAGTTTGCCGCCGCGCGCTTTGGCCCGCACGCCGACTTGGGCCGGGAAGTCTATGCCCTGCTGGAGGCCCACGCCCGCCACGCTACCCGAATTCCGGGAACCCGGCTCAAAACTTCCGGAGCGTACAACCGCTACCATTCGATCTTTCTCTCAGCCCGCCGGCGCGTTTCGGCGGCCCGAGGGCTGGCAAAGACCAAGAGCGAAGCCCAAGCCTTGGAACGTCTCGGGCTTATGCTCGACTATCTTCTGCGTGAAGTGTCGTTGCTGAGCGCGCGCGCTGAGAACCGTCCGGACGAAGAGCGGGAGGCAGCCGTCAACGACCTTTACAACTACATCGGCGAACACGCCGGCGAGGGCGTGTTTCTGAACGAGCGCATTCGTTTGGACACCCTCCGCAAACGCTACGGCTTGAGAGATTGACAACCCTCCTGCGAGGGATCGGACGGTTCCAGAACCGCTCGCCATACTGGAAGAATCTGAAGCAAATCCCCTCAGCTGCAGCCGGATTCTACTTCACCGTAATCGTCAACCGGGAAGCCTGAAGACCCTGCGCGTCGGCGACCACGCCGATCTCGTAGGTGCCCCGCCTCGTGAAGGTATGGCGTATCTCGCCCGAAGCACTGGTTTGGCCAAGAAGAATCTCCTGGGTTTGCCTTACGGCGCGCAGCGCCACCCCGGCGGCCGGTCCCGGCGGCTCCGTCATCTCGAGCACCCGCAGCAGGATGGGCTGGCCCACCTCTGCCTGGGCCGGTCCTTCGATTGCCAGCATCGCCCCCGCACGAAGCGTTTTCTCCAGGGCGAGGCCACTGTCGCTGGTGAAAGAGTCCAGACCGTCGCGAAAGGTTATGGCATCCTTGGCGTAGCGCCAGTAGCGATAGAGAAAATCCGAGGCCGCTTTTTGAACACCCGTCTCGTCGTGCCCGGACACCAGCAGGATCTTCTTGCCCTTTGCGAAGGGATTGTTGAGAATCTCAATCGCTCCGGTTCCCGTGGGCAGGGCCGACACGTCGAGCCTGCTCGAGTTCTCGACTGCCTTCACCCATCGGTTACTAGCCGCGTTTCCCACCAGTAAGACATTGGTGCGCTTCAGCAGGGCCTCCGCTTCGGCGTCTGAGTCAGAGTATCGCTGGATGTCGGCGCCGCTGGCGCAGCGAAGCGAATGATACAAGTACAGCGCCCAATCAACTTCCAAGGCAGGGGCTTCCAGGCCGAAGATCACCGCATCCAATGAAGATAGGTCCAAAGACTCGAGAACTTCGATCCCCCCGGCGTATTGCACGCCCTGTAAGGGCGGCGTCTCGAGCTCCAATCGGGGCGAGCGCCGATGGGCCACATAGCCCCATCCGAACAGGACGTCATCCGCTTCGCGAAAACGAACCTCTTCAAACAAATGATAAAAGCCAGGACAGAGAGCTGTCGCCGCCGTTATCTTTCGTTGGACGGTCTTGCTTTCCCAAGGTTCCAGGGTCAAAGACACCTTGCTCTTACCCTTGCAGTGAAATCCCTCAGGCAGGCAAAGCCGGCTGACCAGTCTCAGTGGCCGCTCGCTGAGGTTTCTGAATGTCACCGGCAACAGCAGCGTTTCCCCGGGTACGATCTCCCGGTTCGGCATGGTGATCTCCAAGTTTCGGATGGGTCGCTGCAGCGCGCTGTATTTGCGGACGAGATCCCGATAGACCAGCGCCTGGGGCTTGGGAGTCCGGTCAACCCGCAATACCTCATAATGCCTCAAAGCCCCCCGGCTGCGCGGCGGCAGGCAAAACGTCTCATTGAACTGAAACTGCAACATCAGAGGCACCGCGCGTTGGGAGAGAAAGCATTCGTAGATTTGCCCGAAGTGCTCCGCTTGCGACTCTTCGGTCTCCCGGGTGATGAATCTCCAGTTGATTTCCGAGTTGACCGGGATCCTGTCTCGTCGTGAGGCGTACCCGCCGAGGGCCAGGGCGATGTCGCTGAAGTAGCGGGGCGCTTGCCGCCCATCACAGTACGAGTGCTGGCCGACGGCATCCACTTCGAGACCCAGTTGCTCCAGCCGCTCGTACAGGGAAAGGAACATCGGGCCGGCGGTCAGAAGCACGGGAGCGTCGGGCCGTTCCCGCCGAATGGCGTCGCGCACCAGCTTCCAATCGGCAAGACGATTTCGAGGAATCCCCTGGAGGAGCACCTCATTCTCGATCTCATAATACCCGACAATGTCTCCATATTCTCGAGCAACCCGGGCGGCGTCGTCCGGGCTGAGGTGAAAATCGAGATAGATGCGAAGCCCGCATTCCCGGGCCAGGTGAACCATCGTGCCAAGGTATTCCCACAACCATCGCCCCTCGGGCGACGCCAAGTAACCGGCCTGACCTTCGGGCGCGTCGAAATGGTGAATGCGAATCCACTCCAGGCCGAGCGCGTTGGCGATCCTCATGTCCCGGCGGAGATCCTCCTTCGCCATGCGCCATCCGGTTTGCAGCACCGGCCACCAGCGTTCCCCCTGAAGACCGGCCGTCTTCCAATACTCGAAATTCTCCCCCAAGGTCGAATGGGGAAAATAACTTGTCCCGAAGCTCACCCCCGAAACCCCGAAGTCCACTTGCGTGTGTTCTTTCTCCTGCACCGCTCGACGGTACCCGGCCCAGGCGATGAACGTGTGATCGGTTTGCTCTACCGGATTCTCATCCAGCGTCAGGCTCCGGAACCGCAGCACCATCGTCTCTCCAGAAGCTGGCAACACATAGGCCCCAGGAACGTACCTTGTAATGTCATTCTTGCGAGCGATCTCGGAAAGCATGCACCACCCCGTATCACTACCGATGACCCTCTCATTGATCAGAAAATCGTTGACCGGCACATAAGTCTCATTGATCAGGCGGGTCATCCCGGGGACGAAATCGGCCAATAGCGCCCGGCCTCGTCGGCCCTTTGCATCGGTAAGCGCTAACCAGCTTACGTCCCGGCTGAAATGGTGACTGCGGGCCGAGCGGGCCGGAGACATCCCCTTCCACTCCACAGGAAGCCTCTCGCCCTTCCACCGGATGGTCGCTCTCTCACTCTCGGTGGCCGGGACAAACTTGGCCAATGCCAGATATCCTTCCTTTGTTCGACACTCAATATTCGTGAGCCGGATTTCAACGTCGGTCACTCCCCAGGCGTAGGTTGTGTAAACAACCTCCAGCCGGTAACGGTTCTTCTCCTCCATCGTGCCGGTGAAGGTTCGCACATACATCAGAGGGTGGCTGTTTTCGGATGTCAGAGTAAAGATGGGTTTCCGAGGGCCGGTTGCACTGTGTCGGACGAGAGCGGAGTCCAAGAGACGCCGTTGCTCCGACTGGTCTTCCGATTCCAGAGCCTCGAGGTTCTCGCTTGCCTCGATGAGGATCAGGTCAAACAGAGCAATCCGCATCCCGCTCGCCAGTTGAAGAGTGGCCGGCAATCCGCTGGCGAAAGCGTCCACAACGGTCGCCTGCGTTCCTTCCACCGGAGGAAGGGGCTCGTCGAGAGGTCGCAACCGGTAACGCCTCGATTCACCTGCGCTCAACTCCACCTCCATCCAACAGGCCCTCGTCCCCTCCTCGGCCTCTCCCAGCTGCAGCGTCGGGACGGATTCCGGCCGTGCGCTCGCGGGACCTTCCGGTCGAACGACGCACCCGACAGTGTTCTCTTTCAACCAACCTGGAGGGGCTGGAAAGCAGAGAACCTCGTGAACGGGAAAGGGATAGTGGTTGTGCAAGCGGATTTCGTGAGCATGTTCCCCGCGTCGCTCAGCGCTCCAACCAAAGTGCCCGTCCATCCCCGCCAGCGTCAGTCCCGCTAACAACGGAATGAAAGCCGGGACAGTCAAGAGCGTTTTCATCGTCGCTTCTCCTCTCTCGGTCGATCAGCTACTGGAGCTTGCGAACTCGAATCGCGCTCAGGATAGGCTCACCCGACACCCGCTCGAAGCGTATAACAACCCCTTCATTGCCATGTGCCCTCGTCCTGACAGTGCGAACCGCCGCGTGGCGAGGCCCGTAGTCGCGAACGAGATCGAGGTTCTCGAGCAGCCGTTGAGCTCCCACGTCTATGTGAAAGACTCGCTGCCCCGGCTTTTCCAGCGGATAGTCGGCCAGGCGCAATTCGACTTCGTAGTACCCCGCTGGAACATCGAAACGGTAGGCCTCCAGCCCCTCTCGATACGTCTGATAGAGGGGGTCCTCATCGGTGCCGAAGATTTCCAGGCTTTTCCGGTTGGAGCCGTCGTATTGGCGCGTGTGCCCGCCGACGTAGCCCCAGCCGCCCGGCAAATAAGCCTGATCCGCTTCCCAGACCAAGTGTCCCGCGTCGATGAACTGGGCGTTGGAACCTACATTCACCGCCAGCTCAGCAAAGGGCACACTCGGGTCGGCCAAAGTCGGAGCTCGGTAGGTAAAATGGACCTCCACCCGATCTGAAAGCCGCTCCTCGCCTCTTTGTCCCCGGGCTTCCAGAATATTCCACCCATCTCGAAAAGGAACCTGCCAAATTGCGCTGCAGACCTCGTCCGGCTTCTTCACGCCAAGCGATCGGCCTGCCAGGAACAGTTCCACTTCGTCGAGGTTACTGTAAACCTGGACCGGCTGTTCAACGGGCTGCCTTCCCGCCCCGGCGGGGGCGTCGGGATTCGTCCCTGTGCGGTGCGACCACTCACGAGAGGCGATATGCAACACCGGCTCCCGGCTCAGGTTGGCCTGATAAAGGGAGTAAACATCCTTCGGCTTGCGGTCAAAGGTCAGCATCCCCTTTTGATTGACATGAGGGATCGACTCGCCGACCCGGGGTTGGGAGAAGTCGAACTGATTCCAGATCGCCGTGGCCGCCAGATAGGGCCTCGCCTCGATCTGCCGCAGGTGGCTTTCATGGTACAGCCGCTGCCACTCGGCGGTAAAATCAAAGCGATCCGGTTGCAGGGAATGCAGGCGGCTGTCGCTGCCTCCGCCGTACTCGCTGACGATCTGACAACGCTTCGGGTAGAGCTCATGCTGTTTGTCGAGAAACGGCCCGAAGCCGTCGAACGAGCCGAAATACCATCCGTGATAAAGGTTCCAGCCCACGACCTGCGTAATGTCGGCGACGCCAGACTGGTTGTAAATGTCGCCGCCGTGCAAGGCCATCGCCGAAACCCGCGCCGGATCTTCCCGGCGAACGACTTGATCCAACTGGCGGGAAAACTCGGCGACGGCCGCGAGATACTCCTCTTCCCCCTCGAAGCTGTAGGTCCGCTCCCCCTGCCGGCTGTGGAGAAACACTTCATTCATGATGCCCCAGAGAACCACCGAAGGATGATTGTAATGTTGCCGGATCATCTCCCGCAGCATCGTCTTGCAGTTTTCGGTGAAGGCTTCCGACACGGTGATGTAATTGACCACCGGGATCTCTTCCCAAAGGATCAAGCCCAGCTCGTCAGCCGTGTCGAGAACGACCGGGTCCTGGGGATAGTGGGCCAAGCGAAGAAAATTCACCCCCATTCCCTTGACCCATTCCACGTCCCTGCGGTGAACCCAATTGGGCACTGCGCTCCCCAAGCCCCAGTAGTCCTGGTGCCGGTTCGTGCCTCTTAGGGCAAGGTGCTCGCCGTTAAGGAAAAACCCCCGGTCGGGATCGAACTCGAACCAGCGCACCCCCAGCCGCACGCACACCTCGTCCAGGGAGCGCCCCGCCTCCTGCACCACGCTGCTCACGCGGTAAAGGTAGGGATGCTCGGGCGACCACAGCTGCGGCCTACCGGCCAGCGCCCCCTCGTGAGTAAACGCCTTGGACTGCCTGGCCGGCACGTGCAGGGACGACTCCAGCCTCGCCACGGCCATACCTTCGGCATCCCAAACGGTGCTTACTATCTGAAGCTCGCAATCTGCTTCACGGTCGTTGACGACCGTCCCTCGCACCCGGACGGTTGCTCTCTCGCCAGACACTTCCGGGGTATCCACGTAGATCCCCGGCGAGGCGTGATCCAACACGTCCAGATGAACCGGGTCCGTGGCCATCAGCCATACGTCCCGGTAGATGCCGCCGTAGTGGGCGTAGCCGATATCGAGCGGGGGAATCTCCGGGTCATGGCTGTTGTCCACGCGCACCGCGATCAGATTGGCATTCCTTTCACGATCGAATTGCACCAGGTCAGTGATGTCGAACGCAAAGGCGGTGTAGCCGCCCTTGTGCCGACCGGCCGGCTTGCCGTTGACATACACGTCGGCCACCTGGTGCACCCCTTCAAAATAAAGAAATATCTGCTTGCCCCTCAGCGCGTCGGGCAGGAATAGCTCTTTGCGATACCAGGACTTGCCCCGGCGATAGCCCGGCTCCTCATCAAAAGGATCCAACGCATTCCAGGTGTGAGGGAGGTTAACCTCCTCCCATCGAGAATCATCGTGGCCGAGGACATGCACATAGGAGCGTCCCTCGGGCAGGAAACGCCAGAGATCATTGATCGTATAACAGATTCGCCCCGTCTCCCCGGGGGCACCCTGAGCGATTCCCCCCCCTCCCAGGAAGACTCCGATCAGTACTATCCCAATAGTTGCGCCACGCATTCTTTTGGCCTTTGGCATTTTCTCCCCTCCTGTAAGTCTCCTTGTATCCTTTGCCTCTCAGTAGCTCCTCTGATGAGCGGCCATTGCCTTAACCACGCGAGTGCCGGGCGTAACGCCGTTCTCGTTGAAGGTGTCAACCGTGAAATAGTAATCCACTCCGGCGTTCAGGCTGTTGATCATGATGCTCTCACCGTCCCAAACCTGATAATGATGATACAGCTTGTCCGGATGAAGACCGTAGCGAATCACGTACCCGACGACGCCGGCGACTTCATCCCACGTCACGGCGACCTGGCGCTCGTCGAGCGGATTGCGCACCACCGAGAATTCGCTAACGCCCCTCGGCGGCCGCCCCGAGCTATCGCCAAAAAGGCGCAGATCCCGGATCGAGAACTTTCCGCCCGCCGGACAGTAAAGATTGGTGATCTTCACGTAGCGCGCTTTGCAGGCTCGGTCGAGCTGGACATAGTCGTGCGGCATGTCCCGATCATTGTTGCTCCTGTCGAGGAGCATCGTCCAATGCAAGCCGCCGATTGAGGCTTCGACTTTGTACCGCTGGTAAAGCAAGCCCGCTTGGGGAAGGGTTTCCAGACCTGATTCGGCAAAGTTTACCTGAAGGGCGGCGATCCGGCAGGGCCTGCCGAGATCAACTCTCAGCCACTCGCCTTCTTCACCCGTCTCAGCACTCCAGAAGGTCTTCACATCCTCATCGAACGCATACTCGACGGGACACTGCTCCAGGGAGGAATTCGCCTCGGCCTTCTTGCCATAAGACAGAAGCATCCATCCGGCGAGGCCGTTGCGAGAAGGGTCCTGTTGCGTATCCGGTCGGAACTGCGGATAATCGCCGAGGTAGGTGCGAGTGTACATCTGCCCGTCCTCGTCGAAGCCGGCCGGAAACACCCCGACTCGGCGCTCAAACTTGTGAACAACCGAGACGATCATGGTTACCGATCGCCAATAGTTCCCGTACTGATCCTGGAAAGTGTTGCCATGCCCGGCGCCCGTGATAAAGCCGGAGGGCTTATGCGAGAAGGGGCTATACGGCTCATACGTGAAAGGCGCGGTCGGGCTATCCGAAGTGAACACGCCGTCGGCATAGGAAGTGTAGCAAGTGCCCGGGGCGGCATACTGCAAATAGTAGCGGCCTTCGTGTTCGCTCATCCACGAGCCTTCCACCCAAGGCTGGATGTCGAACGTGCCGTCGGCCTTCCAGAAACCCAGCGTGTCGTCCCCTCGCCGTTCCCAGCCCCGACACCGGATGTCCGATTTGAAACAAAGGGCAGGTTGCCCAACCTCTTGGAATTGGTTGTGAGGGTCAAGTTCGACGACCCAGATCGGGCCTTGCGGGGAGCACCCGTAGCACATATATACCCGGCCGTTGGAGTCCAGGAAAAGAGCCGGGTCCCGGTATTTGGCGATATCAGCCACTTCTTGCCAGGCATCGGCCTTGGGATCCTTCGTCGCATACAGCTTCGCCGAATTGAAAGCCGTGAAGTAGAGCGTGTCCCCGATGACCAAGGCCGCCGGGGCCGCATCGTCCACGGGCAACCCCTTCGACTCCACTCGGATCCAGCTGAGAAAGTCATGAGAATACCAGTAGCCGCCGGCGTTGGTGGCGAACAGATAGTAATCATCCTGATAGAGCACGATGACGGGGTCGGCCGCCGTTCGATAGGTCGGTTCATCCGTCGTAAAGCGGTAGTCGAGATTCAGCGGGTTGCAGAAAGTGGAATCGGGCGCAGCCCCGGTCCCGTAGCCAGACAGGAGACAACAAAAGGCGCAAAGAAACAAAACCGGAAGCGCCATTTGCCGCCCTGGACTGAAAGAGAAGAGTGGTTCCAAATCTGTCATGGCCCCGTCAGCTCGAATGCACGGCTCCCCGAGCCATCTCACTCAAAGGCTGTCTTCACAATCGCCAATTCCTTGCTTCCCTCGTAATGCACTTCGACCTCTTCGGCTCCGGGTGGAAGCGAAGTTCGCACGATGACTTTGCCGCTGGAGGGCACCACCAGCCACTCGTCGCCCGGCTCTTGATTCACGGCCGCCTGAAAGTAGGCCTCCGCGTCGGTTGGGTTCTCAACCGTCGTCACAAGGCTTATGGAACCCCCAGGAATACGCACCCAGAACCGGCCCCAGCCTGTTGCAGCCGCGGGCCGGCTTTCTTGCACTGCGCCCGAGCTACTGTAGGTGTAAGGCCCCAGGGGCCGTCGTCCCCAGACCGTGTACTGTCGGCCAGGGTTGCTGTTCCAGCCGGCAGCATTGTTCTGATTGCTTTTTAACAGCCGGCCCGTATCGGGATCGACGAGCGCGACGTTCTCGATGAGGCCGTTGTGTCTTCCCGTGATGAGTCCACGCTCGGAAGGAAAATCCCCCCACACGATGGGGGAGTCAATTCGCGGGTGGACTTCGTGTTCTTCCTTCGAGGCAACGTAGGCGAGCAAGTTCGATAACATCCGATCGGCCGCCGGGTCCCGACCGATCCGGCGGACGAGATCGAACCCCGATAAGACCACCGAGCCTTGCCCGTCGAACACCTCGCACAAGGCCACCGCTTCGAGCGCCTGCCCGTAGTTGGCCAGGATCGCAATATGCCCCAGACTCTCGGGGTCATAGATGCTGAAACCACCCGTAACCGGAAACAGGCTTGGGTAGCCCGGCTGAGTCTGATCCCACCCGGTGTAGTCCGACCAGAGAGCAAGACGCTCGCGAGGCAGGCCTTCAAACACCGGGTGTCCGCGGCGCAGGGGATTAATGAAACCTCCTTCCGGGTGGTACCTCTCCGGAGGGGGATATTGCGTGGGCAAGGGGCTTCCGCTCAGCGGGCTGATCCTCACCGGGAGCCAGCTCCAATCGAAGCGCCCCGCCGGCTGGCGCATCACCAGAATGCGGCCTCCAGCCTGAACGAATTGCGCCAGTTGCTTTACAGACACGGAGAGAACTTCGTCCCAGCTCGCCTCGCCGATGACTATGACCGAAGCGGAACCTGCATCTCGGAGATCATTGATTCGCCGAAATGGAAAGCCCAAGTGCTCCAAAGCCGCGGCCATGTCGCCGGGCGGATCGTAAAGCAAGACCAGGCGGGTCTCATCCTTCCACCGAGGCCTCGAATCAGCAGCCGCGATAAAAACGGAAACGCTGTTCTGCGAAATTGTCCGGCCACCCTGAACCACTTCCCCGAAAAGGACATAGTCTCCCGTTTGCAGCCGCTTCGGCAGGACCAGGGAAAGCGGAACCCGCCGCACCTCATAGTACGGAATATCGGGCAGCGCAACCTCGCCCGCAAGCACCGGCGCATCTCCGGGGCCTGTCAGCCGGTATTGCAGCCGCGCCCCGGCGATCCCCTCGCCGTCCTCGGAGTCATTGACGACGTGCGCGATAGGCTGGATGGAGCTGCCGGCATAGACTTGGGGAGTCCACAGCTCCCAGCTCAGCAGCACCGGCTGATACGCCTGCTCGAGCCGGAGCATGGCCGGTTTCGGCTTCATATCGTCGAAGCAAGCGATGTCCGACCAGTGGAAGAACAGGATCGTGAAGGGCATGATCCCCGCCAGCCGCGGGTTGATCGCTCGAAGCCGCCGGAAACTCTCGGCCGCCTGCTGGATGAGAAAAGCTTGATAGTCAAGCGAGGCCCCGGCCTGGTCCTCGGCGTAGCCCGTCCATCGCATAGCGGAGACCCCTTGCTTACGAATTCGGTTGAAACGGCCATCGGGCATCGTGTAGGAGCCGACGCACTCGGTCATCGTGATCGGCTGCGGATTCTCATCCGGGTGGGCGCGCAGGAGGTTGTAGTCCTCGAAATCCCGCAGACCGTAGAAGGTCAAAAAAGAGTTGTAATACCATCCCCAGTACCGATGAAAGTCATAGATGTCCCCCGAGCGGCCGTCGCCATAGCCCGCGTTGCCGATGTAGACACGGGTCGGATCCCACTGCCGCATCGCATTGTGGATACGCTGCATGAAGTGGACATAGGGCAAGCGGGCGTCCCCCCGGTAGGGGATTTCGTTCGCCAGAACGTAGATGATGATCGAGGGGTGATGAACGTAATGCACAAAGTGTTGCGATTTGTATTCGGCAATAGTCGTCTCGAAATCCTCGGGAGGCTCGCTGTTCGTTCCCCCGGGCGGCTTGCCATACCTGCCCTGGTAGACCAGCATCCCGAGCTCGTCGCAGACGTCGAACCAGACCTGCGAATCCCTCATCAGGCGAATAATGTTGACGTTGTGGTCCTTCATGAAGCGGACGTAGTCTTCGGCAAACGCTCGCGACTTCCCCAGCTCGTTCGGGATATCCCGTCCCGGCGGGTTGATCGCCACTCCGCGAAGAAAGAGCGGCTTGCCGTTGAGAAGCACCTGCCCCTGCCGGCTTTCCACCGAGCGGAATCCGAATCGAACAGCGGCATCCGCCAATGGGCGGCCACGCTGCTGGAGCGTGACCGTCAATTGATAGAGAAAGGGGGAGCCCGGACTCCACAGCTTCGGCCTCAGCCCTTTCACAGCGTACCTGGGAAGCGTCGTTGTTCCGCTTTCGAGGTTGCACTTCGCCAGGGTCCCTTCCCAAAGTGTCTCGCCGCCGTGCACTGGGACAATATGTCCGAGCAGGACTGCTCCTTCCTGTCTCTCGTCACAGCGGAGCGTCACTTCAATCGCTACCTCTTCATCGCTCGCGAAAGGGAGCACCTTTTTGATTGCGACCTCGGCGTAGCCCCCGAAAGTCGCTCCCACCCAAGCGAGACAGAGAATAGCTTTTGTCCACCCGGATACCGAACGCATCGTTTCACCCTCCTTCAAGTGTCTCGTCGAGACCGTCGCGCAAGGCCTGTGCCCGGCTGAATCCGATAAACCGGCTCCTGCCGTCCCTGAGATCGTTGGAACCGGGAAGGCTGTCCACAGGGGTGCAAAGCAAGTGGCCGAGGGAATATTCTCGGGAAAGGGAGAGACGCGTTAGGCCGCTTCCCTTGGAAGGTGACATCTTGCCCCAATGGCGAATCCGCGATCTTGTCTTTAACACGCCGGGGACGGACAGGGCATTGGTATATTGCGCCGCTTCGTTGGAAGAATACCCTTTTTCGCCATGCCAACGCATTGAATCTCTCTGAGCATCCCATTCCGGGGTTGACTTGTGGGTATCATGCGTTAAAATACGCCGCAAATCTACCACAATAAAAGCGATAATACAATATGCAGTTTTACAATAATGTCCAAGGATCACGAAAAGTTGTTTTACAAGACTTGTGATTGTATTCTATTCTAT
>Ga0209164_1003128_pt1 | contig 16173 bp, 10 predicted proteins | sample MTBNYHSulfiMetaG_FD_187458 | JGI IMG/M metagenome (GOLD analysis project Ga0209164, IMG submission 187458) | Enrichment culture microbial communities from rom New York Harbor, USA that are MTBE-degrading - MTBE-NYH (New York Harbor Sulfidogenic)... | ecosystem: Environmental > Aquatic > Marine >...
GCCGAAAGGAAGGCACTGAGGAAGAAGTCGGCAAGAAGCCGAAACCCCGTGGGAAGTGGCGCCAGCGAGACCTTGACGAGCGACAGGCGCGACTCAGTGCCGCGGGCGGCGAAGGTCTGCGGCTGCGTCCATCCCGAAAGATCGCATCCAAGTCGCAGCGGGAAGCGGCGGCCGCCGGACGACCGAGAACGGCCACAGTCAGTGAGCCGGTCGCGGTCAAAGACCTGTCGGCGGCTCTGGCGGTCAAGGCGGCTGACATCATTGCCAGACTGATGCAGCAGGGAACCATGGTGACCGCTAACCAGGTCATCTCGAACGAGATGGCCGAACTCGTCGCTCTGGAGTTCGAGACCGAACTGGAGATCGTGCGCAAGAGCACGGCGGAGGAGGAGATTCGAAAAGACTTCGAGGCACGCGAACGCGCCCATCTCACCAGGCGTCCGGTGGTTGCCGCCATGCTCGGACATGTCGACCATGGCAAAACCAGCCTGCTGGACAAGATCCGGTCCACCCATGTGGCGGCCGGTGAAGCCGGCGGCATCACCCAACATATCGGCGCTTCACAGGTGACCTGGAATAACAAGACCGTCACGTTCCTCGATACGCCCGGCCACGAGGCGTTCACGGCCATGCGTGCCCGAGGGGCGAACATGACGGACATCGTGGTTCTGGTGGTCGCGGCCGACGACGGCGTGATGCCGCAGACGATCGAGGCCATCGCGCACAGCAAGGCCGCCGGTGTCGCGATCGTTGTGGCCCTGAACAAGATCGACCTGCCCGGTTGTGACATCAATCGGATCTACGCGCAGTTGTCCGAGCACGAGCTGACCCCGGCCGAGTGGGGCGGCGGGACCGAAGTGATCAAGACCAGCGCCACAACCGGACAGGGCGTCGAGGATCTGCTCGAGGCGCTGGACTACACGGCCGAGCTGATGGACCTGAAGGCCGACGACACCATTCCCGCGACCGGCTGGGTCGTCGAGGCCAAGATGTCGCCGCAGCAAGGGCCGGTGGCCACAGTGCTCGTCAAGGAAGGGCAGCTCAACAAGGGGGACGTCATCCTGGCCGGTGACACCTATGGCCGTGTCAAGATGATGAAGAACAGCTACGGCAAGAAGATCAAGACCGCTACAAGTTCCATGCCTGTGGAAGTCAGCGGTCTCAGCGGCGTCCCTCAGGCGGGCGACCGGTTCTATTGCCTCGACGATATCAATCGGGCCAAGGAGGCGGCTGAAGAAGGCCGGCTCCGCGCACGCGAGAAGTCGCTGGCCGAGCGGACCCAGGTGACGATGGACAACCTGTTCAGCCAGATCGAGGCCGGAAACGTCAAGGAGCTGAATCTGATCGTCCGCGCCGACGTACAGGGATCCGTGGACGTGCTCAAGAAGTATCTCTCGGAACTGAGCGTGGACGAGGTCCGCATCAACATTCTCCAGGCCATGCCTGGGGGCATCACGGAAGGGGACGTGCTGCTGGCGGAGGCGTCGAACGCGATCATCATCGGCTTCAACGTCGTGGCCGACGAGCGCGCCGCCAAAACGGCGGAATCCGAGGGGGTAGACATCCGGCTGTACAACGTGATCTACCGCATCACGGAAGACTTGAGGAAGTCCATGGTCGGCCTGCTCGAACCCGAAGAGCAGGAAAGGGTCCTCGGCCGGGCGGTGGTCCGGGCGACGTTCAAGGTCTCGCGAATCGGAACCGTCATCGGCTGCTATGTCAGCAGTGGTGTGGTCCTCAAGAGTGCCAAAGCCCGCCTGATTCGAAACAATATTGTCGTTCGAGACAACCTGTCGCTGGAGTCCCTCAAGCACTTCAAGGACGACGCACGCGAGGTGAAGGCCGGATTTGAATGCGGCATCAAGCTGGCCGGGTTCGACGATCTGAAGGTAGACGACACCCTGGAGTTCTACGAAATCGTCAAGGTGGCCCGGACCCTGGATTCATGAGCCGAGTGTCGACGACCCGTACAGGAAGAAACGCCGGTATGCCCACCCGAAGGCAGGAAAAAGTTGCTCGCGTGGTGAAGGAGGTGGTCAGCGACGCGATCGCCAATCACCTGAGCGATCCTCGCATTGCGGGTCTCGTCACGGTCACGCGGGTGGAGATGGCACCGGATCTACGCACGGCGGAGGTCTACCTGAGCGTGCTGGCTCCGAGCGATGCGGACAAGAACAAGACGTTCACGGCGATCGACCATGCCACCAAGCGCATTCAGTCGCTGCTGGGAGCGGCCCTGGAAAGCAAGTTCTGCCCGGTGTTGCGTTTTCACCGAGACGAGCATTTTCACAAGACACTGGAAACGATGCGACTGATTGACCAGGTGGCGAACGAGCGTCGCAGCCGGGAGGTCGAATCGGGCCAGGCGGACACTCCGGATGTCTGATACACGACGGGAGGAAAGGGGTGTCTATGCTTTGCCACGCGGCGTCTTGGAGTGCGGTTCACTCACCGCAGGATCATCTGGAAAGGCCATGAAGAACAGCAAGGAATACGCACAACGGTTGCAGAAGCTCTATCGCGCGCTCAAACGCGTCCATCCGAAAGTGGAGAAGGTCAGCTACGACGATCCGATCGAGGCCCTGATTCACGGCATCGTCAGCGAGCGGCTGAGCGAGACCGCCACGCAGCGGGCGATGAAGGGCTTCCGGGATACCTTCGTGGACTGGAACGATCTGCGCGTCTCGCGGGTCGAGGAAATCGTAGAGGTGCTGCACGAAGATACGGCTGCCAGTCGGGTGACGGCGTTTGCCCTGACGACGGCCCTGCGGGCCGTCTTCGACGAGTACCATACGCTGAGTCTTCAGAATCTCAAGAAACTGGGCAAGCGTCCGGCCAAGCAGGCCCTTGAACACCTCGACGGGATGGATGCCTACGTGGTCGGCTATTGCATGTTGACGTCCTTACAGGGCCACGCCATCCCGTTGACCGGGCAGATGACGGATTATCTCAAGCAGCACGAAGTGGTCAATTCGGAGGCGGATGAATCGGATATCGAGGGATTCCTGAGCCGCCAGATTGCGGCCAAGAATGCCTACGAGTTCTACGGACTGCTTCGGCGGGAGAGCGAGTCGCCCAAGGTCGCCAAGAAAAAGGCTCCGCGAAAGAAATCCAAGACGGCGAACGTAGCGAAAGCCAAGAAATGATCTGTGCGATCGCGGCGTGCGGGTCCGGCGCACGGCGCGAGCACGAGGGTACGGATTGATCCGATGAGTTCAGAGAGAACATTGAAGCTGGGTATCCCCGCCGGAAGTCTGCAAAAGGCCACGGTGGAGCTGTTTGCCAAGGCGGGGTACGATATCTCCGATTCGAGGCGGAGTTACCTGCCGTCGATCGACGACGAGGAGATCGCCCCGATCTATCTGCGGGCGCAGGAGATGGGCCGCTACGTGGGAGACGGTGTGCTCGACGCCGGTATCACCGGCTTCGATTGGATCACGGAGAACAACTGCGAGGTCGTCGAGGTATGCGAGTTGCCTTACAGCAAAGCGACGAGCAACCCGACCCGGTGGGTTCTGGCGGTTCCCAACGAGTCGAAGGTGACTCGGCCGGAGGATCTCCAGGGCGGAATCGTCGCCACCGAACTGATTGGTGTCACGCAGCGATACTTTGCGGACCGGGGCATCGACGTCAAGGTCGAGTTCAGTTGGGGCGCGACGGAAGTCAAGGCCCGCCTCGTCGATGCCATCGTTGAGCTGACGGAGACAGGAACTTCGTTGCGCGCCAACAATCTGCGGATCATCGACACGGTCATCGTTTCGACGACGCGGCTGATCGCCAATCGCCAGGCCTGGGAAGACGATTTCAAGCGGGAGAAAATCGAGAATATCGCCATCCTACTCCAGGCGGCGATCGAGGCGCGCAGCAAGGTGGGACTGAAGATGAACGTTCGCAAGGAGGATCTGGACGCCGTCCTCAAGGTCTTGCCGGCGGAGAAGAGCCCGACGGTGTCCGGCCTGGCGGACTCGGGCTATGTGGCGATTGAGGTGATCGTCGACGACAAGGTGGAACGGGCCCTGGTTCCTGCGTTGAAACGCGCGGGCGCCTCGGGCATTATCACGTATCCGCTGAACAAGGTCATCCATTGAACAGTCCGGCGCCGGGGGCCGGCGCACGGGGATCAGTGGCAGAGAACCTGCGTTCCCGTGTGACAAGCACTGGTACAAACCGTTGGGAAGAAAGGGTATGAAGACAGAACACGCATCGCGTATCCTTTTGTTCGTTTCCGTCGCGATGATCGCGGCGGTTGTCCTGGCCGGTTGTCGCCCGTCGAAGGTCGAGCCTGGGGACGGCGGTGTTTCCGCCGACCCATCGTTGGTTGTGGCCACGATCGGTGATTACTCCATCACCAAAGGCGAGTTGACACAGCGGCTGTCGCAGAGCGTTCGGCCGCAGCGCGATAGTTCCGCCGGGCCCCAGGAGCCTGTCACTGCCCAATCCGTGTTGCATGAGATGCTCCTGGAAAAGGCGATGGTTCTCGAAGGACGCGCGCTGGGGTATGCGGAGGATGAGTCGGTCTCCACTTCCGTGGACCGATACAGGCAACGCAAGCTCATCCAGGCATTCCTCAGCGATTATGTCCAGGAGAACGTTCCGGTCAATCAGGCGGAGATCGATGAGAAGATCCAGGCTGATCCGAACCTCAGTCCGGAACAGGCCAGGATGAAGGTGTTGTCGACCAAGTGGCAGCCGGTCTACCAGACGCTGTACGCCGAACTGGTCAAGAAGTTCGAGGTCAAGAAGATCGATAAGAACTTCGCGCGGGCCGCTCAGATACATCAGCGTCTTCTGACGCAGCCGGTCGAGCCCCGAGGCCGCACCGTGTTCTGGATCACGAACCACCAGATCCAGACGGAGTTGAGCCGGGACGAAAGAGGCATCGTCCTGGCGACGTACACCGGCGGGCAGTTCACGCTGTACGACTGGTTCAAGACGTTGAACGAGATCGCGCCGCCCGGGCGTTCGAAGGACCTGAGCACCCCGGCCGGGGTGGAGAAGCTGCTGAACCGCGGGCTGGAGCCGGCGATCGTGGAGGCCGAAGCGGTGGCGCGCGGCTATGACAAGAAGGACGAACTGGTTCGTGACATCCGGGCTCGCGAGGACATGACCATTCTCGGCAAGATGCGAACGGACAAGTACAAGGAGGTCCCGGCGCCGACGGAGGAGGAGATCAAAGCCTACTTCGATCAGAACCCGGAGCGGTTCGCGACAGAGGCCACGTTGAAGATCGACCAGATCTGGTGCAAGGACCTCCCGACCGCCGAGCAGGTCAAGAAGACGCTCGAAAGCGGGGTGGCGTTCGCCACCGTCAAGACCGAGCAGTCTCTCAGGGCCGAGGAATCCGAGCACAACGTGTATCCATCGAGCGAAGGGCTTTTGTGGAACGAACTCTGGAAGGGCGAGCCGAACGACATCATCGGGCCCGTCAAGGGGTTCTTCGACGACCGGATCAAGTGGCGCGTGGTGAAGATCGTCGAGAAGTCGCCGGCACAGATGCGGCCGTACTCCGATTCACTCAAGAATCAAGTGCAGTCGGCCCTGGCAACGCAACGGTTCAACGATCATATGGAACGGTACGGAGCGTCGCTGCTCGAGAAGTATCCTCACGAGGTCCATGCAGACAGGATTCAGGATATCGATCCGTTGGAGGTGACTGCGACGGAGGTCGAATCGGGTCAGTGAAGTTGCTCTCGCGGCCTGTGATCGCGTCTCCGACTGGGGGATGTCCGGACCATGCGAATGTCGCTGTCGCCATGCCGCCGCGACGTCGTATTGCGAAGCCATAAATGGAGTGATGGATAAGCGGTCCTAAGTATGGTTTTCACGCTGCAACGATACGTGTTTCGCGAGCTGTTTCGAGTCTTTCTGCTGGCGACCATCGGCCTGACGCTGATCCTCAGTCTGGGCGGCGTGCTCGGCCCCGTTCAGGAATACGGGGTGGGCCCTCGACAGGTCCTTCACATCCTGCTGTACTTCATGCCGATCACTCTGACCTTTGTGCTTCCCATGTCGGCGTTGTTTGCCTCCGCCCTGACATATGGGCGCTTCGCCAGCGACAATGAGCTGGACGCGTGCCGGGCCAGCGGTGTCAGTCTGTTCACGATGGTCTACCCGGGGCTGGTGCTGGCGATCCTTGTGGCGATCGCCAATCTGCTCCTGAGCTTCCACGTGATGCCGTATTTCGTGCATCTGGCGGAGAAGTCGCTCAAAGCGGACGCCAAGCAGATTCTCTTTCGCAACATCCAGAGGCGAGGGTTTTACAGGATGCCGTCCGACGAGCCGCTCCTGATCTATGCGGACAACGTCGATCCACAGAGAGACACGCTGTCGGGCATTGTCGTAGTTCAGTCCCAGCGCGGCGCGATCAGAGACATTCGTACTGCCGATGCCGCCAAGGTCCATTTCGATTCGCAGGAGAACGCCAACCAGGTTACATTGGAGGTATATGGGCTGCACCAGATGGCTCAAGCCGGGGGCACGGGAGGCACTATGGAGTTTGGATCATTCCGAGTCGATTTCGGCTCCCTCCTGGGCGATGACATCAAGTTCAAGAAGGTCGATGAGATCAAGCAGATTCGTGCCAACCTGATGCTCTTCGACCCTGTCGGCCGCGTGGCGCGGACCGCCTACAAGCAACTGGCGACCGAGGTTTTGGCGCGGGACCTCAGTGAGAAGCTGAGGTCGCCGACCGGGGACGCCTACGAGTTGCGAGGCCGGGACCGTTCCGTCCGGTTCACGGCGTCCCGTTGCGCGTTGCGCGACGAAGGCAACATCGATCTTCTCGGTCCGATTCGCGTGGAGGAGTACGACAGCCTCTCCGGCAGGCACCTCCGGACCCTGCGGTGTGACGACAAGGCGACGATTCACGTCGACGACGAACTGACAGGTCCGGGCCTGAGTCTGGTTCTCTACAGTCCGAGAGTCGAGGTCACCGGGCAGCTTGTCGTTCGCGAAATCGTCTCTGGACTGGCGCTGCCGACGCCGCTCCAGCAGAGCCTCCATCGCGCCGGCGTGCTGGAGACGGTCGTTCCGCAGGGAGCGGCGGCGATTCTACAAGGTCCGCCGACGTCGATGCTGGCGGCGCTGCAAAAACAGCTCGAGCGGGAGATGCGCCGCACCCTGGTGGACATCGAAGCCGAGATGAACTCGCGTCTGGTGTTTGGCATCGGCTGTGTTCCGATGATTCTGATCGGCATCGGGCTGGGCATCATCAATCGAGGTGGTCACCTGCTCAGCGCCTTCGGAGCCAGTTGTGTGCCTGCGGCGGTGCTGGTCGTGACGATCATCAGCGGCAAGCGCCTCACGGGGAACCTCAGCTCCGAGGGCCTCTCCGGCACGGCCATCATGTGGGCGGGACTGGCCGCCCTGACGGTGCTGGCGGCCGTCATCTATCGCCGTCTGGCGAGAACCTGAAGTGAATCGGGAGACGCGGATGACAAAGAGAATGTGGAAGTCGCAGCGATGAAGATCCTGGATCGCTACACCGCGAAGAACTTCATGGTCGGCTACGTGATTGCGTTTTGCGTTCTCATCGGGCTGCGAATCATCATCGAGCTGTTCGTCAACATCGACGAATTCGCTGAGCACGCCTCGCGCGGCACATGGGCGATGACCTGCCACATCGTGCTGTTCTACGCCATGCGAACGACGCTCTACTTCCGTGACACCGCTGGCGTGATCACGGTCGTGGCGGCGGCGTTCGCGCTGGGCCGGATGGTCCGCTCCAACGAGCTGGTAGCGATGATCGCCTCGGGCGTCAGCGCCAAGCGCATCGTCGGGCCCATTCTCGTTCTGGCCATTCTGTTCACGGGCCTGTCCGTCGCCAACCAGGAGGTGCTGATCCCGACGATCAGCGACAAGCTGGTCCGGGACGAGGACGACCTGCCCGGACAGGAATCGTTCGCGGTGTGGTTCCTCACCGACGGCAAGGGATCGCTGATCTGCTCCCGTCAGTTCTCGATGGAGACGCTGACCCTGGATGCGCCGACCATTCTCACGCGGCGGAGCGATCCGAACCACCCGGGGGTCTGGAAGGTGACCGGACGCATCTCGGCAGACGCGGCGGTCTACAACACCAAGACGCGAAGCTGGGACCTGGTCAACGGACGTTACGTCGGGACCGACGCGATGGATGCGGCGGATGCCAAGCCTGTTGCTTCGTATCAGGCGCCGGATCTGCTGCCGAAGGATATCGCGGTCCGCCAGATGTCGGGGTACAACGCTTTGCTCAGTTCCCGGCAGTTGGCGGCACTGGCGGCACAGAAGACCAAGATCAAAGACGTGGCGCAACTGACCAGCCAGCGGCACTTTCGGATCACCGATCCGCTGATCAACCTGACCATGCTCATGGTCAGCCTGCCCGTCCTGATCTGCCGGGATCCGCGGGCCATGAAGTCGGCCATTCTGGTGAGCTTCGCGCTGACGGTGGCCTGTTACATCGCCACGTTCGTCTGCAAGATGCTGGCGACGGAGGTCGTCTTTGCCCGAATCATGCCGGAATTCTGGCCCTGGGTGCCTCTGTTCATCTTCCTGCCGGTCGCGATCATCGAGCTGGATTCGATGCGGACGTGACGCCGATCCCGTGCGGCGGCGCGTCGTAAGGTTGTTGGCGGATGGCCTCCCGCACCTGCCGATTGATTCGTACGCTGCACCAGTGTTGGCCGCACATCGAGCAGAAGTCTGCCGAATCGACCCGGCCTCCTTCGATCTGGCCGCGGGCTTCGCGGTGCATGCGGTCGGCGGTCGCCGGATCGAGTGATTCGCTGATGTGCGCCTTCCAGTTCAGATTGGCGCGGGCCACGCTCAGCCGGCGGTCCCGGTCGGCGGCGCCCGGCAAACCTCGTGCCACGTCGGCGCCATGGGCGGCGATCTTGGTAGCAACCACGCCCGCTCGAACGTCGTCGGCGTCGGGCAGTCCCAGGTGCTCGCGGGGCGTCACATAGCACAGGTAGGACGCGCCGTAGAAGGCGGCGGCGCAGCCCCCGATGGCGCTGGTGATGTGGTCGTATCCCGGCGCGATGTCCGTCACCAGCGGACCGAGGACGTAGAACGGCGCCCCGTGGCAGATCTTCTGCTGGATTTCCATGTTGTACTGGATCTGATCGAAGGGAACGTGCCCCGGTCCCTCGACCATGACCTGGCAGCCCTTTTCCTGGGCCCGTCGAGTCAGTTCCCCGAGTGTCCGCAGCTCGGCGATCTGGGCTTCGTCGGTGGCATCGGCGATGGCGCCCGGACGCAATCCATCACCGAGAGAAAAGCAGACGTCGTATTCGACCATGATGTCGCACAGCTCGTCGAACAGTTCGTAGAGCGGGTTCTGCTTGTTGTGATGGATCATCCACTTCGCCAGCAGGGCGCCGCCGCGGCTGACAATCCCGGCCACACGGCTCTTGAGCAGCGGCAGGTGCTCGCGGAGCAGTCCGGCGTGAATCGTGAAGAAATCGACGCCTTGGCGGGCTTGCTTCTCGATCGTCTTCAGGAGGATATCGTTGTCGATTTCTTCGACCTCCCGGCCCTCGATGACCTGATAGATCGGCACCGTGCCGAAAGCGACGGGGCAGTGAGCCAGCAGTTCGCGGCGAACGGCATCGAGGTCGCCGCCGGTGCTCAGGTCCATGATCGTATCGGCGCCGACGGCGAGCGCCGCGTTCATCTTCTCAATCTCCGCCTGGACGGAGCACCGGGCACTGCTGGTGCCGATGTTGGCGTTGACCTTGGTGGTCAAGACGCGCCCGATTCCCATCGGTTTGAGGTTGGCCTTCAAATGGAGCGTATTGGCGGGGATAACCAGTCGTCCCGCCGCGGTTTCCGTCCGGATCGTCTCGGAACTGACGCCTTCGACCTTGGCGATGAACTTCATGGCCTCGGTGATCTTCCCGGCTCGGGCTTGCTGCAGTTGCGTTGCCATGTGTCTGAACTCCTGGTGCCAACAAAAAAATCGCTCCCGCAGGAAGCGATTCGTCGTGCTGGCAATAGCGTCTTGTCTATCGCTTTCCTACGCAGGCATACTCGCCCGATTCATCGTGTCGGGCGGCTGTCCTGATCAGGTTCGGAGGGTTTTCTCTCAGATCGGCCTCTTCGACCGGTCACCCCTAGCGACCGCCGCCATTATACTGTACGTGCCGCGGTACTCCAAGGGTTCTTTCAATTCGTTCGGCCTCGAAGCGAAGGGGGGCGACTACGGTTTCGGGGGCGGTACGGTGCCGGCATCCCGTTGACGGGTCGAGAGCAGGATGAGATTGCGCAGACCTTCCGGGCCGCGGGCGGCCAGCCACTTGTCCGCAAATCGCTTCTCCTGGACGATCTGGGCGATGGCCATCAGGGCCCGGAGGTGGTAGTTCCGCTGGTCTTTGCTGCCGGCCAATATGAACATCATCCGGACGGGATCGGGCGAGTGCACGAAGCGAATCCCGTCTCGGGCGCGGACGAGCAGGATCTCGAACTTGTTCTCGCCCTCGACGATGATATGGGGGATGGCCAGGCCGGGCTGGATCACCGTACTGCCTTCTCGTTCGCGTTGCTGGAACTTCTCGAACAGCTCCGGCTCAGACAGACCCAGCCGCACGCTCAGAAGCGATGCCGCCCGGGCGAGAACCTGCTCCGAAGTCTGGAGGCCCTCGATGTCCTCGATTTCACACCGGCGGATCAACTGGTCGAATCGATCCTCAATGATGTTGTCTCGTTCGAGCAGGATATCGCGAAGCTCATCTTCCAGTGTGACGGTTTGGATAGCCTTGTCGGTGACGCGCTCGACGACGTGCATCACGGCCGATGCTCTCTTGACCCGTCTGGAGACGTAGAGTGCATACCATGCGGCGCTGAGCACGACGAACCCCGCCGAGATCGACAGCGGGACCACGCCCATGTCCACGATCAACGCGGCATAGGCGACGATAGCGAAGATGTGCATGTAGGGATAGAGCGGCGATCGAAACAGCGGGCGGTAGCTTTGAATCCGGCTCTCCCGCATGATGATGACGCTGACGTTGTCGAGGATGAACAAGATGATCATCAGTGTCGAAGCGGTCTTGACGAGGGGCTCGATGTCCAGGAACACAATGGCGGCCACCATGAACAGACCAGTGAGCAGGACGCCGCTGTGAGGGGTGCCGAACCGCCGGTTGACGCGCGCGAGAAACGCCGGAAGCAACTGATCCCGGCTCATCGCCAGCGGGGAACGCGATGCGGCGAGGACGCCGCCGTTGGCGGTAGTGACGAACGCGGCCATGGCGGCCGCCGCCAGCAACAGGTACCCAAAGGTCCCCATGCTCTTGCCGGCGGCCGTGGAGATCGGCATCAGGCTGGCCGCCAGTTCGGCGCCGTCTACCACACCGACCGTAACGGCCACGACGGCCAGGTAGAGCAGGGTCACGACGAACCACGCCAGGGTCATGCCAAGCGGCAGGTTCCTGCCCGGCTGTCTGACCTCTTCGGCGATGCTGCACACCTTGGTCAAGCCTCCGTAGCTGACGAACGCCAGGCCCGCCGTGGCAAACACCGCCGGCCAGCCCTTCTGCATGAATCCCTCATATCGTGACAGACTGACGAGTTCGGCGTCCTCCAGCAGGAACACGACGAGAATGGCCAGCAGCGCCGCCACCAGGATTGTTTGCACGCGGCTGGCCTGCCTGACGCTCACCAGGTTCAAGATCGTGAACACCACGCAGCAGACCACGCCGATCGTCTTGAGATGGGTCCTGGTGAGCTGGACGCCTGAGATTTCCTGGAGGGCCAGCTCCGCGAGGATGGCGACGCCCACCACGGCAAAGGCGCTCTTGAGCGCCAGGGAAAACCAGTTGGCCAGTCCGCTGAACAGGCCGAGGACCGGTCCCAGGCTGCGCTCGACGTAGAAGTAGGTCCCGCCGGCTCGGGGCATGGCGGTGGCCAGTTCGGCCTTGCTCAATACGCTGGGCGCGATGATCAGGGAGGCGATCAGATAGGAAACGATCACCGCCGGTCCGGCCTTGGCATAGGCGATGGCCGGCAGGATGAACAGCCCGGAACTGATCATGGCGCCTGCCGCGATGGCAAAGACATCCAGTGCCCCGAGTTGTTTTCGCAGTTGCTCCAATGTCCAGTCTCCTGTGTGGCGTCGCGGGGCCGGTCGATGCCGTTCTCTGCCGCAGCCGTGGCGGTTTTCGCCGGCCGCCACATTATAGCGGCGGAGGTCTCCGGATCAAATGCTCTCCAGAGGTTCCGTGCTGTCCCCGGTTGTTGGCCCATTCGGCCGTTTCACGCGGCGGTCGGCGGTGGTATACTGGTCGCGTCTTCGCTGCGCCCGCGGATGCCGATGCGTTATTCACGACCCGAGTTGATTGGAAAGGAGCGATTGTGAAAAGACAGAGCAGAAGAGAATTCCTCAAGACCCTGAGTGTGCTGGCCGGCTCGGCCGGGACGCTGTCGATCTGGCCGGGTCGTGCGGCAGGCGAGCGAACTGCGGGCGGGATGGCCAGGCGGCCCAACATCGTCTTCATCATGACCGACGATCACGCTTCCCATGCCATGAGCTGCTACGGCAGCCGGATCAACCAGACGCCGAACCTGGATCGCATCGCCAAAGAGGGAATGCGCTTCGACAACGCGTTCTGCACGAACTCCATCTGCGCGCCCTGTCGTGCCGTCATCCTGACGGGCAAGTACAGCCACCTTAACGGCGTCACCGACAATCGCCAGAAGTTCGACGGCGCGCAGCAGACCTTCCCCAAGCTGTTGCAACAGGCCGGCTACGAGACCGCCATGGTAGGCAAGTGGCACCTCAAGACCGATCCGACGGGATTCGACTACTGGAACATCCTCCCCGGGCAGGGGGTTTACTACAACCCTGAGATGATCGAGATGGGCCAGAGAAAGAAGTATACCGGCTACGTCACCGATATTCTCACGGATCGCTGCCTCGACTGGCTCAAGGCCCGCAGCGGGCAAAAGCCGTTCTGTCTGATGTTCCACCACAAGGCGCCGCACCGGCGTTGGGAGCCGGGCCCGGACCATCTGACAATGTACGACGACCGGACGATCCCCGAGCCGGATACGCTGTTTGACGACTACTCCGGTCGCGGACGTGCGGCCAGAGAGTCGGACATGAGCATCGAGAAGACGCTGACCGCCCACGACCTGAAGCTGACGCCGATGAAGAGTCTTACGGACGAGCAGAAGGCCCGGTGGGACGCCGCCTATGGACCGAAGAACGAGGCCTTCGAGAAGGCCAACCCCCAGGGCCGGGATCTTGTGCGCTGGAAGTATCAGCGGTACATCAAGGACTATCTCCGCTGCATCGCATCGGTGGACGACAACGTTGGCCGGCTCCTGGACTATCTCGACCGGTCCGGCCTGACGAGCGATACGGTCGTGATCTATACCTCCGACCAGGGGTTCTATCTGGGCGACCACGGCTGGTTCGATAAGCGTTTCATGTACGAGGAATCGCTGCGCATGCCGCTGGTGGTTCGCTATCCCAGGGAGATTCGATCGGGCTCGGTCAGCGACGACATCGTTCTGAATCTGGATTTTGCCGAGACGTTCCTGGACTATGCGGGCGCGCCGGTGCCCGCGGACATGCAGGGTCGCTCGCTACGTTCCATTCTTGTCGGCCGGACGCCTGAGGATTGGCGCCGCTCGATGTACTACCACTACTACGAATACCCGGCCGAGCACAGCGTCAAACGCCACTACGGTGTTCGCACCCGGCGATACAAGCTCATCCATTTCTACCATGACATCGATGAATGGGAACTCTACGATCTGGAGAAGGACCCGCAGGAGATGCGAAACGTCTATGACGATCCGACATACGCGTCTGTCGTTTCCGAGTTGAAGACGGAACTGTCGCGGCTCCGTGCGGCTTATCAGGACACGACCGGCTGAGGGCCATATGGAAGGAGAGGCGAAATGTCCAGGGCAGCTTACATCGGCGTGCCGGCGGTGGCGGCGTTTATGGTTTGGGGATTGGTTGTGATCGGGGATTCATCACAGGGCACAGGGGAGACGGAAACTATGGAACGAGGCCATCGGGAAGCCGAGACGCCGGCCCTGAAAAGCCTGACCGTGAGAATCATTCACGACAACAATCCCTTCGACGACCGGCTCAAGACCGCCTGGGGGTTCGCGGCTACGGTGACGGGACCGGACAAGACGATCCTATTCGATACCGGAAGCGATGGGACGCTGCTTCTGGACAACATGGCATTGATGGAGATCGATCCCAATGCCATCGACACTGTGTTCCTCTCGCACGCCCACGACGACCATACAGGCGGACTCGTGGGTTTCCTGGCGGTTCATCCGACGGTGGACGTCTTCCTCCTGGAATCTTTTCCGAAGCGTTTCAAGGAGACTGTGCGAGGCTATGGTGCCGCAGTTGTCGAGGTGGAATCCCCGAGAGAGATCTGCGCCCATGTATATTCCACCGGACGCATGGGCCGGCAAGTTTGCGAACAGGCCCTGGTCGTCCGCACCGTGAAGGGGCTGATTGTCCTGACCGGCTGCGCCCATCCAGGGGTGGAGAAGATCGTGGAGCGGGTGCGGGCTCTGTATGAGGAAGACATCCTGTTGGTGATGGGAGGCTTCCATCTGGGGTGGGCTACGGATGGTCAGATCGAACAGGTCATCCGCACCCTAAAAGGGTTCGGTGTTCGATACGTGGCGCCCACCCATTGCACGGGCGAGAAGGCACAGGACCTTTTCCTGAAGTACTTCGGGAACCGTTGTCTTCGTGCCGGAGTGGGTAGTATCATAACTCTCGCCGACCTGAAGTGACGCCGAGCCCGACGTCGCTCCAGATCGACGAGAGTGGTGTACAGACCGGCTGTTTACGGCTGCATCTGCTGTTGCTGCATCTGCATCACGACGCCCATGATCTCCAGCACATGCTGCTTCGGAACGGCCAGATCGATGGTCATCTTGCCGCTGCTGGCATTGCCGGCGACCGCGATGCTGCTCTGGCTCGGGATGTCCGTCTGGGGCAGGGGCATCGGCGCGAACGCGCTGGCGATCTTCATCAGACGCAGCACGTTGAGTGACATGAAGAAATCGGATCTGTCGGCGCCCGGGATCATCGCCATGGCGGCTTGCGCCTCGCCAGCGACCTGCTTCGGGCCACCCGCCTTGGCCTGATCGATCAGCTTCTGGACGGAGCTTTGTGCGTCCTGGCCCAGAGCGTAGACGAGTTGGTTGTTCACCGTCGCCATCTGGATATCGAGCCCATCACCATAGATGGCACTGATCATCTGGGTCTCCGGTGCATCGGGCTTGGTGCCCTTCAGACCGAAGGTGACGGTGTCGATGGGCACGCCCGCATGCGTCGATGCATTCTTCTTGAGATTAAACGTGCATTGCATGCCCATCTGTTCGTAGAGCTTGCCCACCGATCCGGTGGTCATCAACTGGGCGGCCTGCTCGACGATTTGCGAGTACTTCGCGGGGTCCTTCAGGTCCGCCACATAGGCTACCCGGAAGGGCGGCTTGCTGTTCATGTCTACGGAAAGCGACCCGGCCATGGCTCCTCCGAACGCGTCCATCGCGTCGGTGATCATTTTCTTGAGCGCTGCGACATCGTCCGCGGAGGCGCTTTCGCCCATCATCTTCGGCATCAGGTCGATGTAGGCCTCGTTGAGCTTCTGCCACAGCGGGCTGTTCATCGATCCGGCGAAGTTGATGGCGGCCCCGTCCTGCATGTAGCCGAGGAGCTTGTTGGCGCTGGAGGAGCCACCCTGGAACATCTGCGCCATGCCCGAGCCGGGTACGCCCGCCAGCACGAAGCTGGCGCCGATCTTGTCGACGCTAGGCGTCAGCGAGATGCTGAGGTACTTAGTCTCTTTCATCAGCGTGTCGAGCATCGCGGCGGACGCCTCGATGTTGGCCGTGGCCTGTTTCGCCATCGCGCCCTGGCCTTGCGCCTCCATCGCCTGCATTCCCTGCTTGGCTTCCTCGATCTTGGCCTGGAGCATCGGACCGAAGAGCTGGCCGGCCAATTCGACGTTGGCGTAGATCCAGACCGGCGCGCTGCCCGATTGCTTCAGTTCCGCTGCATCCAAGGCGCTCGCCAGAGTTGAGGAGCCGGCGCCGGAGGCCTTCAGGGTAGTCAGGGCCTCTTCATTTCCGATCGTGCTGACCAGGGCGTATCCGCCGACCTCGACGGCTGCCAGCATGGGAGCGCCCTCGGGACCGATCTGCGAGATC
>Ga0209164_1003129_pt1 | contig 16172 bp, 16 predicted proteins | sample MTBNYHSulfiMetaG_FD_187458 | JGI IMG/M metagenome (GOLD analysis project Ga0209164, IMG submission 187458) | Enrichment culture microbial communities from rom New York Harbor, USA that are MTBE-degrading - MTBE-NYH (New York Harbor Sulfidogenic)... | ecosystem: Environmental > Aquatic > Marine >...
GACATGGGATTCGGTTCCTACACGATCAAGGGGAACACGATCACGCTGCTCGATACGCCGGGCGGGGACGAGTTTGTGGAGGAGATGTACAAGGCCGTCCCGGTGGCGGACCTCTCGCTGATCGTCGTAAACGGTGAGAAGGGCGTCGAGGTCATGACCGAGCGGGCCTGGGAACTGTCCGGCGCGGCCGGCCGGCCCACCGCGGTCTTCGTGAATCACCTCGATCACGCCGTCGACTATGCCAAGCTCATCGCGAGCCTCCGTGACGTGCTCGATGGGAAGTTCGTGCTTCTCCACTACCCGATCCGCGACGGCGACAAGTTCGCCGGCATCGTCGATCTGCTCGCCAATCGCGCGGTCACCTTCTCCGACAAGTCCAAGAAGGACATCCCCTCGGATCTCGCCTCGACCATCGAAGAGGAGCGGAACACACTCTTCGAGGAGGTCTCCGCGGTCGACGACGAGTTGATGATGAAGTTCCTCGAGGAAGAGGAAATCACGCAGGCCGAGCTCGCGGCCGGGCTTGCCCAAGCGGTCGCGCAGGGCGCCGTGGTCCCGGTCCTCTGCGGTTCGGCGAGCGAAGGCCTCGGCCTCGATCAGCTCACCGAGGCGCTTGTCTCCCTCGTCCCCGCGGCACGGGGCAATGCGAGCGCACCGGCCCGAGCGGCGGTCTTCAACCTCGCGGCCGACCCCTACCTGGGTCGCCTGACTTACCTGCGCGTTCTGGACGGCACGCTGAAGGAGGGCGCCACCCTCGTGACCGTCCCCGACGGCCACAAGATCGAAGTGCGTGACCTCTACAGCTTCGAGGGAACGAAGCAGAAGCGCGTCCCGCAGGCCGAAGCCGGGCAGATCGTCGCGCTCGGCAAGGTCGAGGACGTCGCGACCGGCGCAACGCTCGCGGCGAGCGCCGACGCGGAGCCGTTCGCGATGCCCGAGCCGCCGCAACCGGTCTTCTCGCGGGTGATCCTCCCCAAGAGCCAGTCCGACGTCGAGAAGATGAGCGGGGCCTTGAAGGAGCTCGCGGCCACCAAGACGTCGATCCGCTTCGAGCGCGACCCCGTGACCAAGGAGCTCCTCCTCTGGGGCATGGGCGACGTTCACCTCGGCGTGTTCATCGAGCGGTTGAAGAACCGCTACAACGTCGCCCTGGAGACCCAGCGGCCGCGGATCCCCTACAAGGAGACGATCCGCAAGCAGGCGGTCGCCAAGTACCGGCACAAGAAGCAGACGGGCGGCCGCGGCCAGTTCGGCGAGGTCGTCCTGCGGCTCGAGCCGCTGAAAGAAGAGGAGTTCAAGTTCTTGGACGAGATCAAGGGCGCCTCGATCCCCGGCCAGTACATCCCCGGCGTCGAGAAGGGGGTCCGGGAAGCGATGGAGGAAGGGAACCTGGCGAAGTACCCGGTGACGAACGTCGCCGCGGCCGTCTTCGACGGCAGCTTCCATCCCGTCGACTCCTCGGAACTCGCGTTCAAGCTTGCGGCCCGCAATGCCTTTCGGATGGCGTTCGATCAGGCGGATCCCTGTTTGCTCGAGCCGATCATGTCACTCGAGGTCCGCGTCCCCGACGAGCACACCGGTGACATCATCAGCGATCTGAACGGCCGCAGAGGACGGATCCTCGGCATGGAGCCCAAGGGGCACGTCACGGTCATCCGCGCCGAGGTCCCGCTGATCGAGGTGCAGAGCTACGCCCTGGATCTCAAGTCGCTGACCGCGGCACGCGCGACCTTCCAGATGCATTTCCTCAAGTACCAGCAGGTCCCTGCCCACCTGCAAGAGAAGATCATCGCGGCAGCCAAGGAATCGAGCGAATGAAAGTCGGGCACTACATGCACCGCGATCCGGTGACGGCGCTCGCCGACACCCCGCTCGAGCAGGTCCGGCAGGTGATGGAAGACACAGGGTTTTCTTTGCTCCTGATCGTCGGCGAGGACAGGACGCTCGTCGGGTTCATCACCCGGGCGGCGCTCAAGGGAATCACGGATTGGAGCACTCCGGTGAGCACAGCCTGCTTCGACGCGCGCTTCGCCGTTGAGCCGGAAGACACCATAGAGAAGGCGGCGTTGATCCTACTCGACAACCAGCTCGTGCTCCTCCCGGTCGTCTCCGAGGGACGCCTGGTGGGCGTCCTGTCTCAGAGCGAAATCCTGCGGGCGCTCGCCCGCGCCTTGGGCATCGGCCTCGAAGGGACACGGATTACGGTCCGCGTTCCTGATGGTGTGGGAAAGGATGCGCTCTACGACTTGCTCGCCGCGCTGCGCGAACGCGGGGTCGACTTGGTCAGTCTGGTGCAGGGGCCGCGCACGGAGCGGCATCACGAACTCATCCTGCGGGTGCAGGGGCTGGAGGACCGCGAAGGCCTGCGCACCGATCTCGAATCCCTCCTGAGCAACCGCGATGGAAACGAGGAAGTGGCCAATGCTCTCGCTCCGGGTCAAGACCAGCCAGAAGACTGAGCTTCTCGACATCACCGATCGCGTCGCTCGAGCGCTCTCCTCGGCCGACGCGAGCGACGGCGCGTGCCTCGTCTATTGCCCGCACACCACCGCGGGGCTGCTCATCAACGAATGCGCCGATCCCGCCGTCGCCCACGATATCCGGGGCGCGCTCGACCGCCTCGTCCCGCAGCAAGGACCGTGGACGCACGCCGAGGGCAATTCGCCGGCACACGTCAAGGCCTCACTGGTTGGGACCTCGGTGCTCGTGCCATTCGCCGGCGGGACCCTGCAGCTGGGAACGTGGCAGGGGATCTTCTTGGCGGAGTTCGACGGCCCGCGGGAGCGGGTGATCCAGCTTCGCATCCTGTCTTGACAGGGGTGAATGGCCCCGTTACAATGCCACGCTAGTGACGTCTAGCGTGCCAGCGTAGCTCAATTGGCAGAGCAACTGACTTGTAATCAGTAGGTTGCCAGTTCGATTCTGGCCGCTGGCTCACCGTTTCCTGTAACGCGTTGGAGGGGTACCGAAGTGGCCAAACGGGGCGGACTGTAAATCCGTTGGCGGACGCCTACGGGGGTTCGAATCCCTCCCCCTCCATTTGCCAGGACCAGGGGGGTGCGGGTACACTCTGGCTGGCTTTTTTTGGCGGTCGGTAGGCCCGTGTAGCTCAGTCGGTAGAGCACCCCCTTGGTAAGGGGGAGGTCATCGGTTCGAATCCGATCGCGGGCTCATGCGAGGACGCAAGAGAGTGCCTAGAGCAATGCCACGTTAAGTTAAGGAGGTTTAGGGGAATGGCCAAGGAGCAGTATGTGAGGAGTAAGCCTCACCTGAACATCGGAACGATCGGGCATATCGATCACGGGAAGACGACGCTGACCTCGGCGATCACGAAGGTCCTCGCGGCCAAAGGCTGGAGCAAGGCGCTGGACTTCTACGACATCGACAACGCGCCCGAAGAGAAGGCGCGCGGGATCACGATCAACGTCCGGCACGTCGAGTACGAGACCGAGACGCGGCACTACGCCCACATCGACTGTCCGGGACACGCGGACTACATCAAGAACATGATCACGGGTGCCGCCCAGATGGACGGCGCGATCCTCGTGGTCGCCGCCTCGGACGGACCGATGCCGCAGACCCGCGAGCACCTGCTCCTGGCTCACCAGGTGAACGTTCCGGCGATCGTCGTCTTCTTGAACAAGATCGACCAGGTGGACGACCCGGAGCTGATCGACCTCGTCGAGATGGAGATTCGCGAGCTCCTCTCCGAGTACGAGTTCCCCGGCGACGAAGTCCCGATTGTCCGCGGCTCGGCCTTGAAGGCGATGGAGAGCACCGACGCCACCTCCGAGGAGTGCAAGCCGATCGTCGAGCTGATGGCTGCCGTCGACAGCTACATCCCGCTGCCGGATCGCGATGAGGACAAGCCGTTCTTGATGCCGATCGAGGACATCTTCTCGATCAAGGGACGCGGCACGGTGGCCACCGGCCGCGTGAGCCGCGGTAAGGTCACCCCCGGCATGGAGGTCGAGATCGTCGGCCTGCACGACCAGGTCCAGAAGACGGTCGCGACGAGCCTCGAGATGTTCAACAAGACACTCGACTACGCGATCGCTGGCGACAACGCCGGAATCCTCCTGCGCGGGATCGAGAAGGACGAGATCGAGCGAGGCCAGGTCATCGCCGCGCCGAAGACGATCACCCCGCACACGAAGTTCGAGGGATCGGTCTACGTTCTGAGCAAGGACGAAGGCGGCCGGCACACCCCGTTCTTCGACGGGTACAAGCCCCAGTTCTTCTTCCGCACGACGGACGTCACCGGTGTGGTCCACCTTCCCGAGGGCGTCGAGATGGTCATGCCCGGAGACAACGTGACCGTCATCGGTGACCTGATCCACCCGATCGCCATGGAGGAAGGCCTCCGCTTCGCGATCCGCGAGGGCGGCCGAACCGTCGGCGCCGGCGTGGTCACCAAGATCGTGGAATAGGGAGCATCCCATGGCGAAGAAAGGGGAGACCGTGATCCTCGCGACGCTTGCCTGCGGGGAGTGCGGACACCGCAACTACCATACCAAGCGGAACAAGAACAACGTCCGCGAGAAGCTGCAGCTCAACAAGTACTGCAAGTGGTGTCGCCAACACACGACCCACAAGGAGGTCTAGACACTGGACCTTCGCTAGGCCCGTAGCTCAATTGGCAGAGCATCCGACTCCAAATCGGAAGGCTGGGGGTTCAACTCCTCCCGGGCCTGCAAGAAACGTCGCCCAAGGAGAAAAAGGGGGCTTGAAGAGAGATGCTTGAGAAGATCACCGGCTTCTTGAAGGGAGTACGGGGAGAGGTCGCCCGTGTCAGCTGGCCCACGCGCAACGAGGTGATCGCCTTCACCGGGATGGTCCTCCTCGTCGTGGTGCTCCTGACCCTCTACATCTGGGGGGTCGACACGATCGTCCAGGGCATCCTCTCCTTCCTCATCTCGCTCTAGGGGCGCCCTGTAGATTATGCCGATCAAGAAATGGTACGCCATCCAGACTTATGCCGGCTCCGAGTTGAAGGTCAAGGAAGACCTCAACGAGCGCGTGCGCAAGCGCGGCTGGGAGAAGCGATTCGAACGCTTCCACGTCGGAGACGAGGACACCTTCTTCCTCGTCCCCGTGGAAGAGGTCATCACGTCGCGCAGCCGGCACGGGTCGGGGACCGAGTATCGGATCCCCTACGAGTACGATCTCGTGGCCAAGCCGAATGAGCGGGTCACCCGCGGCGAGGTCATCGCGCGCAAGCCGCCGCGTCACATGGATGCTGACGCGACGGTTTCCGAGATCGAGCCGTTCCAGCGCGTGGTCGTGGAGATGACGAACCGCAACGAGGAAGAGTACCTCGTGCCGGCGGACAAGCGGATCCGGCGCGACATCCGCATCGGCGAGAAGATCCGAAACGGGGTCCCATTGACGACGGACTCCGACGAGCGCTACGTCGTCGGCAACAAAGGGAAGATCGTCGCGCGGGACAAGGTTCGCCGCGTGGTCTTCGAGTACGCGGGCGACAAGTCGAAAGTCCGGATCATCCCCGAGAAGTACCTCGGAAAGATCCGAAAAGGGACGACCCTCAAAGAGGGTGACAAGATCGAGGACGCGGACCAGATTCCTAGCCGCGCCTCGGGCCTCTTGAAGGTGAAGGAGTACAAGGACAAACGGGTCATCACGATCCAGCGGATCGAGAAGCGGCGGCTCTTCCCGGGCTACGTCTTCACGCGGATGGGACTCGATCGTGAAGAGATGATGGAGCTGATCGACGGCGTACGCGGGGCGGTCCGCTACGTCGGATCCCGGTTCACCCCGGTGCCGATCGAAGGGCCCGAGATGAAGCTGATCAAGCGCAAGACCGGTCTGCTCGAGGTGCCTGTGGCTTCGGGCGAGCCGAAGATCGAGGTCGACTTCTCGGTCGGTGAGGTCGTGGAGATCGTGGAGGGGCCGTTCGCCGACTTCACGGGAGAGGTCAAGGAGATCGACAAGGACGCCGAGGAAGTGACGGTGATGGTGAAGATCTTCGGCCGCGAGACCCCGGTCAAGCTCGGGTTCGATGGGATCGAGAAGCTGTAGTCGATAGGCAGGAGGAACAATGGCGAAGAACGCGATCGCGAAGATCAACCTGCAGATACCGGCCGGGCAGGCGACCCCCGCCCCTCCGGTGGGCCCGGCACTGGGTGAGCACAAGCTGAACATCATGGACTTCTGCAAGAAGTTCAACGAGGCGACCAAGGGGGAGACGCCCGGCGTGATCATCCCCGTCGTCATCTCGGTCTACATGGACCGCAGCTTCGACTTCGTGCTCAAGCAGCCGCCCGCTGCGGAGTTGATTAAGATGGCCGCTGGGATACAATCTGCATCTCCCGAGCCGAACCGGCTGAAGGTCGCAAAGATCACGGCCGAACAGGTCCGGCGGATCGCCGAGCGGAAGCTCCCTGACTTGAACACATACAAGATCGAGTCTGCCATCGAAATCATCAAGGGAACCGCTCGGAACATGGGAGTCGAGGTGGTCGAGACGTGAGACACGGGAAGCGCTACGCGAGTGCCGCGGCTCTGATCGAGCCGGAGAAGAGCTACGCGATGGCCGACGCGGTCGACAAGCTGAAGGCCGCGGCGACGAGCCGGTTCGACGAGACCGCGGAGATCGCGGTCAACCTGGGCATCAAGCCGAGCCAGACCGTCGTGCGCGGAACGTGCGCCCTGCCGCACGGAACCGGCAAGACCGTTCGCGTCCTCGCCTTCGTCAAGGGCACGAGCCAGACCGAGGCCGAGGAGGCGGGTGCCGACTACGTCGGCGGAGAGGACCTGGCTGACAAGATCCGCGACGGGTGGCTCGACTTCGACAAGGTGGTCGCCAGCCCGGACATGATGTCTGTCGTCGGCAAGCTTGGGAAGATCCTCGGACCGCGTGGACTGATGCCCAGTCCCAAGACCGGTACGGTGACAAAGGATGTCGGTAACGTCATTGGCGAGCTGAAGCGCGGCCTGGTGGAGTTCCGCAGCGACCGGTTCGGCGTCATCCACTCGGTGTTCGGGAGGGCGTCGTTCGACAAGGAGAAGCTCGTCGAGAACCTCCAGGCGATCCTTCGCGCGATCCACGAGCGGCGGCCGGAAGAAGGCGTCAAAGGACGATACATCACGAAGGTGACGATCGCCTCGACCATGGGACCAGGGATTTCCCTGGATCTCGAGGAGGTCCGGGCGGTAACGGAGCAAGGGGCCTAGGGAGCAGAGATGCCGACACAAGTGAAGAAAGACGAGGTCGCGCAGCTCACGGAGCGGTTCGAGAAGGCCGTCTCCTTAGTCCTCGCCGACTACCGGGGACTGACCGCCACGGAGATGGTGGCGCTGCGAGAGCGGTTCACCAAGCAGGGCTTGGAATACCGCGTCGTCAAGAACACCTTGGCGCGCATCGCCGCTCGCGAAGCCGGGTTGGAGGACTTCGCCGGCCTCTTTTCCGGGCCGATCGGCGTTGCGATCGGCTACGACGATCCGGCCGTTCCGTTCAAGTTGAGTGAGGCGTGTCGCAAGGAGTACGCGCCGAGATACGTCCCGAAGGGCGGCATCTTCGAGGGGGTTCTCGTCAGCGAATCGGAAGTTGCCCGGTACGCAAGCCTCCCCACTCGCGAGGAGCTCCTCGCGAAGCTGGCGATGCTCTTGAACAGTCCGATGCGCGCCCTGGCGGTGACGCTGAAGGCGAAGATCCGCGAGTTGGCGGCGGTCCTCAGCCAAGTTGCACAAAACCGTGAGAAACACGATAAGGAGGAGCAAGATGGGTAAGAGCGAGATCCTTCAAGAGATCGAGCAGATGACGGTGAAGGACCTGGCCGACCTCGTGGAGATGATCGAGGAGCGGTTCAACGTCTCCGCCGCGATGATGGCGCCGGTGGCCGTTGCCGCCGCGCCGGGCGCTGCAGGGGCCGAGGGCGGCGCCGAGGCCGCGGCCGAGACGTACAAAGTCGTCATGACGAGCCCCGGGCAGAAGAAGATCCAGGTCATCAAGGAGATCAAGGAGATCACCGGCAAAGGCCTGAAGGAGTGCAAGGAACTCGTCGACAAGCTTCCCGCGACGATCAAGGAGAACGTCGACCCCGACGAGGCGGCGACCCTCAAGGAGAAGCTCGAGGCGGCGGGGGCCGAGATCGAACTGCAGCAGTAGAGGTCTAGCTTCAAGCTGTTTTCAAGGACGTCTGCCTTGAGGTGCCTGCCGCCTTAGGGCAGAACGTCTTTACTGAGAGAGGTGCCATGAGGTATCGAGAACGTAGATCGTACGGGCGGATCAATGAGATCCTGCCCCCGCCGTACCTGCTGCAGGACATCAGGGACTCGTTCCGCGTGTTCGTCGAAACGGGGATCAAGCGTGCATTCGACGACATCTCCCCGATCGAGGGTCACGGAAAGGACGGGCTGTCGCTCGAGTTTTCCGATCCGTACCTCGGCGAGCCGCGTAACTCGGAGCGGGAGTGCAAGGATCGTGATCTCACCTACTCCCGCCCCTTGCGGGTGACCGCCCGTCTCCTGCAGGAGGGCAAGCTCCTCCAGGAGACGGAACTGTACATCGGCGACTTCCCGATGATGACCAATCGCGGGACCCTCATCATCAATGGGTCGGAAAACGCTCTCGTCAACGAGTTCACGCGCTCCCCGGGCGTGTACTTCACGCAGGAGGACAAGGACCAGTACAAGGGGCACCTCCTCCCCGAGCTGGGCGCGTGGCTCGAGATCATCCTCGACACCAAGCGCGGCCTCGTGCGCGCGAACCTCGACCGCAAGGGCAAGGTCCTCGCCACCGTCCTGCTGAAGGCGATCGGATTCACCGAGGCGCGCATCCGCTCCTACTACAGCTACGAAGTCACCCCCGTGACCGTGGAGCGGCTGCAGGATCACGTCGGACGCCGCGCCGCGCTCGACGTGAGGAAGGGGAAGACGCTCCTCCTCGCAGCGGGCGAGGCCCTGCAGAAGGAACACCTCGCGGCGCTCGAGAAGGCGGGACTGGAGTCGATCCGGCTGGTCGATCCGGTCATCCAGAAGACGCTCGAGGACGATCAGATCACGACTCAGGAGGACGCGCTGCGCGCTGTGTACCACCGCCTGCGGCCTTCGGACCGCTCTTCGCCGGTTCAGATGGCGGAGTACTTCGAGAACCTGTACTTCCATCCGGCAAGCTACCACCTCTCTCCGGTCGGACGGTTCAAGGTCAACCGCAAGCTCGGCCTGGGCTTGAAACAGCCGGTCCTCTATCCGGCGGACATCGTGCGCACGATCAAGCTGGTCCTGCAGGCTCCCCATGACCCCGACCTGCTCGATGAGAAGGACCACCTCGCGAACAAGCGGGTCCGCCTGCCCGGCGAGCTCGCCGAGAATGCCTTGCGCACCGGGTTGGCACGCATGGCGCGGATCGCGCGGGACAAGCTCTCGAAGTACGTCCTCGACGAGAAGGACACGATCCGACGGCTGATCTCGACGCGCACGGTGCAGGGCGCGATCAACCAACTCTTCTACACCGGCCGCTTCTCGCAGTTCCTCGAGCAGACCAACCCCCTGACCGAGGTCACCCACAAGCGCCGGCTGAGCGCGCTGGGCGGCGGCCTGACCAAGCGACGCGCGAAGATCGAGGTCCGTGATGTCCACTCTTCGCACTACGCGCGGATCTGCCCGATCGAGACCCCCGAGGGCCAGAACATCGGGCTCATCACCTCGCTCGCCTGCTACGTGCGGGTCAACGAGCACGGCTTCCTCGTCGCCCCGTACCGGCGCGTGATCAAGGGGAAGGTCACCGATGAGATCGTCTACCTGATGGCCGACGAAGAGGAGAAGTACAAGATCACCCCCGCCACGACCCCGGTGAGCGACGATGGGCGGATCCTCGGCGAACGCGTCGAGGTCCGTTTCGGACGAGAGCAGGTCCGGCTCGCGCCGCCGATCGAGGTGGACTTCATCGGGATTTCGCCGAAGGCGCTCGTCGGCGTCTCCTCGGCGCTGATCCCGTTCCTCGAGCACGACGACTCCAACCGCGCGCTCATGGGCGCAAACATGCAGCGTCAGGCCGTGCCGCTCCTGCGCCCCGAGGCGCCGATCGTGGGCACCGGGCTCGAGCTGCAGGCGGCGATGAACTCGGGAATGCTCCTCGTCAGCGACGTGGAAGGGGTCGTGAAGGAGGTCGACGCCCGCCACGTCGTCCTCCAGAAGGGACGGAAGAAGCTCGACTATCCCCTCGTCAACTTCGAACGGTCGAACCAGGACACCATTCTGCACCAGCGGCCGGTCGTCGACGAAGGCGACACGGTCAAGATCGGCGACCTGCTCGCCGATGGTCCGTCGAGCGATCTCGGAGAGCTCGCGCTCGGACGCAACCTGCTCGTGGGGATCCTCCCGTTCGAAGGCTACAACTACGAGGACGCGATCGTCGTCTCCGAGCGGCTGGTGCGCGAGGACCTCCTCGACTCGATCCACATCGAGGAGTTCGAGGTGAAGGCCGAGGAGACCAAGCTCGGCCCCGAAGAGATCACCGCCGACATCCCGAACATCTCCAAGGAAGACCTGAAGAACCTGGGCGAGGACGGGATCGTTCGCGTCGGCACCGTCGTTCGGACCGGCGACATCCTCGTCGGCAAGATCACGCCGCGCGGCGAGTCCGAACCGACCCCCGAGGAGAAGATCTTCCGCTCGATCTTCGGCGAGCGAGCCCGCAACGTGAAGAACACGTCGCTGCGCATGTCGCCGGTGTCGGGCACGGCGAAGGTCATCAAGGTGAAGAAGTTCTCGCGCGACCAGGGCGACGAACTCGACGCAGGGGTGAACGAGCTCGTGAAGGTGTTCATCGCCCAGCGCAAGAAGATCTCGGTCGGTGACAAGCTCTCCGGCCGCCACGGGAACAAGGGCGTCATCTCGACGGTCCGGCCGGTCGAAGAGATGCCGTTCCTGCCCGACGGCACGCCGGTCGACATCCTGCTCAACCCGATGAGCGTCCCCTCGCGCATGAACCTCGGCCAGATCTTCGAGACGAACCTCGGCTGGCTCGGCAAGCTCAAGGGCCAGTACATGGCCTCGCCGGTGTTCGACGGCGCGAAGGAAGAGGAGATCATGAGTGAGCTGCGCGAGGCGCGCGAGGAAGTTGGGCTCGCCGAGGGCGACGACTACGACGGCAAGGTCACGCTGCGCGACGGCCGCACCGGCGAACCGTTCCCTCGGCCGATCACCGCCGGCATGATGTACATCGTCAAGCTCGAGCACATCGCTGACGAGAAGATCCACGCCCGATCGACTGGCCCGTACGCGCTGATCACGCAGCAGCCGCTCGGCGGCAAGGCGCAGTTCGGCGGCCAGCGGCTCGGCGAGATGGAGGTCTGGGCGCTCGAAGCCTACGGCGCGTCGGCCCTGCTCCAGGAGATGCTCACCGTCAAGTCGGACGACACGCGCGGGCGGATTCAGCTGTACAAAGCGATCCTGAAGGGCGAGGAGTTCCCGAAGCCCGGTTTGCCGGAGTCGTTCAAGGTCCTCCTGCGCGAGTTGCGCAGTCTGGCCCTCAACCCACGGGTCTACGATCGGAATGACAATGAAGTCGAAATCAACTGAGGACGAACCTCCCCCTGAACGCACGGCGGGGTTCGTCCTATTCACCGAGGACGGGGGAGAACGGTACTACCTGCTGTTGCGGCACCGAAACGGAACCTACTGGGGGTTCCCCAAGGGACACATCGAGGACGGCGAGACCGAGGTGCGGGCCGGGTTGCGGGAGGTCCGAGAAGAGACCGGAATCGCGGAGATCGAGATCGTCCCTGGGTTCCGCGAGATCAGCTCGTTCTGGTTCGCGCGCGACGGGCGTCCGACCCGGAAGGTCGTCGTGCACTTCCTCGGTCGCTGCAGCCAAGAGCCGGTGACGCTGACGCGTGAGCACCTTGGCGCCCGCTGGGTCTCGTACGGCGAGGCGCGTGATCTGTTGACCTACGAGGATGCCCGCGGGATCCTCGCCAAGGCGGAGGCGTTCCTGCGCGCACAGGGCCGGGAGCTCGAGCAAGGAGTCCCGCATGGAAGACAACGAGGCGTTCTTCGCTAGGCGCGAGAGACAGAACCAGCACCTCCTCGAGCAGGCCGGCCTGCCGATCAAGCGGTTTTTCGCCCTCGATCACGACGTCTACGAGACCGGAGCGATCCCCGGCAAGTACAAGGAGCTCCTCGGACTGGTCGGCTCCGCGGTCCTGCGCTGCAGTGACTGCGTCACCTACCACCTCGTCCGCGCGCGTGAGGCCGGCGCCTCGCGCGACGAGATCGAGGAGGCCTTCGCCATCGCGCTCCTCATCGGCGGCTCGATCACGATCCCGCTCCTGCGGGAGGCCTACGAACGATTGGAGTCGCTCTAGTCTGAGTTCTCCCGCCGACGGGGTCCCCGCGCGTGGAAACCGCCAAAGCGTTGCCTTAGTATTTGGGCATCAACCCTCGGAAACACGGGAGGAGCAACCACCATGGGGAAGTACGACTTCATCGACGAGACGCTCGGGAACCTGCGGGACCAGGGGCTCTACAACACGATCCGCACGATCGAGAGCTCCGTCGGCGCGTGGGTCGTCGTCGACGGCAGGCGCGCCCTGAACATGTGCTCGAACAACTACCTGGGCTTCGCCAACGACGACCGGCTGTGCGCCGCCGCCAAGGATGCGATCGACCACTACGGTGTCGGGCCGGGGGCGGTTCGATCGATCGCCGGCACGATGTCGCTGCACATCGAGCTCGAGAAGAAGATCGCAGCGTTCAAGGGCACGGAGGCCGCGCTGTCCCTGCAATCGGGCCTGAACACGAACCTCGCGGCGATCCCACTCCTGATGGGCAAGGAAGATGCGATCTTCACCGATGAGCTCAATCACGCCTCGATCATCGACGGATGCCGGTTGACCAAGGCCAAGCGCGTGATCTTCCCACACCGCGATGTGGATGGCCTACGCGCCGCGCTCGAGGAGAACAAGGACATCCAGAAGAAGCTCATCGTCACCGACGGGGTCTTCTCCATGGACGGCGACCTCGCCCCGCTGCCGCAGATCGTCGAGGCCGCCGAGGCGTACGGCGCGATGGTCATGGTCGACGACGCGCACGGCGAGGGTGTGGTCGGAAGCCACGGTCGGGGGATCGTCGACCACTTCGGCCTGCACGGCCGCGTCGACATCGAGGCCGGGACGATGTCCAAGGCGTTCGGTGTCATGGGCGGCTACATCGCGGGAAGCCGCAAGATCGTCGAGTACCTGCGGCAGCAAGCGCGCCCCTTCTTGTTCTCGTCCGCGGCGACGCCGGCGGACGTCGCGGCCTGCATCGCAGCGATCGACATCCTTCAGGAGACCGACGAGCCGGTGAAGAAGCTGTGGGACAACGCGACGTACTTCAAGACGAAGATGAACGATCTCGGCTTCGATACAGGACACAGCGAGACCCCGATCACACCGGTGATGCTCGGCGAGGCGAAGACCGCCTGGGACTTCTCCAAGCGCCTGTTCGAGGAAGAGGTTTTCGCCACGGCAATCGCTTTCCCGACCGTCCCCCGCGGCAAGGCGCGGATCCGCGTCATGCTCTCGGCCGCACACTCGACCGACGACCTCGACTTCGCGATCGACAAATTCGCAAAGATCGGACGGGAACTGAAGGTCATCCAGTGACGCGCAAGGCGATCCAGACGACAAAGGCTCCGGCGGCGGTGGGTCCCTATTCGCAGGGCATCGCCTCAAGCGGCGCGACCCAGCTCATCTTCACCTCCGGCCAGCTCCCGGCCACGCCGGACGGAACGCTCGTCACCGACGACATCGCTCAGGCCGCGCGGGCTTGCCTCGAGAACGTCCAGGCGGTGCTCGAAGCGGGGGGCGCGCGGATGGCCGACGTCGTGAAGGTGACGATCTACCTCACCGACATGGCCGACTTCGGCACGGTGAACGGGATCTACGAGACCTTCTTCGATACGCCCGCGCCGGCGCGCTCCTGCGTCGCGGTCGCGGCACTGCCCAAAGGGGCACGGATCGAGATCGAGGCCGTCGCCGTTCGATGAAGCTCTTCGACACCCACTGCGACACCGTCATGAAGGTCAAGGACGGGTCGCTCGACTTCGCAACCGGGGAGGGGATCGGGCACGTCTCCCTCCCCGGCTTGCTCGCCGCGGGATCGTGCGCCCAGCTGTTCGCCTGCTTCGTGCTCTCCTCCCGTCACCCGGGGACCGAGCGAGAGACGGCCGAGGCGATGGTCGCGACGATCCACGCCATGGCGCAGGGAAGCGGCGACCGACTGGCCGTCGCGACGACCGCGGACGATCTCCGCGCTGCCTGCGCCGGCGGTCCGATCGCCGCGATCATCGGCCTCGAGGGGGCCGATCCCCTGAACGGGCGTGCCGATTGCCTGCGCGATTTCTATGAGCAGGGCGTGCGGGACATCATCCCCGCGTGGTATGACAACGCCTTCTCCGGTACCGCGTTCGGCACGAACACCCCGCTCACAGAGGAAGGGAAGAAGCTCGTCGCGCTGGCGGAGGAGCTGCGGGTGATGGTCGACGTGTCGCATTTGTCGGACACCGCGTTCGATGTGGTGTCCGCGATTGCCACGCGCCCGTTCATCGCCAGCCACTCGAGCTGTCGTGCCCTGTGCCCGAGCCCGCGCAACCTGACCGACCCCATGATCCGCGCGCTCGCCGACCGCGGCGGCGTCATGGGGATCAACCTCGCACCGGGATTCCTGGATCCAGCGACCTACGCCTTCACCCAGCCCCGCTGGCAGCGCGCGAACGAGCCCGACGCGACACAGGGAGAGAAGGACCGGCTGCGCGCCGAGGTCGAAGCGCTCCCGCGGCCGGTGATCGACTGGATCGCCCGCCACGTCCGCCACGCGATCGACGCGGGCGGCGAGGACGTCGTCGGCCTCGGGGGGGATCTCGACGGCATCACCCGCACCCCCCAGGGGATCGATACGATCGCGGACTACGCGAAACTTCCCGACCTCTTCCTGGCCGCGGGACTCTCGACCCGGCAGGTGGAGAAGGTCTGCTACGCCAACTTCGTGCGCGTCTTCACGGAGGTCCTCCCCCCAGCCTAGGGGGATCCGTCGTCAATCGACAGTCAGCGTCTTGCTGAGGTTCCTCGGGAAGTCTGGGTCGTAGCCCCGCTTGAGGCTCATGTAGTAGCTCGCGAGTTGCAGCGGGATCACCGCGATCAGGGCCGTGAGCTCCTGCCCGGCGTCCGGCAGCACGACGTACTCGTCGACGGTCCGCCGCAGGAGCGGATCCTCGGTGGCCAAGACGATCGACCGCCCGCCCCGGCAGGCGACTTCGTTCACGTGGTTCACGATCATCTCCGCGTCGCGGGGCGCGGCGACGAACAGAACCGGATACTCCGGGTAGACCGCCGAGAGCGGACCGTGCTTGAACTCCGAGCTCAGCATCCCTTCACAGTGCGCGTAGCTGATCTCCTTCAGTTTGAGCGCCCCCTCCAGGGCGACCCCCAAGGTCATCCCGTACCCGAGGAAGTACATCTCGGCAAGCGGATCGAGAAGCTCGGCCACGCGTCGCGCCGGCGCGTCGACCGACTCGAGCGTCTCGCTGATCAGCTCGGGGACCCGCTCCCAATCGATGGGGGTACCGGACCGCCGCAGCCGATCCGCCAGGTACAGGAAGAGCAACACCTGATTCAGGTAGGTCTTCGTTGCGGGGACGCTGATCTCGTAGCCGCAGGCCAGAGGCAGGTAGTGATCGCTTCGGTGCATGAGCGCCGAGCCGAGCACGTTCAGCACGCCGAGGATCCGCGCACCGCTCGGGCGGCTCGCCCGCAGTGCGTTCAGGACGTCCTTGGTCTCCCCACTCTGGCTGACCAAGACGACGGCGTCCTCCGGAGCGAGCGTCGCGGCCAGGGTCTCCGTGAACTGCGGGGCGAGCACCGGCACGGCCGGAATCCCAGCGAGGCGGTTGAAGTACGCCGCACCCACGAGACAGGCGTGATGGCTCGTCCCGCAGCCGACGAGGTACACCCGGCGGGCACTCCGGATCGCCTCGAGGAACGGCTCGACGTGTGGCGAGGCGTCCAGCCAGTGCAAGAGCTCCGCCGCGACCTTCGGCTGTTCGTGGATCTCCTTCTCCATGAAGTGCGCGTAGCCCCCCTTCTCGGCCGCGTCCATGCCTTCGGTGAACCGCTCCGGTTCCCGCGAGACGAGCGTCCCGTCGACAACCCGCCGCAGCTCGACGCGGT
>Ga0209164_1003131_pt1 | contig 16152 bp, 10 predicted proteins | sample MTBNYHSulfiMetaG_FD_187458 | JGI IMG/M metagenome (GOLD analysis project Ga0209164, IMG submission 187458) | Enrichment culture microbial communities from rom New York Harbor, USA that are MTBE-degrading - MTBE-NYH (New York Harbor Sulfidogenic)... | ecosystem: Environmental > Aquatic > Marine >...
CCTCGGGCGAAAAAAGAATTTCACTGGCTCCAGCTTCTGGGCCAGAGGATACTTCGTGTCCACCGTAGGCAGAGACGAAGAGGTTGTCCGTCAGTACATCAAGAAGCAGGAAAGCGAAGACAGACGTCTGGATCAACTCAATATGTTTGAGTAGCTTGCCACCTTTAGGTGGCCAATGGTTTACAACCGCTTTGAGCGGTCCATGGTTTTACAGGCCTCCGGCTTTGCCGGAGGTATCTGACATCTCGATTGGCTATGAACAAAACTCTTTTTTGGGGGATCAGAGTAGAAGAGGTCCAGTCAATTCAGGTTTGTTCATGCTCGTTCGGGGTGTTCTTCGTGCGAAATTCTTCTTCTAATCACCCAGATGCCGATGGCGACCAGAGCGGCGGCGGCGGTCGCCAGTAATGCGTTGAGCAAGCCAGGCTCGGCTAAAGCCATCAACAGCCTATCGGCAAAGAGCACAATAGCAACTATACCGGGCGCCATGCCAAGTGCTGTACCGAGCAGAAAGTCTTTGAATTTGATGTGTGAGGCGCCGGCGATCATATTGACCAGAGCGAAGGGTGCGACAGGCAGGTTACGTATGAGCATAATAGCAAGCCAGCCGTCTTTGGACAGTCTCTTGCTCAATCGATTGAGTTTCGGTCCGGCCAGCTTGCGAACCGTGTTTTTGCCCAATTTGGAGCCGACCAGGTAGTGCGCTGCAGAGCTCAACAGGCATCCAGTCAAGGCATAGATCACTCCCCAAATGGATGGGAAGAGGATCGCTGTCGTCCCAATCAGCAGACTGACCGGCACCATTAAAAAACTGGCGACCATATAGACACCGACCGAGAGCAGCGGCAGCAGGAAGCTGCCCCTCAAACCGTGAACCGCGGTGGCCAGCTTGCGGATATCGATCAGTTCCGCAAGTGGAGTCCAGCGCCAGGCTGCAGCTATTCCAATCAGGATGAGCGCTACCAGACCGATTTTTAACAAACCGCGGACCTCGTAGCGCTCGTCGTGTTCGTGTACAAACTGGTCGAGGATGCAGTCGATCTTGGTGGGCTCTTCAGGATCGAACAATGAAGGATCTTGGACCAGCCTCACACCGTCCAGCCAGACGGTACTCGTGCAGTCCAATTCCTTCAGGTGCCGTCCGGAGCGACCACCCAATTCCGTGATCGTCTCGATGAGAGAACCCTGCCGTGCTATCGCTTCGGCCACTTCATCGGGCTTCACCCCGAGGTGCTCGGCCACAAGCCGGTTCCTAAATCGGGCAAGGGCGTTTGCCACTTGCCTGTTTTCGACTGCAGCTACGGCCAGATTACATTCCGAATCGAGCCCCATCGATCGGTTGTTGAGATTTGCCGAGCCGATTGTGATCAGGCCATCGTCAACCACCATTATCTTGGAATGCACAAACAAAGGACTGTCGGACTCGTTTAAGACGGGATGAACTATCCGCAGCCGATGGTGTGAATCGACTTCCCGCAGTTCGTTGCCGGCACGGCTGCGAATCGCATCCATGGTGCTTCTGGCCAGCCAGCCATCCGACTGGTAAGGCAGCACCAGCACAATCTCCGGCCCTGCTTCGTTTGTCAGACTTTGACGGAGCGCATCTATGACGGCAGCTGAAGTCAGATATTGATTCTCTATGTAGATAAAGTTCCGTGCGGCAGCAATCGCGTCCCTGTACAATGCCTCAATCTCGCGCACTTCAGACCTCCCTTTATAGGCGGGAAGCGTCCTCGAGATTGCCACCATGGTATCGGCTAAATCCACCTGCCTGCTTCGAGGCCAGGATGCCGCTGGCCTCCCGGTATCCGACCCTATTTTATCGCCGATCGCATCGAGCCATCTCTGTCGGAACAGCTCGCCTAAAGCCGCAGCAGCATCGCCTTCCACCATCATCTGGACATCATGAAAGGGACCATACAGGCCGCCTCCCGGATTGACTCTGCGTGGGTCGCGGATCGCGTGCTCGGGGGTATCCCAGCGATTTCCGGTAAGATCGATGCCCCCGCAAAATGCGAGCGCATTGTCGAGAACGACCAATTTTTGGTGATGCGAGGCTCCTATGGGATGTTCGCCATCAAAATGAAAACGGATGCGATTGCTGGCCCTCCAATTGGAAGCGAAAAAGGGCAGCCACTCGCGCTGCCCGGCGTAGATCATTGCAAAGTCCCAGACCAGAATATAGACATGTAAATCGGGCTTTTCGGCAACTCTGGAGTCGATCAGCTCTCCAAGCTTTACACCTCTCTTATGGCCGTTTTGAGACGGCCGAAGCGTCACTCTGCTGTCAATGTCCCAGCCGGCGATATAGATACTGCTGTTCGCCTCTCCGATAGCTGCAGCGAGGGTTTCGAAATATTCCGCAGCATCGATGAGAAATGAAGCTCTTCGGATCTTTTCGATTCGCCAACAGTTCTTGCCGGGCTGAAGGATCGAGCTTTGTTCGCCTGTCATGAGTGCTTGGATCTCCTATCCCCTCGTGGAGCCAAGTTTTAAATGTGCGGCATTTTTCACATAGCTTATCCGCGCAGAGCTCTTGGTCCGTCAAACAACACTCGCTCACCCGTTCCATGCCTGTCCACTTTCCGACTCGAAGCTTCGGCTACAAATGCTACTTCGGCGGCCTGCAGAATATGGTCCACAGCAATCACCTGCAGTGCATACCGGCTCGGATCAGGCAGCTCTCGCCCTTGCTCCCACTCTTCGTAGGAAAGAATCTGCAGCTCCCGTTTAAAATCGCCCGGCAGCCCTTCCACTCCTTCTTTTCCCTGCAGATTCTCTTTGGGAATGATCATTGTCTTACATCCCGCTGCATGAGCTGTTTCAAGTTTTACCGGCAGGCCCCCTATGCCAAGTACTCTTCCTTGGGTATCGATCTCTCCCGTCATTGCTACGTCCCGCCTTATCTTACGGTTTGTAAACAAGGAAGCGAGTGCCAGGGCAATGGCGCCTCCCGAAGACGGTCCATCTTTTTTCGTTGCAGCTCCCATGAAGTGGATGTGAACCGGGTGATCCAGTAGGGCCTCGTCAATCCCAAGCGCTTCGAAGCAGTAGGAAATGGCGGTGACAGCCACTTTGCGGCTTTCATCCATGACCTTTTCAATGTTTCCCGTAGCATGGACTACACTAATGTGAGCTTTATCTCCACTTTTGGCGGCACCATTTTGCAGCAGGGTCGCCTGAACCGGAATGAGCGAGCCGATTCCCAGCTCAGAATTCACCCCGATTCCCATTACTTCTCCGATTCTGTCTTCGTGGTTGATTCGTCTTATGGCTTGAGGCTCCTCCAGATATTGGACGATCATCTCTTTGGTAATCTTCACAGGAGATTTCTTTCTTGCCTGCACTTCCCGCCGATGAACTCGCAAGAAAAGACTTTTCAGCACTCTTTCAAGATCCCTCACGCCTGCCTCAAAAGTGTAGCTGCGAATGATATAGCGAAGCAACACGTCCTCTTCTGCGGGATCAAACAGTACTTGGTCCTGGGAAATCGCATATTTTCGCCGTATTTTTTTGAGCAGGTGATCTCTGGCAATGGCGACCTTCTCATCCATGCCGTAGCGCTCAAGGAAAATCACCTGGCATCTGTCTATCAATGCAGGGGGTACATTTTCCAAAGTGTTGGCGGTCAGCACGAAATGAGCGTTGGACAGGTCAATATCAATGGTGCTGAGGGTGTATTTATCATGGAACAGATGGTTCTGCTCCGGATCGAGTATTTCCAGGAGAGTCGCTATGGCAAACTGTTCCGTCTTATCCACTTCGTCAAGAATGAACATGCCGTTCATCACCCCCATCTTAATCAGTCCCTGCACGATCGGCCCCGGCTTGGAACCTTCGTAGGTGAACCCATAACCGCGTATGTCCGCTTCATCCCTCAAACCCGCCAGGGAAATTTTGTGATAAGGAATCTGCAGATTTTCTGCTATCGAGATGGCAAGTGAGGTCTTGCCAACCCCCGGAGGCCCCACAAACAAGAGTGCGCTGCCCGTTCGCCGCCACAAATGGCTCTCATCTGAATTGAACCTTCGGTATCGCCAGATCAAATTGGCGAAGAAATCAGCCACCATTTCTTTGGGCCGGTTCAGACCGTGATGACTCCTGTTCAAACCCTGTTCAAAATCCTCCAGCGATACGTCAATGGCCCTGAGCTTGTTCCAGGGAATAGCGAGCAATGTCTCGATGAGCTCTGTGTATTTTGCACCGCTTTGTCCCTTAGTGTTCATTTTATTCTTGTCTATAAGCTCTAAGACATCCAAAGGGAAATTAGGGTTGCTCCGAACCTCTTCAATCTGCTCGGATAGAGTCTTGTTGCTCTTGCCTTTAAGATGCCCGGTCGAACGAGTCAAAACCTTCTTCACCTGTGGGATAGCAGGAATGCATTCATCGATATTGAGCTCCTTTTGAATAGCATCTCTAAGAATACCGAACAATTGTGCCGTGTCATGCTCTTCCATTTCAGGTTCAGCCAAATCCAACTCATGGAAAAGTGGCACTACTCCCCATCGGTCTTTGAATTTGTGAAAAACATCGAAAGCCTCTTCCTGATCTTTAGCGACCAGGTCGCCGAATAATCGCAGCACCTTGCGGAAGCTAGATGTACGTTTGACCAGGGAATGGGAAGTGCTGCGGGTCGTTCGATAACACTCACCCATGACTCGTGCCTTTATCGCGGTCTCAAATCCTGGGAACACCTCCTGCAAGTAACGATAGGGAATCTCTGCCAGGCCCCTGACATAGTCTGTGATTATCTGTTGGATGAGGTCATCGTAGGGCTCTTTTCTTTCAGCCCGATCCAGAAGCTTCATATAGCTTCCACCTTGAATTCCATTCAGTTCGTCTTTCAACACCTCCTGCAGCAGGCGGTAAGAGGTCGGATCTTGCTGCTGCCAGTCCATGGCAAATGCAACATCGGAGCTGATTACCTCATGCTCTGTCTTTTCCGGATAGAGAATGTGCTCCAATTCATGGCGCAACAGGAATTCACAAAAGGTCTTCATTTTGCGATCTTCGATATTGCTGCCACCGGAGATCTTCTTGACCGGAAAGACGAAAGCCAGGTAATCGAACATTCGTTCATGAATCTTGATCGTTCTCCTCTGATCTTCCGTGACGGAGAGGGTGGGAAGGTGGACATAATTGCCATCATCTTCAAAGCGCTGTATGGATAAATTCTGTTGTACCTGGGAGACCAGCGTAGCATCGGTCAATTGCCGCCTCCGGAAGTAGGAGGTGATGCGCTGCTCCACCAGATTCTTCAAAGTATCAAGTACACGCCTGATTGCGGCTTGATTCGGAAGGGGAAGGCTATCCAAAGCTGTGTGGTTTATTCGCAACGGAAACATCACTAATCTCCTACGCTCTTATGTTTTATATGATAGTTATTCATAAGCCATGATAACCTTTTGCAGGTTGTCGTAGAACTTGCCTTTACGCCTGTTTATACCTCTAACTCAGATACAATATAGTGATCGGCTGCTCACAAGTTAATCAGGGATAAATTGTATATTTGTACCTCTCATTAAAGGAATGCTGATGAGCTCATCCTATGTAAAACAATGGTCTGTACATTCAAAATACAGCATTTACCTCATTAAAATTATCCCCAAGAGATGCCATTTATTAATCAAGGAACAACGCGTGAGAAGGAGAGGATTGAGCTCAAAGCGACCCAAAGGCACCAGACTCTCGGGCCTCATTGGCAATTCATGTTACAGGCCGGTGATCTGGAAGAGGTACGAAAGGAGAGAGCTATGAAGAGCAAACAAGAAGAGGTGAAACTGTTGGATGATCCCGGAGCACAGTTTCTCAAGCGCGTTGTGAGAGCCAAGGAGATATACTCGAACCTGCTCCGCGAAAGAGGACTGAAGGCTGTCTCTTGGGATGAATTCCCTGCGTGGAACGAATATGTTCAAGGACAAATCAGCGATCCTGAGCTCAACGAAAAGGCAAAGATGGAGATGAACAACCTGGAGCTGACCTTCGGTAAGCACCTGGTGACTCATGAGGAAGGGTCTTCCTCGGTTTTGAAAGACCCAGTCAAGAGAGCCAGAGCGAAGCTTGCCAACAAGATCTACCAAAAGATTTGCAGGGATCAGCAGGTCGAGGTCTGCTTTTTCACCAACTTCTCGAGCTGGAGCGATTATGTGAGAGGAGTGATCGGTGAATCTGAATTCTGCCGAAGAGCCGAAGAAGAGCTTGAACAAATGGTGACCCGATGACAATCCCCTATCGAATCACAGGCTGTACGCCGAGATTGCCCATCAAGAGCCGTATTTTTCGCAAAACTTCTGCTCGGTATAGTCGCGCAAGTTGACGCCTTCACTGCGTGCAGCCTCTATCAGAGCCTTGTCGCTTGTCACCAGAAAGCTGCTTCGGGTGCTTTGGGAAGATTGTTCATGCTTAACTGCCGCGATTAACGAGGCGTGGGCATCACTACAGTTGCATTTTTGAGCAAGACGCTGCAATTCTTCCGGATCGACATCAATGATTCTTGCTTTCGCGAAATAGTGCCTGAACGAGATTCTCGCCTTGTCCCGATCGATCCTCTCCCGGGCAAAGACTTCAAACGCCTCTTCGTAGCACAGCCTTGTTGTCAGAACGTTTGCCTCACGGTCAAAAAAAAGTCTTAGGGGTATACAGTATGGATCTTCGGTAGCGACTTTCAGCAGCGCATCCGTTGCAAAATAGAACGTTTCCATCGTTTTCATGTTCTTCTCCGAATTTTGTCATATTATTCATCTACCATACACGAAAAATTCGCTTCAGCCCCTGCTCAATCCAAGGATTGAATCACCAAAAACCTAAGTGTCTTTGCGCCAACTTCAAGTGCTTATCCTCGACGAAACTCCCCCGCTTCGCAGGAAGCAAATGTGTTTGTTTAGCCCAGCTTCCACTTCAATGACTGGCGAAGATATTAAAAAAGGCCGCCTGCCGCCAGAAGCCGTTAAAGTCAAACACAAGATCGGTCGATAATAATATGTAGAAGGGGTACCAATTTCAAAGGTGAGGCTTTTCGGCTGAATTCTCATTAGAAAAGGAGCATTGGCGTGGAAATTGTGATTGGAGCAATCCCTAAGGTTGAACGAATTAAAGACAAAACACCGCAGGTGACTGCAGGGGCGATTGAAGCCAAAGTGTTGCACGTTCGCCCGCCGCGAAGCGGCCGCAGAGGAGCCTACAGCGGAAATGACAAGCGCGTCAACGGTTCGCCGAAAGAAGACCCAGCCGGTGCCCGCGTTGTGATATTGTTGATCGAGGAAGGCTATAAGGTTCCAAAAGACATCAAATCCGGCAACTATCGCGTGCTGATCCGCTTCGTTCGCCGATAGGCAAAAGCGATAGCGATTCGGCAGGGGAATGAGACATCAGGAGAGGTGCAGAACTACAGTCCTCTTGTCAAGTCACTTCCGAACTCATAGGTAAAAATTGCCACCAAGAAATACGCAATATTGCCAATTGCCGTTCGAGCAAAAATCGTCGATCATTAATTTCAGAGGAGTTGGTTTCACAATTGTTCGGGGAGCGCAATGCTCCCCTTTTCTTATCGTTTGACGCCCTCTTTCACTTCTCAATTAAGATTGAGGCTCTGTTGCATCCAGCCTCTGTGCTGGTAAAGATCAAAGGGCTTGTTCAATCCACGGCAGCCCGTGCTCCATTAAATTCTGCATAAACGGGTCCGGATCGAATTCCTCCACGTTGAACACCCCTGCATTCCGCCAGACGCCGGTCAGCATCAACATCGCTCCGATCATGGCGGGAACACCCGTTGTGTAGGAGATGGCTTGCGCTTTGACATCCCTGTAGGCTTCAGCATGATCGCAAACATTGTAAATGAAATATCTCTTGGCCCTGCCCTCTTTCATTCCTTCGATGATGCAGCCGATACAGGTTTTGCCCCGGTAGTTTTCGGCAAGCGAGGACGGCTCGGGCAAAAGCGCTTTCAAAAATTGCAGCGGAACGATTTCACAGCCCTGGAAAGAGACCGGATCGATGCGCGTCATGCCAACGTTTTGCAGTACCCTCAGGTGCGTCAGGTATTCCTGCGAAAAAGTCATCCAAAATCGGATTCGTTGGACGCCGGGGATATTCTTTGCCAGTGACTCAAGCTCTTCGTGGTACATGAGATACATTTCCCGCGGGCCGATCTGCGGGAAGTCGAAGGTCTTGTGCACCGACAACGGCTCGGTTTCGATCCACTGCCCGTTCTCGAAGTATTTGCCGCGAGCGGTCACTTCGCGGATGTTGATCTCGGGATTAAAATTAGTGGCGAAAGGATGGCCGTGCTCTCCAGCGTTACAGTCCACTATCTCGATGGTGTGTATTTCGTCGAAATGATGTTTTAGCGCATGAGCGCAGAACACACTGGTGACTCCGGGATCGAAGCCGCACCCGAGTAGGGCCATGATGCCTCGCTCCCTGAAGCGATCATGATAATCCCACTGCCATTTGTAGCAAAACTTTGCCTCATTGCGCGGCTCGTAATTGGCGGTATCCAGATAATCCACCCCCGTCTCCAGGCACGCATCCATAATGGTCAGATCTTGATAGGGCAATGCCACGTTGATGACGAGGTCGGGCGTAACTTTGTGGATGAGAGCTACCACTTCCTCGGTTTTGTCTGCATCCACCTGCGCTGTTTCAATGGATCCGCCCAGTTGATTTTTGATCCTTTCACACTTTTCCAGAGTGCGGCTCGCCAGAACGATCTCGGAGAAAACTTCGGGGACACGGGCACATTTGTGCGTCACAACACCCCCCACCCCTCCTGCACCAATTATCAGAACCTTGCTCATTTTACGCTCCTCCCCGGCGAGCCGCTCAGTATTCCAGAATTTTGTCATGCACCCGAAAAACATAGGCGATCAGGGCCGCTCTGGTCCACATTCCATTGCGCTCCTGGCGCCAGTACATAGCCCTTGGGTCGGGATCGATAGCGACATCTATCTCATCCCTTCTCGGGAAAGGATGCATGATGATCGCATCGGGCTTGACCTTGGCCATTTGCTTCAGTCCAAGGTTGAATTTCGATTTATCCACCTTTGACGACTCCCCGGCAACGACATCATGCTCATCTTGAATTCTGGTCATGTAGATGGCATCAGCGCCGCCAATCACATTTTCAAGTGCTTCAGTTTCAATGATATACGGAATCTTATTCCTGGTGAGAAAATCGCACAGATCCTGCTCCATTTGGAAAGATTCGGGTGCAGCGAAGACGATCTTCACACCCTCGAAGTTTCTAAGCAAGTAACTGAGCGACCGCACCGTTCTTCCACGTCGGAGATCGCCGCACATGAGCACCGTTTTTCCATCCAGTCCGCCGCGGTTTCTAAAGGATTCCTGCAGGGTGTAGATATCGAGCAGGGCCTGAGTGGGATGTTGATCGCTGCCGGAGCCACCGTTTATCACCGGGACAGGCCGGTTGGAATAAGTGTTCAACAGCCAGGCAGCCCTTTCAGCCATATCCTTTTGGCTGTGCCGCATGATGATCAGGTCCGTATAGGAAGAAAACGTCCTCAGGCTGTCATCGTAGGTCTCGCCCTTGACCTCGGAGGAGACCCGGGGGTCGCGGATCTCGGAGGTTTTCATGCCCACGATGTGGCAGGCGCCCATAAAGGAAAGGAAAGTCCTTGAGGAAGGCTGAGAGAAATAGAGCATAGCACGCTTGTGAGGCAGCAGGCTTTGCATGTACATGGCGCCCGCCTTGCTCTTAGATTTGGTTCGCAGCTGATACGTGATGTCGTAGATTTCATCCAGCACCTTACGATTCAATTGCTGCGAGATGATCAGATCGAAAAGATGGCCGTCTCTTTGGAAGCACCTGGTCTTTTCTTCTGTTGGAAGCTTCTGAAATTCTGCGAATTTTTCATCCAAGACATTCATTTGCTTCTCCTGTTTGAAGGTCTAGGTCCGATAAAAATCCTGCAAGCAATTACATTCGACAATATGGTGCTTGTTTTTGCGCAATCCTCGCACAATGGCCTCTGCGGCTGAAAGGGTGGTGATGAAAGGCACCTGGTACTTGATGGCCGCCCACCCGATAGCGTATTCATCCGTACGGGCGCGTTGGCCGAGCGGGGTATTGATTATTAGTTTAATATTACCGTTCTTGATATCGTCAACAATGTTCGGACGTCCTTCACTCGCTTTCAACACCGGTTTTGCCGGTATGCCCCGGTGGGCCAGGTACTCTGCCGTCTTTTGGGTAGCCACCAGCGAGTAGCCCAATTTTGTGAGGCTTTCTGCGATTGGTATGATACGTGGCTTGTCGTTATCATTAACGCTCAAAAACACCGTGCCCGACAGGGGAACGGGAACGCCGGTTGACTGAAACGCTTTCAACACCGCTTTGCCGAAAGTGTGAGCGATTCCCATCACTTCCCCCGTAGAGCGCATCTCCGGGCGCAGGTAAATGTCGGCTTTCTCAAACCGATCGAACGGAAAAACCGATTCTTTGACGGCAAAATAGGGAAGATTATACTTGAAGCCGTATTTGAGCTCATCCAGCGATTTCCCCGACATCACTTCCACCGCAGCTTTAGCGATCGGGACTCCGGTCGCTTTACTGACGAAGGGAACAGTGCGCGATGCCCTGGGATTGACCTCGATCACATAAAGGGTGTCGAAAAGAATCGCGTACTGAATGTTGATCAACCCTTTTACCTGCAGGGCTGCCGCAAGCGACCGGGTGTACTCTTTGATGTCTTCATGCTGGTCGCGGCTGAGCAGGAAGGGCGGCAGAACCGCCATACTATCGCCCGAGTGCACTCCGGCTTCCTCAATTTGTTGCATCACCCCGCAGATTTGGGTCCGTTCACCGTCCGAAATGGCATCCACATCAAATTCATAGGCATCTTCCAGAAAACGGTCCAGCAATACCGGATGCTCTTCGGAGGCGCTGACCGCATAGCGCATGTAGTGCTCCAGGGAAGCAGCATCGTAGACTATCTCCATCGCTCTGCCACCGAGCACGTAGGAAGGCCGCACCATGAGCGGAAATCCGATTCGAGCGCCGACCTCCAGCGCCTGGCTTACCGAAGTGGCCGTCCCGTATTGGGGATGCGGGATATCCATGGAATCGAGCAGAGCGCCAAACCGGTCGCGGTCTTCAGCGAGATCGATTGAATCGGGTGACGAGCCCCATATCGGAACACCGGCCCGCTCCAGTGCAAGAGCAAGCTTGAGCGGAGTCTGGCCGCCGAACTGAACAATAACGCCACACGGCTTTTCCAACTCGATGACATTGAGCACATCTTCATACGTCAATGGCTCAAAGTAAAGCTTATCGGCCACATCGTAATCGGTGCTCACCGTTTCCGGATTGCAATTGATCATAATGGCCTCAATGCCGAGCGACCTCAGAGCCAGGATACCGTGCACGCAACAGTAATCGAATTCGATGCCCTGGCCGATCCGATTGGGGCCGCCTCCAAGCACCACGACCTTCCTGCGCTCCGACGGCACCGATTCGTTTTCTTCATCATAGGTGGAATAGTAATAAGGCGTAAAAGACTCAAATTCGGCTGCACACGTGTCTACAATTTTGTACGAGGGCAGGATGCCCCGTTTTTTGCGCAAGCTGCGTACATCGGTCTCCTGCTGTCCGATCAGCAGGCCGATGTGCTTGTCTGAAAACCCCATCCGTTTGGCCTTGCGCAGGGTCTCCGTTGAGAGCGTCCCCCGCTCGGCGAACTCATTGGCCACTACCGATTCGAATCGAACGAGCTGGTTAAGATTTTCAAGAAACCACATATCGATCCCGGAGGTCGAATAGATTTCCTCGGGCGATATTCCGGAAGACAATGCATACCAGATCTTCATGATGCGATCCGGCGTGCCCCAGCGCAGATCGTCAAGCAGCGCCACGCGAGACATTCGCTGATACTGATCGGTTTCCCTGGCGTGGAAGCCGGACCAGCCGTTTTCGAGAGACCTCAGGGTCTTGTTCAACGCTTCCTTAAATGTCCGTCCGATCCCCATGGCTTCCCCGATGGATTTCATCTGCGATCCCAGGCGCGTCTCGTTGCCGGGAAACTTTTCAAAATCCCAGCGCGGCACTTTAACGACAACATAGTCGATTGCCGGCTCGAAACTGGCAGGAGTTTTGCGGGTGATGTCATTGGGGATTTCATGAAGATGGTAGCCTACGGCCAGCTTGGCGGCAATCTTGGCTATGGGGAATCCGGTGGCCTTGGAGGCCAGAGCAGAACTGCGGGAAACGCGTGGGTTCATTTCAATCACCACCATTTCCCCGGTTTGCGGATTGAGGGCGAACTGAATGTTGGCACCGCCTGTCTCGACGCCGACTCGGGCAACGATCTTCTTTGCGGCGTCACGCATGTTTTGATATTCCACATCGGTCAAGGTCTGGGCCGGCGCTACGGTGATGCTGTCGCCGGTATGAATTCCCATTGCATCGAAATTCTCAATGGAGCACACAATGACGAAATTGTCGGCGGCATCTCGCATTACTTCCAGTTCGTATTCCTTCCACCCCAACACCGATTGCTCGATCAGGATTTCCGTAACCGGACTGGCTTTTAGTCCCCAACGCGCGGCCTGAGCGAACTCTTCCCGGTTGTAGACTACGCTTCCGCCGATTCCACCCAAAGTGTAGGCGGGCCGTATAATGAGTGGAAAGCCCACCTTCTCTGCCATCACTTCGGCATCCTCCAAAGTGCGAACACACCCCCCTTCGGGCACCTGCATGCCGATTTCGCGCATGGCATTGCGAAACAGTTCGCGATCTTCCGCCAGCTGAATCGTCTCAAGGCGGGCGCCGATCAGTTCGACCCCGTATTCTTCCAAAACGCCGCCTTTAGCCAGTTCGACCGCTAGATTGAGGCTGGTTTGGCCACCCAGTGTCGGCAGCAGTGCATCCGGGCGTTCTTTTTCGATGATGGCCTTAATGACTTCCACGTTGAGTGGCTCGATATAGGTCCGGTCGGAAAATTCGGGATCGGTCATAATGGTGGCCGGATTGCTGTTAACCAGAATGACGATGAACCCCTCTTCGCGCAGAGCCTTGCACGCCTGCGTGCCGGAATAGTCGAATTCACAGGCCTGACCGATCACTATAGGTCCGGAGCCGATAACCAGAATGCGTTTGATGTCTTTACGCTTAGGCATGGAATTTCCTCATATCCTCCACAAATTGCTCGAATAGATATCGGCTGTCATGGGGACCGGGAGCGGCTTCCGGGTGATACTGGACCGAAAAGGCGGGCAGCCGTTTATGCCTGATCCCTTCCAGGGTGCCGTCGTTAAGATTGATGTGAGTGATCTCGATATCGTCTTTGGGCAAACTTTCTGCATCGACTATGAAGCCATGATTTTGGGAAGTGATTTCCACCGCGCTGGTCGGCAGGTATTGGACAGGGTGGTTGGCCCCGTGATGGCCGAATTTTAGCTTGGAGGTTTTGCCGCCAAGCGCCAGACCTAATATCTGATGCCCCAAACATATACCGAAAATGGGCTTCTTGCCCAATAGATGCTGCACATTCCGCACTCCGTACGCCACCGGCTCCGGATCGCCGGGACCATTGGACAGGAAGATACCGTGCGGGTTCCATGTCAGAACCTGCTCAGCCGGTGTATTGGCGGGAAACACTCTTATCTGGCAGCCTTGGGTATACAGCGCTCGCAAAATGGAAAACTTTACCCCAAAATCGTAGACGGCGACGCGATACTTGGCCTCCCGCTGCGGCAATTCCGAGGTATCCAGCGGCCAGTCATAAAAGGCCTCAGAGGTGATTTCCCTGACAATGTCCCGCCCCACCAGCTGCCTGCCGCTTCGCAGCTGTTCCATCAATGCTTCGATAGGCTCCTCGGAGGTGGTGATTATCCCCATCTGGGCGCCGTGATCACGCAAATGACGAGTAAGGGCTCGCGTGTCGATGTCGTGAATGCCGACCACCCGGTGATGTTTCAAATAATCATCCAAGGTTCGGTTGGCCTGCCAATGGCTAACCACCGGGCTGTATTCTCGTATGATGAAACCGGATGCATAGATACGCCTGGACTCGAAATCTTTTGGGTTGACCCCATAATTTCCGATTTGAGGATAGGTCATCACCACCAGCTGAAAATGATAGGAGGGGTCCGTCAGGATCTCTTGGTAGCCGGTCATGGCCGTATTGAAGACCACTTCGCCGGTCGTTGTTCCGGCAGTACCGAAGGCAAGCCCTTCAAAGTGAGTGCCGTCCGCTAAAACTAAACGTGCTTTCATAGCAGATGTTCCCGATTGGCTTATAACTGTTAAGCGTTGCAAGCCTTCCTTTACAGGAGCGGCAAGACGCCGCTCCTCCGGCGGAAGGCATTGAATGTCCGTGAAATGAGCCTTAATCGCGCTTGAACTTGCTGTAGTCCGGCTGCCGATAGCGGCTTTCACCCTCGCCGTCAATGGCCAGCAAAGCTTCGACTTTGAGCGGCAAACCGAACAGTTGAATGAATCCATGCGCGTCATATTGATTATACACATCCTCTTTGCCGAATGAGGCGTAATCCTCGCGGTACAGGCTGGACGGACTTTTGCGTCCGGCAATAATGACGTTTCCCTTGTACAACTTCAGCCGTACGGTGCCCCGCACATGCTGCTGAGTGACCTTTACAAAGGCATCCAGCGCCTGCCGCAACTGCATGAACCACATGCCGTTGTAGACCAGCTCTGCGTATTTGACTGCCACGAAGTCCTTATAGTGCATTGTGTGCTTGTCCAGACACATGCTTTCCAAGGCTTGATGGGCCTTCAGCAACACGGTGCCGGCGGGCGTCTCGTACACACCTCGGCTCTTCATTCCAACTAGCCGGTTCTCAACAATGTCGACACGACCTACGCCGTGCTTTCCGGCTATCTCGTTCAACCGGGTGTAGAGCTCCGTCGCCGCCATGGGGACACCATTCAGGCTGATCGGGTTGCCCTGCTCAAAACCGACCTCAACATACTCCGGTTCGTTCGGTGCATCTTCCGGGCTCACCGTTAATTGGAACATACTTTTCTCCGGCTCATTCCAGGGATTCTCGAGCGGCCCGCCTTCGTGGGAAAGGTGAAATATATTGCAGTCGCGGCTGTAAATGTCCTTTTCGGTCTGGCTGATCGGAATGTTGTATTTGGATGCATAACGGATCGCGTCTTCCCGGCTGCGGATATCCCACTCCCGCCACGGCGCGATGACCTTAAGCTTTGGATTCAGAGCCATCACAGTCAGCTCAAAGCGAACCTGATCGTTGCCTTTGCCCGTACAGCCATGGGCCACCGCATCAGCGCCCTCAGCTTCTGCAATTTCTACCATTTTTTTCGCTATCAAGGGCCGTGACATAGAGGTGCCGAGCAGATATTCCCGCTCGTATATCGCACCTGCCTGCATGGTGGGAAAGACGTAGTCGCGCAGAAACTCTTCACGCATGTCCTCCACTATCAGCTTGATGGCTCCCGACCGGATGGCCTTTTCCTCCAATCCGTTGAGCTCACCGTTTTGCCCCAGGTCCGCAGTAAAACAGATGACTTCACAGTTGTCATAGTTGTTTTTCAACCAGGGTACGATTACCGAGGTGTCCAGCCCGCCACTGTACGCCAATACAACTTTTTTAACCTTACCGTCCGGCATTGTCTTGTCCTTTCCTGCAAAAAAAAACCCCGGCAATTTACCGGGGTTTTTGCGCGAAGACGTGCTCCATTCGTATCATGTCTGACACAAAAAACACCCGGTCCTGGACCGGCTGCGACGGCAACGGCGACGGGTGTCAATCTGAACTGAAAGAACAGTATTGGCAAACATGATAACGATCCTTTAAACTATTTATTTTTATGCTGGGCAGTCAAATGACAAAAATCATGAACTTTGTCAAGTCTATAATTGCAAAGCTTCCAGAGGTAACCGTTCACCATACAGCCTTTTATGAACTGCAAAGGCGCAAAGAACGCCAAGGTTCGCAAAGGTTGTATCCTTTCGAGAGGACTTTTTGCGTGTCTTTGAGTCCTTCGCGTCTTTGTGGTGAACGATTACTTCCAGAGAACAGCGCCTGCAGCAAGGTAAGAGCCGGCGCAAATGCCGAAGCGGCATCCCCCCCTTCCGTACAAAATTTCCGATAGTTTTGAAGCCCGGCTCCTTGATGCATTGCTTGTACTCTCCTGCCCAGCCGCCATTGCGT
>Ga0209164_1003135_pt1 | contig 16146 bp, 12 predicted proteins | sample MTBNYHSulfiMetaG_FD_187458 | JGI IMG/M metagenome (GOLD analysis project Ga0209164, IMG submission 187458) | Enrichment culture microbial communities from rom New York Harbor, USA that are MTBE-degrading - MTBE-NYH (New York Harbor Sulfidogenic)... | ecosystem: Environmental > Aquatic > Marine >...
CGGTGACAGAGCGTGTCCTTTTTTACTCGGGCCGTGTTCACAAGATGGGCGAGGTTCACAACGGCGAGGCCACCATGGACTGGATGGTGGAAGAAAGGGAAAGAGGCATCACCATCACCTCTGCCGTCACGTCGTGCGAGTGGCTCGGGCATACCATCAACATCATCGATACCCCCGGCCATGTGGATTTCACCATCGAGGTGGAACGCTCCCTCCGAGTGTTGGATGGGGCCATCGGCGTATTCTGCGCAGTGGGGGGCGTAGAACCGCAATCTGAGACCGTGTGGCATCAGGCCGACCGATACAAGGTCCCCAAGATCGTCTTCATCAACAAGCTGGACCGGATCGGCGCGGATTTTTTTAGGGCCGTCCAGATGATCAGGGACCGGCTGGCTGCGGTTCCCCTGGTTCTTCAGTTGCCCTGGGGGGTGGAGGACAGTTTCAAGGGAGTAATCGATCTCGTCATCATGAAAGGAATCCTCTGGGAAGACGACTCTCTGGGCGCGAGATTGACTAAGGTGCCGATACCGGAGGAAATGGCCGGGGAGGCCGCCCATTACAGGGATCTCCTCCTGGAGACCCTGGCCGACAAGGACGATCTCGTCATGGAGCGGTATCTGGCCGAGGAAGAGGTCCCGGTTCAGGAACTCAAAGAGGCCATTCGCAAGGCCACTACCCGCTTGAAACTGGTCCCGGTCTTTTGTGGGGCCGCCTTGAGGAATAAGGGCATCCAGCCCCTTCTCGACGGGATCGTGGACTACCTCCCGTCACCCCTCGAGGTCCCACCGATCACCGGAACGAATCCCCTGACAGGGGAGGTGGAATCCCGGCCCCCAAAGGCGAAGGGACCTTTTTCCGCCCTTGCCTTCAAGGTCATGATGGACCAGGGGCGGAAGATGACATATCTGAGGGTCTATTCCGGAACAATAGCTGCCGGAAGTCCGGTCTTCAATCCGGGAAGGGGCCTTGTTGAAAAGCCTGCACGCCTGCTGAAGATGCATTCCAACAAGCGGGAACGGATCGGAGAGGCCTCTGTAGGGGATATCGTTGCGGCAATGGGCCTCAAACTTACGACCACCGGCGATACCCTCTGCGACGAAGCGCATCCCATCCTTCTCGAGACGATGCAATTCAATGAGCCGGTGATCAGCGTAGCCGTGGAACCCAAGGGGGTGCAGGATCATGACAGGCTTCTGGATGCCCTTGGAAAGCTGTCGGATGAAGACCCTACGTTCAAATTCAAAATCGATGAGGAGACCGGCCAGACACTCATTTCCGGCATGGGTGAATTACATATAGAGATCATTGTCGGGAGGCTCAAACGCGAGTTCCTGGTCCCCGTGAATCAGGGGAAACCCCAGGTCGTATACAGGGAGACCATCACCGTGCCGGTGGAGGAGGAGAGCCTCTTCAAGAGAGAGCTGGCCGGCCAGGAGCATTTTGCGGGCGTTCGGATTCGCATATCCCCCTTGCCGAGGGGGACCGGGAATCTGTTTGTCAATCAGTGCGACGATCCGATGCTTAACGAGGTCTTTCTCGATGCCATCAGCAACGGCATTGCCGAGGCCCAGGCAGGCGGAACCCTATTGGGATATCCGGTATGCGACGTCCAAACCACGCTCTTAGGGGTTCAGATCAAAGAGAATCTCACAGACGTGATGGCCTTTAAGGCGGCCGCCAATATGGGCTTCAGGGGCGCATTCCAGAAGGGAGAGCCTGTCCTCTTGGAGCCGATCATGAAAACCGAAGTCCTGGCGCCGGAGGATTTTACAGGCGAGGTGATCGGCGATCTCAGCGCCAGGCAGGGGAAGATCGAACAGATCGCAAGTACCGGGGCAGTCCAGGCCCTGACGGCAAGCGTTCCCCTGTCCAAGATGTTCGGGTATTCCACGGCCCTTCGTTCCGTCACCCACGGAAGAGGCACTTTCACCATGCAATTCAGCCATTATGACCGTGCTTGAATCCGGTTTGTCGCTATCGCCAGACCTGCAAGCGGGCCTGGCCTTCGCCGTAGTCGATAATCACCCCGTCAGATGTAATTTCTTTTAAAACCGGCCCGTTTTCGCCGATTTGATCTCCTACCTTGACGTTTTTCATATTGATGAAGACCAGACGCTCGGTCGGTTTTTCCGAATAGGAGTGGACATTGATCTGGAGGTTTCCCAGTTTTTGCCTGACCTCGAAGGAGAGTTCGCTGAGCAAGGGGATGGATGGCGGTTTGCCGGGGCTCGCCTTCCTCTCCCCAACGGTCTGCTGTGGGGTGGGGGCGGGCGGTTCATCTCCCATTTCCTTGCCGTCCATTTCATTTCTGCTGTTGGGATCCGTGGCCGTCTGGGGCGCGGCGGGTTCAGCAGGTTCGGTCTCTCCCGACGGCAGAACAGGCGGGGCCGGGGAAATCCCTTTATCCGTGGGTCGGGGCTTCACTTCCGCTGTTTGACCCGCCGGTTTGGATCCTGTCTCCGGCAACTCCTTGACCTCTGTTTCGCCTGCCGTCCTTGGGGGCCGGGCAGCCGGGGTTGTGTGCATCGGGGCCGAAGCAGGCTGAGGCGGGGGTGTCTGGGCCGGGGGCGGCCCCGGCGGCTTTGGGACGCTGTTGTCCGGTGAAACCGAGGAGGGGCGAGCCTCTGCCTTTCCGGGTGGACCTGTCTCGGATGTGGATCGTGCGATGGAAGATTCTGCGGGCACGGGGGGCGCGCCAGGGTCGGGGCCGTCGGGCCGCAGGATGAGCCAGGCAGCGATAACGCCGACCAGAAGGACGCCGCTCAACCAGAGCCATGGCCGGATGGCCTTTCGTTGAAGGTGATCCTCCTCATATACGGCAGTCAAATCGGGCGGCCGTTCAAGCCTGCGTTCACGCTCAGCTCGTTTGAGCGCGTCAAGGATCAACGACATGCTTCTCTCCGTTCGTTGGCCGGGTGTATAATAAGGGAATGGCAGCGCCTGCGGTTGCCCTGTTCAATTGAATCAATGTCTGCTCTCCGACGATGCCGTCCGATTTCACGAAGTTGGCTCTCTGAAACTCCATGACCCGTCTTTTCAGATCTTGATCAAACAAGGGGCTGGGAGACGGGGCCTGTGATCCGGTCTGATCGGCGCCTGAAGGCTGGATGCCCTCGGCGCGATCCAGTTGAGCACGCAGCCACAGAACGTCCGGCCCCCTGTCTCCCTCCTTGATCACGGGGAAGCTAAGCGCGGGCGGTTTCCATAACAGGGTGAAGTCTCCGAACCAGAAGGGCTCGACCGCGGACTGGTTCAGCGTAACCTGTTGGGCACCCAGATCCAGGGTAATTCGATGCTCTTTCATACGAATAGCCGCCACATGATGCCGGCGCTGATCGCGATCGATCAGTTCCAGGATCACGGGCCGGTTCAGATGACGCAGGGTCGTCCAGTTGCCCCTGTCCCTATAACAGCGGAGCCCGATCTTGGCGACCCGTTCACAGGGAGCCATTCCAGGTAAAAGAGGGTCCACCGCCTGCCACTGTTTCAGGAGGGCTGCAAACGCCGTATCCATGTCGGTTTTTGCCGTCCCTGCCAACAGCAATCCAGCCAGCATATCCGGCGCGTCGGCCCTTTCTTCCTTCACTTTAGTATTTTCCGATGGAGGTTCGGAGGTTAAAGGCCTTTCCCCTTTCTCGGCTGAGGGACCGGACGCCGGGGCCTTTGGACCCTCATTTTTTATCTTTTCTGCCTCCGACTTGGGGCCTGCGGGACCCGCGGCGGAAAGGGTGGCGCGGGGTCCTTCCTCTGGCACCACCGTCTGTTTTTCAATCATCGGGTTGACGATGAACTGCCATCCTGCCCACGCCAGCAAACAGGCCCAGAGGGCCAGTGCCCAGGCGAACAGTCTGCGGGGCCGGCCTAAAAGCCTGGGACCCATGACCTCTGATGCGGCTTTTCGCAACAATCGCCGGTCGACCCGTTCAGACTGTTGGGCATAGGCGCCCAAAAGGGCCCGGTCACAGATGGTGTTAATCAGTCGGGGGATGCCCCCGGACAGGGTATGGGCCAGGCGCAGGGATCCCTTGGTGAACAGGCGTCTCTTGCACCCTGCAACCTCCAGACGATGGTTCACATAGGCGACTGTTTCATCAGGAAGGAGCGGGCTTAAGTGGTACCGGGCCGTAATCCTCTGGCCTATTTGCCGCAGCTCCGGTTGAGCCATCATGACCTGTAGCTCGGGTTGGCCGATGAGGAGGATCTGCAGGAGTTTGCGGGTGGTGGTCTCCAGGTTGGTCAAGAGACGGACCTGTTCCAATACATCGATGCTCAGGTTCTGGGCCTCATCAATGATCAAGACGGTTCGACGACCTCTGGCATGGATATCCAATAGATGCCGGTTGAGCCGGTCGATGAGGACTTTGAGACTGTCCGTTCCGGCCGGGTATGCGATTTTCAACTCGTCGCAGAGGGAGGCCACCAGTTCAAGCGCAGACTGTTTGGGGTTCAGGACCAGGGCCACCTCCACCCCTTCAGGGACCTGGTCCAGCAGGCTCCGGCACAATGTGGTCTTGCCGGTCCCCACCTCGCCGGTCAGGAGGACGAAGCCCCCCTTATCGCTCATTCCGTACAGGAGATGTGCCAGGGCCTCGCGGTGCCGCTGGCTCATGAACAGGAAGCGGGGATCTGGTGTGAGAGAAAAGGGGTTCTCGTTGAGACCGAAATATGCCGTATACATCGTTACCCTGGGTCCATTTTTCAACAATCCGGGTTAAAAATCGGTTTTCTCTTTTCCAGAAAGGCCGCGATCCCTTCTCTGCCGGCCGGTTGGTCCGCGGCCCATGCCAGGAAATTTCGCTCCTTTTCCAGCTGGGTTTCAAAGGGGGTATTGAAGGAATCGGTCATCAGGTGCTTGGACGCGGCAAAGGAGCTGAGAGAACCCCGCTGTATGACTCGGATCATTTCAATAGCCCTGCTGAACGCCTTCCCGTCCTCCACCACCTCGGTGACGAGGCCCCACGACAGGGCCTTTTCAGCATCAATGGGCCGGTCGAATGCGGCAATCTCCAGCGCCCTTGCCATCCCCACGAGCCTTGGAAGGGAATAGGTCCCGCCACCGTCGATGCTCAACCCGTTGGATGTGTAGGCCTGCCTCAGGACGGCCGAGGCCTCCATGATCCTGAAATCGCAGGCAAGGGCCATGGAAAAACCCCCTCCGGCGGCCAGCCCGTTGATGGCCGCCGCCACCGGCTTGGGCATGCGCCGGATCTCCAGGATGGCCTGATGATACCGGGCGGCCAGTTCATGAAATGCAGGTCCGTGCCTCTCCCCGCATTGGCTGATCCATCTCAGGTCGCCGCCTGCGCAAAACGCCTTTCCTTCGCCTGAAATGACCACGCCGGTCACATTCCGGTCTACGGCCAGTTCGATCAGGATCTCGGCCAGCAACCGTACCATGTCGAGCCCGAATGCATTATAGGCTTCCGGACGGTTCAAGGTAAGAAGCGCCGTCCCGCCTCTTTTTTCCAGGTTTACCGGTTGATCCATGTCCCATTCTCCCCGTATAACGATTGGCGTGTCATTTGTCAGTCGCCCATTATCCTACATGGCTGATCCGTTTAAAGGGCTGTGGAAAGCACTCTCGGAATTTCCCCTGCTGCATGGACAGGGGCACATGTTGTCTCAAAAGGAACGGATAAAGGTGTTCACGTGGATCCTCGCACCGAAGGTAACAAAGAAGATAAATAATATCGGCATGATATACTATTATGTGCTTTGGACAGTGAAGCGGCAGTCGTTCACTTCAGATGGGAATATATATGAAAGAAAAGGTTATTTCAATGGAAACCACAAACTGGAATCGTTGCCTACTCATTCCTTTCCCTCACCTCATACTCCACAACCACCCTGTCCTTTGAGCCGGGCTTCAGGGTCAGAAAGGCGGAAGGGATGACGACTTTGGCCTCTGTCTTCCCCGTCCGAGTGATGTCGTTTAGGGGGATGGCTGTGGTGTAGATCGTCGACATGCCCCCAAGGATGGTCTTGGGTCCGATCAGCTCCAGTTCGAGAGGGGTAATGCTGGATCGGACAAGGATCAGCGCCGGCGGCAGTCTCCCCACCCAATCCGCCTGTACGGGGAGGGTTTTCTGGGTACGTTCATCAAGGGTCACGTCGACGACCATGGGCCGGACCTCCTTTAGGGAGAGTCCGGGCGGTATGGAGAGGTGGTCATGGGTGATGGCGAAGGTGTTGGTTCCGGAGACCGCATTGCTCAGGTCGATTCTGACGCGGACCTGTTCGGGCCGGATGGACCTTAACAGGGCCCCCGATCCACTCAGGTAGAGGCGAACGGAGGCGGCGGATGAGTTTAACAGCTCCAGCCTGGGGTTCCGGCCGGCATACTCAATGGGGATTTCATAGGTCTTGATGGCATCAAATCCCCTGCTGATGCTGAACCAGACAACGGACACAATGAGAAGGGAGACGACGGCGCCGGCAACCAGTTCAATCCGTCTTTTTTTCAGATGGCTTGCCTGGTCCTCCCGAATGCCCAGATGCCTCTTGAGGAGCAGCTCGAGGTCTCCTTCCGAGTGGATGTTATGTACATCCAAGCCCCGGGTTACGGTGACCGTGCCCCTTTCCTCGGATACGACAATGACCAGTGCATCCGTTATCTCAGACAATCCTGCAGCGGCCCTGTGCCTGGTCCCATACACGGAGGGGAGGTCTTTTCGATGAGAAAGGGGCAAAATGGCCGATACCTCCACCACCCGGTTTCCTCGAATGATGGCAGCCCCGTCGTGCACCGGGTTGTTTGGCCAGAAGATGCTCTTAATCATCTCCGTGGAGATTTTTCCATCCCAGGGCAGCCCCTTTTGAACGACTTCTTCGAGATCCTCTCTGCCGGGCAGAACGATGAGTGCCCCGATACGATTCTGCGCCAGGCTAAAGACGCTCTCCGCGATGATATTGATCGGTGTCTTGGCCTGTTTCTGCGGCAGACCCCATAGAATAGCCCATATATTCCTCACCCGGAAAACGGAACGGAGCTCGTTTCTGAAGACAACGATCACAATAAGGGCCGCCACGGCGATGATCCCTTCCATCATCCAACTGGTCAGGATGAGACCCATGGACACAGCTATCCGTTGCAGCAGCCAGAGAAAGGCAATGCCGATCAGGACCCGGAAGGCATCCGTTCCTCGAAAAAGGGCATAGAGACGAAAGAGGATATAGCTGTTGAAAGCGATATCAATGATATCCTGCCATCGAATGCTGGAGATGAATGTCAAGAGTTCTTTCACCGCGGATCACTCCGTTACACTGAAACGCAGGGTCTGAAAAATCTTTCCGTTCGCATCAGTGATTTCCACCCGCCACGGACCCGTGTCTGAATTTCGAAGGCGAATCTTGCTGAAGCTGGCCCATTTGGTAGGTTTGAGCGTCAATTTGAACTTGGCGTCGGGTTGGTCCCGTCTGAACCAGTTGTGGTAGATCTCTGTTTTTTCAGGGACCGGATCAAAGGCTGTGAAACAGACGGCCTGTCCCAGGGTTGCGGAGAAGATAATGGTTTCGTTCTCAGGTTCGAATTCTCTCATTCCCTCGCACATGATGGCCCTGACCAGGGTCAGTGAGGCGGGCTTTTCGGGGGGCAGGTTTCTGGCCGTGCCATCTCCATGGGCCCGGGCGCCCAGAGAAAGCATAAGCAGGATGGCGGCGATCAAGAACCCGATTGGGTTTCGACCATGACTTGTTTCCATAAAAACATCTTTTCTTCGACGCGGTTCAGCCTCGACATTCAGTTTTTGCCGTTGTCTTGCCTGACATCTGAGTCCTGAGACTTTGAATTACAACATGTCGTACAAGGAGGTACCAAGGGCCTGTCTTCAGCATATCAGAGCGACGCCTTTTTTTCAATGGGGACATCAGATTGATGGGAGGGCTTTTCGATATTTTAATACAGCGGAATTCTAAAGAGGCGGAAGGGGCGTGGACATGAGAAAAAGAGGAGAAAAGGATCGTCTTGATGTCAACCCTCCAGCAATCGTGCGGCATTCAACCCCTTGATCTGATTGATCTGTTCGGGAGTTATGCCGGCTGCGGCCATTTCTTTGAAGTATCGCCCCGGAGGGATGAGGGGATAATCGCTTCCAAAGAGGATTTTTTCGAAGCCGACGATCTCGCCGGCAATCCGGTAGATGTCAGGAGTGTAAAGAAACGGCGAGGCGGCCGTATCAAACCAGACATTTTTCAATGCCCCCATGACCTCTCTTTTCATGAGGCCGTAAAACAGAAGGCCCCCTCCCCAATGGGCCAGCACAATCCGGTTGGAGGGATATGCCCTGACAAAGTCATATATTTGCCTGAGGGTATTGGGTGTCTTTCCCGGATAGGCATGGCCGACCGGTTCATTGGTATGGAGGAGAAAGGGAACGTCGTCTCGAGAGCAGATATCCATGACGTCTCTCACTGCCTCGACCACTTCCGATGTCAGGCCGGAGCCGTAAACCGCTAATTCCCCCACGCCTGAAAGTCCCTGGTCCAGGCAGCGTTCGGCCTCTCGGGCGCCGCCTGGGGAGTGGGGGGAAAAGGCGCAAAAGCCGGTTAATCGATCGGGATACTGATGGACTGATTCTATGATATAATCATTGTGCCTGGTATACAAAGCAGCCTTTTCCCAGGGGAACCCGAAGACGACCGACCGCTGGACCCCCTCTTTGTCCATGCTCCGGATGAGGTCCTCTGCGCCTGCAAATTTGGCATCAGGGGCGCTGTAAATAGACCGAAACGCAATGTCCTCATGGACGAGCTGGTCCCTCTGTTCCCTGTAGGCGGGAGGAAAAAGGTGGGTATGGAAATCGATAATCATCTGACGACTGCGGCCAGGGACTTCTCAAGGGTTTCAGGTTGAAATCCGACGATCTTGTCGCGAATTCGTCCATTACGGTCAATGACGAACATGGTGGGTATGGCAACCTGCTCGCCCGAAAAATAGTCTTCCATCACCTTTTGATTGAAGCGCAAGAGCGGATACTCGATCTGAGTCATCTTTTTATAATAGAGGAGATCCTTGTCTTGGATCAGCTGCGGGTCATCGACTGAAATGCCCAGGATGACCAGACCCTTGTTCTTGTATTGTGCATGGAGTTTGGCCAGTAAAGGGACCGTCATCTTGCAAGGTGCGCACCATGTCGCCCAGAAATCCAGGAGCACAACGCTGCCGCGATACTGTTCCAAGGACACGGTCTGACCGGAAATGTCTGAAAGGGAAAAATCCGGTGCCAGAGGACCTGCTTCAACCGCTTTCTCACATCCTGACGCCCATATGAAGAAAGAGAAAAATATGACTATCCCGATTCCGAATACGCCTTTGTGGTTCATGGAGGGTTCCCCCTGTTTCTATCCAAAGATTTGAAGCCTGTTCACGATTGCCGTTTAATCTATAGAGACAGAAAAGTCAAAAGGTTCCAAGGTGACGGGTTTAATTCAAAGGATGTGGTTTCTGCTGAGTGTTCCGGCGCTGGTATAGATGCCGGTCGCCGAAGCGGCCGGCATGCCAAATGACAGTAAAAGACAAAGAGACGCGGTCTGGATTGAAACAGGTGCCCGGCAAGATCAGTTCCCACGGGAAGGGAGTCACCATCCTATCCTATGAGATATCTACCTCCAGTTTTTTGCTCAACGAAACGAGTTCAGAGGGAATTTTTGGTTTTGTGAGGACAACGACCAGATCAAAGGTCTCTTCCTGCTGCCGGCCGTTTTCAGAGTAGCGGAGGGTCAGGGAAGCTCCTTCAGAGGCCCTTTCGACAGAATCCGGCACCCCGTCCACTATCCTGAGCCCGGAGACCTGCTCTGCCTCTGAGAGAAACTGATTCTTGAAGCCATCGCTCAGAGGGGCGACCAGAATGGCCTCCAGCCCCTCCACCCTGGCCAGGGCAATGATCGACTCGTTGACCCCCAAGACCAGCGATGAAAGGCATCCGTCGTCATCCTTATCAGGGTTGCTCTGGATAATGGCCAGACGTCGGGGGATGTCTCCATGGAGGGGGGAGACCACCAGACCGTCGGTGGGACCGGTGGGAGAGAGCATACGTTCGAACTGGAGGTCCGTGATGACGTCCGCATAGGTTCCGTATCCCAACTTGGCGGCTATCGGATAAAAGGCGTTATCCTGTCCCTTTGTAATAACCACGTCATCAAATTCAAGATTCAGTTCTTCATCGGGTATGGAAAAATCAATGGCCTCCGGTCCGCATTCGGCCCAGCAGAGGGCGCATCCCAGGCAGCGTCGGCAGCTCAGGCACCTTTTGGCCTCGTTCAGTGCCACCTGTTCGGGAAAACCGGTCTCCACCTCCGTGAAGTTACCGCGCCGCTCTTCCACCGATATCTCCGGCATCACGGCCCTTGCCGTGGGGACGTCATCAAAAGGGATAATATATCGTTTCTGCTTCTCGTAGATCATCTATTTGCTCCTGAGATAGGTATGAATGCCCTCTGCGGCCATTTTGCCAGCGGCGACCGCACGGATCGCGATATTGGGTCCGGTGACCACGTCGCCCCCGGCAAATATGCCCGGAACATTGGTCTCCCCTGTTTCCGCATCCACATCGAATGTCTGCCAGCGGTTGACAGCAAGGCCATGGTCCTCCTGGCCCAGAAAATCGAGATTGGTCCCCTGGCTGATGGCCGGCACAATCGTCTGGGCATCAATGACATACTCTGACCCCTTGACAGGCACGGGACTGCGCCGTCCTGAGGCATCGGGTTCGCCCAGTTCCATCTTGATGCACTTCATGCCGGAGACCCTCCCGTTCTGGCCCAGTATCTCGACGGGCGCGGCCAGGTACTGGAGTTTGACCCCTTCATGTTCGGCCGCATCGATCTCCCACGGATTGGCCGGCATCTCCTTCTTGGTGCGTCGATAGAGGATGTAGACCTCCTCAAAGCCCATGCGCCAGCCCACCCGGGCCGAGTCGATGGCCGCGTTGCCGCCGCCGATCACGATGAGCTTTCCTTTGACGTCAAAGGGCTTGCCCAGGGCCTGCTCCCTCAGGAAAGTGACGCAGTCCACAATCCCTTTCCCTTCATATTCGTCTTCCCCGGGCACACGCAGTTTGAGGCCTTTGTGACAGCCTGCGCCGATGAAAAGGGCATCGTTTTCCTTCCTGAGATCCGCAAAAGAGACGTCCTTGCCCACGCGGGTGTTGTACCGAATGTCGATGCCCATGTTGGCAATGAGATCCACCTCGCGTTTGAGGAGCTTCTTCGGCAGTCGGTATTCCGGAATGCCCACCCAGAGGTAGCCCCCCGGTACAGGAAGGGTCTCATAAACGGTGATGTGCCGGTATCCCTTCCGCGCGAGATGATAGGCGCAGGTGAGACCCGCAGGCCCGGCCCCGATAATGCCGATCTTCTCAGAATATTTGTTCTCTGGCGTCTCATAGACCGGCTCGATCCCCCTGTCGAGTTCCACATCCGCCACGAACCGCTTGAGGAAACAGATGCTGATCGGCTGATCCAGGTACTGCCGGTTGCAGGCGGTCTCGCAGGGATGGGGACAGACCCGGCCGATGCTTCCCGGAAGGGGGAGCCGGTCCCTGATGGTTGCCAAGGAGTCCAGATAGTTTCCGTCGGCGATCTGGCCGACATAGGTCCGGATGTCCAGGTTGACGGGGCAACTGCGCTGGCAGACGGGCATGTCTTCCTTAAAGATGTTGTACTCGCCCGTGGCCGGATTGAAATAATCCACTGCCGTCCTGAAGGTAAACCCTTCGTCGAAATCGTCAAACATGTTGACGGGACAGACCTTGATGCAGGCCTTGCAGTCATTGCACTTGGTGTTGTCCACCCTGAGGCTATGCTTCAGGATGCGGGCCTGAATCTTGCCGTTATCCTTCTTGACCCTTTTTATGTCGCTGTAGGTCAGGATGCTGATCTGATCGTGATGACGCACGGTGTCCAGATCCGGGTTGACAAAGGCACTTTCCGCTTTGATGAGCCGGTCTCTGGGGATCCGCTCCGCGCCAAGGGTCGGGAATTTTTCCACGATGGTCGCGCGTTCTCCGTTCTTCGCCCTTTCAAGGGCCGATCTGACCCCGTCGATCCCTCCACCCACAATCAATACGCTTTTATCATCCACTTTTGTTACACCTCTTGAGGAACTAACTGAAAGATTGGCGATTGGCCGGCAATTTTTTCCAAAGCCACGATGCCTTTTCGCTTGAGGGCGGTTATATACCGAAATACCCTTTCGGATGGAATGGCCAGGTCGCCGGCCAGGTCTTTGATCGACTGTGCGCCTTGCCTGAGCCTGGCAACGATTTCCTGCACCTCCATCTCCTCCACGATGATCATGTCAATGGCGCGGTTGAACTCGTGTTCCGTAAAAATCTCGCCATACATATTGCCCGATGTCAGAAACGGCGTCCGTTTCCCGATGACCCATCGGATCTTTTCACTGGCAAGCACGGCCTGGGCCGCTTGGAGCTTTTTGAAGAGATCGGGGGCCTTCACCCGGTCTCCGTCTCCGCCCAGTGGACCCAGGCTGCGTAATTTCTCGTCAAATTCGGTGACGATATTGACGAATACGGAGGCCTCGCCCGAAGAACACTGTCGGAATGACAGACGGTCTTCATTCATCCCGATATGTTTGAAAAGCTTGCGGGTCATGTCCAGCTTGGCCTTTGCCTGATGGTTCCCGGTGATGTAGTGACAGTCTCCAAAATGGCAGCCCACCACCAACAGGCCATCCAGGCCCTTCGTGAATGCCTCGGCCACGAGGGCGGGGTCGATCCTCCCTGTGCACATGAGTCGAACGATCTTGATCTCCGGTGAGTATTGTAGTCTGGAAACTCCAGCTAAGTCTGCCGCAGCGTATCCTCACCAGGTGCAGCAAAATGTCAGTATCTTCGGAACGAAATCGGCCAATTTAACCCCCTATGAGATTGAAAATTGAACATTTAATAATGATGGCCCCGTGAAAAATCAGGTTCCTCGCAATACCCTCAGAGAGCACGGAAATGCCCCACTAAAATTATCGTCTCCATCTTCACGAACGCTGCGTCTTTGCGCGAGATTCTCATCCTTTACGAATGCATCAAAATTGAAAACGGGCGACGGGTGAAAACGTCGGTTCCTAACCCAAATATGCCTCAAGCTGGGACCTGATCTGCGCGTCCGTAAAGGAGTTTATGGACAGGGCATGCTGGTAACAGGTGGCAGCGCAGACGCCGCACCCCTTGCAGGCCACGTCAATGACATGGACCTTTCTTCCCTTCTCCGTGCGCTGTATCTCGAGCGCCCCGTAGGGGCAGAGGGCCACGCACAGACCACAGCCGCGGCAGGCGTCTTCATTGGCCAGCACCGATATAATCGGCTCTACCACCACCGATCCCTTCGACAGGGGAATCGATGCCCTGGATGCGGCACCCAGGCCCTGGGCCACGGCCTCACGGATATTGGACGGAAAACGCGCACTGCCGCAGAGATACACCCCGTCCGTGGCGAAATCCAGCGGTTTCAGCTTGACGTGTCCTTCCAGGAAAAACCCGTTTTCATCAATAGGGACCCGCAACAGCCGGGATATGGTCTCCGCATCCTCCTGGGAGACAACGGGGGTGGAGAGGACCACCATATCGGCCGGCAGTTCCATTTCTCGACCCAGCAGGGAGTGATACACGCGGACCTTGTCAGGTCCCACCTCGGGAGGCCTGTCAGGGCTGTAATTCATATACCGGACCCCCCTGGCCTTGGAGTCGCGGAACATCTCCTCATTTTCCACTCCGTACATCTGCATGTCCCTGTACAGGATGGAGACCCTTGCCGCCGGGTTCTGCTCCCTGATGAGCATGGCGTTCTTGACCGCGGTCTGGCAGCAGATCCTGGAACAGTAGGGCCTTTCATCGTTGCGGCTTCCCACGCACTGGATCATGACGACGTTGTTGATGCTGGGGTCCAGGCCGTTCTTGAGCAGCGTTTCCATCTCCAGCTGGGTCACGACGCGTTTTCCGTCATAGTTGTAAAGACCCTTCGGCACGAAGGCCCGGGCACCCGTGGCAACGATGATCACGCCGATATCGACTTTTTTGACGCCGGATTCGGTTTCAATGTCCACCTTGTACTTCCCGATGAATCCCTGTGCCTCGTTGACCCTGGCATGGGTAAAAACCGTGATCTTGGGATGTTCGGACACGGCCCGGACCTTTTCCGCTGCCAGGTCGCCTGCCGGCATCATGGTGGGCCCCACCCGATTGAGTCGATTCAGCATCCCTCCAAGGGCCGCTTCCTTCTCAACGAGGACCACCTCAAAGCCCCGGTTGGCAAGGGCGAGGGACGCGGTCATGCCGGCAATGCCGCCGCCGATGACAAGGGCCCGGACCTGGACCTCTGACATGATGACTTCCTGGGGCTCCAGCAGGGCGGCCTTGGCCACGCCCATGCGGATGAGGTCCTTGGCCTTGTTGGTGCCGTCCTCCTGCTCCTTCATGTGAACCCACGAGCATTGGTCCCGGATATTAACCATCTCAAAGAGGTACGGGTTGAGTCCGGCCTCACCACAGGAACTCCGGAACAGGGGTTCATGGGTCCGCGGGGTGCAGGACGCGACCACCACCCGGTTGAGATTTTGCTCCTTGATCCCCTTCTTGATCTCGTTGATGCCGCCCTCCGAGCAGGTATAGAGGTTTCTCTGCACAAAGGCCACGTGGGGAAGCTTCTCGGCGAATTCCGCCAATTCCTCCATATTCAGGTATCCGGCGATATTGGACCCGCAATGGCAGAGGAATACGCCGATCCGGATATCTTCATTTTTTTCAGGCAACGGCTTTCTCCTTTTCTAAATCCGTTTGGAACACGATTTCAGCGGCACGTTCCGCAGCGCTGGATGCCTGGGCCACGGATTCCGGCACATCCATGGGCGACTCGGCACAGCCGCACACAAAGATGCCGGGGGTTGTGCTGTCCACCGGAGAAAGGGAGCTGGTCTTTATGAAATTGTAGGCATCCAGCTCCACGCCCACGGTCCCGGCAAGTGCGGCAATCCCTTTTGAAGGGGCGCAGGCCGTGGCCAGGATCACCATATCAAATTCCTGACGCTTGACCCTCCTCTCCCGGGTGTCTTCGTAGACCACCACCGGGTTGTTGTCGGGACCTTCCACGATTTCCGCCACCCGGCCGCGAACATAGGTGATATTTGAGTGATTGCCCCCGCGTATCTTGTACTCCTCAAACCCCTTGCCTACGGCACGGATGTCCATGCCGAAGATGGTGGATGTGGTATCGGGCCCATGCTCATGGGCGATGATGGCCTCCTTGATGGAGTGCATGCAGCAATACCCGGAGCAGAAAGGATAAAATCTGAAATCACGCGACCCCACACACTGGATAAAGGCAAGTCTCTTGGCAACATCAAACCCCTCAGCCTTCTTCTTGAGCGCCTCAAGAGGTCCCACCACGGTCAGATGGTCGGCATATTTTTCGGCCCACTTCTTCCGGTCCTCATCGTCCGGGTATGCGCCGGACCGGTATTTTTCATAGAAGGCCGCAGAAGACTCCCCGTATTTCTCTTCGAGCTTGGATAGGACCTTCTGCGATTTAGCAGCGGTTTTCTCCATTTCTTCGATTTCGGCCTCAACGGCACGGTCTGACGGACGGTCCAGGTGGCCCCCCGTGGGACCGCTGGCGCTCAGGAGTCTCTCAAACTCGATGGCCGTGACCACATTGGGGATTTCCCGATACCGGTACTCCGGGATCCGTGAAGGGTCAAATACGTCGTACCCGGCAGCGATGATAATGGCCGCCACATTCAGTTCAAGAATCCGATCCTTTTGATCGAAGTCAATGGCCTCTGCCTGACAGGTCTTTGCGCAGATGCCGCATTTTTTGCCGTTCAACTGCCGGCAATGGTCTGCGTCGATGGTATGGGTCGAGGGTATGCCCTGGGCAAAAAGGCTGTATATGGCCCTGCGGTTTTTCAACCCCTCGTTGAAGGCATCGGGCACCACCGTGGGGCATTTCTCTGCACACGCCCCGCATCCCGTGCACCGGTCCTCGTTCACATACCGGGCCTTTCTGCGGACCGTCACCCTGAAATCCCCTGCCTCGCCTTCGACCTTTTCGACCTCGCTGTAGGCCAAAAGCTCAATATTGGGATGTCGACCGACATCCAGCATCTTGGGCGAGAGTATTCAGATGGCGCAGTCATTGGTG
>Ga0209164_1003138_pt1 | contig 16133 bp, 15 predicted proteins | sample MTBNYHSulfiMetaG_FD_187458 | JGI IMG/M metagenome (GOLD analysis project Ga0209164, IMG submission 187458) | Enrichment culture microbial communities from rom New York Harbor, USA that are MTBE-degrading - MTBE-NYH (New York Harbor Sulfidogenic)... | ecosystem: Environmental > Aquatic > Marine >...
ACCCAGCCGGCGATCCAGCTGCCGAGCGGCGGGTAGTAGAGATCGGTGCCGGCGAGCACCAGCCCGGTGACGGCCTGGGCGAGCAGCAGAATGAACAGCAGCAGCACCATCAGCTGCCCCAGCGGGTTGTGCCCCAGGTAGTGGCGGGGTTCGCCGCGGCGCAGGCTGCCCAGATAGGCACGCAGTTCGCTGAAGTAGCCGCGGCCGAGCGGCAGGATGGCACCCCAGCGGGCGAAGCGGCGTCCGCGGAAGCCGTGGATGATGCGCCAGGACAGATTCACTGCAAAGAGGTAACCGGCCCAGACATGCAGCTCCTTCATCAACACCTTGGCATCGCCGGCGATGCCAAGGGTCTTGCCGTTGTAGATGACCAGACCGGTGCCCAGCAATGCCAGCACCGACAGGACGTTGATCCAGTGGAACCAGCGTACGCTGCGGTCCCACACCCTGTACCTAACAGATTCGACATGTTGCATAACGTGCTCCTGTGTATTGATTTGTCTCTGCGCAACGGGATGCCTTAGCGCATCTCGAACGCCTCCTGGTGAAAGCGGACCTTGCCGGGTAACAGGCGGCGCAGGCCGCTGCGCAGGCTCTCGGCGAGGCCGCGCGGTCCGCAGAACCAGACCTCGGCACGCTTTCTGCCGTCGGCGTCGGCAGCAAGGGTCTCTGCGGTCAGCGGGCCGCTCTGCTTGTCGTGCAGGTGCAGGCGGACCTCGGGCAGCGCTGCGCACAGCGTTTGCAGACGCTCGACGAACGGGTCGGCCTCACGGTCGCGCACGCTGTAATGCAAATCGGCGGCGATCCCGGCGGCACGTTCGCCCTGCAGGGATTCCAGCCAGGCAAGGAACGGTGTGATGCCGATGCCGCCGGCGATCCAGATCTGCCGGGCGTTCTTGCTGGCGCGATTGAGCTGGAAGCGTCCGTAGGGTCCTTCGACCTCCACCGGCATGCCGGCAACCAGGTGGCGCGAGAGCTTGCGGGTATAGTCGCCGAGCGCCTTGATGGCGAAGGTGACGCTGCGGTCGCCGCGGTCGGCACTGGCGATGGTGAAGGGGTGATGCCCCTCGCCGTTATCAAAGGTGACGAAGGCGAACTGGCCGGGACGGTGGCCGCGCCACGTCTCATCCAGGCGGCAAGTCACCTCGATGATATCGGGGGTCGGGTTCGCTACCGAGAGGACGCTGCCGCTTGCCTTGCGTCCCCGGCCGATGCGCCCGCTGAGCGAGATCACGCTGGCGATGCTGCCGGCGGTGAACAGCACGGCGAGCAGCAACCCGATGGGCTGACTCCAGTAAGCGGCCGGGGCGAGCACCACCGAATGGACCACCAGCAGCAGATAGAGTGCCGGCATCGCCCGGTGCAACGGCCGCCACAGGCGGTAGGAGAACTGCTTCCACAGGGTTAGCGCGAGCAGCGCCAGCAGCACGTAGAAGGCCCATTCGCCCAGCGCTTCGCCCAGGTCGCGCAGCGGTTCGGCGAAGGCCGAAAGCTCATCCTCCTTGATGCGGCCGCTGCGTCCTGCCAGCGCCTTGAACAGGTCGTCCGACATCTCCAGCAGCCAGTGCGAGGCGGCAAAGACGACCGCCAGGATGCCGCTCCATTTATGCAGGCGGTAGATGCGGTCCATGCCGCCGAGCGGTTGTTCCAGCCAGGCTGGGCGGGTGGAGAGCACCATCGCCAGCGACATCAGGGCGATGGAAAACAGGCCGGTCAGGAAGAGACTCTCGAGGTAGATGGCCCACGGCAGGGAGCCTGCAGTCGTGTGAGCGGGCGAGAGCATCTCGACGCCCCAGGCGAGGGCGATGATGGCGAGAAAGCCGGTGAGCAGTGTCTTCATAACAGGTCTCTTTTAGCTAACAGTGGGGTTCCGGTGCGTGGAGGCCCCGCCTCGGCGGGGAGAGGCGGGGCGATCCGGTGCGATGGGTTCAGCGCTTGTCGCTGTTCCACCAGAAACTGCTTTTCTTGTCGGCTTTGCCTGAGGTGTCTGACTTGGTGGTCTTCTCGCCCTTGGTGCGGGTGTCGAGAATTTCGCCGCTCTGCGGATCGACGAGGATCTTGACCCGCTCGCCGTCGGCATTGCGCCCCTTGACTTCATAACCGTCGTCGTCGCGCTCGATCTCGCTGATGTCGAGGTAACCGGCGGCGGTCACCTTGTCGTAGATCGCCGGTATGGCCAGCCAGTTCTCTTTCTGGGTGGCGGCGTTCGTATCGGCCTCGGCTGCGGGTGCGGCGAAGGCGCTGCCGCCGAGGGTGGCGGCGCTCAGGGCGATGGCAAAAAGGGCATGTGAGGTTTTCATACGTTACTCTCCGTCAGGGTTGTCGGGGTGGCCGTTGTGACCACCGTGAGTGCAGTCTGCACCAGTCGGCCTGAACCAACCCTGAAGGGGCTGTTCATCTCCTGTTCAGAAACGGGGGCGTTATAATCAGGAATACGAACCACTCACTCGAGCGGGAGAAAAATGACATGACATCACTTCGCCATCACATCGCCAGCCCCGTCACTCTGCTCGGCGCAGCGTTGTGCGCACTGCTGCTCTCGATGCCGCTGCTGGCGGGCGAGCGGGATCACGAGCGCGCCCGTGAGGCGCTCGAGGCGGGCGAGATCCTGCCGCTGCGCACCATTATCGAAAAGCTCGAACGCGACTATCCGGGGCAGGTCATCGAGGTGGAGCTGGAGCGTGAAGATGGGCGCTGGGTCTACAAGATCAAGCTGCTGCGTGCCAACGGCGCGCTGCTCAAGATGAAACTCGATGCCGGCGACGCGACCCTGCTCGGCATCAAGGGGCGCGATATCGCCCCCGCATCGAAGCCGGAGGGGGAGCGCTGATGCGCTTGCTGCTGGTTGAAGACGATCCCACACTCGCCGCCCAGCTGGCAGAGGAGTTGACCGTCGCCGGTTACGTGGTCGAGTCGGCGCACAACGGCGTCGATGCGCACCACCTGGGCGAGGTCGAGGAGTACGATGCGGTGGTACTGGATCTCGGCCTGCCGCAGATGGACGGCCTCACCGTGCTGAAGAAGTGGCGTGCCGGCGGGCGCAGAATGCCGGTGCTGATCCTCACCGCCCGCGATGCCTGGCATGAAAAGGTCGACGGCATCGATGCCGGGGCGGACGACTACCTGGTCAAACCGTTTCACATGGAGGAGCTGCTGGCGCGCGTGCGTGCGCTGATCCGCCGCGCCTCGGGTCACGCCAGCGCCGAGATCGCCTGCGGTCCGGTGGTGCTCGATACGCGCAGCGGCCGGGTGAGCGTGGCGGGGCGCGCGCTGACACTGACCAGCCACGAGCTGCGCGTGCTCGCCTACCTGATGCACCACAAGGGCGAGGTGATCTCGCGCACCGAGCTGACCGAACACATCTATGCCCAGGAGTTCGACCGCGACTCGAACACCATCGAGGTCTTCATCGCCCGCCTGCGCAAGAAACTGCCGCCCGACCTGATCAAGACCGCCCGCGGCCTCGGTTACCGCCTGGTGTGTCCCGAGTGATCCCCTTCAGCAACCCTGGCCGCTCCCTGCGCCTGCGCCTGCTGGCCGGCACGCTGGTCTGGATCGTCGCCACCATCGCCATCGCCGGCTGGAGCCTCTCCGGGCTGTTTCAGCAGCATGTGGCGCGCCAGCTGCGCGCCGGGCTCGAGATCCATCTCGGGCAGCTCACCGCCAACCTGTCGTTCGACGCTCAGGAGCAGGCCTTTCTCACCGCGCCCTTGAGCGATCCGCGGCTGAGCCGTCCCTATTCGGGACTCTACTGGCAGATCGATCGGCTGAAAGAGGACGGGGCGGTGGAGCGTCGCGGCATCCTGCGCTCGCGCTCGCTGTGGGACAGCCTGCTGGAGGTGCCTGACGACGCGCCGGCCGACGGCGAGATCCACGAACACCGCGTGGCCGGACCGGACGGCGCGACGCTGCAGGCGATCGAACGCTTCGTCTATCCGGCCGAACTGCCGGAACAGGGGCTGCGCCTGATCGTCGCGGCGGACGCACGGCTGCTCAGCGAACCGGTGGAGCAGTTCAACGGTCTGCTGGCCTGGTCGCTCGGTGTGCTGGGGCTGGGGCTCATCGCCGCGGCCATCGTGCAGGTACTGATCGGCCTGCGTCCGCTCGGTCATCTGCGCCGGGCGCTGACCCGGGTGCGCGAGGGTAGCGCACAGAGTATCGAGGGCAGCTTCCCGCAGGAGGTCCAGCCGCTGGTCGACGACTTCAACGCGGTGCTGGCGAACAACGCGCGCATCGTCAGCCATGCCCGCACCCAGGCGGGGAATCTGGCCCATGCGGTCAAAACCCCCCTGACCATCCTGGCCAATGCCGCGGCGCGTCCCGATCCCGGCCTGCCGCAGCTGGTCGGCGAGCAGGTGGCGATGGCCAGGCGCCAGGTCGATCACCACCTGGCGCGGGCGCGCGCCGCGGCGGCCGCCACGGTGCCGGGTGTGCGCAGCCGGGTTCGCCCGCAAATCGAGTCACTGCTGCGCGTGATGGAACGCCTTCACCAGGACAAACAGGTGAGTGCGACCATCGCCGACGGCAGCGCCGATCCGCTGTTTCGCGGCGACCAGCAGGACCTGCAGGAGATGCTGGGCAACCTGCTGGAGAATGCCTGGAAGTGGGCGGCGAGCCGCGTTGCGATCGCCGTCCGGCGGGAAGGGGAGATGCTCTTTATCGTGGTCGACGACGACGGTCCCGGGCTGGCGCCGGAGCAGCGCGAGGCGGTGCTGGCCCGCGGGGTGCGGGCCGATGAGCAGGTTCCCGGCACCGGCCTGGGTCTGGCCATCGTCAACGATCTGGCACAGCTTTACGGCGGTTCGATCACCCTTGTGGCATCGCCGCTTGGCGGTTTGCGTGTGACGCTCGTGCTGCCGGCTGCGCCGCCGCCGATGTAATTATTGTTCCAGGGAAGAGCGCGTACCTGTTCGCATTGAGCCAGGTTCCACCTCGAATGGATGTAGTGATTCCGTAGATATCGTTCCAGCTCTCTAACGCCGGGACATTAAGGGTTTTATTACCCACCCTCGATACCCGTTGCATTTCAGGGAATTCCAGTTCTTCGCTTTGCATCGAATCACCCATCGCTTTAACGATTACAATTTGATTACAAAAATGTAATCGACTGCTCATCTCCTGGACAGGGTCGTGTAGCTATTGTGTGGCTCAGCAGACGATGCCCGCGACGCGCCAATCTGTACACCAACGAGACCCGTGCCGTCGCGGGACTTCGCTTCTGGTTCTCGTAGTGTCTATGCTTTCAGTCCTGGCGCTGTCCTTGACAGATAAGGATTAGGAGTCGGTAATTGCCCCCCATCTTTGAGCAGATAACTTGGTAAAAAACAGCGGAGGATGAGTCTCATGCGTGTGAGCAGAAACTACCATTCGATCCTGCTAATCACCATCGCGCTATTCGTGCTACCGGTTCACGCCAGGCAACAGCCTGAATGCGACGCAGCGGTGACGGTCAATCACCATGGCGATGAGGTGCTCGACGAAGAGGCATTGCAGAAGCATATCGACGGGATCAGTGAACAAATGGCTACCGTTCGCCTTCGCCACACCCGAGGTCCGCAATTGAATCGAACCCTGGAGTTGCGGCGCCATCTGTCGCAGATGCGCGAGGCGATGCAGGAGCTGCATGACCAGATGTACCTCATGGGGTGCCGTGTGGAGAAACAGGAGGTGTCGCTGGATGCGCGCGTCAGGGCGATGGAGATGCAAATGAAATTCCTGCGCCAGATGCTGGAGCAGGTGATCGAGCACCTGTCGGAGAATGAGTCGGAACCCACGCCTTAATCGCGGTGGGACTGGGGCCTTTTGATATGAATGCACTTGGTTTTGTTTGGGTGTGATAAAGGAGCTTCTCGATGATGGACGGATATGGTATGGGCAGCGGATTCGGATTTGGCGGTGGTTTTATGATCCTGTGGTGGATCGTCATCATTGCCGTTGTCGTTATGGTGGTTAAATGGCTGTCTTCATCCTACGGGACGGCAGGCAAAAGTGAGCGTGAAAGCAAAGCGTTGGAAATTCTCGAGGAGCGCTATGCCCGGGGCGAGATCGACGAGCAGGAGTTCCAGAAACGCAAGCGTGAGTTGACACAGTAGTACCATGGCGTGTTCACGGGTGGGCGGATGAGATGAGTAACAGAAAACGCACGAAAGGCCCCTTCGATGTAAGCCGGAGAATGACTGTTGTCAGCGGTTCGCCGGAACAACTGCACCAGGCCATACAACGGCTACGAGAAATGGCTCCGGTTATCGATGTGGAACTGGACAGGAAAAACAGACTTCACGTTGTGTACGATGCCTCTCGTCTCGGTATGCGCGAAATAGAATCGCTTCTCGGCAATTCAGGGATCACTGTTGGTAATGGGTTTTGGTCGAGCCTGAAACAGGAGTGGTACCGCTTCCTGGACGACAATGCCAGGGATAACGCGCGCTCAGGTGGCGGGGCATGTTGCAATCGCCCGCCGCCGGTGCCTTCTGCCCACCACCACTCAGGAAAGAACCACCCTGATGACTGAGGCCGGCAGCGTTCATGCCACCCGGTGCCGGCGTTGTGGCACGGATGTTTCCGCCGGTTTGCATCTGCACGACGAGCAGGGTGTGATGTGCGAGAACTGCGTCCTCGACACGGCACCCCACGCCCCCGAGTGGCCGGCAGAGGAGATGCCTTACGTGAAACTGGGCGAGGCGCTGGCGGCGGCGCTGGATGCGCGCGAACACGAGACCGGCCTGCATTCGAAACGGGTCGCCTGCCACACCATGGTGCTGGCCAGACACTTCAGCGACGATGCGTCGACGCTGCGCCAGGTCTATTGGGGTTCGCTACTGCACGATATCGGCAAGATCGGCACGCCGGATGCCATCCTCCTCAAGAAGGGTGCGTTAACGGAGGAGGAGTGGACTGTCATGCGCCGGCATCCCGAGACCGGCCGGCAAATACTCGCCGGAATACCCCACCTCGCCATGGCCTCGGAGATCGTGTTCAGCCACGAAGAGCACTTCGACGGCTCGGGTTACCCGCAGGGGATAGCAGGTGAGGCGATACCGCTATGGGCCAGGTTGTTTGCGGTCATCGACACCCTGGACGCCATCACCTCCGACCGCTCCTACCGAACGGGGCTATCCTTTGAACACGCCAGGGCAGAGATACAGCGCGTATCCGGCAGTCAGCTCGATCCGGCCGCGGTAGCGGTTTTTCTGCAGGAAGAACCGACCCTGCGCAGGATGGTGGAACTCAAGTGTACCGAGGTGCCACCCCAGGACGAACCGTTATCGCGATAAAGGAGTAGCAGCATGGCCACCGATCCCGTTTGCGGCATGACGGTCACCGAGGACACCCGCTATCGGCATGCCTATCAGGAGAAGACCTACCTGTTCTGCAGCGAATCTTGCGCGAACAAGTTCCGCGATGATCCGGCCCGTTATCTCGAGCAGGGTGCGGCACCTGCCAAGGTGACCGACGCTACGGAGGATCTCTACACCTGTCCCATGCATCCCGAGGTGCAACAGCAGGGGCCGGGCGCCTGCCCCAAGTGCGGGATGGCACTGGAGCCGATGGGCGTTTCCGCATCCGCCACAAAGATCGAATACACCTGTCCCATGCACCCGGAGATCGTCCAGGACCATCCCGGTAACTGTCCCAAGTGCGGCATGGCGCTGGAACCGCGCGACGTCGCAGTGGAAGAGGAAGACAACGCCGAGCTGCGCGACATGAGCCGGCGCTTCTGGGTCAGTGCGGTCTTAGCCGTGCCAGTCTTCCTGTTGGCCATGGGTGCGGAGTTCTGGTCTGAGCCGGTGGCTGCGGTGATCTCTCCCAAGGCCAGACAGTGGCTGGAGTTGCTCCTGGCGACACCGGTGGTGCTGTGGGGGGGCTGGCCCTTCTTCGTGCGCGGCGTGCAGTCGCTGATCACCCGCAACCTCAACATGTTCACCCTGATCGGTTTGGGCATTGCAGTGGCCTGGAGCTACAGTGTTGTCGCGGTGCTGCTGCCGGGCATCTTCCCCGCCTCGGTATTCAACGAATTCGGCGTGGTGCCGGTCTACTTCGAGGCAGCGGCGGTGATCACCGCGCTGGTGCTGCTGGGGCAGGTGCTGGAGCTGCGCGCGCGCAGCCGCACCAACGCGGCGATCAAGCTGCTGCTGGGGCTGGCGCCGAAAACCGCGCGCATCGTGCGCGAGGACGGACGGGAGGAGGACATCCCGCTGGAGCAGGTCAGCCCCGGCGACGTGCTGCGCATCCGCCCCGGCGAGAAGGTGCCGGTGGACGGCGAGGTGGTCGAGGGCGACAGCAGCGTCGACGAGTCGATGGTCACCGGCGAGCCGATCCCGGTGGAGAAGACCGCTGGCGCCCATCTTATCGGCGCCACGGTCAACGGCACAGGCGGCCTGTTGATGCGTGCCGAAAAGGTGGGCGCCGACACCCTGCTGGCGCAGATCGTACAGATGGTGGCCGACGCGCAGCGCTCCCGCGCCCCGATCCAGAAGCTGGTGGATATCGTCGCCGGCTATTTCGTACCGGCGGTGGTACTCGTCGCCATCGTCACCTTCGTCGTCTGGGGCGGACTGGGGCCCGAGCCGCGCCTGGCCCACGCGGTGATCAATGCGGTCGCGGTGCTGATCATCGCCTGCCCGTGCGCCCTCGGCCTGGCCACCCCCATGTCGATCATGGTCGGTACCGGGCGCGGCGCCACCATGGGGGTGCTGTTCAAGAACGCCGAGGCGCTGGAGGTGATGCGCAAGGTCGATACGCTGGTGGTGGACAAGACCGGCACCCTGACCGAGGGCCATCCGGAACTGGTGAGCGTGAGCGCCGCAGAGGGTTTTGCGGAAGACGATATCGTGCGCCTGGCCGCTGGTATCGAACGATCCAGCGAGCATCCGCTGGCCGCGGCGATCGTGGCCGGTGCCGAGAGCCGTGGGTTGGCGCTGGCCTCTGCCGAAGATTTCCAGTCGGTCACCGGCAAGGGGGTGACCGGCAAGGTCGACGGCCGCGCCGTTGCGCTAGGCAATATCCGACTGCTGGAAGATGCCGGCATCGATGCCGGGGAGCTGGCCGGGTTGGCCGATGCGCAGCGTGCAGAGGGACAGACAGTGATGTTTCTCGCCGTCGACGGCCGCGCTGCCGGCCTCATCGGGGTGGCCGATCCGATCAAGGCAACCACCGCCGAGGCTATCCGCTTTCTGCACGAGGAGGGTATTCAGATCGTCATGCTCACCGGCGACAGCCGCAAGACCGCCGAGGCGGTCGCCGGAAAGCTCGGCATCGATCGGGTCCAGGCCGAGGTGTTGCCGGACCAGAAGGCTGCCGTGGTCAAGCAACTGCAGGCCGAGGGCCGGGTAGTGGCGATGGCCGGCGACGGCATCAACGATGCCCCGGCGCTGGCCCAGGCGCAGGTGGGCATCGCCATGGGCACCGGCACCGATGTGGCGATGGAGAGTGCCGGCATCACCCTGGTGAAGGGCGACCTGCGCGGCATCGTCCGCGCCAGGCGACTCTCCCGCGCCACCATGGCCAACATCCGGCAGAACCTGTTCTTCGCCTTCATCTACAACTCGCTCGGCGTTCCGGTGGCCGCCGGCGTGCTCTACCCAGCCTTCGGCCTGTTGCTCTCGCCGATGATCGCCGCGGCGGCGATGAGCTTCAGCTCGGTGTCGGTGATCACCAACGCGTTGAGGCTGCGACGCACGCGTCTTTAACCGGTTGCTGCAAAAACGCCCTCTCCCACAGGGCGATTTTGCAAACGAGACGATACTGAAAGGGATGAACGTTGTTTGGATCATCTTCAGAGCAAAACGAAGGGTCCCCTCTCCCTCAGGGAGAGGGAGAGGGAGAGGGAGAGGGGATTTTCACGGCGATTGATTTCGAACCCATGGGTGCATGCATACAGATACACGGATATTGAATATGTGGAGGTGACAATGCATTCGCTAACCTGGATCAGGTCCGCCCTGGCGGGGGCTATCGGCGCCCTGACTCTCCTTGCTGTCTATTTCATGACCCTGACGCTGGTATCCGGCTGGGATTTCACGCAGGAGCAGTTTGGCGAGTTTTGGTACTTCGTGATCGCGCTTGCCATCGGCTTCGGTTTGCAAATCGCCCTCTTTTTCCATTTGCGGCAGGTGACCCGCCACACCGATGCCTCAGGCAAGGTCCTGGCAGTCTCCGGCGCGACATCGACCGGAGCGATGATTGCCTGCTGCACGCACTATCTGGCCAACGTGTTGCCGGTGCTTGGCGCCACCGGCGTGCTGGCGCTGGTCGCGCAATACCAGATACAGCTTTTTTGGTTCGGCCTTGCGCTCAACCTTGCCGGCGTCGCCTATATCGGGCGCAAGACCTGGCAGGCAACGCGTCACATGGTCCAGATGGAGGCGCAGGAATGATCTCACACTCCAAACCGGTACAGACACTGTTTTATTCCCTGCTCGCGTTGTCGCTCAGCTACGTCGGTGCGCCGCAGGCCGGTGAGTTCGAAACCCAGACCAATCGCGAAGGTTCCGTGACGGTGAAAGTCACCCCCGGGGAGCTGTCGCCAACGGCCGCGAGCTGGGATTTCGAGGTAACGCTCAGCAGCCATGTGACCGAACTGGATCAGGACATGCTGAGCGTTGCCACCCTGCTTGTCGGCCCGGGAATTGTACGGCCGGCCTTCGCCTGGGAAGGCGATCCACCCGGCGGCCATCACCGCAAGGGCGTGCTTCGGTTCCAGCCCCCGAAGGAATCGCCGGGGGTCGCAGAGTTGCATCTCAACGGAATAGGCGGGGCGAGTCAAAGAGTGTTTCGATGGACCATCGGTGAGTAATCAGGATGGCACAGGCAATCCGGTAATAGCCTGATAAAGGAGAACGGCAATGAAAAGAACGGCAATGGTATTTGGCGCGCTAATGATGGTAAGCGTAACGGCTCAAGCTGCACAGCATGGCGGTCCGATGAGCATGCAGGATCGCATCCAGAACATGGATCGGATCATGGGCCAGGCGCGCGGTACGGACAACCGCGACAAGCGCATGGGCTACCTGCAGCAACACATGGAGCAGATGAACGAGGCCATGGGGCAAATGAACCAGATGATGGGCGGACGCCAGCAGATGATGAACCAGCTGGGAGGCCCGATGGGTGGAGGCACGCCGGGCGGCGGCATGATGGGTGGCGGCGCACCGGGTGGCGGTGCGATGGGCGGCGGCATGATGGGCAGCGGCACACCGGGCGGCGGTGGGATGGGTCCAGGCGGTCAGTCCGGTACTGGCCAGGGCATGACCCCGGAGATGACGCAGCAGCGCTTCGACCAGATGCAGCAGCGCATGGACATGATGCAGATGATGATGGAGCAGATGCTGCAGCATCAGCAGCAGTACGAACGCATGCCGCGCCGCTGAGTCGAACCGGGCAATACGCTACCGCCCCAATGGCCTTTCAGCTATTTGGGGGTTGCAGCAATGGATGAGACCCCGATCGAGATCGCCGGCGCCGGCCCTGCCGGCCTGGCCGCCGCCATAACCCTGGCCCGTGCGGGCAGGGCGGTCGTCGTGCACGAGGCGCAAGCCGAGGTCGGACACCGCTTCGGGGGCGATCTGCAGGGGCTCGACAACTGGAGCACGCGCGAGGATGTGTTGGCGGTGCTCGGCAAGCAGGGATTCACGACTGACTTCAGGAAACTCCCCTGCCGCGACGGAACCGCGTTCGACGCCTGGGGCAGGGCCTATGCGATCCGCAGCGCCGAGCCGCTGTTCTACATGGTGGAGCGCGGGTCGGGGGAGGGCACGCTGGACAGCGCGATGCTGCAGCAGGCGAGGGATCTGGGCGTGGAGGTCCGCTTCAACAGTCGTGTGCTGAACGTGCACGGCCCCGCTATTTTCGCCACCGGCCCGAAGGCCGCCGACGCCATCGCTGTCGGTTATCACTTCGACACCTCCATGGCCGACGGTTTCTGGGTGATTTGCGACGACGATCTCGCCCCTCGGGGCTATGCCTATCTGCTGGTCATGGCCTGCAAGGGCACCGTGAAGAGCTGCATGTTCAACGGCTTCAAGCAAGAGGCCGTCTATGTACAGCGCACGGTCGAGGCTTTCGAGCGCCTGGCCGGGATGGAGATGATCGACCCGCAGCCCCACGGCGGTGTGGGCAATTTCCGCCTGCCGGTCACCGCGCGCACCGGAAACCATCCGCTGGCGGGTGAACTGGCCGGCTTCCAGGACACGCTGTGGGGCTTCGGTATGCGTGCAGCGATCACCTCGGGGGTTCTGGCCGCACGCAGCCTGCTGGAAGGCGGCGACTATGAGGCAGGCTGGCGCCGGGAACTGGGCGGGCGGATGACGACGGCACTGGTCAATCGCGCCGCCTACAGCCTGCTCGGCAACCACGGGTATCGGTGGTTTTTGCGTCGCATGGAAAACCGGACAGATACCCGTATCCTGTTGTGCCGGCACTACCGTCCATCACGAATCAAGCGCCTGTTGGCGCCGCTGGCGCGTTGGCGTTTTGAGAGCCAGCGCAGCGACGAGAGTTGCAATCACATCGATTGCAGTTGTGTCTGGTGTCGCCACGGCGCGGAACCACACGCGTAACCCTGCCCTGAGCGAACAGTTCACTCATCTAGACTTTGCCCCATATGGACTCGCCACTATCGGGTAGAGATGGGCATAGTGAAATGAGACTTCACCGGAGTTTTCCCTCGGGAGTGATGAGATGAAAGCGACAGGCTGGGTATGGACGGCGATCGGCATCCTCCTGGTGGCGGGGGCTTCCTGGATCGCTTTCGAGGCGCTGCGTCCGCCGGGCCTGTCGGCGGGAATTCTCAACGGCAACGGCCATATCGAGGGCACCGAGGTGGCGGTGAGCGCCGAGGTCAGCGGGCAGGTGGTCGAAAGCAGGCTGGAGGAGGGCAAGGCGGTGGTCGCCGGCGACCTGCTGGTGCGCCTGGACGATGCCGATCTGCAGGCCAGGCTGGCGCAGGCACAGGCAGAGACGGAGGCGCTACGGCAAACGCAGGAGAGGCTCGGCCTCGAACTCGACACCTGGCGCCACCACCTCGCCACCGCGCGCGAGGACCTGGCGCGGTTCCGCACCCTGCGCCAGGAGGGCACCATCACCCCCAGACAGCTCAACAAGGTCGAGGACCGCTTTCGCGAGACTGAGGGGCGGGTGCAGGTGCTGCAGGCGCAGCAGCGCGAGTCCGGGGCGCGGCTGGAGGCGGCGGCGCAGCAGGTGGCGTTGCTCGCGCTGCAGCTCGAGCGTACCACCATCGAGGCGCCGGTCTCCGGCACCCTCCTCAGCAAGGCGATCGAGCCGGGTGAACTGGCGACTCCGGGCCGGGTGGTGGCGGTGCTGGTCGATCTCTCCCGGCTGGAACTCAAGGTCTACATCCCGGAACGCGACCTTGGCAAGGTCTCTCTGGAGGACGAGGCGCGGGTTCGGGTGGACGCCTTCCCGCAGCGCTATTTCGACGCGACGGTCAGCCGCATCGACCAGCAGGCGCAGTTCACACCCCGCGACATCCATCTGCCGGAAGAGCGGGTGCGCATGGTGTTCGGTGTGACCCTGGCGCTGGAGAACCCGGGCGGGGTGCTCAAGCCGGGGATGCCCGCCGACGCCTGGATCCGCTGGGACGAGACCACGCTCTGGCCCGAACGGCTGACGGTGCCGCAGTGAGCGGCGAGGCGATCATCGAGGTCCGCGGGCTGCACCGCGCCTTCGGCAGGCAGCAGGCCCTGGCGGGGCTCGATCTGCAGGTTTCCCGCGGCGAGATCTTCGGCGTGCTCGGGCCGGATGGCGCCGGCAAGACCACCCTGATGCAGTGCCTCGCGGCGATCCTCGACCCCAGCGAGGGCGCCTGCCGGGTGCTCGGATTCGATACGGTGCGCCAGGCCGCCGAGGTGACCGCGCGCGTCGGCTATATGTCGCAGGGCTTCACCCTCTACGACCGCCTGAGCGTGGACGAGAACCTCGCCTTCGCCGCACAGATCCGCGGGGTGCCCGATAGCGCCTTTCGCGAGCGGCGTGCACAGCTGCTTGCGATGGCCGGGCTGGAGAAGTTCGGCGCGCGCCGCGCCGGGGCGCTCTCCGGCGGCATGCGCAAGAAGCTCTCCCTCTGCACCAATCTCATCCACCAGCCGCCGCTGCTGCTGCTCGACGAACCGGGCCTCGGCGTCGACCCGCTGTCGCGCCGCGAGCTGTGGCGCATGCTGCGCGCCTTTCGCGAGCAGGGGACGACGGTGGTGCTCACCACCCCCTACATGGACGAGGCGGCCTTTTGCGACCGCCTGGCCTTTTTCCATGAGGGGCGGCTCCTCGCCGTCGACACCCCGGCCGGTCTTCGCGCGCGCGCCGAGGGCAGCGTCTACCGGCTGCGCACCGGCAAGACCATCACCGCCATGGAGCGGCTCGACGATGCCGCCGAGGTCATCGGGGTGCAGTGGCTGCCCGGACAGCTGGTGTTCCAGCTCGCTTCCGGCACGTCGCTGCCGGAGCCGCTGCGCACGGTGCTGGAGGGGCTCGGCACGCTGCAGCCGGTGGCAGCGGAGCTGGAACACGTCTTCGTGCAGCTCGTCGGCGGCAGCCGGGAGAGGCGTGGCGCAAGCCAGGTCCCGCCGCTCACCGGGAGCGCGGCGCAGGCCGCCGAGGCGATCGCCGTTACCGATCTCAGCGTGCGCTTCGGTGATTTCACCGCGGTGGATCGGGTGTCGGTGAGCGTAGCGGCGGGGGAGGTGATCGGCTGGCTCGGGCCCAACGGCGCCGGCAAGACCACCCTGATCCGCGCGCTTTGCGGCCTGCAGCGGCCCTCAGCAGGCAGCGCGCGGGTGGCCGGTCACGACATCGCGCATGCGCCACTGGCGCTCAAACAGCGCATCGGCTACATGTCCCAGCGCTTCTCCCTCTACCCGGACCTGACCGTGGCGGAGAACCTCGCCTTCTTCGCCGGCGCCTACGGCCTGCGCGGGGAGGCCCGGCGCAGCGCGATGGCCTGGGCGATCGAGATGACCGGCCTTGAAGGCACCGAGTCACGCTGGGTCGCCGACCTTTCCGGCGCGCAGCGCCAGCGCCTGGCGCTGGCCTGCGCGGTGATGCACCGTCCGCAGGTGCTGTTTCTCGACGAGCCCACCTCCGGTGTCGACCCCACCTCGCGCCAGCGCTTCTGGGAGCTGATCCAGAGCCTGGCCAGAGGCGGGATGGCGGTGCTGGTGACCACCCATTACCTGGAGGAGGCCCGTTACTGCCACCGGCTCGGACTGATGTTCCAGGGCCGCTTGATCGCGCTGGGCACCCTGGCCGAACTGCAGGTCGAGGCGGGCGTCGCCGCCGGGGCGCAGATGGAGGCGATCTTCATGGCCTACATGGAACGGGAACGGTCGCAGCCGGAGGCGGCCGCTTGAACCGGCGGCGCATCATTGCGGTGGTGGTGAAAGAGTCGCGCGAGATCCTGCGCGACCCCATCACCGTCGGCGTCTCGCTGCTGATGCCGCTGGTGATGCTGTTCCTGTTCGGCTACGCCATCTCGCTCGACGTGCGCCACGCGGCGCTGGGGGTGTGGGACGGCGACGCCACGCCGGCGAGCCGCGAACTGGTGGAGGCGTTCACCGGCAACGAATACTTCCGCTTGGCCGCGCACTACGGCTCGCTGCACGCCCTCGAGCAGTCCCTGCAGCGCAACGAGGCGGACCTAGTGCTGGTGATCCCGCCGGGCTTTGCCGCCGAGCTGGCGCGCGGCGACCGGCCCGAGGTGCAGGTGCTGGTCGACGGCACCTATTCGGCCACCGCGTTGCTGGTGAGCGGTTTCGCCCGGGCGATCATCGCCGGTTACCGCCAGCCGCAGGGGCAACAGCTGCTGCGCCTGGAGACGCGGGTCTGGTACAACCCGTCGCTCAACAGCGCCAACTACGTGGTGCCCGGCCTCTACGCGGTGATCCTGCTTGCCTTCCCGCCGCTGCTCACCGCCCTCGGCATCGTGCGCGAGAAGGAGACCGGCACCATCCAGAGCATCTTCGCCTCCCCGCTCACCGCCGCCGAATTCATCACCGGCAAGCTCATCCCCTACAGCCTGATCGCCTTCCTGCAGATGGTGATGGTGATCGCGGTGGGCTACGCCTGGTTCGGCGTGCCCTTCGAGGGCAGCCTGCCGTTCCTGCTGGCGGCGGGGCTGATCT
>Ga0209164_1003140_pt1 | contig 16129 bp, 13 predicted proteins | sample MTBNYHSulfiMetaG_FD_187458 | JGI IMG/M metagenome (GOLD analysis project Ga0209164, IMG submission 187458) | Enrichment culture microbial communities from rom New York Harbor, USA that are MTBE-degrading - MTBE-NYH (New York Harbor Sulfidogenic)... | ecosystem: Environmental > Aquatic > Marine >...
GGGAGGCGGCCAACCGTCTGTGGGTCATTATGGGTGGTCTGGGAATCGTGCTGCTCTTTTTCTCCGATTACGACTGGGGCCAGGTGGCCATGTCCATCGTGCTGGCGGTTCCCCTGGCCTTCGGCCTGCTGTTCGCCGGCATGGGCGGAGCCGACGCCAAGGCCCTGCTGGCCATCGCCCTGCTGACGCCGCTGTTTCCCCACATCCGGGCAGGAGTGAACCTGCCGCTGTGGACGGCACCGGTGGCCCTGCCCTTTCCCTTCATCGTGTTCATCAACGCCCTGCTGCTGTTTCTGGCCATCCCCCTGGCCTTCCTGGTGCTCAACGCAATGCGGGGCGACCTGGCCTTCCCGGCCTCCCTGCTGGGCTACCGGATGCGGGCCAGCGACGTGGGAGACAGATTCGTGTGGCCCATGGAGAAAATACGGGACGGCCGGCGGGTGCGCACCATCCTGCCCCAGAAAGAGGTGGACCCGGCGGTGTTCGGAGACGCCGAGATATGGGTGACCCCCAAGGTCCCTTTTCTGGTCCCCCTGACCGCCAGCTACGCGCTCTCCTTTATCCTGGGAGATATTCTCTACAAAACAATTTCACTTTTTATCTGATTTCCGCTCCACCAACTCCTCGATGTCGGCTATTTTCTTGTTCATGGCCTCAATCATCCGCTTCTGGCTCAGTATCAGGTTCTTGATGGAATCCTTGAGCTCGCTGACCGTGGAATCCACGATGACCCCGATGAGACGGCGCTGACGGTTGACGGCCATGGACAGGCGGCGGTACTCCTCGGCCTCCTCCTCGCCCACCTCCCGCCTGATGGTGTCGTACATGTCCTGGATTTCCTTTTCCCGCTCCAGGATGTCGTTGATTTTGTGGAGGAGGGCCTTCTTGGTGAAGGGCTTGACTATGTAGTTCTCGATGTGGTCGATGGGCTTGCTCCGGGTGTCCTCGGGGGTCAGGGGAAGGGCGGTGAGCATGGATACGGGGATGTGGGAAAAGCGCTGGTCCCGCTTGATGGCCCGCAGGGTCTCCCATCCGTCCATGCCGGGCATCATGATGTCCAGCAGGATGAGGTCGGGCTGCTGCTCCTCCAGTTTGTCCAGCGCCTCCTGGCCGTCGTGGGCCGTGGTGACCTCCAGGCCCTCGGACTCCAGCATCTTCTTGACGATGTCTGCCACCTCGTATTCGTCGTCAACGACCATAACGTGTCTGCTCACTCTATCACCGTATGGTTTCTTCCAGCTTGATAAAGATGTCCCTGATGGTGGTGGAGGACTCGATGACGTCCCGCACCATTTGTTTGCCGAAGGGACGGAATCCCTCGCCGCCCGCCGCCTCGATGCGCCGTTTCATCATGTCCATGAGCACGTCGGCGGAGGGCAGAGTCAGCCTGATTTTTTCAATGTCCCGGCCCTTGAGATAGTTGTCGACGATGTCATCCACCTCGTTTACCGAGGCCAGCACCGCGGACATCTGCAGGCCGGGCTCGTCCAGCTTGCTGACCAGGTACTCGAAAACCTTCCGGTCCCGGATATATTCCACCTCGTCCAGCAGCAGGAGGACCGGCCGCTCAATCACCTTTTTGCGCAGAAAGACCCGGGAGAAAAACGAGGGCCGGATGGCCGCCTCCATTTTGGCCTTTACCTCCTCCAAGGTGAGGTTCTCCCCGCCGTGAATCACCACCGGCTCCACCCTGTACACCGGGGCAAACTCGCTCAGCCACAGCAGGAAGGTGGTCTTGCCGATGCCCGTATCCCCCAGAATCCAGAAGACGTCGCTGGAACCGGCGATGGTCTGCAGAATAATCTTGCGCGCCTCGTCCTTGTAAACCATAAAGCCCGGATTGGGCTCATTTGGATTCAGGATGAGCTGCTCGGCCGGCATTTTCACTTGTAAACACCTCCTGCTTTATATTACTTTCAGTATTTTTCAGGAATGGGCCCAGAAGAAACCAGACTCACACAGGCCAGCGAGGTTCCCAGAACCACCGAAAAAAACACCGCGTTTATCCAGAAGCCGGAGAAGCCCAGGAAGAGCGTAGCCAGGGGACACACCGCGGTCCAGTTGCCCAGCGCCCCGTGGGTCCTGACCACACCCAGGTTGAGAAACATCAAGCCCACGGGGGCGGTGAACATCGTGTAGGGCATCACAAAGGACAGCAGCGACGAAAACAGGACGGGAAACTCCCCCGTCAGCGCAGCAAGACCGCTAACAAAGGTCAAAGCGGTGGCAAACAGCCAGGCCATGGCCATGATAAGCCCTCCCCCGAATAGGGGCAGCGCAAACAGGGTGCTCAATAACAGCAGGCCCGGGAATACAACGGGAAACGTGACCGCCATTCCCAGCCCGGTCACCCGGCACAGGACGTTGAAGCTGAGGTTGGCATTGGGCCCCGGCAACGGAAACAGACCGGCCAGCGGACCGCTTTCATGCGGAAAACGGGGGACGGGCAGAAGGGCGTCTCCCGGCACCAATCCGTACTCCTTCAAAACGGAGAGCAGCCGGTGGGGGTCCCCGACGGCGCTGAGCGCACCATATAGCTCCTGCAGCCGGGCAGGATACAGGACGTGAAGGGAACGCTCCAACCGGCCGGTCTCCGAGAGCGCATAGACCTCCACCGTCTCCGTCACGGCACAGCCAGCCCCGGCCATCTCCCTCTCCTCCGCCTGGCCCCACCGCCCACCGCCAAAATCACCGTACACCGGGGCCAGGCACAGCACGAGGAGCAGCGCAGCCGCTGCCCCCGCCCACATCTTTGTAACTCTCATGACAACCTCCCAACACGTATCCAACTGCACCGGAGATAAATACTTTTCTCCGCCGTCCCGCCCGGATGATATAAAAAATTTTCGAGTTTATCTCGTATTTTCCTAACAAAATCAAAAACAGCATTAACCCCTATGGCGTTATAGGTCTGGAAGGGGAACCCGCTAGTTTTTCTGGCCTCTTGCGAAGTCCCCGCATCGGGTTCCCCGCCCCCCTCTTGCCACCGATAAGCTGCCCGTCAGAGGCAGCATCCGTCAAACCGCAAGGCATAAGTAGCCACAGACCGATGAGTGGAAGAGAGGTGTACTGTATGAGTCACAGGGTATCAGGATACGCGGCCGCCGTGATGGTGATGGTCGCCAGCCTGGCCGGCGGACTGGCCGTCGCTCCGGCGTCGGCGGAGGGCTCCACTGAGACGGACGACACCACGCCACCCCAGATAACCATCCTCAGCCCCCGAGAGGGATACGTATATTTCGCGGGCATCGAGCTGTTTCCCAATCCCTTCGGGCTCACCATGACCATGGGAGCTTTCCTATTCAGACCCGGCGCGGCCATGGCCGTCGACAACATAGACCACCCCAGCGAGTTCCACGTCACCGTCCTCCTCGACGACCGGGCGGGAACCACCGCCACCTACGTCCCCTGCGACAACACCTTCATATGGCAGGGCTCCCTGGGCATCGGCTTCGGCATCTACAACCTCACGGTCACCGCCCGGGACACCAGCGGCAACACGGGCAGCACCCACCTCCGGGTCTTCTACGACTGCATCCTGCCGCCCAGCAGCTAGCCGGTCAGTTTTTTTGTCATCTCAAAAATTTCGATGCCATAGTAGTTTCTTTTTTTCCCCGTGACACGGAAACCGGATTTCTCGTACAAGTCCAGCGCCTTTACTAGGGGATGATAACACTCCAGGGACACAAGCCTACATTGTCTCTGCCTGGCAAACATCTCAGCCCTTTCAAGTATTTGTTTTCCGATGGCCTGTCCCTGGTAATGCGGTTCGACAGCCATGCTCTGCAAATAGATACGCCCCTCCCCCTCCGGTTTGAGAGAAACGGTGCCCACCGCCACACCATGACATGTAGCGACTAAAACCACCATTTGTCCATCCTTAATGCGGCTCTCGATTTCCCGAGGAGAAAGAACAGTGGCGCTATAGGCCTCCTCCGTGTAATAGCGGCTATAGGGTTCAAAGGCGTGGGAGAGAATCCTGTATATCTCTTCGCCATCGCCTGGCTTTGCCTCCCGAATCTTTACCTCCTCTTCCCCTGACATCAACCACGGCAAGTATAGACCTCCCCTGGCATTAGCGCCCACATCGTTATCGCATCCCCCTACAAATCTGTTTTGCCCTTATCCGGTCCCACACTGATGCAACGGCCACAGGGGATGAATCCCTGACCAGAGCCTGGCAGAGCAAAAATACATTTTAGTTGGACTATAATCCAATTAAAATAAAAAAGAGGATGGTCTTGGAGGTAACAACAGGCCGCTCCCCATTAAGCTTCAACACCACGTCTCTATCTACTTGGTGAGTACGATTTCTATAGAGGAAACGTTGCGAGATTCGCCTTCCTTTGATGTGACTTCCTCGGTGTTGATAGAGATGGTTCCAACGGTTACATCTTTCAAGAACCGGTGTCGAACGATTTCTGCTGCATCAACGGCACTGGAGATAGCTCGACCGCGGGCCTTCAGGGTCATCTGTGTTGCTCCCTGGTTAAACCCTGTTATAACCGCGAGCACGTAGTTCATTGGCGGCTTGGTTCCGACATAGACGACGTTCTCTTCCTTGTTCACAGTATCACCACGTCTGGCAATAGCCGGAGCTTATTTAAATATACCCATCCGAACGGCTATAATGACCTTGATGTATTACTAAGGCATGCTAAAGAAAGCCTTTGCTATACCACTGATTGTATCCGAGTCACTACTATCAATCTGAAAGAAACCTCGTTAGCAGACTGAACATATCAATGCCAAAAGGCACATTTCCACTGAAAAATATATGAGACAACAGTGCATTACCATAGTGGGGAGGAACGCGAGGAATCAGGAAATGAGTTATAACGCCCTATAGCTCTCTACCCCATCTTGATTCCTCTACTTCCCCTATTACATACAAAGACAAAATTTTGAGGTGTTATGGCGGAGAGGATGTCACTATTCCCCCTGGACCAGATGCTGCTTGACCTTCATTTCCTCCGTATTCTCGGCGTTGTCAACGGCGTAAAAGCGCACCTCGGCTATTTCCATATATATCTCGAAGTCTGCGCAGCAGAATTCCACGCTGGAGACATATGCCGTGTTTTCGCCCATCTTGGTGTCTATAACGCCGTCGCCATCACTATCCCACCATATCTCATAGTGAATGTAGTTCACTCCTGACAGGTCGTCGGTGGCGTTGAGCCAGATGGGTGTTCCCGGCGTCACCACATAGCCATTTTCCCAGCTGGGCTGACCCACTTCTTCGATTGTTACCGGTGGAGTGGTGTCCTCTTCAGGAGGATAGTAGTAGACGGTGACACTATCGCTTCCTTCATTCCCGGCAGCGTCCCTTGCGTATACCGTAATTTCGTTCCATTCGGGGTGTAAGGCGAGGGTAAAGGTAAATTCATAGGATACGAGGTTATCGACTTCCCAGGCATCATCCGTTTCTCCGCTATCCCATTCTAAATGGTAGCCGAATTCCACTATGCCCACGTTGTCAGTAGCCAATCCGCTCACCATAATGTTGTCCTCTTCAAACTCTGCCCCGTCGGGAGGGTCAATAATCGTGGTTTCGGGCGGCTCTGTATCTGGACAGGGTTTTTCTATAACGGTCACCACCAGGGAATCCTGATCGGTTTTCCAGTGTTCATTAGGGAAATCATTGCACCGTGGCTCGTTTTTCGTATGGTGGTCATCCCAGACGGTTAAGGTGACCACGTACGTTCCCGGCGAAAACTCATGGGTGGGTGTGGGTCCTGTAGCATCGATATCGTCATTGTACTCATTAATGCCATCTTTATCCCAATCGCCATTATCTGAATTAACCCCCAGGTCGAAATCCCAATAATATTCATGAATAGTGCCATCGTCATCAGCGGATGAGGAGCCCCTCCCGTCGAAAGTAATTTTTGCTTTTTCACCGCATTCCACCTCAACGGTTATGTCCTCTCCGGCATCTGCACAGGGTTTGTAATATCGGTGCAGAAATTCGTCCCAATGAATCCCTTCATCTCTCCATAAGAAGTTTGGTGTCTCCCGCCACGGATGTGGGGGAGGGTTCGCATAGGGTACTCTTCCCCATTCATTTGTCTTATCCTCGGCATAGATTGCAGGAGTGTCAGCAGGGTCCTCATAGCGAGATGGCCACGGATTATCAAAGGGACGATCAGTTTTGCCTTCACCATCACAATCATTGAAATTTTTATGGTCTGTCTGGTGCCTCGGGAAATAGATTGATAAACCATGCGAGTGGGGATGGCTGGCACCGTGCTTGTTTGCTATAACAGCACCCACTATCCCCTCAATTCCATCTAGTATCTGCTGCCAGGGCTCCTTATACCCTGTGTAAATGCCATCGTTGTGTCCTATGAGATAGACGAGATGGTAGAGGTCCACATAATTTCTGTCGCTGTAATGCTCTGCAGCAAAAAGACTCTTCCTCACGTCTATCTGACAGTTATCTTCCGGTTTGCCATGGGTAACAAATGGTTGATTCTTTGTATCTCCCCAGTCCTCCATTCCCTCCTTTAAATGATTGGCCAGTAGCCGTACGCCGCCATATATGGGGCCGAGTCTCCCGAGGTCTATGGCACTCAGCGTGTGACAATTCCACTTCTCATGTTTTTTGTGGTAACTATTTACCATATATGTTGCTAAATCTGAGGCTGAAATATCTGGGTTTTTTTGAAGATGACCAAAAATGTCCTCATAAGCCCAATTTTTACTCACCTCCTCAGATGCAACCATATATTGGGCCCAGTCCCGTATCTGGTATGCAACTTCAATATTGGCCATCAGGCAACAGTCAAAGCCTATTATGGAAAAGGCTGGAACGTTTCTAATCGCCGATTTAAAGAGAGCAGACTCTAACTCTCCCATATAAAGAAAATCCTGCATATTAGACAACATATCCCGACTTGTATAGTCTGGTAGCAGTCCTTTCCATCTGGCTCCATGTCCATTGAGAATAAGAATGTAACTATCAGCTGGGGCATGTCGTATTGACCAGTTTATGAATTCTCTTAAGGGAGCTGCTTTACCCGTGTTTATCTCCGGGATAAGCGCGGATTCGCCAGTGGGGGTGTACGCCCATACGAAAGAACTAGTATTAACGTAGGTTCTGTCCCACTCCACGTACTCTTTGTGTTTATCCTTCATTAAAAATCCCCGGAACGTTCCCCCATCATTTCTATTCCGCCACTTCCCAGCGGCATCCTGAAATGCTTCGCTTATGTTATTCCATCCGTCTATTTGAAACACGATGTTGACATTGTCATCCGAGCCTATCTTTTCCAATTCGTCGAGTTGTTCAAATAGAGCAGCCTCCAAATCACCCTTCGGGCCATTATCCGCTGCCATATACACCATCACAGTCCACTTTTTTCTATCTTGAGATGCTGTCGCAAGGTGAGAGGGCATTTCCACGCTGACGATACCGAACGCATCAAGATTGCAACGACCGGGAGTGGCTTGAAATGCATCCCTTCCACCAGTGATGCCCCAATCTTCCGGGGCGTTAGTATCGTTTGAATAGGAGTCTCTCCCGATGGAATTTCCTTCGCCCCAAAATGGAATCTTTGCACCATGAGGAACAGGTTCCGCCATGGGGTCAAAATACTCGCCATCGCTCCATATTCCTGCTTTGGTGGCATAGCCATGGGCCGTTCCCGGCTCGTATTCTCCGTCATAGCAGTAGGCAATGAAATCCACGATGCTTTGTGATCCGGGGCTGCCCGTATAGAGAGAGCATTCACCCATGTCATTCTCAAAAATTTCCTGATTGGCGCCTACATAATACGTCCCGTTGCCATCTGAAAAGTCATCATCATTGGTTCCCTCTCCGAAATGGATAACGAGATACGTATGGTTGGGAAATACCCAGTTGGGGAGCGTAGCAATAGTCGTTCCCTCTGAGTTGCTGACAGTCCATCCCTTTATCCTAGTGCTTTCTCCCGCATTATAAAGCTCAATCCATTCCTGGCCAGGGTCGTCGCCCTCCGCATCGGCCATTATTTCGTTTATCACCACGCGGGGTCTTCTTTTGGGAAGATTAACCATAAACACGCTCACTTCGTCGCTTTCATCTCCCCCATGGGCAATGGCCGTAATCACATGCCGTCCCACGGTTCTTTCGTTCCACAGGCGGGCATAGGGCACTGTATAATCGCTAAACCGTAGTTCGTCATCGATGTAGATATCGATTCCCTCTACGTCCTCGCTAGTTTCAACCTGTATGGTGATACTCCCTAGTACCAGGGTGAACCCAATCGGTGCAATTTCCCGGTCAAAAACATACAGATGGCCCTGCTGGGGCTTGACTATTTCAATGGTTACCAGGGAAATGTCTTCGTTCCTAGGTTCTTGGTTGGAGAATATTTCCGTTAAAAAACTTCTGCTGCTACTATTGCCGGCAGAACCGCCCAAAATCATGATAATAAATAGCACGCAAAGTGCTACGCCCACCCATCTCATTTTGCTGGTCATTTTTGCCTCCCTACAAATTTAAACTAATGTTCATATAAAAAATTATCGCGCTTCAGCCGGTTCAGTCGGGTTCACGAGGCTTTTAGAAGGGCTGTCGGATACGAGGCATTTAGGCATCTGCTGATATTTCACAATATTTTTACATAATAACACAATAGAAAGTTTTGAATAACCCCTGGAGGAAACTTATATCTAGTGGTTATTCCTGTTGCTTGACTTCGCCATACAACTATGGGGAGTCAATGACATGATGCCACTGCCACGCATCTACCCCCATAGAGTCTGCATGCGTACCAATTATACCAATTGGTAGTATTAATTGGTGAGACTATGAACCCTGTGTAGACATCAATTGACCTCTGGAGTGTTAGTCTCCCCTCCGCCCGATAAACTCCTCCATATCCTCCTTAATCCACATGAGTCCCAGCTGCAGGCTGGCGTCGCCTTCTTCGTTATGCAGTATCATCTGGGCACCGAATTGTTTGGCGAAGGTGTAGTCCTCAATAGTGACCTGAACGGTATTCAAACCCTCGATACCGTCTGGCTGCGGAGCGTTCACATGCTCTCTCAGAATGGCTTTGAGATATGTGTCGAAGTCTGGGCCGAGCTCCACCGTGATGAATAACCCAACGTCTGTCCCGGATATCGACAAGTCTCGCTCGTTCACCGCAAACGCAATGTCATCAATCCTGAGTATAAGCATGATAAAAAAAATAGTGACCGAGTATATAGGCATCAACCTGACTCTGAAATCGCCGTAAAACCTAATTCACGTGCCGCAATCACACGCTGCCTGGTTTTTACTGGCCGCAGAGGCCAAGATGCCTGTGAGGCAGCAAGTGTTTGATTGGGCCTAGACTAGACAGTATTGACGATTTGATACAAATGTTGAATGACTCTAACAATATATGGAAAGAAGAAAAGGGAAAAGGATTAGGGTATGGTTATCCCAAAGATTTGTAGTAACCATAGGATGATTCGTTCGAGTAGTGTCTGATGCCGATAGGGCATGCTCACCGCGATCGGGTCTGACCATTCGCTTACCATTCCATGCTCATCTTTTGCCCTCACTCGTACCTCATAGCTTCCTTTCGATGCCCACATATGTTCCACGCTAACATTTTTTCCTGAGGTATAGGGCCCTTGCCACCCGCTAAAAGTGCTGTCTCCCCAGTCAAACAAATAGTATACTTGATCATTTTCTGGATCAGATGTTGAAGCTACATATGTGTACTTAGTGCCTACAACACCTGATGTGGGTCCAGAAGGAATTGGTGGCTTTGAGGGTTTCTGCGACATATCCTCAATGGCAAGACTTGGGTCACCAAATAATACCCATTCTTCAAGGGTTAAATAATCATATTCATCCATATCTGGAAACATGTAACCATTAACGGCCTTACTCCACATCTCGCCAACAGTTTTTGCTCCTCCAGGTTTATAGGCTTTAAATAGGTTTACCTCAAATTTTGATGTGTAGTTATTTGGTGCTTGACCATATATATCAACTGCATAGGTGGTTGTCCCAAATGTTGCTATGCCTCCGCCATCTGGGTTAGTAAGAAAGGTCCAACCAAAACAATCAGGATCTTCTTCAAACTTATGTGTTTTACATGCGCCAATTACCACGATTGGTAGCTTTTCAGCATTCGTGAGATTTGGGACATTGGATTTGTAATAGCCTCCTGGTGCTGGTGTGGGCAACCACGTGTTACTATCTTTTAGTGGATGTGTCGCCCATCCAAAGGTGTTGCCTTCACCCGCCATATCAACAAACCCGCATCCGGCATTTAATGCCTGATTTATAACATCTACGCCAGAGGGATCCTTACCACTTAACCGACCATTGGATGCCCAGATTTTTTCAGGTATAAATCCATCCATCACATCAATAACGGCTTGATTAACGACCTCCCCTTCAGCCATATCATGATCAGGATAGAGGGGGGGAGCTAAAGTATCACCCCCACAGACAATAAGCCTTCGAAACCAATCCTTTTTATAAGATCCTTCTACCTCATAATTAATAATTTTAGCCACACAAATTTCTACCTGACTCCCATCAACACACGGTAATCTCCCCAAATGAACATCAGGATAAACATCAACATCATCCACCATAAACTCCCCGAACTTTCCATTTCCGTTGGCATCCCAACTACTAAACCCGCCTGAAGCATTATAAACATCAGAATAGTACAAATCGCTCACAAAAGTATATATCGTACTAACTTTCCTAATCGGAAATGACTCACTTCCACCTACTAATAATACGAAACTTGTGCCCCACTGTTCAATTGCATCCTTAATAAAATATTTTATTCTTTCAGGATTGTCCCGACCTTTTACCGGAAAAATAACTCCATTGTATATCTCATCTAGGGTGACAAGTATTGTTGATATGCCCCTGTTATTTTTATGTGAAATGAGTGGCTGAACTTCAGTCGAAAATTCGACAGGAGTTAAAACAATGAAAGTATAGTTATCATCAAATTTTTGTGTTTTTGTCTGAATCCTCTTACTAGCAATCTCGTTATTTGAAAAAAAAGATGAAAGTAGTTCAGATCCAGTTTTTTCACCAGACACAGCCATAAGAACATCTCTCTCCTCGCCGTCTCTCCCCGTTCTTTCCGGTGTCATGGCTGATATCGGCAGCAAAAAAAGTATCGCCACCAACAGACACACACTCACGTTCCTAACACCCAACATTTTGTTACCTCCGCATATCCAACAAAACCCCGTTTATAAGCCTTGCTACTAAACCACACGAAATTTTCCAGAAGGATATTCATCTGTTGGTGTTAAGTGAATAAAACTGTTAGGCAGGCACACGTGCCCTGGTAGACTACCAGGGGTGCCTGCCACAGTCCTTTTTGAAACCTCCTTTTTCTCGGTCGCATGAAGACGTTTTTTTGTATATTTATATATATGAACGGTTTACATCCTGGCCAGGGTGATTTCCAGAGGGGGATAGCATTGTTCGAAAGAGGCCTGCTGACATCAGGCCCACAGCTACGGGCACTCGCCCCTCCCTGAATCTTGCATAAATTACTGGATTTCACAGCCCATTTGACCCAAAATAGTGGTCACATTCCGGCGAAAGAGACAGGCTATCCCTAAATCTTTAAACAAGATTAAAGGACAGCCACCACATACATGCCCGTCCACTGGTGTAGTCTGAATGGCTCCAGGGTGCCAATAGGCATGAACTCCAGCAAATATTTAAGTAGCAAAAAAGGTTAGTATAATTGGAGGTATAAAATGAGGCATCCGGGGCTCTTGAAGGGATTTATGTGTGTACTCGTGGCATTGATGTTTGTAGTGCCAGCGATGGCACTAGGCGAAACACATCGGTACTCACGTCCTCTATATTACCAGAACACAGAAACGCTGGATGCAGGCACGTCAATGGAAACAAAGGCGAATCCTGTCCCCTTCGGACACATAATTGTTTTTGGTTTAGATGTCAATGTGATAGTCATCATTAAACAGCCAGGGGAAAACTCTGTTGATATAGAGGTTTTAGATCAACCCTTATATATTTTTGAAAACGGACCAACAGTTATCAATCCAGGTGCATTTGTCCGGCTATACGATGCCTATGGGCTTTTTTTACTATCGTTTCCCATATGCTTTGGGATATGCAGCAACTATGCGATAATCGGGTAATAGTATCCAACGAAAAGGCCAAGAGGTACGTACAAAACTAGATGTTCAGTCAATAAATTAATGAACGGTGCCTATCGGCGTAAAACAAATGGAATGGATGGGGGGCAGGGGTGAAAATGCAAACCATATAGGAGGTACGGGAATGCAAAATGCTTTTTCTGCCCCCCTATATATCCCGGCGTACTACAAAAACATAACGAAAAACCATAATACCTTTTTTGAGCCTGAACACCTCGCTACCAGCCCGCCTGTTCAACGTGCCGGAGCGGTATAAATGAGTAGAGCGGACGGCAAACGTGGTGAGCGTGGCTGACCACGTGTTAACGCCTCGTTATCGGATTGACCTACTAGCATACTCGTTTATCCACCACCTAGGCCAGCATCAACAAGGGCAACAAAGGCAAAAAGGGCATTTGAATATTTAAATTTATATTGATTACTTCCTACCTGACTTAAATTAAGCAAAAACCCCTTTTACCCTTTTTGACACAGGAATAGCATTAGATGAATTTATAGGATTTAATGGATTTATAGGATTTATTGAATTAGATGATTTTGGGGAATTAGACGAATGTAGTGAGTTTACCGGGTTTAAAGCGCTCGCACTATCGGTTATGCCATCCCGCATAAGCGTATAAAGGGTATAAATGCTATAAATTCTAATAATCCCATCCTGGTGCTCCATGACCTTTCCTAAAGCATCTATGGCAGGGCTACGGCACCTACCATGATACGCACGTTACGTAAAACAGATGGGGTTGTCTATGACTCTCTAAAACATGTGAGGTCTCTGGGTAAGGTTGAGCGGGATAACAAGTGGCAGTATGGTCTGAAGCAGGTGCCATGAACAAAGCTTTGACCAGTTTACCGCATGGATTACTGTCTTCTATCATAAGCGAGAGAAAGGCTTTTTAACACTACACCATTTTAATAGCAAGGAGATGTAGTTATGAAGTTCAGCAAGCTGGAAGGAATGAAGGTTTTTTCGTCAGATGCAGCCTTGGTGGGAGAGGTGGAAGGTGCCGATGTCGACACCAAGAAATGGAGTCTCACCCATCTGCACATCGAACTGGCAGATGACGCAGTGACCAAAATGGGCCACAAAAAACCCTTTCTGGGAAGTATCACCATCAACCTGCCCACAGACTACATCAAAACAGTGGGCGACGTTATTAATCTGGACCGAACCCTGCAGGAAATCAAAAAAATTCCGTCCTCCAAATAAGACATTTTTCGATGCCATGAAAGGCAACCACCGTACTGCACGAAGGTCATCAGGAGCCTAATCCCCCCACGCCGATGGCCGAGATGACCAGCGAGGAGAACTGTCAACAAACAATCTAGAAAAAGAATCACCGCCACTACGAAGAAACTGATCGTACCCCCCCGCAATGTAAAAGAAAATGCTTTAATGAGCCTATTACATTCCCAATATAATGAAAGAGCGCTACCACGTTTTTTGGGAAATGATGTTAATTTTTGCATCCATACTCATATTCCGAACAATATGGCTTCTTCTAGATAAACATTTAGACGACTCATTGCTACTCCCATCTCTCGCAATCGGTATCATCATAGCGATACCTTCGCTATACATTTTGAATAAACATTACAACAATTAACCACAGCAGCCTACAATAACAAAATGGTACAAAGAATAGCAGGCGAAACGCTACATCTTCCCTACCCTGAAATCAACGAGCACTGTCTAGATATCAGTACTAAGCAGAGTGTCAGTCGACTGCATAGAGGTCCGTCTTTTCTCTAACAGATTTTCCAAAGCCTGAATAATGTCCCGGGCCACCCGCATCCGACAGACGGCCAATATCACCCGTCAACCCGACAGAACCGATGACGCCGATCCTTAGCCCGGTCAGCTTCAGCCTCATCAATAAGCTGAGTGGGATTCAGCCCAGTAAATTGGCAGTAGAACCTCAGAGTCATCAGATACATCATTCGAGTGCCCTTGCCCCTCCCATTCAGCCACTTTCTGACTTCCCCATACTTAAGCATTTCCGTCAATAATATATATATTAAGAAGTATTAGTAATTTATGGATGATAATATAGTAACTAAAATACATTTTTATATCTGCTTCGTATATGGAGAGCATGCGCAAAAAATTGTTGTTTCTCATGATGGTGGCGGTGGCGGGGATGGTGGGAGCCGCACCCCTGTCCGGGCTGACCCTGTCTTCGGTTCCGGGGACATCGACGGTAGCCAGCGGGGGAGTGCCGGCGCAACAGTCTCTGGGATACGACCTGGTGGTCATTGCCCCCGATGAGTTCAGCCAGAACCTGCGGCCCCTGGTGGGCCACAAAAATGCCGTGGGGGTGGAAACCGTCCTGGTGACCCTGATGGACGTCTACAAGGGCACCTATTTCCCCGTGGAGGGGCGGGATGAGGCGGAGCAGGTGAAGTATTTCATCAAAAACGCCTACGACGAGTGGGGCATTTCCTATGTTCTTCTGGTGGGGGGGCGCCACGGCGGCCTTTTTGAGGAGAGATGGTGGTGCCCGGTGCGATACTCCTACTGCGGGGTAAGCAGCGACTGGGAGACCCGGTTTTTGAGCGACCTGTACTTTGCCGACCTCTACGACGGCAATGGCCACTTCTCCTCCTGGGACGTCAACGGCAACGGGGTCTTTGCCGAGTGGACATCGGAGGGGGCCCTAGACAGCCCCCTTGACCTGTATCCGGAGGTGGCGGTGGGGCGGTGGGCCTGCCGGGCGGCCTTTGAGGTGGACATCATGGTGGAGAAGACCATCGTCTACGAGAACGGCACCTACGGCCAGGACTGGTTCAACACCATGGTGTGTATCGCTGGCGACACCTATCCCTCAGACCTTAATCCCCAATGGGAGGGCTACGAGGGGGAGGAGGGAACCCAGCGGGCCATGGACTGGATGCCCGGCTTCGACTATGTCACCCTGTGGACCTCCGACGGTACGTTCACCGGGCCGGACGACGTCATCAGCGCCATCAGCGACGGCTGCGGCTTCCTGTTTTTTGACGGCCACGGCAGCCCCATGAGCTGGGCCACCCATCCCCCCAGCGACCACGAGACCTGGATTGACGGGCTGAACATCTGGCAGATGCGCCTGCTGGAGAACGGGGACATGCTCCCGGTGTGCGTGGTGGGGGGATGCCACAACAGCCAGTTCAACATCTCGGTGCTCAACGCCCTCAAGATATGGAAGGGCTATGCCCACTGGTACCAGTACCTGTGGAAGGGGGAAACAGGACCCGAGTGCTGGAGCTGGTGGCTGACCCGCAAGATTGACGGCGGGGCCATCGCCACCCTGGGGTACTCCGCCCTGGGTTACACCAAGGAGGACAAGGACTTCACCGGCGAGGCCAGCGAGTGGCTGGACACCCACTTTTTCTGGGAGTACGGCATGAATGGAACAGATGTGCTGGGCGACATCTGGAGCAACGTGATCAGCGACTACCTGGACGAGTATCCCATTGACTGGGATGCCTACGTGGAGAGCCCCACGGCCATCGACGCCAAGACCGCCCAGGAATGGATTCTGCTGGGGGACCCCTCGCTGAAAATCGGCGGCTACCCCTGAGCCCCTTTTCCCCTTTTTTCCTCTTGCTTCCGGGGCGCATAAGATTTTTATGTGGGATGGTGTTACATGCTCCGTTTTGGGTGAGAACATGAAATCGAAACAGTTGGAGCAAATCTGCATGCAACTACAGGAGTTGCACGAGGATGCATCGGTGCCGAGGAACATTCGGCGCGGGGCCAAGGAAGCCCGGGAGATACTTCGCCGGGACGGAGAGAGCGTGGACGTGAGAGTGGCCTCCGCCATCACCGTGCTGGACGACCTGGTCAACGACCCCAACGTTCCCATTCACGGGCGGACCGCCATCTGGAACATCATGAGCCAGCTGGAGAGCGTCTCCCGTATGAACCAGTAACCCTACAACCCTCTTATATAGAATAAAATAGTATGGAATAAAAAAGAGTAAAAATAAGAAGGGGAGAGAG